>Ga0075021_10000356_pt1 | contig 24892 bp, 18 predicted proteins | sample ColStrG_CSR_2012_FD_72749 | JGI IMG/M metagenome (GOLD analysis project Ga0075021, IMG submission 72749) | Freshwater sediment microbial communities in response to fracking from Pennsylvania, USA - Cold Stream Run_MetaG_CSR_2012 | ecosystem: Environmental > Aquatic > Freshwater > Creek >...
TCGTGAACATCTCTTCCCTGGCCGGAAAAAATGCCCTGCCCAACGGCGCTGCGTACGCCGCGTCCAAGTGGGGACTGAACGGGCTGACCTACTCGGTGGCGGAAGAACTGCGCGGCCATAATATCCGGGTGTCGGTGGTATGTCCGGGATCGGTTCATACCGACTTCACCCCTCACGAAGGCAAGGATCCAAAAAAAATGCTGCAGCCGGAAGACGTCGCCCACGTGGTGGCCATGCTGGTGACGCAGGAACCGCAGTCGTTCGCCAGTGAAGTGTTGCTCAGGCCGACGATGAAGCCGTAGCTCGGACTCATGAATGTGCGCGACGCCATCGCCGAGGCCGAGGAAATTCTGCCGGGCCAAGCAGCGCCGGAAGGAGCCGTCGACCCACGCTGGCAGGTCATCATGAGAGTCGAGGACTTTGTCCAGGACGAGCCGGAAGCGGTGTGGAACTTTATCCTGCGCTGGGGTTGTCACGCGGACGAGGACCTGCGGACGGCGGTCGCAACCTGCTTGCTCGAGGACCTTCTCAAGTACCACTTCGCAGACTTCTTCCCCAAAGTCAGCATTGCGGTGGAGGAGAACATTCTGTTTGCCGACACTTTCAGGAGATGCTGGAAGCTTGGCCAGGCTGAACAACAAGGAAATGCCGAGCGCTTCGATCGGTTGCAGCAGAAATGCCGGATTCGACCGAAAGGCGATTGACATTCTATTCTTTCGCTTGGATGATGTCCGCGAAACTCAGGCTGTGAAATCATGCCCGCCAAGAAACGCAGCACCAAATTGCCGGAGGTCAGCCGTCCTCAAATGCCCGGGTACGGCTTGCCGGAAAATAAGAAGGGCCTGCTTCCCTGGAAGTGGGCCGAGCAGCGCCTGAAGAAAAGTCACAACTACTGGATCACGACAGTGAAGCCCGATGGGTCCCCGCACACGATGGTAGTGTGGGGATTGTGGCTCGATGGAGCTTTTCTGTTCAGCACCGGGCGGCAGTCACGCAAGGCCCGAAATCTGGCTGCAAATCCGCGCTGCGTGGTTTGCAACGAGCACGCGCACGAAGCAGTCATCGTCGAGGGTACAGCCGAGGTCGCCGATGTTCCTGTCCGCCGCGAATTTCTCAAAAAGTATCAACCCAAGTACAACTTTGATATGGCGGGCATGGAGAAGGACATTCTTTCGCTGAAGGAGCCCATATTCGCGGTTCGTCCTCGAGTCGTATTTGGGCTGTACGAGAAGAAATTTATGAGCAGCGCCACGCGCTGGAAGTTCAAGTCCTAGACGATCTGCGTGGGGACAGCCGTCCCCCGGCTGTCCGGCGGAGCGAAGCTCCGCTAACAGATTGCGGAAAAACTCAGGTCGAAGTGGCTGTGCTTTTCTCCGCAAAAGTTGTCGAGCTGCGCTCGACCGGACAGCCGGGGGCGGCTGTCCCCACGTGGCTCGTGGTGCGGTAAGATCGGACCATGACCAAGAAGTTTCGCGTCTTTGCAACCTGCGATATCGGTGAGTCAATCGATCTGCTTCGCCAACGCGGCTACGAAGTCGAGGTGTATTCCAAGCCGCAGGCGCCTCCCAAGAGCTTGATCGTCGAAAAAGTGAAGTCAGGCATCGATGGGCTCATCACCACCCTGCGCGACTCCATCGATGCCGAAGTGTTTGAAGCAGGTAAGGGGAAACTGAAAGTTGTCGCCCAGATCGCGGTGGGCTTTGACAACATCAACCGTGCCGACGCCAACCGGTACAAGATTCCGTTTACCCACACCGCGGACGTGCTCACGGAAGCCACCGCGGAATTCGCCTTCTTCATGTTGGGAGCGCTGGCGCGAAAGATGTGGACCGCGGAGCACTTGACCCGGGAAAACAAGTGGGACTTCTGGCATCCGTACCTGCCTTTTCTCGGCGACGAGGTTACCGGCAAGACCATAGCCGTCATCGGCACCGGCCGGATTGGCTTGGCCATGATCAAGAAGTGCGCCGGGTTCGACATGAATATCCTGTGTTACGACCCGGCGTATCAGAATCACGATTACGTGAAAGCGATCCAGGAGACGATGGATTTGCGCCATGCGCGCGGTATCTGCAAGGAGAAGACCTGGATCAGGTACACCGCTTTTGACGATGCCCTGGCGCAGGCCGATTTCGTCAGCATCCACGTGCCCCTGCTGCGTGAAGGCGAGAGCGGGACGCCCACCTACCATCTCTTTAACGAGCGCACGCTCCGCCGCATGAAGCCCACTGCGTTCATCGTGAACACATCGCGCGGACCGGTCGTAGATGAGGCCGCACTGGCCAAGGCGCTGCGGGAGAACTGGATTGCGGGAGCGGCACTCGATGTCTACGAGAGAGAACCGTTGCCCAAGGATTCCCCGTTGCGAGGCCCTGCCATTGAAGATCGATGCCGGCTGTATCCGCATGTCGCCAGCGCGGGCCGTATTACGCGGCTGTCTACTGATCCCGAAAAAGGCATGGCAGGACGCACGGTGCAGGGATTGATTGATGTGCTGGAGGGAAACTACGGTGGCGATGTTACCAGGATGCCCTATGTGGTGAACAAGGAGGCGTTCGGGAAGTAGAGTGGGCAATTGCGTGGGCTGCCGGCAGCAACGCTGAATATAGGGGTCCTTCGACTCCGAGACTCCTTCGCTGCGCGAAGCAGTCCCTCCGCTCAGGATGACATTAAATAGATTTTATTCGGAGATAGTGTGTTCTTCGCTCTGGGCGCGGAGGACGCGGTCAACAGAGTAGGGCGCGCGGCGGGTAGGCTCGTGGTAGTGGCGCACCTGCATTTCACCCAGCAGGCCTACCGCCAGCATGTTCAGGCCGGCCAGCAGCAGCACGGCGGCAAAGATCATCAGCGGACCGTGGTTGGCCATGATTGCAGTCTGATGCAAAAACTTCTGCACAACCAGCCACAGAGTTACGCCCGATCCTGCCATGATGCTTAGCATTCCGAAGGTTCCGAAGAAATGCAGCGGACGCGACAGATACCGCAGCAGGAACCGGATGGTGATCAGGTCGAAAAATACCCGGAAGGTGCGCGAGATGCCGTAATGCGAAGTACCGCGCTCGCGATTCACGTTTTGAATCGGCACTTCGCAGATGGAAGCTCCATGCCACGAAGCCAGCGCCGGAATAAAGCGATGCAACTCGCCGTAGAGGGGAACCTGGTCCAGAATCTCCCGGCGATAGGCTTTGAACGTAGTGCCAAAATCGTGAATGTCCACGCCGCTCAATTTAGCCATCAGCCAGTTGGCGACGCGGGAAGGAAAACGACGGAGCCAGAAATTATCGATGCGCCGTTTGCGCCAGCCGCTGACAATGTCGTACCCCTCGGAAATCTTCGCCAGAAACACCGGGATGTCAGCGGGATCGTGCTGCAAGTCGCCATCCATGGCGATGATGTACTCGCCCCGCGCGTGATCGAAGCCTGCGGCCAAGGCTGAAGTCTGGCCAAAGTTGCGGCGCAGTTTCACTACCGTAACCCGGCTGTCGACCGCGGCGATTTCCCGCAACATCTGGAAGCTGCGGTCGGTCGAACCATCGTCGACCAACACAATCTCGAAGCTTTCACCATTCGCCTCCATGACTGCCTTGAGGCGGTCGTAGAGGTCGGTGACATTTTCCTGCTCGTTGTGCAGCGGTACTACGATGGAATACTTGGGCATTCAGAGCTAATTATACGATTAGATGCACTATTTTGAACCATTGATGCAACAGATTTCGTGCATTGATGAAACCCTAGTAGTAACCCGCTCGTTTCACCACAAACCAGGGCTCGGACGCCCCGGCCGGGCGGACGAGAGCCTGCCCGGAGCGAAGTCGAAGGGGCGCCCCGCCGATACGTAGGCGGCTAGAGGCCTGGCCCCTCCGGGTATGCCGGCAAATCCGGGGGTCGTGGCGGCAGCTTTTTGGGATTGGCCTCGATCTCTTTCATCACCAGCTCAATGGCCTTTTCCAACTGCGGATCCTGACCCTTCACCACCAGGTCGGGGCGGTTTTCCACGACGACGTCCGGCTGCACCCCGTGGTTTTCGATGACCCACCTGCTGTTCAGGTCGTAGCGGGCCGACTCCGGCCGGGTGATAAAGCCTCCATCGATAAGAGGGATGTTTCCGCGAATGCCGCGCACTCCGCCCCAGGTCCGTTCTCCGATGAGCGGGCCAAGTTTGTAGTATTTGAAGTAGTAGCTGAAAAGGTCGCCGTCAGAAGCGGCGTAGTGATTGGTAACGCACGCCATCGCGCCGTGGAAAACGACCGGTGGGATCGTGCCGCTTTCCCAGTTGCGATTCGCGCCCATCCCCGCCAGCACTCGCCGCAGCCGCTCGAAGATAAGCTGATCGACAAAACCGCCGCCGTTGTAGCGCACGTCGATGATGAGGCCTTCTTTGCGAATCTGCGGGAAGTATTGCTTCACGAATTCGCTTAGTCCCGCACCTCCCATGTCAGGCAGGTAGACATAGCCGACTCGCCCGTTGGTGGCGGCGTCAACTTTCTTACGATTGCTCTCGATCCAGGCCAGCTCGCGCAGGTTGAATTCGTCGGACAGCGGTTTTAACTGCACGGTGTGGGCGCCCTCCTCCGAGGGTTTGGAATTGATCGTCAAGGTGATGGTTTCATTCGCGGTATTTACGAAGAGTTCGTACGGATTCTGGGGCACACGCAACGGCCGTCCATTGACCGCGACCAGGTAGTCCCCTTCTCTTACGTTTACCCCGGGCTCGGTCAGCGGCGAGCGCACTTGCGGATCCCAATTCTCTCCCGCATAGATTTTCTTGAGGCGATACATGCCGCTCGACTGGTCAGCCTCAAAATCGACTCCCAGCAGTCCCACGTTCACCGGGTGCAAATCGGGATAGTCTCCGCCGCCCACGTAAGTATGCGAGTTGGAAAGTTCGCCGATCATCTCTCCCAGGATGTAGGTCAGGCTGTAACGGTCGGCCACATAGGGCAGCAATTGGGAATATTTGTCCCGAATCTTTTCCCAGTCCACGCCGTTCATCGAGGCTTCATAAAAATAGTCGCGTTCCTGGCGCCACACTTCGTTGAAGATCTGCTTCCACTCGTCCGGAGGATTTACTTGCGCCTTCATTCCGCCGAGGTTGAGTGCGCCTTCACCGACTTTCTTCGGGCCATCGGGCTTGGCGTCGATGATGCCGTAGGTATGGCCGTCGCGGCCGCCGTCGGCTTCATACAGCAGCTTGGATCCATCGAAGGAAAGCGCAAAGCGTTGCGCCCCTTCCAGCAGAACCTTGTCCTTGCGCTCCTTGAGATCGTAGACGTGGATTGCGGCCGATTCTCCCGGGATGGGCCCAGACAGGCCCTGGACGGGAGTGGTGGAGTAATAGATAAAGCCTTTGGCCGCCAAATACGTGTTGATCACCGCCGGGTCGGTGGGCAGGGCTACGATCCGGTTCTGAATGCCCTCGAGGTCAACGCGAAATTCCTTGGGCTTTTCCTTCTCGTCCTTTTTGTCTTTATCCTTATCCTTGCCTTTGTCGCTCTCTTTGGATTCTTTCTCCGAAGGCTTTGCTTTTCCTTTCGCTTCCGCCTTGCCTTTGCCCGTGGTCTTTCCCGACTCCTTGGGAAAATTCTCCGGCGTCAATTCATCCTTGCTCTCTTCTTTCTTGATCTGAGTTTCGTCACTCAACGGCAGGAAGGGGGAGGTCTCGTCCGTCCGCAACGTGACAACGTAGATGCGCGTCGTCTTCGGGTTGGAGAACTCGAAGTCGACATTGCCCAGAACCTCGTTGAAGTCACGATCGGAGAGGAAGTAGAGATATTTTCCCTCGGGATCAAAGACTGGTGCGTAACTGTTACTCATGTTGGTCGTGACCGGCGTGATTCTAGAGTCGGGCAATGAATAGAGGTGCACGACGGCATATGCGTTTTCGGCGTTCTTGTCGTAAGCCAGCCACTTGCTGTCGGGAGACCAGGAGTAGTTCAGGATTTCAAAATATTTCCCGCGATCTACTTCGACCTGCTTCTTCTCGTTGATGTCCACGTACCAGAGACGCGTGTCTTTATCGGACCAGGCCAGCTTCTTGCTGTCGGGCGACCAGGTAGGCGCGTACTTGAAACCTTTGTAGCCGCTGGTGATTTGTTGTTCCTTGCCCAATCCGTCTTGCGGAGAAATGTAAAGTTCGTCTTCACCGCTGCGGTCGGAGATGTACGCGATCCAGCGGCCATCAGGCGACCAGGTAACCGACTTTTCGCGAACGCCGGGAGTGCGGGTCAGGTTGCGAATGCTGCCCTCCTTCGCCGGTACGGTGAACACGTCGCCCCGGGCGCTGAAGACGGCCCGCTTCCCTTCCGGCGAAATGTCGAAGTCGGTGATGTTCCTGCTCACACTGGTCCAGCGCTTGAGACTCTGGTCGCGGTCGCCGGGCACCGAGATGCTCAACTTCTTCGGCTGTTTCGATTGCAAGTCAAACGTGTACAGATAGCCGCCGTTTTCGAACACGATGGAATCCGGGCCCAGGCTTGGCCACATGACATCAAAGTCGGTGAAATGGGTGAGTTGCTCGATTTGCTTGGTGTCCAGATCGTAGCCGTAAAGATTCAGGCGATGCTCGGCACCTCGATCGGAACTGAAGTAGATCGTATTGCCGTGCCACATGGGAAAAGTATCCGTCCACTCCGTATGAGGCACGTCTTCGATGGTATTGTTCTTGAGATCGTAAATGGAAATGGACTGTGCCAGGCCGCCGGTATAGCGCTTCCAGGTGCGAAAGTTGCGAAAGATCTGGTTGTAAGCAATCTTTGTGCCGTCGGGAGAAAAGGATGTGAGACCGCCCTGGTCGACCGGAAAAGCTCCAGGCAAACCACCGTCAATGCTGATGCTGAAAGGGCGCTTGGTCCAGCCGTTCGAGGCATCGCGACGCGAAAGAAACACGATGCGCTTGCTGTCCGGGAACCAGGTGAGCACTTCGTTGTGAATTCCCATGCGATCGCTGAGCGGAACTGCGCCGCCCTGAAAGAACGTCAGTTGGCGGGGCTGGCCGCCCTGGGCGGGCATCACGTAGACATTGAAATTGCCGTCGTACTGCCCGGTAAAGGCGATCCATTTGCCGTCCGGTGAGAATTTTGGAAAAAGCTCGCGTCCGGGGTCCGACGTAATACGACGGGCGTCACCGCCCGTGCTCGAAGCCAGCCACAGATCGCCCCCATAACTGAAGACGATTTTGTCCTTGTAAATGTCGGGGAATCGCATCAGCCGGCCCTCCGCCACTTCCTGGCCTGATCCCACCCCGGCGAGCAAGATAATCCCCAGCGCTAACAATCTCTTGAGATAGGACATTAGGACTCCTTCTGGTATTTTTTCGGAGGCGGGAAGCCGAGACGGACTTTCATGAAGACCGAAGGTTGTACCAGCTTCAGCGGCTGCAATCATGACACGGTTCCGGTGTTGGACGGCCCGGACAACAGAAGGAAAGCAATTCCGCGGACAATTGCGGTTGACGGATCACCTATAATTCCGCTTCCCGGCCGGGCAGTCGCCTCGAAAGGAAAAATCGCTTTGCCCAAGTCCATGAACGCAGCTTCCGGCAACGAAATGCCAGCTCGACGACGATTTCTTCTGACCAGTCTCCTCGGCGGAGCAGGCGCCGCGGTGCTGCCCGCGATGGCCGGGGCTCGCGAAATTACCGCCCATCCGCCGGCCACGACGGGGATCGGCAGCTTTGAACTCGAGGAACTTACCATCGTAGACCTCCAGTCGGCCATGGCATCGGGAAAGTTTACGTCTCGTTCGCTCACGGAGAAATATCTGGCGCGGATCGCAGGTATCGACCGCCACGGGCCTTCCCTGCGCAGTGTGATCGAAATGAATCCCGATGCCCTGGCCATTGCGGATGCTCTCGACAAGGAGCGCAAAAGCAGTCGCTCGCGCGGTCCCTTGCACGGTGTTCCGGTTCTGATCAAGGACAACATCGACACCGCTGACCGGCTGCAGACCACGGCAGGATCGATGGCGCTGGAGGGTTCGCGTCCGCTGCGGGATTCCTTCGTGGCACAGAAGCTGCGCGAGGCGGGTGCGGTAATCCTGGGCAAAACCAACCTCAGCGAGTGGGCAAATATTCGCTCCAGCCATTCCACCAGCGGTTGGAGTGGAAGAGGTGGCCTGACCAGGAATCCCTACGCGCTCGATCGCAATCCTTGCGGCTCCAGTTCAGGCTCGGGCGCAGCCGTCTCAGCCAATCTTTGCGCGCTTGCGGTGGGCACGGAAACCGACGGCTCGGTGGTTTGTCCATCGTCCGCCAACGGGATCGTTGGACTTAAGCCAACAGTAGGCCTGATCAGCCGCTCCGGCATTATTCCAATCGCACACAGTCAGGATACGGCCGGGCCCATGGCCCGCACCGTCCGCGATGTGGCCATCCTGCTCAATGCGCTTGCCGGCGCCGATCCGCGCGACAGCGCTACCGCCGAGAGCACGGGCAAAACCTCCGCCGATTACACACGTTTTCTCGATCCGGATGGATTGCAGGGCGCGCGCATTGGCGTTGCGCGAAAGTATTTCGGCTTCAACGACCTTGTGGACAACCTCATGGCCAGCGTGATGGAAGAGATGAAGCGCCAGGGTGCGGTGCTGGTGGATCCCGCCGATCTCGAATCCTACGGCAAATTTGACGATACCGAGTTTACGGTTCTTCTCTACGAACTGAAGGCTGATCTCAACGCGTACCTGGCGGGCCGTCCGGATGCGCCCGTCCACTCCCTGAAGGAAATCATCGAGTTCAACGAGCGCAACAAAGGCAAAGAGATGCCCTACTTCGCGCAGGACACCTTCATCAAAGCCGAAGCCAAGGGCCCACTCACCAGCAAGGAATACCTGGACGCGCTCGAAGCCAACCACCGGCTCTCCCGCGTCGAGGGCATCGACGGGGTCATGGACAAGTTTCACCTGGACGCAATCATGGCTCCGACGGGCGGTCCGGCGTGGCTTACCGACCTGATCAATGGAGATCACGCAGCCGGAGGAAGTTCGAATGCGGCCGCAGTCGCGGGATACCCGGACATCACGGTGCCCGCGGGGTTCATCGCAGGCCTACCGGTAGGTGTGTCATTCTTCGGCCGCGCCTGGAGCGAGCCGGTTCTTCTGAAAATCGCATACGGGTTCGAACAGGCGACTAAAGTGAGAAAGCCGCCTCGGTTCTTGCCGAGCGTGCAAGAAGCAAGGTCTTAAACCGCAAAGGACGCAAAGTTCGCAAAGAAAAGTGGGGAAGCATTTCTTTACGTCCTTTGCGGTTAAGGTTTTTTCCCCACCCAGGCCAACCCGTCTGCCCCCGGGCCGGTCTCGATCATCTTCTCTGCCTTCCAGTTTTCCAGGTTCAGCACGACCACTTTTCCGTCGCCACTGCAGGAAACGTAGGCTACAGGACGGTCAGGGCGGACAAGAATCTGCACCGGAGTCTTTGCGACCGGAATGGTTCGATCTACTTTCATCTGCGCCAGATCTACTACCGCCACCTGGCTCGGTCCCTCCATGGTCACCAGCAACCACTTGCCATCCCGGGTGGGCGCGGTTCCGTATCCTACCGCAGGCAGAGGAATCCAGCGCGAAACTTCGTTGGTCGCGGTATCGATCACAGCCAGACGCGGGCTCTTCTGGTCAGAGGTGAAGACAAAGCGCCCATCCTGCGACATCGAGATGCGCTGCACGGTTTCGGCAACCGGGATGACCTTGATCAATTTCCCGCCAACCAGATCCACCACTGAGACTGTCCCGGCGCCGACGTTGGCGGTGTAAGCCCGATGTCCATCGCGCGAGATGACCACCATGTGAGACTCAGGCTGCCCGGTCGGAATCGAGCCGACCCGCTTTCGCAGTTGGGGATCGAGCACGTCGATGGCCTTGTCGAGTTCGGCGGAAACATAGAGCATGCCGTCGGGGCCAAATTTTACCCAGTGCGGACGAACCGGACCGAGATCAATGCTGCCTACGATGCTCTGCTTGTCGAGGTCAACGATTTCGACGCTGCCGCCGTTCGTTCCCGGCTTCCCTACCCCCGAGTCCCCATAGATGGGCAAGTACGCCAGACGCCCGTCCGGAGAGGCTGTCACTTCGTGGGCCCGCACTTCGTTGGTCTTCACCTTGCCAATCGCGACCCCGGCATCGGGATCGACCAGACTCATGCTCTGGTCTCCCTGATTCACCACCAGCAGCAGATTCCCTTCTGCTTTGCCGCCGACCCCGCCAGCGCCGGCTTGTGCATAACCCAAGCCGACAAGCACGCTGAAAACCAGGAAGGAACCGGTGAGATGCCAAGTCATGATTGTGCACTCCTGAGGAGAAAGAATCCGGGCGGGAACCAGTGTATCCGTAATGGGGGTCCGCGAGGAAAACAACGACCGCCGCCCGGTCCAGGTGCTATTCGTAACGCAGGGCCTCGATCGGATCGAGGCGCGAAGCACGAAAAGCGGGCACCATGCCGCTGATGAGGCCCACCGCGCCCAGAATGAGCGTGGCCGCGATCAGCGTTCCCGGAGCGATCATCAGACGGATGTCGCCCGCCTCCGCATTCTTGGCGAAGGCGCTATACAACGTGAGTCTCCCCACAGAAAATGCGACGGTATAGGCGAGAACGATTCCCAGCACTCCACCGATGAAGGTAATGGTCAGAGCTTCGGCGAGAAACTGCAGCAGGATGTCCTGCCGTTGCGCACCCAGCGCCTTCTGCACCCCAATTTCACGAGTTCGCTGCGTGACCGAGACCAGCATGATGTTCATCAGGCCGACGCCGCCGATGCCGAGCGTGAGCGTGCCGATGAAACCCATCAGGACCTTCAGCCCGAGAGTAATGATTTCGAACTGGTGGACCTGGGTCATGAGGTTGAACACCATCACGGCCTGGCGGTCGGTCTGGTTGAACTTGTGCGGCACTGCCAGGATGGAGCGCACCGACTGGTCCAGCCGCTCGTACTCAGGAGTGTCATAAGTAAACCAGATGGAGTCCAGGTAATGCGTATCCTTCAGATCGCTCATGGTGGTGAAGGGGATGTATATGACACGGTTTATGTCGTCATTCCCCTCCTGCATTTTGCCCTTCAGGACACCAATGACCTCGAAGCTGAGGCCATCGACGCGAATACGCTCACCCACCGCGTTGCGCCCGGAGAACAGTTTCTCTCTCGCCTCTGAGCCGATCACCGCCACCCGCGCGTGCTGTATCTGATCCTGTGCGTTGTAGAACCGGCCTTGCCCCAGTTTCAGGGCGCGGATGTCAGGTACGTTGGGATCGTTCCCGGTAACATTAAAGTCAAAAACCCTGGTGTCGTACTGGATGTGTGCCTGCTTGCTGGCTTCCGGCGTGATATGGGTGATCTGGGGAAGATTGGTGGTGAGCGTGTCCACGTCATCCTGAGTAAAGTGGATGAGGACTCCCGCCTTCTGACCGCCCGCCTGCATGGAAGTACGGTTCGGAACCACGATGACCAGCTTGGTGCCGAAATTAGCAAAGATGTTGGCGCAAGCCTGGCCAAAACCATCGCCATAGGCCAGGAGCATGACCACGGTGGCGATGCCCCAGGCCATGCCCAGCATGGTGAGCGCAGTGCGGCGGCGATTGTGGCGCATGGCGCCGTAGGATTCGTGGATCAGATCACGAAACATAGATCATTGGGTAATTGGGTAATTGTGTAATCGGGTAATTTCAAACCGCTGCTGCGTTCTGTGCAATTACAAAATTACCCAATTGCCAAATTACACAATTTGTCTCACTCCTGCCGGAGTGCTTCCACCGGCTGCAGCATGGCCGCCTTGCGCGCGGGATAAAGACCCGCGACCACTCCTGCCAGGGTAAGGCTGCCAATCGCCAGCATGGCCGACATCGGCACCAGTTTGGGAGGGTCGAATCCTCCCGGCCCCTGCACCGTTCCCAGCATCGCCATCACGGCTGTCGCCAGAGCCATGCCGATCAGCCCACTACCCAGCGTGAGAAGCAATCCTTCCAGAAAAAAATGAAACAGAATATTGCGGTTGGTGGCGCCCAGGGCCTTGCGTAATCCGATCTCATGGGTGCGTTCGCTGACCGCTACCAGCATGATATTGATGACGCCGATGGCGCCCAGTGCCAGCGTGACCATTCCTACCGCTCCCAGAAACATGTTCATAACGTCGAAAATAGTTCCCACCATTTGCGATTCCTTGATCGTATCCCAGCCGTCAAAGGAGTTTTCGTCGCCGGCATCGAAGCCGTGATTGCGGGCCACGATTTTGTGGACATCGTCCTGCGCCAGCAGGTGCTGAGCAGTCACGCGCGGCTGATATTCAATAAAGGAAATGGAGTTCTGGTGATTTTCTCCCTTGAGCGGGAAGTACGTCGCCATCACCTGGAAGGGGATGTAGCCACGCATGTTCAGCCAATTGTTGTCGCCACGTCCGAGGTGGGGCATGCTGCCAACCACTTCGAACCTGACGCCATTGATCAGGACGATCGCGCCCACCGCCGGGCGCCCGGGGAACAGGTTCTTCAGCAGTTCGTTGCCGAGAACGATCACATTGCGTCGCTGCGCTCCATCCAGTTCATTCAGCCAGCGCCCCTCCTTGAGGGGAAGATAGCTTATCTCGTTAAGCTGGGGCTCCACGCCCAGGATTTCGCCGCTAGCATTGGCAAACTCACTCACCTGATGCATGTCGGTGCGGGAAAGCAAAGGGCAAGCGTTGCGGACGTGTGGAGCTTGACGGATATCCGTGTAGTCCTGGTAGGTGAGCAAATAGGAACGGGCGGAGCTCATGCTCCCCCTTACGGCGGGAGCGCGCCCGGGGAAGATAAACATGATGTCCTTGCCGAACTCGGCCAACTCGCGCTTGTTACCGGAGCGGAAGCCTTCGCCCACACCCACCAGCAACAGCAAGGATCCCACGCCCCACGCGATGCCAAACATGGTGAGAAACGAGCGCAACTTGTGCGCCCAAAGGTTGCGGAATATTTGCCCGAAGATGTCCAGCACCGTCCGCATACGCCCGGTTCATTGTACCCTTCCGATTAGCCGGCCTTCGACAACTTAATGCCCATAGCCGCCGTCGAGCGATACCTTGCCCCGAAACATACGATAGATAACTGTGAAGTAGACTATGGCCAGGACCATGCCAAGGGTCCACCACGCAAGTCCTACTCCGAGCGTGTGCTGCCCGGACAGGGCGTTCTGCACGGTGATGTCGCGAGCGGGGTCACTGCTGGAGGGCAGCAGGCGGGGATAGAGCGCAACCGCCGCCCCGACCAGCATGAAGGACAGATAGACGCAGGAAGAAGCGAACGCTTTCCCGTCAGCCTGCTTGCGGGAGAACAGGATCATTCCGGCAAGGGAAGCCAGCACCACCAGCGGAATTACGAACAGAACCGGATAACTGAGGTAGTTCGCCAGGACGTCGGTGCGAACCGCCGAAATAGTCGCAGGCAGGCTGACTACGGTAAGAGCAAGAAGCACACCCCAGAACTGGCGGACGAAAGTTCGGGCACGCCGTTGCAAGTCGCCCTCGGTCTTTACCGCAAGATAGAGCGCTCCGTGGATCGCCAAAGCAACCAGAGCCACCACGCCGCCGATCACCGTATACCAATCCAGGATGCCGGGTTCTGGACCCACTCGCCAGTTAGTCCACAGCGGAAGGAAAAAATAGCCATCCGGCCGGAGAGGCACTCCACGGATTACGTTGGCCAGCGCCGCCCCGAAGAACACAGCCAGCAGCGAACTTGACAGGAAGAAGAGGGCGTCGAAAAACGACCGCCAGACGCCCATATCAATATGCATACGCAGCTCGATGCTGACGCCGCGCAGAATGAGCAGCCACAGGACAATCATCAGGGCCAGATAGAATCCGCTGAATGAAGACGCATAGAGCCAGGGAAACGCGAAATAGAGTGTGCCGCCGCCCGCCAGCAGCCACACTTCGTTGCCGTCCCACACTGGGCCAATGCTCTTCAGCACAATCTGCCGCTCCTGCTCGTTGCGAGCCAGCAGCAGGTGCAGGATGCCGGCGCCGAGATCGAAGCCGTCAAGAACGACGTAGGCGACCAGCATCACGGCGACGATCCAGAACCAGATGAATCCCATCATTTGTCCCTCGTTGTTCTTCGTTCCTTACGCTGACGTTAGAGTTTAGCCTCCCTTTTGCCCCAGGCTGCCAATCGGTGGTCCTTCGTGAATGATGCGGTACACGAGAACGATGAACAGAATCGAGAGCACGGTGTACATTCCCATAAAGCCGAGCAGTGTAAACAGCGTGTTGCCGGCGGAAACCGTCTTGGAATATGCATCGGAAGTGCGGATCAGTCCGTAAACCGCCCAGGGCTGGCGGCCGATTTCCGCCGTCATCCATCCTGCCGTGTTGGCGATGTAGGGCAAAGGGAAACTCAAGAGCAGCGGCCACAACGCCCAGCGATGCTCAAACAGCGTCCCGCGCCACAGAAGGAACACCTCCAAGATCATGAGCAGAGCAAAATAGGTGCCGAGTCCCGCCATGATGTGATAGCTGTAAAAAAGGAGCGGCAGCGGTGAGGGCCATTGGTCACGCGGAAACTGGTCCAGCCCCTTTACTTCCGCCCGCTTCGTTCCGTAAATCAGAAAGCTCAACAAATCGTTGACGACGATCGGATTGTCGATACTCTGAGTTTCTTCATCTGGCTGCCCCATCAAAACAATCGGCGCCCCGCTCTGCGAACTGAACAGGCCCTCCATGGCGGCGATCGCTGCGGGTTGATGCTTTGCCAGATAGCGGCCGTGCAGGTCGCCGGTGGGAAAGATCTGGGCTACACAGGAGATGACTCCCGCAATCACGCCCACCCTAACGAAGATTTTGCCGTGATGGGAAAACCGGTTTTCCAGTACATAAAATGCCCCGACCGAGCACATCACGAATGCGGCGGTGATGACCGCACCCGACATGTTGTGTGCGTACTGAAGCAGCGCCCAGGGATTCAAAAGGAGTCCCCAGAAACTCGTGACCTCATACATGCCGTTGGGAAGAACGCTGTAGGCAACCGGATGCTGCATCCAGGCGTTGGTAACGATAATGAAAAAGCCCGATATCCAGGAACCCACAAAAACCAGAAAGGCCGCCCCCCAATGGGCCCGCGGCGAAAGACGCTTTTCACCGAACAGGAAAAGCCCCAGGAATGCCGACTCGAGAAAGAAAGAAAAAACGCCTTCCATGGCGAGGGGCTGGCCGATCACGCCCCCGGTGGTGCGGGAAAATTGGGCCCAGTTGGTGCCGAACTGAAATTCCATGGGAATGCCGGTCACCACTCCGATCAGGAAGTTGATCGCGAATATCCTGGCCCAGAATCGCGCCGCTTCGTTGTAGCGCTCGTTTCGCTTCGTGATCGCGATTGTCTTGAGGACCACGATCAGCAAAGCGAGTCCCATCGTCAGCTGTGGGAATAGATAGTGGTAGATGACTGTGAATGCGAAATGTAGCCGGTGAAGAACCAGTGCGTCCATATCGTCCTATTCGCGTGTCCAGGGCCGCCTCGTGCGTTTCGTAGTGCCGGCATTCCCTAGACTAGCTCAGGGCCCAGCAGCTGTCCCGAGGGCATTCTGCCTACGGACTACTATCCGTCAAATCGTTCAACGGAACAGTAATCCGGTGAAGTCCGCCAGATTGCGTCGCCAGACCATCCACGTGTGTGCGCCCGGAGTCTCGATATCAGTGTGCTGCACTCCCTTGGAGGCGAGCCAGGTCCGCAACTTCCGGTTGATGTCCATCAGAGTGTCATCAGTACCGCAGGCGATCCAGAGCAGCCTAAGTTGCTGACTGGCTTTCGAGTCGAGCGCCGGGAAATCTGCTCCGAAGTTCTCGGGGATTCCTCCAGAACTGAAAGCCCCAATCCAGGCAAACTTGTCCAGAGCATTCAGGCCGGTCAGCAGAGACTCGGAGCCTCCCATCGACAACCCGGCAATCGCTCGCGACTTCCGGTCTTTCACCACCAGATACGTCGCTTCCACCTGCGGGATTACTTCGCTCATCAGGGCGTTGCTGAACCTGTCATAATTGCGCTGACGGAGTTCCGCGTGGGCAAATGCGCCGAAGCCGTGCGCCACGATTTCCGGCGCGCCGTAGCCAAGCGGCATGACAACAATCATCGGCTTGGTCTTCCCTTGCGCGATCAGATTGTCGAGGATCACGTTGGCGCGTCCTACCGCGGTCCACCCGCTGGCGTCATCGCTGAAACCGTGCAGCAGATAGAGCACTGGGTAGGTCTGCTTGGCGCGGGGGTTGTAGCCGGGCGGCGTGTACACGTAAAAATCCCGCTGATCTCCCACCACTCCCGACTTGTAGAAGTGGTGATGCACTGTCCCATGGGGCACGTCGTTGACCTCCCACGGCAGCGAAGCCGGCCCGGGAACGTGTACCTGGCTCTGGGTGTGGAGAAGGTTCGGCTTCAACAAAGAATTCGATGGATCGATCAGACCCACGCCGTCGGCCATGAATGTATAGCCATAGAAATCCGGGGTCAGCGGGCCGGTGGTAACGCTCCAGACTCCCTGGTCGTCCTTCTCCATGGACACCGGTTTCGCGCCCTCCAGCGAAAGCAAAACTTCCCTGGCGTTGGGAGCTCGAAACCGAAACGTGACACTGTTGTCAGCATGAACTTCCGGGGACAAAATCGCCGGCGCCTGCGCCTGGGCCCACGCCGTTGCCGCCCCGAGCAGGAGCACGGATAGGAAGCGTTTCATTGGTTGTCCTCTGCCTGTCCTCTCCGCCGCATCACCTCATTCGCGAGGTGAATCCCGGCAAGCGAGCCTACAACTATACCCTCGCCCCGAGACACCGACAAACCAAAGATCGGGAGAGCCGGGAACCAATGGTTCACTTTACAGTCAGGATTATATGACCGGACGCGGCCAAGCCTTCGAGCTACTGCTTATTTCACTTTGGGATTCTCTTCTAGGTCTTTGTAGATGACATGCCCTTCCTGAACGCACGCTTTCTGTTCTTCTAGCGAGAAAGAGGTCACCTTCCCCTCAAAGCAGATGTGACAGTGCTCACAGACTTTGTATCGTGATCGGCATATGTTACGCACAGGGTTAGTGTGTGGGCTCCCTGGGAGATGTGGTCATGGACGCTCTCACTCTGTTGTGTATTGACGACCGTCCTCAGCTGTTGGAGCTCCGCAAAGCGCTTCTCGAATCCCACGGTTATCGTGTCAAAATGGCCTTAAGCGGCCGCATCGCGATCAAGATGCTACAGGATGCGCCAGTGGCCGCTGTGCTGCTGGAGTACAAAACTGAAGGCATAGACGCGGAGGCCGTAGCCTGCCAGGTTAAGCTGCGCTTTCCCAGCATCCCGATCATTCTTCTTTCAGATTACGCCTGTACGCCAGCGCGAGTACTGTGGTTAGTGGATGAACATGTGATGAGGAGCGAACTATCCGAAAGGCTGATACCGGCCATTGAACGAGCGACCGCGGCCTAAATCCCCTCCGAATATTGGGCCCGACTGTCAGAAAGATGGAATGGCTGCCTTCAGATCAACTGTCGCTATCAGGCGATTACACTCATTGACCCCCAAGGACCTGGCCGTCTTTCGGTTAGGTCAATGAGTGTAATGGCGATGTCACAACAAAAACTAAGAATATAGAGTGGAGAGTTCGAGCTTTCTCAGGCTTTGCTAGACTGGGCTGGCCATGAGCGTGATCGACGAAGTTCTCGAAGCAAACGAAATCTATTCGCGCACGCACGAGTTGCGCCGCCTTACTCCCCGCCCGGCGCGCAAGCTTGCCATTCTGACTTGCATGGACACGCGGCTTTCCATCCGCACCTTAGGGTTGATGACCGGAGACGCACACATCATCCGCAACGCGGGCGGCATTGTGACGGATGACAGCTTGCGCTCGCTGCTGATATCGCACTACCTGCTGGACACCGAGGAAATCATGGTCATTAACCACACCGATTGCGGCCTGATGCATACTAGCGAGCAGGAGTTACGGACAAGAATCCAGAACCGTACAGGGACCGCAGCGATCGCTCCGGCATTCTTCTTTGCCTTTCAGAATATCGAGGAGAACGTGCGTCACCAATTACAGAAACTGCATACCCACCCATGGATTCCCAAAGAGGTCTCGGTGCGAGGATTCGTCTATGACGTGAGCAGCGGCCGATTGCGCGAAATTAAATAGGCTTTGAGCGGGCTCGTTCGTACTTCTAGACCACACAAATTATTGCGATAGCACTCTAGGCTATCGTAAAGAGGCGATTATACTCATCGACCCAGACAGAGTCGCCGCGCCCTCGATGAGTGAAATGGCGAGGTTTCAACAGCTATCTTTTGGAAATGGTTTGTGGGATTGCGTACGATTCCAAGTACCCACACATCGGGCAGCGGAGAGTTACGACCGGAACGACTTGATCCTTCTTCACCTTGAGCCCCGTCCAGAAGCTCCGCTTGGGTTCCCCCGGAAACCAGTTTTGTTGCCGATAACCATTCTCCGAGAGATCCCCAATCTAAACCGACCTCCATTGGGGTATGACACCTCTTGCACTCGACGGGTTTATCCATGTTCATCTCGTCTACCTTCAGACCCGCTGAATCTTATCCCATGTGCTCAGGTAAACGGAGCAAGACCGTCGAAATCAGGTGATTACACTCGGAACCCCGGTCAATGAATGAGATGGCGATGTTACAACAACAACTACATTACTGGCGGTTCATGCTGGCTGGTTCTGCTTGGCTTAACATCCTTTTGCTTGATCGTGACCGCCCCGGGATTTGGACACCTTTCGGACACTGGATCCAGGTTCTATCGACATTATGTGATTGAAAATAATGGTGGCCCCGGCGTGAGTCGAACACGCGACCTTCGGTTTAGGAAATCTCAAACCTCGATTGAAAACAAAGTAGATCAACAAGCTCCCTCTGCAGATCGCGGCAAACCTCTGCAAAATCCGCAACCCAGGCGCAACAAAATTGGCGGAAGCGATGAGTGAGGCAAATGGTAAGAGAGAACCATCCGAGGTCAGCTCGGGTCGACATGAGCACCAGTTTACGATCTGCGCTCACCCGAATCGCAAGGGGATTAATGACACCATTTATAGAACGGCTGGAAATGCGTCATTCAGCCCCTTTGAGCCATGTGTGACGCATGGGACGCACCGAGATACCAAAGTTGGGGTGCTCGTCTGTAACGGCTGCGGAACTCCGTTTTGGCCGAAACGAGTTTGGCAAAAGCAGTGCAGTGCCCGTTGTCGGCAGCGAGCCTACGTTCGCCGGCAGCCGATAAAGACCGTTTTTTACTATGGGGCGTGAATAGCACTTAGGATTGATTTGGAACAACTTTCAGGTTGATTTCTGAGATTGGGTCCATCTGGGTGTCGGTAGCCTGCAGGTAACTCTCCAGTTCCACTTACTTCGCCTGCAACTGATTGAGGCTAACTTAGGAGAGGATTAAGGCGATGTCAACACACGCCACTTTCAAAATATGAGGTCGGTGCGTCACTCAGTCCCCAATTCACAGCCCCACGCTCCGCCGCATGATCTGAGATGACAGCGACGGTCGGATGAAGAATCCAGATTTTCCCCGCGCAGCGGTGGAACAGGGCCGGGTGTCTGCGGGGCCGTCCCCACGCCTGAATCCAATTCTATGAGCGAGACAAGCGTGCCTGGCAAGCCTCCCCCCGTTCAAATAGAGACTTCAACTGGCGACGTTGCTGTGTCCATTCGCGGGCACTTGTTGCAGCGCTGCTTGGACTGAAAGAGTGCCATGGATCAGGACCTTATCGCTGCGGCACGTCCGAGTCGAACTGTTCCTGAAAGCTCCAGGGCTTGTAAGCTCGCAATTTCCCCCGCGCTCGGCCGCCAGATCGAGAATCACCGAACCAGGCACCATTTCTTTCACCATTTCCGCGGTCACCAGCACCGGAGGCTTCTTTCCTGGAATAACCGCGGCCGTGATCACGACATCGCTTCCCGCCACCACGCGGCCCAAGAGTTCGGGATCGCGTCGTGTGTTCTTCGCTTTGAGTGAGCCTTCTCCGGTACAGATCAGGATCCGGTCACCTTCACGGCCCACCCAAACGGGCACGCTCTGCGGTGAGCCGTCCGGCATGAGGGTGGCGAGATGGGCGAAGTTAGGGGCATCCAGCAAAGCTTTGATTTCGTTGGAAAGGGGAATCGCCATGACGGCCGTCCTTTATGCGGAAGTGTTGAACAAATCTATCACTTCAATTCGATAGAGCGATGGAAGGTCAGTCGATGCCCGACAACTATAGGGACGCCGTCCGCTGGGCACGATACCTGCGCTGTCCGCCTCCACCAAGGTCAAGCCTTCATCTTGCTCTGGAGCAGGTTCAGGAGGGCCCGGTCAAGCTGGTGGCCGCGCCAGTCCTCATACTTCGTCCCCGGGCGCTCAGTATCGAGGACGCCGAACGGTCCCCGAAAATTCCACAGCGCCCATCCGCTGTGCAGGTCGCGTAAGACGTCGAGCGTGTCATCAAACCAGGCGAGCACGACGTTGGCCGGTGTGTGCTTGTAGCAGCCCATCTCGCCGAAGTGAATGCGCACACCTTTTTGTGCGATCTCGCCCCAGGACTGAAACGCCTTCACGAGCGTTTGCCGGTCGCAGATCACTTTTCCGCTCCCGTCCTTCAACGGCCAGGTTGGCAACGGAGTTGAGCTACTCACAAAGCCGCGCGCCCACTCGCACCGATAGTGAGTCAGCTCGACGGGATTGTAGGTATGGCAGCTTTGCATGATTCCAGTGTCGATGAGATCGGGGATGGGCGCTCCTGCACCGGGATAACCGTCGGTGATGATCCAGCGCTCCGGATCTTGCTTGCGAATGCTATCAACTGCCGCCTTCGCTACCCGTGAGTAGTCCTTCGCATGACGGCGCACGATGTCACTGTTGAAAGAATCCTCGGGTTTCGTGTGTTCGAGTTCTTTCTGTTCCACTGGAGTGGGCAGGGCCAGCGGTTCGTTCACCAGGTTGAAGCTCAGCCGCTCGCTAGGTATGCCTTTGTAACGCTGGGCAAAATAGGACCATTGGTGCACGAACGCATCCAGCGTCTTCGGATCATCGTAAACGCTGGTCTTCTCCTTCGTGACATGAATTCCGGTCACGGTCTCGTCCAAGCCGTCCAAAATGCACTCGCCCGGCGCGCGATGCAGGCAAAGGTTGACGTGCACACCGTATTTCTCGCCCAGCCGGACGGCGCGGTCAATGGGTTCGATTTTCTTCTCATCAATAGCGAAGAGATCCGGGCCAGTCCAGAAGCGGTAGTCCATCGGCAAACGGACCCAGTTGAATCCCCAGTCGCGGATCCAGCGGAAATCGTCTTCGAGAAACAACCCGTCATCCTTGTAGGGGAAATACTTCATCCAGTCAGGGTCGGTGGAAAAATATTCGAGCAGATTGAAGCCGTACCAGGCAGGATTTGTCGTCCGCACCGGAGAGGGTGAGGGCGACCCCTTCGGCGCCGGTACGCTTTGCACCAGGGCGGCAAGCCGCTCCGCACCGGAGGGAATCACTGTGGCTGCCGCAGCAGCAGTCAAGGATTTCAGCACAGTGCGGCGGCTGGGATTAGAGTGTTTCCCTCTTGCGATGTTGTGGTCCGTTTTCATAACGCGGAGCCTCGTTCATGTGAACTCATGCGGGACTCTGGAATAATTCCTTCCCGAACGGCTTCGTGAACATCCCCATCATTGGCTCTCCCCAGGAATGTGCAGCGTGGCAGTCAGCGGTGTGTGCCGGGAGGATCCGCCCGCAGAAACAAGATAGTCACCAGGAAGGAGCTCCCATGCGTCCTTCTCGACGTTGAACACGGACATGAATTGGGGCTCAAGCGAAAGCGTGACAGCGCGGCTCTGGCCAGGATCCAGTTGCACCTTTTCCCAGGCTACCAGGCGCTTCGGCGGTTCGCCCGCGCTTGCCGGCAGACCGAGATAGACCTGTGCCACCTCTGCGCCGGCACGCAAGCCGGTGTTCTTGACCGAGAAGCTCACTTCCACTGACTTGCCTGATGTCACCTTGAGTTGGGAATAGGAAAAGCTGGTGTACGAGAGTCCGAATCCGAATGGAAAGAGCGGATCTTTGTTCTCAGCGTCATACCACCGATAACCAACCTTCAGCCCCTCCGTGTAGTTGGCATCGATGAGGACCGGGGTCGGCAACAGGTCGGAACTCGGCGGCTCCTTCGATGGAGGCGGAGTTGGGATGGTCAAATGCGGCAGATCGGCCTCGCTCTTGGGGAACGAAATCGGCAGCTTCCCGGAAGGGTTCACGTCGCCGAAAAGAATACTGGCGATCGCTTCGCCGCCCCGCTGGCCGGGATACCAGGATTCCAAGACTGCCTTCACACTGTTCAGCCAAGGCATCAGAACGGGGTCTCCGTTCTCCAGCACGACGATGGTATGGGAATTCGCGGCCGCAACTTGGTTGATCAATTCATCCTGATTGTCTGGCAGAGACAGATTCGGCAAGTCAGCGTCTTCGTGAGTGTGTTGATGGACGAACACGATCGCGATGTCAGAACTACCGGCCAGTTTGGCGGCGGCCGCGGAATCTCTCCCGTCGTCGTAGTTGACCTTAGTATTCGGGGCCTTGGCGCGGATTGCACGCAGGGGTGAAGAGGGGTCCCATACCCATACCGCCAAGAAGCCGTTAGGCCCGGGGGGAATTTCCCTGGGAGGAACCGCATTTCCGCCGATTGGTTCCACTTGGGCTGAGCCACCCCCCGAGAGCACGCCCACGTCGGCGTGCGATCCGATAACAGCGATCGATTTGAGACTCGACGCTCGCAGCGGCAATTCATTTGCCGCATTCTTCAACAGGACCGCACCTTGTTCCTCCACGCGTTGCGCCACTGCCGCACCAGCCTCAGCATCGATCGGCTTAATCACGGGAGGATTATCAATCACCCCGAAGGCAAACATCGTACGCAGGATCCGATGGACCATGTCGTCGAGCCGCGACAAGGGAACTTCGCCGTTATCTACAGCTTTCTTAAGCGGAGCGGAGAAGTACTCGTTCTCGTAAAATTCCTGGTCCAGACCCGCCAAGGCAGCCTTCACCGTGGTGTGGGTTGCGCCCCAGTCTGACATTACCCACCCTCTGAAGCCCCAATCCTTCTTGAGCACCTGGTTCAAGAGGTAGTCATTCTCGCAGGAGTAAACTCCATTGACGCGGTTGTAGGCGCACATCACCGTACCAACCCCAGAATCCCGGATGCCGATTTCGAACGCCAGCAGGTCGAGCTCGCGCATTGAACGCTTGTCGAGATTTGAGCTGACTCCCATGCGATCAGTCTCCTGGCAGTTGATCGCATAGTGCTTGATATCGGCAATGACGCCCTGGTCCTGAATGGCCTTCAATTCCTGAGCAATGATCTTTCCCGCCAGAACCGGGTCTTCGCCGTGGTACTCGAAATTGCGTCCATTGCGCGCCTCGCGCATTATGTCGTTGCCGCCGCCGAGCGACACGTTGAAACCCTGGTCGCGTGTTTCCCTGCCAACGACCGCTCCGAATTCATACGCCAGCTGCGGGTCCCAGGTTGCGGTTTCGGCGAGTGATGCAGGAAGCGCGGTGGCCCGGCCTCCGGCGCGCTTCCCGAGGTTTGTGACCCCAACTCCCGCGCCGATCAGATTGAGGTCCGGGATCCCCAAGCGAGGAATTCCAGGGACAAATCCGTCTCCTCCGAGTGCTCCGGGGATTTTCCGGCCAAGCATTGACATGCTTCCATGGACGAGCTGAATTTTCTCATCCAGTGTCATCTGCTTCACGACCAGATCAGCCCGCTCGTCGGGTAAGAGACGGGAGTTCGTCCAGGGCTGGCCAGGAGCCTGAGCGAAGGCGAGACCGGCCCACGAACCTAATGTGAGTAGAACGACAGCGAAGGCTGCGGCACTCTCCTGGCGTCGAAGCATGCTTCCACTCCCTTGTGTCGATAGACTTCCGACTGCGTTAGTTTCGTTAAGGAGAGGGCGAAACGAACCGCTCAGCCAAAAGATATCTGAACACGGATTTCCTCTTGACTTCGAAAACGCCCAGCATTCTACACCCTGGCTGCCGGAGCGAAACAACTTAACCGGACCAAGGTTATTCCGTCTCTCAAGCTACGAAATGCGAGTACAAATCTCGCCCGGCTCGAGGATGTGAGCAACGTATTGAGCGCAGTTACTCCATGCTGTACGTGATGTGGATTCCACGCTTGGACATCTCGTCCAGAAAAAGGTCAGCGGGGATGTCTCGTTCCTGCAGCACGCCACCGCGTTTGGTGATGGCGCCGGAGGCGATCATTTGTACGACGATCGAGGCCGGGAATGCGGTGGTGCGCATCATGGCGCTCATGTCGGTCTTAGGATCGTAGTGATCGACCATGGTGAAGCTGGCGACGCGGCCCTTGAGCCGTCCGCCCAGCAAGCCGCGTACGCCTAGCGAACGCACTGACTCGTGCGCTTCCAGGCGCATGATGCAGACATCCGGTCCCTTTCCAGCAAATTTACCCTCGAAGATTTTTGACATCACGGCCCGGGGCGTGATCTCGGTTCCGTTGACAAGCATCTTGTCGCTGGAGAAAAGGCCGAGCGCCTTTAATTCGCAAAGCAGATCGTAATGGCCCGGGTAGCGAAGCGTTTTTTCGAAACACTCGCCGACCTTTCCTGCGAAACTTTCGGGCAGAGTCGACGTGCCGCCGGAAGTGTGGAAGGCAACGAGGGGCGCGAAGCTCGGCATGTGAAATTCCTCGGGTTCTGTGAGCGGTTCAATTGTGACCAGCTTGCCTTTGCGGAGAATACGAGCAGGTTCCACGTACTCGTTGATAAGGCCTTCCACCGAGAAAACCAGCTGGTAGTGGAACGGCGGCATGGGTTTTTCGGGGAGGCCGCCGACGTAGAGTTTGAGGGCATCGGCGCGACCGCCGAGGCGGCGGACAAGTTCTCCGCCGAGAATGGAAGCCATCCCGGG
>Ga0075021_10000357_pt1 | contig 24877 bp, 29 predicted proteins | sample ColStrG_CSR_2012_FD_72749 | JGI IMG/M metagenome (GOLD analysis project Ga0075021, IMG submission 72749) | Freshwater sediment microbial communities in response to fracking from Pennsylvania, USA - Cold Stream Run_MetaG_CSR_2012 | ecosystem: Environmental > Aquatic > Freshwater > Creek >...
ACGAGTTCCGGGCCTCGAGGATCATGTTGGACCGCGCCCGCTCGCTGCCGAACATCGAGTTCCTCACTCCATACGTGGTGCAGGAGCTGCTCGCCGGCGAGGACGGAACGCTCGCGCACGCCCGTCTTCGCGACGTACAGGACGGCGCTGAAAGGGAGCTGGAGATCGCCGGCGCGTTCGTCGCGATCGGCCACAAGCCTCAGTCGCAGCTGGTCGCCGGACAGGTCGAGACCGACGACTCGGGCTACGTCGTCACCGACGGCCGCTCCACCCGCACCGCCGTTCCCGGTGTGTTCGCGGCAGGGGATCTCGTCGATCACACCTATCGACAGGCCGTGACGGCTGCGGGCTCGGGCTGCCAGGCCGCGCTCGACGCCGAGTGGTATCTGCGCGATACGCCGTTGCCGGACCCGGCCCTCGCCGCGCGTCCCAGCCCCGTCGCCTGACGCGCGACCCGGATTCCTTCGCGTCAGGGCGTCGCCACAGATGCGCCCGGCGAGCGATCTTCGCCGGACCAGTCGAAGAAGCCCTCGCCGGTCCGGCGGCCGAAGCGGCCGGTCCACACCAGCCGGGTGAGCGCCGGCGCCGGCCGGTAGCGCGGATCACGCCGCTCCGCGTGGAGCGCGTCGAGCACGGCGAGCACCGCGTCGAGCCCGATCTCGTCGGCCCACCGCAGGATGCCGCGAGGGTAGTTGAGCGCGTGCACGACGCCGGCATCGATGTCAGCCGCAGAGCCGACCCCCTCGCCGAGCGCGAACGCTGCCTCGTTGACCAGCTGGCACACGATCCGGCCGAGCACGAGGCCGGGAGCGTCGCCGACCCAGGCAGCCCGCAGGCCGAGCGTCGCGAAGAACCGCTGGCAGGCTTCGATCGCCGCCGGCGAGCTTTCCGGCGAGCGGGTCAGCTCGACAACGGCTGTGCGCTCGAGCGGCGGCAGCGCCATGAAGCCGACCGCAGTCCCACGTTCGTCCAGCAGCGCCAGAGAGCCCGCACCGCACCAGATCGCGCGCGGATGCAGGGACAGGCCGTCGCATCGAGGCTCCTCGCCGCGCGCCCGTGTGTCGAGCACGAGGAACGGCTCGGCGTCCGACGCTTGGTCGCCGGAACGCACCACCCGCCACCCGGACTCGCCGGCGAGTGCGGCCAAGTCCTGCGCCAGCCGGCCCTCTCCGGCGACCACGACGAGCCGGCCATCGCCACCGCCGCGGGGCATCGGCTCCGGGTCGGGCGATCGGTGGGCGGGTGCGCCCGCGCCACCCGGCGGCGCCTGCGCCTCGGCGCTGTACTCGTAGTACCCGCGCCCGGATTTGCGCCCGAGACGGCCGGCGGCGACCGTTCGCACCGCGATCGGCGACGGTCGCCAACGAGGCTCGCCAAAGCTCTGCTCGTACATCGAGCGCGCCACATCGAGGTTGACGTCGACGCCGACCAGGTCCATCAGCTCGAACGGGCCCATCCGAAAGCCTCCCGCCAGCCGGCAGATCCGGTCGATCTCCTGCACCTCCGCGACCCGCTCGGCCAGCAGCCCCAACGCCTCCAGCGTGAACGGCCGGTTGCAGCGGTTGACCAGGAACCCCGGCCCGTCACGCGCCTCGATCACGATCTTGCCCATCGCCTCGCCGGTGGCGCGGGCCACCCCCAGCGCCCGCTCGGACGAGGCGACACCCGCGACCAGCTCCAGCGCCGGCATCAGCGGCGGCGGGTTGAAGAAGTGCATGCCGACCACCCGGTCGGGGCCCTCGACGCCGGCGGCGACCTCGGTCACCAGCAGCGAGGAGGTGTTCGTGGCAAGCACGGCTTCGCGGGTGACGATCCGTTCGGCGAGCTCGCCGAGCAGCGACCGCTTCAGCTCCAGCGACTCGGGTGCGGCCTCGATCACGAGCTCACACGGGGCCAGCCCCGCGAGTTGGTCGGTCGCCTCCAGGCGTGCACGGCACTCACCGGCCGCCGCCCGGGTCAAGCGCTCACGCTCGACCTCTCGATCGAGCCGCCGCTCGATCCCCGTGACCGCCCTGCGCAGAGCCCCGGGGTCGGGGTCGTGCAGCAGCGTTCGCGCCCCTGACACGCACGCGAGCTGGGCGATGCCGCTGCCCATCGTCCCGGCGCCGGCGACGCCGATCGTGCGCGGGGCGTCCATGACCCGCAGGACGGTACCGGCCCCCGCCGCTTGCCGGCAGGCGGGGGCCGGTGTCGCACGCTCGCCGGGGAGGGCCGGCGGCTACGACGCTGGCGGAAGGCCGACTACGGGCGCTGCCTTTCCACTGACGGTGATCGTCACGGGCGGCGACGCCGCGCCGACGTTCTCGGGACCGCCGGTGATCCGCGCGCGCAGCTGGAGCGTGCCCGGCTGGGTCAGTGGGTAGGCGAACGAGAAGGTCGAGCCGCTCACCACCCAGGTCATGGCGACTCTGTGCCAGTAACCGTCGGTGCCGAGGCGCTGCAGGTAGATCACGTGGCCGAAGTGGGGCGGGGCCACCGTTCCGGTGAGCGTGATCGTGTTGCCGACGAGCCCTGTCAAGGACGACGCGCTGATCGTTACCGCGTCCTGGACGCCCTCGTACAGCACGGCTGTGTGTCGCGCCGGCGCGAGCGTGGTCCGCACCCGGTAGGCGGTGTTGTGCGCCGGGCTGACGGTGAAGCCGTAGCTGCCGTCGCCCTTCGTGCTGGTCGTCGCCAGCGCCTGCCAGTTGCCGCCGTCCTGGAGTCCCCACAGCGTCACCTCGGTGCTCGCCTGCGGAGTGCTGCCCCCGGGCTGGTCAAGCACGCCTGAGATCGTCGCCGACTGGCCGATGCCGATGATCGGCGAGGAGGTGTGGATCGTGAAGTCCGGGACCTGACGTTGCTGGACCGTGACCGTGAGCGTGTCGGACTCGCCCCGGTCGTTGCGAGCGTCGCCCACGAACACCGCGCGCAGCGTGTGGTCACCTGGCCGCACGAACCGGTGCGCGAATGCGAAGTTGGAGCCGCCGGTGGTGAGGGTCGAGGCGACCGTCATCCAGCCGTTGCCGCTGAGGCCGTTCTGCTCCTGGAGCAGGACTCGCTCAAACGGGTGCGACGGCGACACGCGACCGGTGAACAGGACCCGCTGCCCGGTGACCGCGCCGGTCGTGCTCGCGGCAAGGCCGACGAGCGCCGCGACGTGCTCGTGCACCGTTCGGCTGTGGGTGTCGCCTGGCCCCCTCACGAACCACGAGCGGCTGGTGAGGACAACCCCTTCTTGCCGGATGAACTCGTAGATCCCCGTCGAGTTGGTCCTCGTCAGACCGATGATCGTGAACCGGTCCTGCGGCGGGATCCGGTGGTAAAGGACGATCACCTGATTGGCGCTGTCCGGACCGTTTAGCTGTCCGTAGATCAATACGCCCTGACCGGAGATGATCGGGTTCGGAGCGGAGTTGATCGTCAGCCCGCGGTTGTGGTGCGGGGCCGCCGAGGCGACGGTCGGTGCGACGGCCGAGCCGACCGTTGCGAGCGCCGCGGCCAGCAGGACAAAGCATCTACGCATGGGTCACATCCCTTTCCTTCGGTGATGTCCGAGCCTCGCCGGTGCCCGGCCAACGGGCGGTGGCGCTGTCATTTGCAGAACAACGTCCGTTCGGGGAAAGTTGCGGTGATTTGCGTCTGCAACTCACCATTCGTCAGTGGCGCGCGTCCTGATCGTCGCCTGCGGCTGCCGCGGTCGCATGCTGAGCGCCGAACTGCTCGCGCATGGCCATCTGGTGCGGGGCACCACTCGGCGCGAGGCGGGGCTCGCCGAGATCGAGGCGGTGGGGGCCGAGGCGGCGCTCGCCGACCCGGACCGGATCGGGACCGTCATCGGAGCGGTCGCTCAGGTCAGCGCCATCTGCGTGCTGCTGGGGAGCGCCGCCGGGTCCGATGAGGCGCTCGCGGCGCTCCACGGACCGCGGCTCGAGATGTTGATGACGAGGATTCTGGACACCACGGTCCGCGGGGTCGTCTACGAGTCGGCCGGCTCGGTTGACGCTCGGCTGCTGAGCGCCGGCGCGGCACTGGTCACTTCCTTCTGCCGGCGGTCGCTGGTCCCGTTCGCGCTGCTCGATCGGGACCCGGCCGACGGCTACTCGGAATGGACAGCTGCCGCGCTCGCGTGCGTGGGAGGGGTGATCGGCTGACGCCGGGCCGGCACCTGATGCCGACGGGTGCCTGCGTGTGGGGGCGTGCGCGGTGAGTCTGCCGTCAGGCGTGCTCGCCGAGCAGCGTGAGCCTGTCGAGCAGGTCCGCCAGAATCCGGGCGGTCGCCCCCCAGATCAGGTGTCCGTCGGCCACGTAAGTGTCGGTCCGGAACGCTAGCCCGCGGCGCAGGACCCGGCGGCGCGCGTAGCCGGTGATCAGATCGCTTATCGGCAGCTCGATCACGTCCGCTACCTCCGAGGCGTTCGGCTTCCAGGCCTTGGGGCGCGTGATCAGCGCGACGAACGGGTAGATGGCGAAGCCGGTCACGATCGTGGGCGTTGGCTGAAGCGCCCCGAGCACGTCGGCCTCCTGCACCTTCAGCCCGACCTCCTCGTGGGCCTCGCGCACCGCCGTTGCAAGCAGGCTCCGGTCGGCCGTGTCGCGACGGCCGCCCGGAAACGAGATCTCGCCCGCATGCTGGCGCATGTCGTTGCGGCGGCGCGTGAACACGGCCGCGAGACCGTCGCCGGGCAGCACATGCAGCGGCACGAGCACAGCGGCCTCGGTCACGCCGTGGACGTCTAGCGTCTCGGCTTCGGCGGGATCCAGCAGCAGTTGCCGCAGGCTGTCTGCGAGGCTCGCCATCTCAGCGCAGCGGGTTGAACACCAAGCCGGTCGGGACCTTCGGATAGAAGTAGGTCGACTTCGGCGGCATCGTCTCGCCCGCGGCCGCGACCGCCTGGATCTGCTCGATCGGCGCCGGGCCCATGAAGAACGCGGCGTCTGACTCGCCGGACATGACGCTGTCGAGCGCCTGCCGGTCGCTGCGTGCGTATCCGAGCCCGTCGAGGTGGTCGATCCGCTCGTCCGTCATCCTCAGGGCACCCTTCAACACCAGCGCCTCGAGCACGGCCGTGTCGAGACGGCGGTACGGGGCCGCATGGCCGCTCAACGCGGCATCGGCGATCGCCGGGTCCTTCAGGGTGAGCATGAACGGGCGCTTGAAGTGGGCGTCGACATAGCCGATCCGGATCGCGCCGTCGTCGCCGATCCCCGCGCCGGGAGTGGGGGTCAGTCGGCTGGCGTCCTGGAGCCCCGTGATCTCGAAGTCGCGCCGGATCGCCTGCGCCAGGGCCTCGTGCTGGTCCGTGTTCAAGCCCCGCACGAGCCTGTGCGTCGGGAACACGGTCAGCCCCGGGTCCTGGAGCGACACCAGGCACATCAGCACATAGCGCTGGGGTCCCTCGCCGCCAACCTCCCCGGCGTAGGACCGTGCGGTCTCGTATCGGTGGTGCCCGTCGGCGATCAGCAGCTCAGCGTCGCCGAGCACGCGCAGGACGTTCGCGATCGCCTCTGGATCGGCCACCTTCCACACGCGGTTGACCGTCCCGTCGTCGTCGGCGGCTTCACCCCAGGGCGTGCCGTGCGTCGCCTGCGCGAGCCAGGAGGAGGCCTCACCGGTCGGATCGGAGAACAGCGCAAAGATCGGGGACAGATTCGCTTGTGTGGCGCGGGTCAGCCGCAGACGGTCCTGGAGCGGACCGGGGTGCGTGCGCTCGTGCGGGCGGATCCGGCCCGCCCCATAGTCCTGCACCCGGACCCGAGCGAGGAAGCCCCTTCGCGTGCGGGCGCGTCCATCGGGGCCGGTGTAGTCCTGCTCGAGCGGCCAGATCGACTCCTCGGAGTCGACCGCGAGCGCTCCGTCGTCGAGCCAGCGCTCGATCAGCTCGGCTGCGTGTGTGTAACGGTCGCCGCCTTCGGGCGGCTGCGCGGGGAGATCGATGGCGACCACGTTGTAGGGCGAGCGCGCCGCCAGCCGGGCGCGCTCCTCGGCGCCGATCACGTCGTATGGAGGCGCGATCACCGGCTGCAGCCCGCCGGTGACCGCCGGGACGTAGTGCATCGCGTGGAGGGGCTCGACCACTGCCACTTCGGGTGAGCCTACTCGACGTGGCTTGGCTCTAGACTCGGCCGCTGCATCTCGGGGCGTAGCGCAGCCTGGTAGCGCGCCACGTTTGGGTCGTGGAGGTCCCCGGTTCGAATCCGGGCGCCCCGATCGATCGTTCGTTGAGTCATCGTGATCTCAGATATCGCCACGTCGAGCGCCCCAGCGTCCGGCGGTGATCGACATCGAGTCACTCTCGGCGTACGGCGGAACGATGAGCGATGGCTGACTGGGTGACCATCTCATCGATGGCGACGGCGGCCGGCACGCTCGTGCTGGCGACCGCGACGTTCAGCTCGGTCAGGTCGGCGAACCGGTCGGCCAGGGTGGCGGAGCGGACCCTGCTGGCGGCCCAGCGTCCGGTGCTGATTCCGTCGCGCGAGGACGATCCGGTCGAGACGATCGGCTTCGGTGACGGAGTCGTCTTGCGGGTCTCCGGGCATGGCTGCGGATTTGAGCTGCGCGACGGGCGGGTCTACATCGCGATCGCGCTACGGAATGGGGGTGCCGGCCTGGGCGTGATCCACGGCTGGCACGTGGCGGCTTGGGGGCAATTCGGCGACGCGGATCGACCCGAGCCGGCGGGCTTTCGCCGTCAGCTCCGGGACCTGTTCATCCCGGCGGGGGAGACGGGCTTCTGGCAGGGGGCGATTCGTGACCGGTCCGACCCGGACTACGACGCGGCCCGCGGCGCGATCGAGCGCGGCGAGCGTTTCATCGTCGATCTCATGTATGGAGACCATGAGGGAGGGCAGCGAGCGATCGCTCGGTTCAGTGTGGGCTCGGTCCCCGACGATCTCGACACACCGCGCGCCGAAGTGCTGCGCTACTGGAATCTCGACGCCGAAGATCCGCGCTGAGCGGCTCCTCTGCGCCGTCACGAACGGGGCAGCGGGCGGGAACGTGCAGCTGGCGCTAGCGTGTTCGCTCTCGGCCCCCGTAGCTCAGCTGGAAAGAGCGACGGCCTTCTAAGCCGTGGGTCGCAGGTTCGAGTCCTGCCGGGGGCGCTGGCTGGCGGAACGTGCGCCTTTTGTCTGGTTCGGGAAGTTCCCCGCCGTGCAGTTGAAGACCCGGTCGGCGATCAACCGCGAAACCTTGGCCGCCGGCGCTGAGTGGCCCCGTCACCCTGAAGGGACCAAGACGCTCTCGTGGCTACTTTCGCCGGTGCGGGGAAGCATGGCACAGGTGGCCGGAATGGCGATGAAGCAGAGGCGAGGTGACTGGAGAGAGCCGACGTGCGGAAGGCTCGGTCCAGGAAATGCGTACTACAGAAGCCGTCAGGTGTGATACGTTTCGCCGCATGCGCAGCGTCAGACTGGACCCCGAGCTGGACGAGCTGGTGAAGCGCGCCGCTGCGCAGGAAGGCTCGTCGGTTTCGGAGTTCCTGCGCCGTGCTGCCGCAGAACGCGCTCGGCGTACGCTCGCCGAGCGTGATCAGCTTGAAGACGTGATCGGCGCCGTGCGGACGGGCGGTGGCGCTGCCAGACGGTCCGGAGCGGCGTTCGGCGAACTGCTGCGTTCGCGGCGCGACGGGTCGTGACGCCCACCGACGCAGGACCGCTGATCGCACTCATCGACGCGGGCGAACCCGATCACGATCGCTGCCGAGCAACGCTTGAGCAGCTCGAACTTCCTCTCCTGACAACGTGGCCAGCGTTCACTGAGGCGATCTACCTGCTCGGTCAGGCCGCCGGATGGCTCGGTCAGGATGCACTCTGGAAGATGATCAGGCGCAGTGCGCTGACCGTCGTGGAGCTCGACGAGTCGCTCGCCCTTCGCTGCGCCGACCTGATGGAGCGCTATCGGGATCATCCAATGGATCTGGCTGACGCCAGCTTGGTCGCAGTCGCTGAAGCTCGTGGCTCGCAGACGATCTTCACGCTCGACCGTCATTTCCGGTCCTACCGTTTGAGCAGCGGACGACACCTCGCCGTCGTGCCAGCCTGAAGAGATCCTGGTGGCCTCGGACAACACGTGTCCGCTTGGGCCCTTGGACGTCGAAAAGCAGACGGGGCCTCCCGCGTCGTGAGTCACCCCTCATCGGGTTGCTCTGGGTCGTGCTCCCATGGGTTGAGGAGCTGAACGTCGCAATTCGCGAAGTCGCTCGTGTTGCGGGTCACGACGGTCATCGCGTGGATTCGGGCCGTAGCAGCGATCAGGCTGTCGACGGTATTTCGTGGCGACGGCGCGTTGAGTCGCCCCCATTCCTCGGCGACGGCGGCGTTGACCGGCAGGATCCGATCGGCGAAACGTTCGTGCAGTTGGGCGAGCCAGTCGGCGAATACGTCGGCCTGGGCTGGATCTCGGCTCCGGAGGCGCTCGATCCCGGTGCGGACTTCCCCGATTGTCAAGACGCTCAAGTAAAGTCGGGCATCGTCGACCTGGCTCGCCCACGCGCGAACCCGCGCGTCTCGGTTCCTGCGGATGTCGGAGATCGCGTTCGTGTCGAGCAGGAACCTCAAAGCTCGACCGGTCGGCCGCGATCACACGCGCGGTCGAGATCGAGCTCGTCGAAGTCGGGGGCGGAGCGGATGAATTCGATCAGGCTCGGCCCGCCCCCACGCAGTCGCTGGAACTCCTCGACGGAGACCACTACGACTGCCTCTTTGCCGTGCTTGGTCACCATCTGGGGGCCGTCGCGCCGGGCGCGCTCGACCAGCTCGCTGAAGTGCTGTTTCGCGGCTTGCAGTTGCCAGACCACTAAGTCCCTCCTGATTCTGGACAGACTGGACAGATACTAGCACGGTGGTGCTCGTGGCCGTCCCGCAAGCTGCAAGCCCCGCCGCGGAGCTGCTCACCGATTGCGGCACCACGCCAGAACAGGTCCGCGATCAGGTAACGCGGATGATCCTCCAACAATCTCCCGAGCTGGCCGATCGGCTCACGAACCGTGGGCCGGCCTCGCGGATCAAGAGGCGGAGCGTCTGACGCGCCGAGCGGACGCTCCTCAGCTGCGGTTGGCGATGTACCAGATTCCAAGCGTTGGCAGCAGCCGCGCATCGATCAAGGCGTGCTCGTCTGCCTCGAGATCGCGTCGTCGTAGCATGCGTGCGAGGTAGGGACGACCGACTTCGAGCGTGGGCGTGAAACAGTTGGATAGCGCCTCTCGGACCGTGGCCCAAGTGTGGAGCTCGTCGTGCTCACGCTGCCAGCCGGCGATCGAATTGTCGGTAGCAGATGGGTCGTGGCCGTCCAGCCACGCGGCGGCACGTTCGTCATAGGCATCCCATGCGAACTCGGACACGAACAGTCGGCCGTCCGGGCGCAGATGCGCGTTGATGGCTTGGAGCACGCCGGCGAGTTCTGCGTGGTGCAGCGACATCGTGGCGGTGATCGCGTCGAATTCGCCGAGGCCCCTCGCGTGCTCGACCCGTGCTTGGACCAGACGCGGGTGAGCGGGCGAATGCGGATCCACGCCGATCGGGTCAAAGCCAAGCTCGGTCAGACGGTCAACCAGCCCGCCATCGCCACAGCCGAGGTCAAGGATCCGAGAACCGCCGGCGAGCGTGGCAGCGACAACCGCGTCGAGGTCCTTCCACCACCGGTCGTCGGCCATCCGTAAGGACCGTACCGGGGTGGTTCGAGGGAGGCACTTCTCGATCGATCTCGGTTCCCGCCGATCGTCGCGCCGATCCGCAGTTGATCGGCAGGTTGCGTTAGTATAAGCTTACCGTGCGTGCAAACTTACCAACATACAGGATGGTCGGCACTCGGTGATCGCACCCGGCGAGCGATCTTCGAGCGGCTCGTTGATCGACCGTGCGCCGTCGGCGAACTCGCCATCGGTCTCCCAGTAAGCCGACCCGCGGTCTCACAGCACCTGAGAGTTCTCAAAGACGCCGGGCTGGTCGTTGATCACGCCGCCGGCAACCGTCGCATCTATCGCCTCAACCCCGACGGTCTAGTCGAGCTGCGCGCCGACCTTGACCGGTTCTGGCTCAGCGCCCTGACCGCCTACAAGGCCGTCGTCGAACAACGCGAACACGAGCTCTCATGAGCACACCTGCAGCAGCGACGTCGATCCGGCACGAGATTGGCCGGCTGAGCTCATGGCACCGCTCGTATCGGCGGGTCGACATCGACCGTCCGCAGGACGAAGTGTTTGCCTACGCCATCGACCCGAGCAAGTGGTGTCCTCAGCCCTTTGTGATCGGTTCAGGCGCCGCCGGCGCTCCCAGGCGGCTTGACGGGGCATCCGGAGCTCGGCGGCAATCCGCTACCACCGGACGTGCGCGCGCCGAGCCGGTCTCTCCCCTCGCTACCCGGTCGCCGTGCGATTGCGATCGCGGACCAGATAGGCCGTCAACAGCGCGAGCGGGAAGAAGATCAAGCTGAAGATGAAGTACAGGATGAAGCTATGGCCCTTGCGCCTTGCGACTCGAGCGGGCCAGAACGCGATCAACAACCAAATGATCAGAAACGCGAGCCCGGCAGCGGTCCAGCCAAGCACCGAGGCTACAAATACGGGCGTCACGACATGGCTCCCCCGGTTGTTTACAAGAACGGTCACGGTATGACTGAGCCGTGCCGAGCGGATCACCCGATTAGGATGATGGGTGGCTGACTCTGAGCCGCCCTCGGGACGATCAACCCCCGCAGAGAGAGCGATCGACGCTGGCGACGAGCCGGGAACTCAGGGCTGAAGGCTGAATGGCGGGTAGCGGTCGGTGATGAGCAGGAAGGCGTAGGCACCCACGCGGTTTTCCCAGCGGATCACGCCTTCGATGTAGTCAAACAGCGGGCGCGGGTAGCTGCCAGTGAACAGGATCGCGAACCATGCGCCGATAGCGGCCAGCAGCGCTCCGATTACGAGAAAGAAGAGCACGATGTAGTGGGGAATCGCCAGCAGCCACTTGACCAGCGGGAGGCCGCGGCTGAGATCGTGTTCTGCGTCGGGATACGGGAACTCGAGGTGTACGGCCTGCTGTTCGTCGGTGGACGGGTAGCGGTCGTCCATCAGCGCGAAGTAGACGACGATCCGGTTGGTGAAGCGGGTCAGTTGGAGGTTCCAGTCGTACCACCAGCGCGGGTATTTCTTGCGGAAGAGCAGCATCAGCACGACCGGAAGGACGAGCACTCCGATACCGCCACCGCCGTAGCGCGCGTTGGAGCCGGTGCTGAAGCTCCCGCCCTCGATCGTTCCGGCGAGGATCGCGATCGGGATGATCCAGAAGATCCGCAACGCTGAGCTCAAGCGGTCGAGCCCGCGGTCTGGATAGTCGACCGAGAAAGTCAGCGGATAGTTGTGAGCACCGCTCGGCGGCAGCGGACCACCTGGTTCAGGTGCGGCTGTCGGTCCTGAGCTTTCCATCGACCACGCTTTCGGCGCGGCGAACCGGACTCCTGCCTTGGCCACCTTGGATCGACGCTCGGGCGCGTAGCGCAGGTCTACGACTTGCGATACGAACCACCTTCGACAGTCGTCAACCCTGCAAAGGAGTCCCAGATGGACTGGACCCTCGAGGTCGTTGTGCTGCCAGTCAGCGATATCGCCCGCTCGATCGAGTTCTACCGCGACCAGGTCGGCTTCAACCTGGACCACCACACACAGAACGAGCATATGAACGTCGCTCAGCTCACGCCTCGTTGCTCAGGCTGCTCGATCGTGTTCGGCGATCTGCCTGCCCAGAGCCAAATGGCGCCTGGCTCGATGAAGTCGCTGCAACTCGTCGTTGAGGAGCACCGCGGCCTGGGCGAGTGGGCTGGTCGGTAGCCGGTGCGCGATCTCAGGCGCGATCCAGGACCGCCGCGCGACGTCCGGCGTTATCGACAGCGGATCAAGCGTCGACTCGCGCGCCGGTCTGCCGGCGCCTATGTTGCTGCCGACTGTGGGTCGGGCCGCACGACGACCGTGTCCGCGACGCGCACGATCTCGTCGACCGGAAGGTCGGCCAGTGACGCGTGCTGGCGGATCGCCTCCGGGCTGCTCGCCTCGTATATGCAAACGGTCCCCACCGAGCCGCCGCCCTCATCCAGCACATAGCTGCGTATCCAGCGCACGTCGTCGGGCATCTGCTCGTTCCCGACCCTGGTCGAGCGCGCGGCGGCCGCCTCGAGGTCTGCTCCAGAACGCCAGCCGCTACGCCGCAAGATTGCATAGAGCTCCATCATTTCCTCCCTCGCTGGGTTGTGGAAATGCGGCGACCCTACACGGCCTCGCGCCGGATGTGTTCGATCGAAATCTGTCAGCGCCGCGGGGCCCGCGTCTGATGCGCCGTCGGACCCTAGGCCGCGCGCTGCCGTCTCGCGGGGGGCAGTCCGGCGCGCAGCCGGAACAGTGCCTCCGCGAGCGCGATCGCGATGTTGCCGGCGTTCGTGAGCGCCATCGCGCTCGGGTCCGTCCGCGCGGTCTGGAGCTCGGCGTCGAGCTCCTGGCGGAGCTGCTCAACCTCGTGGTCCAGCCCCGGCTCGATCGTCGTGGTGGCGGTCATTTCGGTGTTTTCGCCGGCCGCGAGCAGTCACCTGCGCGTGTCAAGCGACATCCAGCGCAATTCACCGCGATCGGAGCCGCTCCAGATACCAGTCGACGAACGCGATCACGTTGCGCGCTCGGAGGTGCGGACCGAAGTTAGTGCACTGCTCACGTCCACGGGAGCGTGTACAGCTTCGTGAACGACATCGCGCGGATCGCTTCCCTGACTCCTTCCTTGACGCCCAGTCCGCTGTCGCCGACGCCGCCGAACGGGGCCAGCTCCGTCCGCCAGCCGGGAACCTCTCTGACGTTGACTGTGCCGGCGCGCAGCTCGTGGATACACCGGGAGATGGCGCGCCAGTCGTTGGTGCAGATGCCGCTGGACAGCGCGTAGGGGGTGGCATTGGCCGCCGCGATCGCCGCATCGAGGTTCTCGACGCGGATGATCGGGGCCACCGGGCCGAACGTCTCTTGTGCGACCAGGTTCATCTCCCCTCGCACGCCGTCCAGGACCGTCGGAACGATCAGCGCTCCGTCGCGCGTGCCACCGCACAAAAGCGTCGCGCCGTCTGCGAGCGCCTCCCCGACCCGGTCCTCGATTGCGATCGCCGCCGGCTCGTCGATGACGGTCCCCACGTCGGTCGACTCGTCCATCGGATCGCCGCACCGGAGCGCTGCGGCATTGGTGCACAGCCGGTCGGCGAGCTCGTTCGCGACGTCGGTGACGGCGATGATCCGCTTGACCGCCGTGCACCGCTGACCCGAGTTCTGAAAGGCCCCGCGCGCGGCCAGCGCGGCAGCCTCGTCGAGGTCGGCGTCAGCGAGCACCAGCAGCGGATCGTTGCCGCCAAGCTCGAGTACCGCACGCCGGTATCCGAGCCGTGAGGCGATCAGCTTGCCGACGGCGACCCCGCCGGTGAACGACAGGACCTCGACCGCGGGATGCGCGAGGAACTCGTCGAGCACCTCCGCCGGCGGCCCGCAGACGACCTGAGCCGCTGCCACCGGGAGCCCCGCTTCACGGATCAGCTCGATCAGGGCCAGCGCGCTGAGCGGCGTCTTCTCCGAGGGTTTGAGCACGATCGGCGCGCCGATCGCGATCGCGGGCGCGAGCTTGTGGGCCACCTGGTTGAGCGGATGGTTGAACGGCGTGATCGCGGCGACGAGCCGGACGGGCACCTTCATGGTGTGAGCTCGACGGGAGTATCCGTGGGCGGTGACGTCGCCCGCATATGCCTCGCCGTCGTCGCGAAGCGCCTCGATTGCCGTGAACCGGAAGACGTCGACCGAGCGGCTGACCTCATGCCGGGTGTCCTTCAGGCAGAGGCCCGACTCCGACGAGATCAACATGGCGAGTTGATCTCGTCGCTGCACGAGTAGGCCAGCGACGGCAGACAGGATCGACGATCGCTCGTGTCGGCTGAGGGTGCTCTTGTAGCGAGCACCACGATCGAGCGCTGAGCGGACCGCGGCGGGGTCCGACCGCGGCGCCTCGCCGACCAGCTCCCCCGTGTACGGCGAGTGGACGGCAAGTGTTGTGGCGGAGTTGATCACGCCAACCAGTTGAGCAGGAGATCGTGCAGGTCTCGGTTGCGGAGGTCGCGGCCGCTGGTGGCCCCGTCACGCAGCGAGTGGCTGACGATGATCGGAACCGCGCGCTCGTGCAGGCCGCCGTGGGAGCGAAGTTTCCCGCGGAGCGCCCCAAGCTCGTGGGCGGCCCTCGACTTGCCGAGCACCGTCTCGCCGTCAGCCAGGACGATCAGGTCACCGATCCGGTCGCCAGGCAGCTCAAATGCCTCGGCTGCGGCCGATCGGTCCAGCACCGCCTCGACGCCGGGCAGCGCGGCGAGTGCCCCGCGCGCCCGGTCGAGTTCGTCCGTATCGTCGACGTGGACCCAGGCGAGCGATCCGAGCGCCGCGTGGTGAACGACGTAGGGATCGGTGATCGGGCACACGGTATGACCGCTGCGAACCTTCGCCCGCGACAGAGCTTCGTCGAGAAACCGGACGTTCGGGCTTCCGTCGGGTGCCGACTTGGATCGCATACCGTGATCGGCGGCGAGGCCGACGACGAACCCCGCGTCCAGGGCGCGGCCGATCGAGGCATCGACGGCGCGGTAGAGGTCGTCCGCCGGCGGCTCACCAGGCGCCGCGGAGTGCTGGACGAAGTCGGTCAGTGAGGCGTAGACCAGCTGCGACTCCAGTCGCTCGGCGAGGGACAGAGCAAGATCGATCGTGTACGGCGAAAGCTGCCAGTCGTAGATCCCCGGGTTGGCGGCGCCAACGACCTCGATCACCGGGGTGCCGTCCTCGAGTGACTGTGCGTGGGCTCGCTCGCCGCTGAACGAGGGCACGTCGCCCGCCGCCAGCAGCGTCCGCAGCTTGTCCTTCGCTGTCACGCACAGCGACCGGATGCCCTGGGCGTGGGCGGCGGCGTGGATCGTGGTGGCGCGGAGAAAGCTCGGATCGGTGACCTGCACCTCCTCGCCTGACGGACCGCGATAGTGATTCCCGGCGATCCCGTTGACCGCGGCGCTGACCCCGGTGACGATCGCGGCGTTGTTGGGGTTGGTGAACGTCGGGACCTGGGCCCTGCCGACGAGGTAGCTGCCACGGGCTCCAAGCACCTCTCCCAGGCGTGGCATCACCCCGCGCTCGAGCGCGTCATCGACGTAATCGGGATCCCAGCCGTCGGCGCAGATCGCGAGCACCCTCGAGCTTGGAACGCCGTAGCGGCGGTCGTTGACGACGAACGTGGCGTCCATCAACATGACTATACAAGTCGAAGGTGCCAGCCGCCCACCAGCGCGCATACGCTCAGCGCCCTAGTTACACTTGTATCTACAAGATGGCGATTCAACCTGGCCGAGCGTGACCCGGCGAGAGCGGCTGGAGGCCGATCTCTGCGTTGTCGGTGCGGGCATAGTCGGCCTCGCGCATGCGCACGAAGGACGGCGGCGCGGCCTTCGCGTGGCGGTGCTCGACCGCGACGAGCGCGCGGTCGGCGCGAGCGTGCGCAACTTCGGCCACGCGTTCTTCACGGCGGTCGCGGACGAGGACTTCGAGTGCGCCATGCGCACGCGCGAGCTGTGGCTCGAGCTCGGTCGCAGGGCCGATCTGAACGTGGCGGCGGCCGGCTCACTCGTGGTCGCGCGCGCCGCGGATGAGCTGGCCGTCATCGAGGGCGTCGCGGCGGATCCGATCCGGAAGGCGACTGTGCTGACACCGGCGCAGGCGGGGGCGCTCGCTCCGATCCCGACGAACGACCTGGTCGGTGCTCTGCATTGCACGCTTGACCTGTGCGTGGACCCGCGCAGCGCCGTCGCCGGTCTGGCGCGGCTGCTCGAGGACGACCCCGGCGCCAGCGTTCGCTGGGGCGAGCCCGTGTCCGCTGTCGAGCCGGGAATCGTCACCGCGGAGCAGGTGGAGGTCCACGCACCGGCGATCGTCCTCGCGCCGGGGCCCGCGTGGGCAACCCTTCCACTGGAAGCACGTGATGGGCTCTCGGGGCTGAGGTTGTGCAAGCTCCAGATGCTGCGCGTCGCCGCACCCGGCGGCCGGGTGTACGGGCCAGGTCTGCTCGGCGCTCTGAGCATGATCCGTTACCCGGTGTTCACAAGGCGGCCCGGCTCGCATGACCTGCGCCGCCGACTGACCGCGCAACGGCCTGAGCTGATCGACGCCGCAATCAACCTGATCGTCACCCAGCTGCCCGGAGGCGACCTCGTGATCGGCGACACCCACGAGTACGGCACGACGCTGTCCCCGTTCGCGGACGAGCAGCTGTTCGAGCTGCTGCTCGAGGAAGCGCGCCAGCTCCTCGGGGCACCGCCGCTCAGCGTCCGGGAGCGCTGGACAGGCGTCTACCCCGTCCTCGCCGACGCCAGTCTCGATCGGGACGGGCACCTGGTCGTGACCGAACCCCTCGAAGGCGTCCGGGTAGTCGAGGTGGTCTCGGGGCTCGGGATGACGATCGCGCTGGGCAAAGCGGCGACAGTGCTGGACGATCTCGAGCTTGCAGTCACCAGCTGAACCTTGGTCGGCGTATTTCGAAAGCGGGCGGTTAGTCGGCGATCACGCGGGACAGGGCCACGCCGGCGCGGGGGAGCGTGACCCGGTTGTGGATCGTGATCGCGAAGGAGTCTCCACGGTAGATGTCGCGGGAGTACTCGAGCCGTTCGCCGTCCGGGCCGAGGACGAGCCGGCGAACCGCCAGTAGCGGCGCCCGGCGGGGTACGCCCAGAAGACTCGAGTGCTCCGCACCGGCCGCGATCGCGACGATCGTCTGCTGGGCCTCGGCAAACTGAACGTCGCGGGCGCCAAGCTGCGCGTAGACGGAGCCGCCGTCGAGGTCGCAGTCCAGCAGCAGGCGGCCGACGTGCTCAACGAACGTGCTCAGCTCGAGCATCGCCGGCTCGCCGTCGAGCAGCCTCACGCGTTTGTACTGGAACACCGGCGTGCCGACCTCCAGTCCAAGTGCAGCCGCGGCGTCGGCGCCGGCCGGGCGCCGGGCCAGCTCGAGCGTGCGCGCGCCGGCCGTGTGCCCCGCTCGCTCTGCCCACGTCGAAAACGACACGAACTGATCAAAGCTCTGGGTCCGCAGATGCCGGCCGACCGTCGGTGGGCGTCCGCGGCCCCCGGCGATCAGCCCATCACTGCGCAGCGACGCCAGCGCCTGGCGGACCGTCCCGCGAGACACGCCGAAACGCGCCGACAGCTGCGCCTCCGACGGGAGCGCAGCGCCCGGCGCCAGCAACCCCGAGTGGATCTCGTCGCGCAGGGTGGCGGCGATCAGCGCATGACGCGACGCCGATTCGCCAGCGCGCTGAGACGCTCCGTCGAGCGACATGGGGCCAAGTGTGGCAGCGACGCACGCCGGAAGACGGCGTGGACGTCTCGATCCAGCGGCCGCTACGTGAGCCTGGTGCGCAGCACGGTCGATCAGACGGCTCTGGCTCCCGCACCGTCCGCACTTGACAGCCCGAGCGTGTCCGGCGAGCGCCTTGAGGCTCGTGATCGACGAACTGTTCGGAACCCACCCGATCAGTTGAAAACGGCAGCCGAGCTTCGAGTCACCAATTCGTCACACGCCGTTCACACGAAATCGTCTGGGTCCCCGGGCAGCGCTGCAGCCGCTCTCAGGGAGCGCGATGCTCGATGATCTGGGGTGTGGGGACGATGCTGCAACGGATGATGGGAGTGCTTCTGCGACGACTGCTCGACGCAACGGGCGTCGTGATCCTGGCGGCCGGTTTGACGGTGACGGTCGCGGCGTGTGCCGTCGGTTCGCCCAGTCAAGCGGTCACGTCGATGCCGCCCGCGTCGCCGGCCACGTCGGCGGCCGCGTCCGCGGCGAGCTCGCTGACTCGGATTTCGATAGAGCGCGGCGGGGGTTCCCGCCGCTCGCCAGTCCGCCGCCGGCAGGGGGGACGAGTGGGGCCGAGCGGGCTCGTGTACTCGACTGCGAGCAACGAGATCGTCCAGCCCCAGCCTCGACCTGGCCGATGTCATGCGATCGGGGTGGGTCGCTACTCGCGTCCGGACCCGCGATGCACCCCCGGCGCGCTGAACCCCGCGGTCACGCAGGCGACGATCGGCCGGACGATCTGCACGCCGGGGTGGACTTCGACGGTGCGTCCGCCGGAGAGGAATACCGAGCGCGAGAAGGCTTTGAGCATGGCGGCCTACGGCGATCGCGGTCCGATGGGCAACTACGAGTACGACCACTTCGTTGCACTCGAGTTGGGTGGGGCGACCAACGATCCGCGCAACCTGTGGCCGGAACCCGGATCGTCCCCCAACCGGAAGGACGTCGTCGAGAACGAGCTCAACCAGCGCGTTTGCGCCGGACAGATGACGCTCGCAGCAGCACAGCGGGCGATCGCCCGCAACTGGGTCGCCCTTGCGCGGCGGGGCAAATCCAACCGGACCGCCAGCTGCACATTGTCCGCCCGCTACGACGCCCAGTACAACGACTACGACGTGTACGTCAGCTCGAATCAGCCAGATCAGCAGGTCACGGTGACCGACACGTCGGGTCACCGCGGGAGCTGGCACACCGACGGCGCCGGCTACGCCGAGGTGTACTTCTACTCGGGCGGACCGAAACCCGGCGATCGGATCACGGCGCGTGTCGGCAGCGCGGTCTGCTCTGCGAGCCTATGAGATCGAGGCCGGGCCGAGACCGTCGCCGGCGCCGGATGGCCGGTTGACGGCGTTTCGCGGTACGCCTTCGCGCCGCCAGGAGCTCACGTTCTCGGCTTGATGGATCAGGTAGCGATCCGGGGTCGCCGCTGAATAGAAGGCGGCGTGGGGTGTGAGCATCACCCGCGGGTGCGACCGCAATCGCCCGCCGACTTCCGGAGGCTCGGGATCGGTCACGTCGAGTGCCGCCGCAGCGAGCCGGCCACGGTCGAGCGCGTCGAGCAGGGCGCCTTCGTCGACCAGGCGGCCACGGCTGACGTTCACGACCATCGCGTCAGGAGGGAGCAGCTCGATCGTTCGCGCGTTGATCAGGTGCTCGTTTGTGTCCGTCAGCGGCGTATGGAGAGACACGACATTGCTGGCCGCGAGGCACGATTCGAGGTCAAGCCGCCTAACCGCCTGCGGCCAGGCGTCGTCGTCGAGCAGCGGGTCGCAGCCGACGACGTCCGCGAACAGACTGCGGCTGAGGCTGGCCAGCCGCCGTCCGATTCTCCCCAGTCCGATGATTCCAAGCGTCAGCTCCGCGGGCAGCGCCGCCGTCCCCGCGGCGTCGAACGACCAGCCGCCGTCGCGGACGTGCCGGTCCATGAACGGCAACCGCCGGACCAGTGCGAGCGCCATCGAGAGCGCGTGCGACGCCACCTCCTCGGTTGCCGCGTCGGGGACGTTGCACACCCAAACGCCGTGGCGGTCCGCCGCCGCGATGTCGACGCTGTCGAACCCGACGGCGCAGCAGCTGACGACGCGAATCGTCGGTCCGGCCTTGAACACCGGCTCGCCGACCGGCGCGTAGGTGATCAGCAGCGCTGCGGGCTGCAGCTCGCCGACGCGCATAGCCAGCTCGGTCTCGGAGACCAGCTCGTCGATCACGACGCGAAACCCCGCCGCCTCCAGCAATGCAACCGCCGAGCTGAGGTCGGCGTCCTCAGTGTCCGTGTACAGCGCGATCGGTTCGTCGTTCATGTCGGTCATGTCGGCTGGTCGAATCGTCGTTCAGGGATTCTCCCCTGCGACGAGCGCGCCCGCCCGCTCCTGGTGGGAGCGTCAGCCCACTGCTAGATTCTGGTTCCCGCGGTGGGCGTAGCTCAGCTGGTAGAGCTCCTGGTTGTGGTCCAGGCGGTCGTGGGTTCGAGTCCCATCGCTCACCCTCCACGGAAGTAGCCGATTAGCGGGTCTTTTGGCGAGAGCGCGGCTCGTCGTTCAACTCGGCACTCTGACCGCGAGGACCGACGCTCCCGCAACGGCTCAAACGAGAAGCGGTGCATGAGAGGCGGTGCATGGTTCCCGCGCCCGGACTAACGGGGATCGCGCCACATGCAGGCGACAGTCGGGCCGTGCCCGCCCGTTGGCGCCTCGAACTCGCCCACCTGAACAAAGCCGAGACGCTCGTAGCGGTGGTCGTTGGAGCGGTTGCTCGACTCGAGGTACGCTGGGATGCCGTGTTCGTCGATCCGGGCTAGGTTCGCGGCCAGAAGCCCCATCCCCTTGCCCTGCCCGCGATGGTCGGGATGGGTCCCCAACAGGCTCAGGTAGTAGTGCGGCGTGTGCCGAGGGTGGTTGGCATCGAAGCGGTCGAGCAGGGTCAGCACGTCGTCGGCATGAGCGCCGACGAGCTCTCGCAGCAGGGGCTCGACCCTTCGTTCGTCCTCCTCGCTGAGTTCTGGCTCGCCCGGCGGGATCCAGAGCGAAGCAGCGCCACCGTCTTCGGTCATCCAGACACACCCATACTGAAGGGCGCTGTGCATGTACAGCCCCCACCAGATGCGGTGATGGGCCATGCGCTTCTCGGGATCCGGAAACGCCCAGCCCCACGTCGGATCATCGTCGAAGGCGAGCGTGAACAGCTCGGTGACCTGCTCGGACTCGGCATCGGTCACCTGTCTGACTCCTGGCATGGCGTTGCCGGAGAACGCGCTAGTCGTGGACATCGGCACGGTCTCCACTCCCGAAACGCAACGCGTGCCGCGCGACTCGCTCAACGTCCGGGCGACCAGGCGGGCAACTACCGGCCATCGTCCAACTCCTCTCAGTCCCAGGAACGGTATCCAGCGCGGACCCTAGTCAACCGGACACGGCGCGGAAAGCCCAGGCGCCAAATGGACGCCACCCGCCGTGTGGCGCGCTACCGCTTCGATCCTCGAAACGGGGCAGCCTTCTCCGCTGTTGCTAGCCCGATCCGACACTCCTCCCAGCGGAAGAATTAGACGGGCAATTCGCCAGGGTTGTCAGATGTTCTAGTGCGAGTCGGTCGAGGAGATCGGCGACGCTGGCTGGATCTTCGAGCATCGGAAAGTGGCCGCCGGGAAGTTCGATCGGCTCAACGCCCAGCATCTCGTGGGCCATGAACCTTTGCCAAGCCGGCTCGAAGATCTCGTCATTTGCCGCGTACACGAGAGCAGTCGCGACGTCGGGATGGCGGGGAAGTGGATACTCGCCGCTCGGCTGGGTTAATGGCCGCAGACGATCTGCGAGGGCAGACGCGATCTCGGCAGTCAGCCGGGGATACATCGCATCGATCGCCGCCTGCGCGTCCCAGACGGTCGCACCATCCGAGTCCGTCGGCGGAAACGGGAAATCCTTGCGAAACGTGCGCGGCGCACCCAGTGGGGGCGAGAACTGACCCAGCCGTGGGCAGAGGTGGACCAGCAGAGAGCCAGGCCGTCGCGCTGCCACGAGCGCCGCGTAGTCGGAGCCCAGCGAATGCCCGACAACGACCGTCGGGCCGCTGACGGCCTGGAGCGCCTCAACCGCAGGACGGATGCGCTCCTGAAATCCGGCGCTGCGATCCTCATATGGCAGGTCGGGAGCCAGCGCGTCGTGACCAGCGGCGAGCAGCCGCTCGACCAGTCCTTCCCAGCACGATCCGTCGTGCCAGGCACCGTGAAGCAGGCAGAACGTGACCATCGCTCCATGTCTACCACCCCGAAACGGAAAACCCCGCCCGGAGTTGGCCAGCCTCGCTCCTGATGGGAAATACGTTCAGGGTCAAGCAACCGCCGGGTCGAGGGTGACGTTGTGACCGAGTTCTGAACGTGGCGTGAACCCTGCCAGCCGACAGACGCGAACTCCGTGGCGAGAATGGCTTGACTTGACCGGCGTTACATGTAACATGAGGCGCGTGTCATCCCGCGACCGTGTACGCCAACATCGGGAGCGTCTCCGTCGTCAGGGGCTGCGCCCGGTGCAGATTTGGGTGCCGGATGTCCGAGTCCCCGAATTCGTCGCTGAGGCTCATCGGCAATCTGTTGCCGTCGCGACGAGCGACGATGAGGCCGACGACCAGGCGTTCGTCGACGCGATCTCGGTTCCGCTCGGCGCAGACGACGGACTAGCTTCGTCCGCGTGACGCGTGGGGAGATCTACGCCGCCGCTGCTCGAGGGGCATACACCGGTAAGCCACGTCCAGTCGTGGTCGTGCAGGACGACCGATTCGACGTGACGGCATCGGTGACGATCTGCCGGTTTACGACCAATCCAATCGACGCCCCGCTGCTGAGAATCCGGATCGACCCCACCTCCAACAACGGGCTGGACCGGCCGAGCAGCCTCATGGTCGACAAGATCACCACCGTCCCAAGATCCGGCCTGGGCGAGCGGCTCGGCCGGCTCAGCGACGACGAGCTCGTACAGCTCAATCGATCGCTCATGGTGTTTCTTGGACTCTCGTCCGTCTCGCAGCCTTGACACCACACCAAAGCCGGGGAGCGCATGGCGAGAGCGTGTTGGCGGACGCCGTCGCGGCGTATCGAGCCGCGCTCGGTAATCGGCTGCTTGCAGCCTACGCCCTGGGGAGCCTCGCGCACGGTGGGTTCAGCGAGCTTGTTAGCGATGTCGACCTTGGCTTGATCGTGGACGACCCGCTACAGGCCGATGACTTCGACAGGATCGAGGCGGTGGCCGAGTCGGAGAAGGCCAGGGGCTCTGAGCTGCAATCGCGTCTTTCGGTTTTCTGGGGAACGCCGTCGACGCTTCGCGGGGACGAGGTGGGGGGCCGGTTTCCGGCGCTAGATCGCCTGGACCTGCTCGAGAGCGGCCGGCTGCTCACTGGCAGCGACGCCGCGCGGTGCAGCCTGCCGCGGCCGGGTTCCGATGAACTGATCGTCACGGGAGCCGAGTTCGCGCTCGCGTACCTGGCAGGCGTCCGGTCGCAGGCCTCTGCCGGGGGTTCCTCGCTTGGGTCGATGCGGCTGGCCGGCGAGGGTGCGGTCGAAGAGATCCGCAACCCGGTCTCGCTCGTTGGTCGCGGCGTTCGGCGAGTGACCAAGCTGGTGCTGTTCCCGGTCCGGTTCCTGTACACGGCAGCGACGGGCCGCGTGGGTACAAACGACGCCGCCGCCGACTCCTACCTTGAGATCCGCGTGGCGCCAGCCGCCGAGCTCGTTGTCGCTGCACGCGAATGGCGAACAGGCGCGCCGTTCGACGAGCGCGCCGCTGTCGATCTGCTCGGTCGGCAGCTCGTGCCGCTCTACACCGACTACATAGCTGACCACATCGTGCGACTCGGGGCGCTCGGGCGCGACGACCTTGCGAAAGCGTTCCACGACTGGCGCGCGCGCCTGACCGCCTGACCGGCTCTCGGACCGCACCGGCACGGGCGATGCCTGGTGGACCGAGCCAGAGCTTCCCCCCGCGTGGAGCAGGACGCTCGGGGTCGGCGCCCAGAGCCAGCCGGCGCATCTTTGCTCGACCGCCAAGCGATGGATTTCATCACGTCCACCGCCTACGTGTTGACAACGTGCAACACTGCATGCATGTCCGTGAACGTGTCCGTCCGCCTTGACGACCGCCTCGCGGAACGTCTGCGTCTGCGCGCCCGTGCGGCTGGCGAGAGTCTGTCCGATCGCCTCCGGCGGTATGCCGAGGAGGGTGCCCGTCGCGACGAGCACCCGATGATCACGTTCCGTGATGGTCCGACCGGCCGTCGCGCCGGGTTGATCGGAGGGCCCGACGTGTGGGAGGTCGCGATGTGGATCGACGACCTCGGACCGGTCAAAGATCCAGCCAGCGGGCTGGCCGCCGATGGTGTCGTCTTCCGACCTCAGGTCGATGCTGTCGTTGCTTACCGGGCCGCGTACCCGGACGAGATCCAGGCCAGGATCGAGCTCCATCGCAGCGAGACAGCCGCCGCCGAAGCGCGGTGAAGATTCTCGTTGACGAGATGTATCCGGCAGCCGTCGTCGGAGCGCTCCACGCGGCGGGGATCGAGGCCACCGCGGTCGCGGGCCTTCGACTCGCCGGAGCGTCGGATCCAGAGGTGTTCGGCGCAGCGGTCGCTGGCGGCTACTGCGTGCTCACCGAGAACGTCGGCGACTTCGCACGGATCGCCGCCGAGCAGAGCATCGCCGGCGGGCATCACTATGGCGTGCTGATCGCGCTGTCCAGCCGTTTCTCACGCCGCCCGGCCGGCATCGGTCCGTTAGTCGCGGCGATTCGGGCCGTCGCCGAAGAGCAGATCGCGGACCGCGTCGTGTACCTCGAACATGCGGTTGGTCGGTAGCAGCCACTCCAACGCGGTTGCCCGTTCGGCCCACCACTCGACAACGCCGGTGCAGGCGCGAGTCTCTTGCTTCGCCGGAGAGCGCCGGTGAGCCGTGGCTCCCGGTGGTCGTCCAACCCAAGCGTCTCATTGCGCTGAGTAAGGCCGTCGCTGCTCTGCGGATCAGGTGGCGAGCCGGCGGCGACTCAAGCGTCGCGGCCGGGGCTCTCGCAATGCCAGGCGTCGCGGCCGTGCAGGCTCTGAGGGGTCGACGGCGGGATTAAGATCGTGCTCGGTGGTGCGCCTCCTCGAGCGTGAAGATGAGTTGAGCGTGCTCGCCGACGCGGTCCAGGACGCCGCCGCGGGCCAGGGGTCCGTCGTGCTCGTTGCCGGCGAGGCGGGGATCGGCAAGAGCTCGTTGCTGCGGGAGCTCAGAGAGCGCACCGGTGAGCGCGTGACGTTCGTGATCGGGGCGTGCGAGCCGCTGTCGGTGCCGGTGCCGCTAGCGCCGCTGCGCGAGCTTGTGGAGGCGGCGGGAGGCGGAGATCTGATTGACCTGGGCAGCGATGACAGGTTGGTGCTCGTGCGACGCGTGGCGAGTGTGCTCGCCGAGCGGGCACCGGTCGTGGCGGTCATCGAGGACCTGCACTGGGCCGATCCGCTGACGCTTGATCTGCTGCGGCTGCTGGTGCGCAGGGCGCCGGAG
>Ga0075021_10000358_pt1 | contig 24797 bp, 18 predicted proteins | sample ColStrG_CSR_2012_FD_72749 | JGI IMG/M metagenome (GOLD analysis project Ga0075021, IMG submission 72749) | Freshwater sediment microbial communities in response to fracking from Pennsylvania, USA - Cold Stream Run_MetaG_CSR_2012 | ecosystem: Environmental > Aquatic > Freshwater > Creek >...
GGCCATACCTTTGACCGTGTGCCCACTGGTATGGTCGTAGTGCCAACACACGATGTCGTTTTCGTCGCTATAGGGTTTCTCGGCAATCGTGTCATCCACGATCATCACCCCCTCAGCGCCCTGCATGTTTCGTATCACTGGCTTGACGATCCGCCAGTAATCTGCGCCGGTGCGTTTCTTGCTGTTCAATGCTCGGCTGATCTGATCATGGCTCACAGCCCCTTCCATCACCGCTTCCAGCCCCGTCGCCGTGGCTTGCCCGAAACTACAGATCAGATAGTCGCTATACACGTCCAGCAATTCGTCCTTCATCTCGTGATTTTATGTCATGCGACCCGTTCTCGGCTGCGTAAGGTGAGATCCTAATTCGACATCCCGATCCCGACATCCCGGCGCGCATGTCAGCAGGCCGTGACACAGTCACGCAGTCAGGTCATTGGGTATTCGGTTTTGAACCTACAAGGCCCAACCAGGACTTTGCAACGGACTGTGACCAGGCCGCCACTCACCTTCGGACGCTCTCCTGGCGCTCGATCAAAAACGCCAGCGCCTCACTGAAGTGCATGTCCATCGCCCGCCCGGCGGCATCGGCGTTCCCATAGCCAATTTCGCTGACAATCGACTCATGCAAGAGATGAACGCGCTCAAGTTGCTGCCGGTTGCGGCGACGGTAGAGCGTGTTTTGGGTGAGCGTATTTAACGCACCCCGCAACGCATGCACGAGGTGCATGATGATCGTGTTGCGGGTCGCATCGGCAATGAGGGCATGCAACTCATGGTCCAGATCGACATATTGATCGGCCAGGCCGATGTTGCGGCGCATGCGGCGGATGATATCTTGCATGGCCTCGAACTGTTCGGGCGTGCGACGTTGGGCAGCTAGGCGCGCGCTTTGCACTTCGATGGGCTTGCGCGCCTCCATAATCTCGCGAAAGGGCAGCCGCTCGATGGCGATGGCGTGGCTGAAATAGGCGTGCAGCTGTGACTCGTCAAGTGGGCGCACAAGCGTGCCTCGGCCGTTGATCACCTCGACGATGCCCTGTCCTTCCAAATGCTTAAGCGCCTCGCGCACGATCGGCCGGCTAGCGCCAAACTGCACGACTAGCTTGGCCTCGGATGGCAGCAAATCGCCTGGTTTAGCGCTTGATTGCATGAGTTGGGTGACAATCTGTTCCGCAATTTGGCCGGCCAAAGGTGCACGCGAGGCGCCGTGCGACGGCTCGTGAAGTGTGGGAGTATTCATAGATACCTGTCTTACAGGTCATGATTTTAACCGTTGACAGCTTTGGGCATTGTCCTGTATAACAAGTACGTTATGAGCATGTCGCTTACGGTCGTTGTCGTTATCGTTCTACTCGTGGTCCTTAATGGCCTCGAGCAAACTTCGTTGAGGACGGCTACGGCGCGTGACTAGTGTAAACACCGTGTAAAAAAAGCCCTCCGAAATGGAGGGCTTTTTTGTTACCCTACTCTTTCATGTGCCATGAGGCATCACTGGGGGCGGGGCGGAGAAGAGTATGAAACTGACGGGTGCGCAAATCATTTGGGAGTCGTTGATCCAACAAGGTTCGACGGTCGTGTTCGGATATCCGGGTGGTGCAATCTTGCCTGCATATGACGCCCTAGTCGATTATCAAGACCGGGTGCACCATGTGCTGGTGCGGCACGAAGAGAACGCAGCGCTCGCCGCTGACTCGTACTTCCGAGCGACGGGCAAAGTTGGCGTGTGCATGGCGACGTCCGGGCCCGGCGCGACAAACCTGGTCACGGGCCTGGCGAATGCGATGATGGACTCATCGGCTGTGGTCGCTATCACCGGTCAGGTCGCCTCGCACCTGGTCGGTTCGGACGCCTTTCAGGAGACGGATGTGACCGGCGTGACACTGCCTGTCACCAAACACAACTATCTCGTCACCGATGTGAACGAGCTGGCCCATGTGCTGGCCGAAGCGTTCTATATCGCCCGCAGCGGCCGGCCCGGTCCGGTGCTGGTCGATATCTGCAAAGATGTGCAGCAGAAGACGGCCGAATATACGCCGATCACCAGCGTGCAGATGCGCGGGTATCGGGCCATCAAACCCCAAGGCAAGCAGGATACACCGCGCTTACTTGCCCGCGCCAAAGACTTGATCGAAACCGCGCACAAGCCGATCATTTTGGCTGGGCAAGGGATCAAGCATGCCGGCGCCCATGACGAATTCCAGGCGTTCGTCGACAAAAGCGGCATCCCAGTCGCGACGACGCTGCTTGGCATCGGTGTGCTGAGCGAAGATCATCCGCTCAACTTGCGCATGATGGGTATGCACGGCGAGGCGTTTGTAAACGAGGCCATCGCGAGTGCCGATTTGATCCTGGCCCTGGGCATGCGCTTTGACGACCGTGTCACCGGCAACCTCAAGACCTATGCCAAAAATGCGCGCATCGTCCATGTCGATATTGACGCGGCTGAGATCGGCAAGAACGTCCCGGCAGACGTCGGCATCGTTGGCAACGTCAAGGATGTGCTGCGTGATTTGACACCCCAAATCGAAAAACGCACCTATCCAGAGTGGCTGGCGCAGATCAATGAATGGCGGGCCGATACGAAGTCGCGCGATGTGATGAATGTCGAGTTACCCGAGAACATGCTGCTCGCGCCGCACGTCATCCGCGCCATCTGGGAAGAAACGGGCGGCCAGTGCACCATCTGCACTGACGTGGGCCAGCACCAAATGTGGGAGACGCAATACTTCCAGCACACCCGTAAGAATCAGCTCATCACCAGCGGTGGTCTGGGCACGATGGGCTTTGCGCTGCCAGCCGCTATCGGCGCGAAGTTTGGCCGACCGGAAGACGAGGTGTGGGCCATCGGCGGCGACGGCGGCAGCCAGATGAGCTTGCCGGAACTGGCGACGGTGATGCAAGAGGGGTTGAATATCAAGATCGCCGTGATCAACAACAACTATCTCGGCATGGTGCGCCAATGGCAGGAACTGATGCACAACCACCGCTACTCGTCGGTGGACATGTGGACGCCAAATTTTGTGAAGGTGGCCGAAGCCTATGGCATGTGCGGCATGCGCGCCACGAATATAAAAGAAGCGCGTGAGGTGATCCGCCGCGCGCGTGATCACGACGGCCCAGTGCTGATTGAATTTGTGGTGGAGCGCGAGACGAACGTGTTCCCAATGATCCAACCCGGCAATAGCCTGAACGAGATGACGCGCCGACCGGTGGAACCTGCGGCACTCGGGAGCGGATTTGATTTTTTGAAGGAGGATCACGATGCTCATTGACCGGATCGAAGCCCAGAAGAATCCGACCAAGCACACCTTGGTGGCGCTGGTCGAGAACAAACCCGGCGTGCTCAACCGTGTGTCGAGCCTGATGCGCCGCCGCAGTTTCAACATCGACAGCTTGGCCGTCGGAACCACCGAAGACCCAGCCGTCTCACGCATGACCATCGTCATCGATGCGAGTAAGACCAACGCCGCGATGGTCGAGCGCAACCTCTACAAGCTGGTCAATGTCATCGACGTCCAGGACGTCACCAACTTGCCAATCGTGGTGCGCGAGTTAGCGCTCATCAAGGTGCGTGTGACTGACGCCACCCACCGGGGTGAGATCAAGCAGATCGCCGACATGTTTGAGAGCCGGGTGGTCGATGTGGCCAAGGACTCATGCATGATTGAAGTGACCGGGGAAGAGACGAAAGTCGATTCAATCATCAATGTGCTGGGCGAATATGGCATCGTCGAAGTGGTGCGCACCGGCCGCATCGCAATGACTCGCGGGACGAGCGGCTGATCGACTTCCCGCCCATGAGCACGCCATCCCACGCCACGCCCATGTAGCACTGGGCGACGCCGCCCAGCGCCATGTGGACATAAACGTACTGTATTCGTGGTTTCTGACGCTCTTCCAGAACCCCATGCTGACGCATAAGACGCTCCGCTCAGATGCAAATCGCGCTTGTAGCACTTGGCATGACGAACGATCGAACACCGATCAAACACCCGAAGAGCAGAAATTAAAAACACTATGGCAAAGGTTTATTACGATAACGACGCAGACCTCGAACTCTTGAAAGACAAGACCGTAGCTGTCATCGGATTTGGCAGCCAAGGGCACGCCCACGCGCTGAATCTCAAAGACAGCGGCGTGAACGTGATCGTCGGCCTGGCGCCCACCAGCAAGAGCCGCGAAAAGGCCGAGAACGCCGGCCTGCGGGTGATGAACGTCGACGAAGCCGCCAAGGCGGCCGACTTCATCATGATGCTTGTGCCGGACGTGCCAGCGGCCAAGATCTACAAAGACCAGGTCGAACCCTACCTGACGAAAGGCAAGACGCTCATGTTTGCTCATGGCTTCAACATCCATTTCGGCCAAATCGTGCCGCCAAAGAACGTGGATGTGGTGATGGTCGCACCCAAGGCGCCGGGACACACCGTGCGCGGTACCTATCAAGACGGCGGGGGCACGCCCTGCCTAGTAGCAATCCATCAGGGTGGGACGCGCGCGCTCAAGAACGCCTTGGCCTATGCCAAGGGCATCGGCGGCACCCGGGCGGGCGTTATCAAGACCGACTTCAAGGAAGAGACCGAGACCGACTTGTTTGGCGAGCAGGTCGTGTTGTGCGGCGGCGTGAGTCACCTTGTCAAAGCCGCGTTTGAGACGCTGACCGAGGCGGGCTACGCGCCGGAGATGGCCTACTTTGAGTGTATGCACGAACTCAAGCTGATCGTCGATCTGTTCTATCGCGGCGGTCTGAACTTCATGCGCTATAGCGTCAGCGATACAGCCGAGTGGGGCGACTATGTCAGCGGCCCACGCGTCGTCACCAAACAGACCAAGGCTGAGATGAAGAAGATTCTGAAAGAGATTCAAAGCGGCAAGTTTGCCAAGGAGTGGATCGCCGAGAACAACACCGGCCGCAAGCGGTTTAATAAGATGCGGGCTGAGGATGTCGAGCACCCCATCGAGCAGGTGGGCGTGAAGCTGCGGCGCATGATGCCGTGGCTGAATCCACGCGAGGTCAAGCCCGGCGCCGGTGGGGCATAGCGGCATCCGTCAAAAGGGCATACACCCAGCCGGACCAAAGGGCCCGCGCCCGTGGCGTTTGTCACGGGCGCCGGTCACGGGTGGGTCCGGTTCGTGGACTCGGCCAGCGCACAGGACGCAAGGATTCGTCCTCCGGCCTTTTCGGGTGGATGCCGATGTGGGTGGGCTCATTGCGCGAAGCCGGCAGCTTGGCACGGATCTCAGCGACGCCGCGCTGCGGGCGCAATTGGCCTGGCCCAATCAAACGCCTAGCCAAGACCACCCGGTGGCAGAATTCGGTCGGGTATTCAGGCAGACTTGGCGGCCAATTGACACCCGGGAAGGGTAACGGGCATTTGAGACCCAACCGGTGGTGTCTGTCGTCGGGCCCGGCGCCCGGCCCGCCCACTTGAAAATGCGCGTTACGACGGCTGTTGGCGTTAGGGGTGATGCACTGGCGCCGGAAGCGGCGGCCACGGGCTGCATTTGAACGCTGGGCCTACGGCGATGATGACAAAACCAGCGCGACTTACCGCGATATCGGCAGCGCTGTGCGCAAACAGGCAATCGCCTAACACCTGGATCTGTAAGGGTCATGGAAAGTTTTACCTCACTCACGCGCGATGCTGGCGCTAGACAATGTAACGCCACCACGACGGCCCACGATGCTGTGATCCGCCTGAGCGGTGTTAACGTCGCGCTAAACGGGCAGCGCGTGCTACACGACGTGACATGGGAACTGCGGCGCGGCGAGCATTGGGCCCTGTTTGGCCCCAACGGCGCCGGTAAGAGCACGTTCCTACGCCTTGTGCGCGGCGAGATTTGGCCCGCACCGGTGAACGGCGGCGAGCGAGTTTACAACTTCGACGGCAAGCCGACAGGATCGCCGATTGGCGTCAAGCGGCGCATGGCGATCGTGAGCGCCGAGCAGCAACAACGGTATACGCGCGTCCACGGCCGCAAATACGGCGACGACTTCTCACCCTATATCCCTGTGCGCGATATCGTCTTTACCGGACTGCTCGACAGCGAACGCGTAACGCGTAGGCCAACACTAGCTGAGGCCGCAAAGGTAAGACAGGTGATGTATCAACTTGGCATCGATGATCTGGCAGCCGTCCCATTCGACAAGCTGTCGCAAGGCCAACTGCGCAAGGCGCTGATTGCGCGGGCCGTGATTGGCGAGCCAGACGCGCTCATCCTGGATGAGGTCGGTGTTGGCCTCGATGCGCAGTCCCGCCGTGCACTGCTGGACATGCTCCAAACTGTGGCCGAACGCGGCACGCAGATTTTGATGACGACCCACCGCCAGAGCGAACTCATCCCGGCCATCACCGATGTGCTTGAACTGCGCCAGGGCAGGGTCATCACGCGCAAACGCACTGCCGGTGGCGACTACAACCAAAGCGCCCTGACAGGCGGGGCGAGGCAGTGGACAGCCATCACCAGCTGCCAGTCGCCCGTGCCCGAGCCAAAGGTCGGCGCTCGAGCGTTCCTGCTCAATATCACCCAGGCTTCGGTTGCGCTGGATGAAGGCGAGACGGTCGTGCTGCACGACATCACCTGGCGCATGAACGAGGGCGAACATTGGATGATCCTTGGGGACAATGGGGTGGGTAAAACCACGCTACTGAAACTCATCCTGGGCGAGTTGTGGCCCGCGCATGGCGGCACGATTGAGCGCTTTGCGCGTGATCAGCAAACCCAGGAGCAGCGCGGCTTGACGAACGTTTGGGAGATCAAAAAGCGCATCGGCTATGTCAGCACCGACCTACAAACCCGTTACGCGGCCGACCTGACCGCCGAGCAAGTGATCGCGACCGGGTTTAGCGCCAGCGTCGGCTGGCCCCAGCGTCTGACCCGCTCACAACACACCCAAGTGCGCGGGATCATTGAGCGCTTCGGACTCAATGACCTGGCACAGCGCAGTATCCTGGAGATGAGCTATGGACAAGCGCGCAAGGTGCTGGTTGCCCGCGCGCTGGTGAACTCGCCCAGGTTGCTGATCCTCGATGAAGCCTTTGACGGTCTGGACACCCAATTCCGCGCGGAACTCGCCCCGATCATCGCGGACGAGGCGAAGACCGCCGGCATCATCCTTGTCTCACATCACGATGCCGATACACTGCCCATAATCACCCACCGGTTAGTGCTCGAGCAGGGACGAATCACGCGGATGGAGATGACGATAGAGAAGGCGATGGGCAAGTATGCTACGTCCACGGTTGAGCGCACGCGATTTATCGCGAGGTCCCCGGCATCATAACCATGACGATGAGCGATATCGCCCAGGCCGAAAGGCTGTTAGCCGAGGCCGCCGCATCGCGCTGGACTCACACACAGGTCAAAGCCTATTGGGACGCGCGCGATGGATCCCGGTATGGCGAAGGCATGACGACCTGGGTGCCTCACTACAAAGAGGCGCATCAACGTCTGCTCCGGACCCTGCTGGCATTTCTGCCAGCGAATGGGCGCCTGCTTGACCTGGGGGCCGGGAATGGCCGCGTCGCCAGGCTCGTGCTAGAGGCACACCGAACCTGCCACGTGACGCTGATCGACCTGCCCAATGGCATGCTCAAAGCCGCCCCGGCTGTGCTCAGCGAATTTTCAGGCCGCTTTGACCTGTGCGCCGGCGACATGTTTAGCGCCGCGCCTGTGCTCACGCCTTCGTCGTTTGACGCTGTGATATCGGTTTTTGCGCTGTCGCATGCGCCAACTGTAGCAGCCTATCTGCGAGTGTATCAAGATATTTACGCGTGTCTGAAGCCAGGTGGCCTGTTTGTATGTTACGACCATGTGCTGGGGGACGCCCCAGTCTTGACGGCCCTCAACGTCGCAGGCTGGCACGAATTTCTGCTCGGCGCCCAGAGCTCCCAGCAGGCACATGACGTGGTCGTCAGCACCTATCAAGAGGATCGGCCGCTCGCGCTCAGGCAGCATGTTGAACTCTTATGGCAGTCAGACTTTCGAGCGGTGGATGTGTTGTTCAAGCATGACATCTTCGCGATCTATGCAGGTGTGAAATGATGCAGTCTGAAACCGTTCAAGGCTGGGACGCAGCTCTCTACGATGGCAAACACGGCTTCGTCGCCCACTATGGCGAGGCGCTGCTCGATCTGCTCGCGCCACAGCCGCACGAGCGGGTGCTCGACCTCGGCAGCGGCACGGGCGACCTGACGCACAAGATCGCTGCCGAGGGCGCGTCCGTTATTGGGCTGGATAGCTCACCCACCATGCTCTCGTCCGCGCGCGCAAAATATCCCGCGCTTGAATTCATGTTCGGCGACGCGACGAACTTTCGATTTGACGCGCCCTTTGATGCCGTCTTCAGCAACGCGACCCTACATTGGGTCAAGCCGCCGGAAGCTGCGGCCAAATGCGTGGCACGCGCGCTCAAACCTGGCGGCCGGTTTGTGGCTGAGTTTGGCGGGGCGGGCAACATCGCCCATATCACCCGGGCGGTGCGTGACGCCTTTAGTGAGCTGACCGGTGAGGACAAGCCGCACAGCTTGTTCTTCCCATCCATCGGTGAATATGCGCCGATCTTGGAGGCCTATAGCCTTGAAGTGCAGGCCGCGTGGTTGTTTGACCGCCCCACCCCGCTCGACGGTGAAGAGGGCATGCTGAACTGGCTGGCGATGTTCGGCGATGGCATGCTCCGTGGCGTGCCCACGGACATCAGACAACGCGTGACCGCACTCGCGGAGCGCACCCTGCGACAGACGAATTATGTAAACGGACGATGGTTCGCCGACTACCGGCGAATTCGAATCGTGGCGACGAAGCATTAGGCCCCGCCAAGTGCACCAGGCTCATGGAAGTTTGGCTTTCCCATGCGTGGGGCAGCCCCGGCGGGCTTAGCAAGATGAGGACATCATGGATCCAAATCGCGTTTTGATTTTTGACACCACCCTGCGCGACGGCGAGCAATCGCCGGGCGCAACCTTAAACCTACCCGAGAAGCTTGAGATCGCCCGCCAACTCGCGCGGCTGGGCGTAGACATCATCGAGGCCGGCTTTGCTATCTCCTCGCCCGGCGACTTCGAAGCCGTAAGCCGCATCGCGCAGGAGGTGGGTCATAGCGCTCACGGGCCGGTCATCGCCAGCCTGGCGCGGTGTAATAAAAAGGACATCGACCAGGCCTGGGGCGCGGTGCAATGGGCCAAAAAGCCTCGCATCCACACCTTCCTGGCGACGAGCGATATCCACCTGCAATACAAGCTCAAGCTCAGCCGCGCGGACGCCCTAGAGACGGCCGGTGACATGGTGCAATATGCCCGCAGCCTATGTGGCGACATCGAGTTTTCGCCCGAGGACGCCGGGCGCAGCGATCCCGAGTTCCTACTACAGGTGCTCAACATCGCGGTGCAGGCGGGTGCTACGACGCTAAATATCCCCGATACGGTTGGCTACTGCACGCCGTACGAATATGGCCGCATGATCGAGAACATCGTGACCCATGTGCCAGGTATCAAAGAGGGTAAGGTCATCGTGAGCGTGCACTGCCACGACGACCTGGGGCTCGCGACGAGCAATACCTTGGCCGGCATCCATGCTGGCGCGCGCCAGGCCGAGGTGACGGTCAACGGCATCGGTGAACGCGCAGGCAACACCTCGCTTGAGGAAGTGGTGATGGCGATCAAAACACGGCCGCAATTCTTTGACAAGCTCTTCACCGGCATCGATGCCACACAGCTTGTCCGGACCAGCAAGATGGTCAGCGGCATGACTTCCATCCCGGTGCAGCCGAATAAGGCTATCGTCGGTGCGAATGCGTTTGCGCATGAGGCCGGCATCCATCAGGATGGCATGCTCAAGAACCCGCTGACCTATGAGATCATGCGCCCAGAGACGGTCGGCTGGAACTCGACCAATTTGGTGCTAGGCAAGCACAGCGGCCGAGCCGCGTTGACTGACCGGTTGAAGCAAATGGGGTATGACCTCAGCCGCGACGAGCTTGACAAAGCCTTCGAGCGCTTTAAGGCGCTGTGCGACAAAAAGAAGGTCGTCAGCGATGCAGACTTGGAGGCGATTCTCACCGATCAGTTCGAGAGTTTGGAGAATGACGTGTTCAAGCTCGACGAGCTACACGTCACCAGCGGCACAGGCAATACACCCGTCGCTAGCGTCAAGCTCATCGACGAAGACGGTGAGGCGCACAGCGACGCAGCGCTTGGCAACGGCCCAGTCAATGCCGTGTGCAACTGCATCAACCGTATCACGGGTGCTGCGGCCAAGCTGCTCGAATTCCACGTCCACGCCGTGACCGAGGGTATTGACGCCATCGCCAATGTCACCATCCGGGTGGAGATGACCGACGGTGACGGGCGCAAATTTGTGTTTAGCGGACGCAGCGCCGACACCGACACGCTGGTCGCCAGCGGTAAAGCCTATTTGGCCGCGGTGAACAAGGGCTTACGCCGTTCGAATGGCGCGGGCGCTAGCGCCGGCGTCAAAGGCGTGATCACGCCGTAGGCGAGCTCGAGTTCTACCGGATGTTACCGGCTGTTCCCGCGAGGCTTCCGAGCCGCTTGCGTGGGCGAGCGAGCTCGCCCACAACACGCACTCCGACAATGACAGTCTGGCCGATGCAACTGCGCGCTGCACGCTGGTGTCCGCACCGTTTCACCGCCCGGGCCACTGGCAAGCCGGGATCGGTAAGAGCAGCCTGCTGGCTAAAATGTGGGCCCATATATGGTTCCACCCATAAAGACAACAGATCGATGAATAAACCTTATGACACATAGATTCAAGTTCCTCATGTGTGGCGTTGCCTTCGCTGCGCTGGCGCTCAGCGCTTTGCCAGTCACGGCCGCCACGACCAAGCCGCCAAAACCCGTCAAAACACCCAAACCGGTTGCGACCAAGGCCGCACCGGATACGACCTTCAAACCCGGCCTCAACCTGCTGCTCAACGCCAGCCACGAAGGGCCAGGCGTATTCTTCAACGGCCGAGGCGAACTGTTCACATCATGGGATTGGACACCCTTCTGGGCTGAACCACCCGCCGGGTATAGTCTGCGAGACCAGCGCTGGCGTACACCCGAGTTCCGCATGGCTGACGGCTATCGACCCCAATTCGTTGACCGGGTGCATAGCGGACGCCTGGCTGACCACGGCTTCAATTTCTTCGCCGCCAACCCAGCTGCTGGCTTTATGCAATACGTGCCAAACCTGAAGGTGGGCAGCCACGTGCGCTTTACGTCCTGGGTGCTGCTTTGGTCCAGCAATGCGACCAACCCAGTGCCACCGACTTCGATCGACCCTGGCAACCTGGAAGCACGGATATGTATTGACACCGACGGTGGGCCACGCGACATGACAGACCCGAATTTGGTGTGCTCCGACTGGTCTCGGAACTACGATGTATGGCATCAACTGTCGGTGGACGCGGATGTCAAGGCAAGCAAGGTGAACGTATTCCTGTGGACGCGGTCCAGCGAGTTCGTGCAGCACAACGATTACTACATGGACGATAGCTGCTTTGAGGTGCTCGGCAAACCAACCGACAAGGGCATCTGTGTGGGTCAGGGCTTCGTGGACACCGGCCGGATTGAGGTCCTCAATTGGCATCACGCCCATCCGGATCAGTAGGGCGCGTAAGGCGCGCCGTCACGCAAACGCGTTAGCACTCGCTTTCGAACGCGCGCAAAGTGCTTTCTAAGACCCCACTCGCACAGGTGCACGTGGGGTCTTTCATTTTGAATCACACCGATTTTGATGGCGTGGTACGTGGCTGTCCCGATATTTCCATTGCCAAGACGGCCCGTGCATTACCGTGTCCATCGCATAGCCGATAATGGGCAAACGACACATTGAATCACCATGCTCACCCTATTTCATACAGCGCCGTCGAACCGCGACGTCTTTGACGCACTCCTGAAGCGCCTCGCGCCGGATGTGCCCGTGCGCCACATCGTCGATGAAGCCATCCTGCGCGAGGCACTCGCCGCTGGTGCGGTCACAGATGTCATGGTCGCACGCGTGCGCGAGACCCTAACGCCAATCATCGATCAGGGGTCACTTGTGTTGTGCACCTGCTCGACCATCGGTGGGCTGGCGGAGCAAGCAAGCCCGCACGTCCTGCGTGTCGACCGGCCGATGGCCGAGCGGGCGGTGGCGCTTGGCAAGCGTATTCTGGTCGCCCTTACTCTCCCGAGCACACTCGAGCCGACGAAGATGCTCCTGTTTGATGCCGCGCGCGCGGCCGGGCGCGAGGTGCAACTGACCGAACTAGTCATCGATACCGCCTGGCCATTCTTCGAGCGCGGTGACAAAGTCGGCTATGCCCAGCACATCGCGCGCCAAGTCGAGGCTGCGTGCGCGACCGATGCAGTCGATGTGGTCATCCTGGCCCAAGCGTCGATGCATGAGGCCGAAGGGCTGTGCACACACCTCGGTGTGCCAGTGTTGAGCAGCCCGCGGTTGGGCCTGGAAGCAGCACTCAAGGGGTATTGTTCATAGGGTCATAACCCGTTACACACGGCGGGCCTACAATCGCACGCATGACCGAGATGCCCTTAGTGCTCTCGCGCCTAGCGGACGCGCTAAACATCAGCGTCAAGCCGCAGCCGCTGGCTGAGACGATGCCCATATGGGCCTTTCGTGTCGACTTGTCGCGGCTGCGGCTAAAGCTGGGCGACAAAACGCCGTGCATTTGGCTCGATGCCGATGTGCTTCGGCAGCACGCACCGGCCCAGCTCAGGAGTTTCTTGGTTGAGTCCATCATCGCGCAGGGCTGGCAGCGACGCAACACCTTGATCGTGGCTGATGGAGACGTGACCGACCTGAAAGTGTTATGCCGGGGTGAGGGGCTGGGGCTGATTGTGCTCGACCAGGCTGCCCAAGCGCGCATCACATCAGCCCCGGCTATTTCCCGGGCCTTAGTTGAAGAGATGAGCCGCGAGGTGCCCATCTCGCTCTTGGCTCCCTACGAAACGTCGAGGCCCGTCACCGGCGAGCAATTCTTTGGGCGCGAGGCAGAGCTACGCCACCTGCTGCAAAATGCAAGCGGCAGCGTGCTGATTACGGGCAACCGGCGCATGGGCAAAACGTCACTGGCCCGCGAGGCATTACGCCGGGCGGCCCGGCGCTCACCAGCGCTGGATGCCCACGTCTATATTGACTGTTCGGTCATCAGGAGTAGGCTTGATCTGTATGCCGAGATCATGCGCGGCTTGGGCATGTCGCGTGAAGTCGAGCGGGTGTATCGCGACAACACCTTCTCGATGCAGCATTTCCTCCAGCGTACCGCCCGCGCCAAAGGCGAGCGGCTCATGCTGGTGCTGGACGAAGTGGATGGGCTGCTCGAATGGGACGCGCGCGACGGCTGGCAGGTACTAGCGATGTTCCGCGGCCTCACCTCACCCGTGACAGCGCCATTTGAAGCCTCAGCGCCATCCCCACCGTCTCCTGGGCAGCCGGCTCGCCCGGCAGCCACGACGCAGCGCGGCGAAGAGGGGCAGCCACTCCGTTTGATCCTGGCCGGCTTTCGTCTGGCTGCACAGCGTGCGCTCGACCACGAGTCGCCATTGTTTAACTTTGTCCAGACGCTACAAGTCAGCAATTTTAGCCAGGCCGACGTCGAGCAACTGGTCATCGAGCCGATGCTCAACCTCGGCATTTCCTTTAGTGACCGGTCGGCGCTCATCGCTCGTATCCAGCACGAGACCGGCGGACAACCCAACCTTGTTCAGCACTACTGCCAGTTCATCGTCCACCGGCTCGAACATTCAGGCAGCCGTGAGGCCACCCCGGCCGCGCTCGACGCCGCACTGGGCGATGCGGCGCTGCGCCGGAGAATCGCGGGTGAGATGTTTCAGAACACGACCAACCTCGAACAGTTCATCGTGCTCGGGTACATTCAACACGCATGGCTGCCGGACCAGGCTGGCAACTTCAAAGTATCTGACGCCGACGCCTGGCTGCACCAGCACGGGGCCCACCTATTTCGCAGCGACCTCGAGCGCGCGCTCGATGCGCTGGAAGCGACCGGCGTCCTGGTCCGGCATGGCAAAACATACTGCTTCGCGTTTGCAGCGTTGCCGCATATGATCGTCGAGAATTATGAGGTGGGTTACCAGATCGAAAAGATTCTGGAGGAGGGATTGACGTGAACTCAAAACAGACACCGCTAGCCAAGCGCGTCAAGCAAATGGGTGAGACGGTCACACGTCGCATCAGTCGCGCACGGAGCGCCTCCACGAATACGCCAGACACTGGAGTTTGGCAGCCACAAGCCCGGCGCACCGGATCAAACATCGCCGCCGGCACAAGCGCGGCCCGCGGCTGGCCCGTGCAAGAATATCTCGACGCGTATGTCGAACAAATCGCAGATTGTGTGCAGCGCGGACAAAGTTGCGTGCTGGTGGGTGTGCTGGGTTCGGGCAAGACCGACGTGTTACAGATGTGCCGGGCCAAAATTGAAGGTCCACAAGCACGGGCCCGGGTCGCAACGCTCGACATCGGTCACGAGCCCCAACTGACGCCGCTTGGCCTATGGACACACGTCCTCTCTGAACTCGGCGCCGAGGCTCAAGCAGCCACCCTCCAAAATGCGCCCAATGCCGAAGGAGCCATGCGGGCAGCGGTGCGGGACTGGCTGAGCATCACCCGCCGGACGCTTGTGCTGATGATCGACCAAGTGGAACTGCTGGAGCGCAGCGAACCGATCTTTGCTGAGCTGCGCTCAATGGTAGAACAGCAAGATGCCAGTGCCACCCTTAACCCAGACGCCGGTCACGGCGGATTCGTAATCGTGCTGGCAAGCACCGAAACTCTCCGGCGCGACATTACCAGCCCTCATTCACCGCTACACAACATCGTGCACCTGATCGAGATGATCGACTGCCCGAGCGATATGCGCGAGCGCTACTGGCTGGGTGTGCTGAGTGGCATCCATGTGCCAGCGCCGGCGCGCATATCATTGCTGGCCAATCTGGATGGGCTGTGCGGCGGCGACCCTTACCTAATGCGCAACGTGGCTGAGCGGCTACAGCACGACATCGACGCTGCGCCAGCCGGCACCGCCACCGACCCCGGCAAGATTGCCCGTCAGTCACTCGTCACAATTCAAGCCAACCCCGGACAAACCGCGCCGCTCTTGCGGCGTTACGCCGAACTGGTGGAAGCAGACCGAGAGGCGACCCAGGTGTTGATTGCGCTGCTCGCCAGTGGACAAGCCGAGCGGCCAGATGGGAAATCCGTTCTGCTCGACCGGCGGCAAAATACGACATCGGCCTGTGTCTGGCAAGGTGTGTTCGCATACGACAAAACCGCGAAGGCATGGCGGTTCCGTAACGGCTTGACGAAGGGCTATTTCACACGCGAATATGGGCGCAGGCCGGATCGAGTGGCACGGGCACTGGCCCGCCATCAGTTATTTGAAGCATCCACCGGTTACCTAGCACCGTCGGTCGTGCCGGGAGAGCGGGGCTATGACCGTATGCAGATGCAGGCGCTGCGCGACATCATGCTCAGTTGGGTGCGCACCGCCAACAGCCTCAGCGGGGCATGGGATATCGCCGCCCGGGCCGTGCAATTGTGGTTTGGCGATGAGGCCACCGTGCTCCGCTTTGACGCACGCCGGCAAGGGTTAGGTGGCCCACCACCCTACCTACAGGTGCGCGTGGGTACCATCGATACGCCGGCCGATGCGGCCATCGTCCGCAAGGCAGACTGGGCCTTCAAGGAGCGGCTGGCCGATGCCACCCAGGACCGGGTCGCGCTCCGCCCTGTGACTACCATACCGGAGCTTGGCGAGACAGAGTTCGTCTTTCCACTCAATAATCTAGGGCAGCCGTTTGGGGCGGTCGTCCTATCCGACCGAATTCATCTGGACATTTTCACCCCCTCACGCTCAGCTGATTACACCGAAGCCTGCACGGACGTCCTTGATGCTGTCTTCCGCGAGATTGCAAACCTGGACCGGCAACTGCTCAACAACGTCAGTTTGTCGCTTGTGCAGGATCTTGCCCAAAAACACCGCGAGCCGGCGGACACCGATTGGGTGCTGTGGATGATGCTCACCGCTATGACGGCTGATTTTGGCCTCAAATTCAACCGCTGCGCCCTCTTACTCGCCTCGGGCCGCGATTGGCTGCACGGTCGATGTGCCATTGGCCACTACCGGGCCGCTGATTGGCAGGCCGGTAAGACGCCCGCCACCTTTGATGACTGGCTGCGCACCTATCCGCCAAACAAGATACCACTCCTGGCGCGCACGCCGATGCACGATGACATCAGCTCGGTGACCATCGAAGACTGGCATTCCGACCCGGCCCTGTGCCGTTTGGATCAGGGCAGCGACTTTGTAGAGCTGAACGGCACGGATCTAGCAGGTTCGGCGCTCGAAACATTGATGCGCGTCGAGGGTGTGGCAGCGGGCACGAGCGGTCCGGTTTACCTGATCCCCATTCGATCTGAGGAGCAGTTGACGGGCGTGCTGATCTTGGACAAGCCATTTGTGACCGAGGCGGTGACGCAGGAGCACATCGACCTGGCCCAGAGTTTTGCCGATCAGTTGCAGATCACGCTGCGTGTGGACGACTTTCAGCGACAGACCCACCTGGCCGACGATCTGAACGCCCTCACGCTCAAGCCATTGTCCCTGGGTCAAACGCTCGAGCACATTCGCGCGCTCCTGTTCAAGTATTTCCCCGACCGGATCACACAGCTCGTGATTACCTCCTGGGAGGCGCACGACGGCAGCGACCACGGGCCCAACCGCCGGCAATCGATCGTGCGCGTGGCGCACGCCTCGCGCGCCGGTGATCTGCTGCATGGGATATGGCAGCACTTCTTTTACCCCGACGATCAAGCCTGTCTGGGGCCGATCGATGAGGCGTTGCATTGCCCTGAGAACAAACTGCGCATCGACGACTTGCCACACTGGCTGGCCGAACATCCCGTAGTCACTGGCCCGCGCTTTACGGATGGTATCCGCTCGGTGCTCAGCATCGGCCTGGAGAGCGGGACGGCGATACCCCGTGGCGTCATCTCGTTTCAGTCCTCACGCGCGCATGCGTTTAGCTCAGGCGACGAAAAACAGCTCGATCGCCTGGCGCTCCGCGTCGCCAATATTCTTGAAAAGGCGCGCGTGTTTGAAGGCCTCACGCGGGCCCGCGCCCACTCCGAGCAACTCATGCGAGCTCTGGACAGCTTGAATAACCAACGCACGCGGCGCGATCTATATCGGTTTATCGTGCAGCAGGGCAGCGAGCTATTCCGGGTTGAGACTGGGGAGCATGATCGTGAACACGCCCCCGATCAGACAAGCGCTGAGACAAATGCCGGGCCGGACAGCGCGGCCTTATTTCTCGTGCGTGACGGGCAGCTTGAGTCGCGGGTCGACGGCACGAATCCGGAGCACGCTGAGCGGCTGGCCCACACGTGCACCATCTTGCAACACGTCTCCTGCACAGACAACCCCGTGTTTATCGAATATGCCAGCAAGGAACTTTTAGCGCGTGAGCGTTTTGGTGAAGAAGAATGTGACCGGCACGCCACGATCGGCGCCGAGGCTTCGGCTTGGGTGTGCGTCGGTGACGACTTACTCTTGGTGCTGTGCTGGACTAAACCGCGGCGGATGAATCAGCGCGAGCGCAGCGCGATGCCGATTCTGGCAGCCATCACGGCTAGGACAAACGGTATCATCGATGCGGAGCGGCAGGTCATGCGCGAACAACTGGCCACCAGCTTGCGGATTGAAGACTATGCGCTGATCGAAGCTGAACAGACCCATCAGTGGCAGAGCAAGTTCCGCAGCGTCAAAAACAACGCGCAGTGGGCCCTGGATGATCTCCAAACGATGTTTGATCATAGTCCATCGGATGAACGGGCCACCCACACGCTCGAACGGCTGCAACGCATCCTCACGATCAGCGGCGAGGGTGAAAAGCGCCTGGTTTTGGGAAGTATCAAAACGGTCGAGCCGATTGTGCTCAAGACATGGGTGCAGGCTTATGTGGACGAGTGGAATATGCTGCACCGGCTGGGTGACGGCGTGCAATGCCGAGTCGAGACAGACATACCCGACGGCACCACCATCCGGACCCGCCCAGTGATTCTGCGCTGGATCATCAACGAGCTGCTCAACAATGCCAACGAAGCCGAGCGCATGTCAGAGCAGCCAGGTCCGGTCATACTCAGCACACACATGCTTGAGGCCACCCACGAGATCGAGTTGACGTTTAGCAACCCAACCCCGATCCCACCCGAGGTGCTCGGCGTGCTCTCCAGCAAACACCCGGTCCAGCAGCGCGATAGCCGCGGGCGGGGCGTATGGATCGTGGGTCAACAGGTGACAAACTTGCTGGGCGGCAAATTCGACGTGCCCAGGCCTCCTGACACCAGCACCCGCTTCATCATCACCCTACCCTATCTGCTGGACCAGGTCGCGTAAATCTGGCTGGAAGAGCGGCCGGGTATTCTAAAAGCCTGCGCAGTGCGTGAGCGTTCACCAGAGCGCGCCACAGCGCGGCGCCGTGCTGGGGCCTAAGAGCTTCGCATGGCTGTGTATCAGAAAGGTTGCGGCAAGTTTGGCGATCTGCAACGAATGGACACGTGCCTGAAGATTGTTCTAGCGGGATAGGATAGAAGCGAGATTTTGTTACGCTAGGTTTACATGCGCCCAGCTTTTCCGCGCTATTTCTGGGCACGCGTGTGTGTGCACGAGCGTGTCTTGCGCCAGTGACTGCCTCAGGCAGTTCGTGACGGCATGCGGCGGTGGCCGGTGCGCTACACCGTTCGTGATACCCGCCTGCAACGCACCCGGCGGGAGGTCTTCCGGCAAGAGGGGCGTATCCCAGCCGAGGGCAATATGCAGGCAAATTGTCGTTAAGCGACTCTAAGAAAACCTACTAGAACCCATGTTTAGCAGTAAGATACTGGTGGACGAATCTACTTTTTTGTTCCTCAGCATATGTGTTCACGAGTTCATGCACGAGTTCATGATGGAAACGCCGACCGCCAAGAAGCTCATCTTGATCGCCGACGATAACGAAACCGATTGCGAACTTGTCGAGCGCACATTGCCGAGCGATGAATATGTCGTCCGGCGGGCCTTGACCCATGAGGAGGCCGTTGCCATCCTGCGCAGCGAGAACGTGTATTTGGCGTTCATCGATTTGTATCTCGACGCGACCAACCGCATGCCCTACGGCGTCACCATCTACGAAGAGTTCTCGCAGATGCTGCCGATCATCCTGATGAGCGGTCACGATGCCAGTCTGACTGATACGGCCTTGCGTGAGCTAAAGGAGCAGCGCCTGGCGATCATGAATAAGGGGGTCGACTTTACAAATCAACGCAATGTAGCGGCACGCATGCATCGGCACGCCAACATGACCTACAACCGCGAGATCGAGTTCGAATTCAGCCGCAATAACTCGGACTTCGAAACGCTGGCCAAAAAGCTCATGCCGCAGGAAGAGACGACGCCAAGCGCGCCAACCAGCCAATTGGCCGAAGAATTGGCCCTGCTGGTGCGCAAGCTGTTTTGTGATTGGGATCAATCAACATCGGATCACATCCGGGCAAAGAAGCTGTTGCTAAGCGCCATCCCGCACGCTGGCACCCGCACCGTCGCCTTACATGTACGCCCGATGTCGGTCACGGGCTATCCCCAAGCCGACGTGATCGTCAAAATCAAGCACAGTCTCCTACCCTGCCTCATCCCAGGTCAGACCGCGCCGGTCCAGCAAGATGAACATTCTCAGTTTGATCGTTACAAGAATGTGGTGGGCGGATATGGCCTGCGCGAGCGCCGCCACCAACGCACCTGCCACTTTGTCGGTCAGGTTTACCAGGTGCCGTATTACGAATACGAACAGACCAAGACATATGGCGAATACTTCGACGCCGAACGCGGTGATAACGATGGGCTGCAGCGGATCGAAGGGATCACCCATTATCTGTTCCGGAATGCGCTAGCCCAATTTGACAACCGCCCTCCGGTCCGCACGGATCTGGTGCTCAGCAAGTATTATGCCGAACGGGTAAAGGCCAGCCGCCGTTTAGAGAACATCCGACGCGACCTAACCGCCGCTACCCGGCCAGCCGCCATCAGCATCGATGAGCAGGGCTATTTGGTGGTGCCGGTGCGGGGCATGAGCACGCCGTTACGTCTCATGGATCCGGTCACGCCAGTGCTCGAACAGGCCGGCTACGGGTGTGTCGATGAGCGCGTGTCAGCGGGTCTTCGGCATGGCGACTTACATGCCAACAACGTACTGGTAGACGCCGAACGGCGCTGCTGCTGGTTTATCGACTACGAGAATTTTGGCCTCAGTCATTTCTTTCTGGTGGACCACCTTGAACTCGAGGCCAGCATCCTGTTCGCGCATATGAACCTAGCCGGCAACCTGGAGTTGTGGGCCGCCCTGATCGATGCGATATCGCAACCCCGGCTGGGCGACCTGAGCGAGGTCGAGCTGGCGCACGTGATGGGTGAAGATGCCGCAAAGGTAACCAAGGCCCTGGCCGCGATTCGCATCATCCGGCAGGAAGTCAACCGCATCAATGGCGCCAACCCGGCCCGGCCGTATTACCATGCGCTGATGTATGAGGCCTTGCGCACCGCCGGCAAGAGAGACGCGGAGCTGAGTCGCCGCTGGCATGCCTTGATCGCAGCCGCAATCCTGTTTTACAAAATCGGGACCCCAACGCCATGACGACACCCGCGACACCGGAAGTACCAGGCCGCCTGCCCCACCCGCTCGACTACCGCTCGGCCCTGTGCAAAGGCATCCTAGCGGAACTCGCCCGCGGCCGCTCGTGCACGATTATCGGCGTGGGCTCGAGCGGCAAAAGCAATGTCGCCCGGCAACTGTGCCGGAGCGATGCGAGAAGCTTTTTGTTTAGCGACAAGCAGCTCAACATGCCCGGGAATGCAGCCGGCCTGGAATGTGTGTTGGTCGATTTTCAAAGTTACGGTGACGACGACGCAGCCGGTCTCTATAGCCTCTTTCTTGAAGCCTTGCTAAACGCATCGCACGTAGCCAGCGCCCATCCGGCGCTGGTGGCCGCGCGCGATGAACTGCGGGTGCTCCTGACGGATGCGCACGCCGCCGGAGACAACAGCAAGCGCACGCGCTTTTGCTTGGGCGAGGCGGTGCGAATCGTCTTTGCGGGCGGGTTGACGCAACTCGTATTCATACTTGACGATTTTGACAACGGACTAAAGCGCGCGCCCGGTCCGGCGCTCAATGGGTTACGGGCCTTGCGCGACAATTACAAGGGCGGGCTGATGTATGCGGCCGTGATGCGACGCGAAATGGCGTTTGTGCGGCCGACCATCGAAGCGTATGAGGATTTTTATGAACTCGCGAGCAAACCCGTGTTTGTGGCCGGCGCCTTCGATGAGGCTGATGCATTTGGGATGCTGCGCTCACTTGCCGGGCCGGTCAGCGGTGGCCAGATGCGGCTGGGCATGCTCGAACAACGCTGGCTGATCGAGCTATCGGGCGGACATCCAGGGCTGTTGCGCAAACTCTACTTTGCCGCGGAACAGGGCAAGGTCCCGTTCAATATGACGAGCATCGTTGATACGGTCGCAGCCCGCAACGACATTCAATTGGAATGTGAACTGATCTGGGACAGTTTGGATGCGGACGAGCATACCGCTCTACGTGCGTTCGCCCTGGGCAAACAGGCAAGCGAGCCGGTGCTCGCACGCCTGCGCGCTAAGACACTCTTGAAAGAGGATAGCCGGGGGAGCCTCGTCATTTTCTCGCCTGTCTTTGCCCGGTTTGTCCGGTCTGAGGCGTCAGACACTGGGTCCAAGAGCGATGACCGGACTGATCGCGCTGAGCAGCCAAAAGGGGCACCAGCGCCGCTCCCGGCTTTGGCATCCCCGATGCATGCCCCGCCCGTGCCCGAGTCAGCTACCGTGTTTAACCCGGTCATGCGCACCGTACAGATGAATGGACGGCTAGTCACACCCCTGGATGATGTGGAGTATCATCTCCTTGAGCGGCTGTATCAGCACCGCAATACAGCCGTGACCGCGCGTGAACTGCTTGAGATCGTCTTCACCCGCGGCCAGCGGCTTGCACGGCGGTATCCCGGCTCGCCGGAAACGAAGCGGGACCGGTATATGCGGGCGCTGATGGACAAAGTCAACCTGCCAAACCGGGTGTTGATTGTGCGCAACGAGGATGGCTCGTATCGATTTGAAGGCTGATAGGCTGACACCGGCCACCGGCAGACTGTTAGACCGATGAGACGACTAACCGGAAGGACGGGACGACACCATGAGTAACGGCAACACCAACGAAACGGCATTTGCCCACCGGCTCAAGGGCGCGCTGGGCAAGCCGTTTGGCTATACGTGGATCCCGCGCCGCGAGGTTGCCGCGATCGTGCGTGACGAATCGTTCCACCGGTTGGAGCGCGGGGGTCAATGGTTCCTGGTCGCCCCTGGCATCGAGCGCATCGCCTTTGTCGTCGACACCCTGCCCGACGAGATCCGCTTTACGGTGCCAAACATTCAAACCCGCGATGGCGTGCTGGTCAGCTTTACCCTCAAGCTTGAGTTTGTCCTCGAACCGTTCCAACTGCCCGTTGAGCGGCATGGCATCGTCGTGAAGCGCTGCAAGGAGCACGAAGACCGGCGGGTGATTGCCATCGATCAGGCCCAGCGCGCCCTGCAACAGGTCGTGTCGGCCTATGGGGCGGCCGAGGTGATCGCGTCGGGTTCGGCGTGGTCACATGAGCCTGAATTGTGGTCGGTGCTTGATCACCTGCTCAATCAGCCGTTCGGCTTATTTCTCATCCGTGACCGGTGTTCGATCCAAGAGGTCATCCCGCCGCCAGCACTCGCGGAGCGGCTAGAAACCTCCGCGCAACGCCAGATTGCGGCTGACACCCTGCACAAACTGCCGGCGGGAGACTACAACGCGCTCTTGCGGGGCGAAGCCATCGAGGCGATGCGCTCGATGACGAGTGGCAGCCCATATGTCAGCGTGCCCGATCTGACCGATCCAGCTCACCCGTTGCCGACAGCGCCCCAAACGCCACAAGGGCTGCCAGCACCAAAGGTGCCAGGTGGGCCACCTGGTGGGCCGCCGGGTGCCCCGGCAAGCCCCGGCGCCTCAGGGAACGCAGCCACCACACCGCCCCAGACGCCGGAAGCGCCGCCACAGACACCTGAGCCACCGGAGCCGACGCCAGACAAACGCGCCCGGCCTCCGCGCAGCATGCTAGATGAATGATAACCAGCCAGCCCCAGCGCTAGTCGCGCACGCGCTGGCGCAGGTGCCCACACACAGGCAGGCGCATGTGACCACTCAGGTCATGAGCGAGACCGTGACACGTGCGGCACAAGGCGTCAGTGATGCGACCGCCCATGCCACCGTGCAGGTCACGCTCAAGTTGCTCGATGCACTGGGCGCGCTCAGCTGGCAAGAGACAGGCGCGCGCGCCCGCGATCAGGTCGGGACATATTTGATCCAAAGCTTGCAGTGGTATGCACAGCACGACATGGCGTTCGTGACCAACCTGATGGATACCCCACGCGATGAACTGTCAGCACCGGAGGCGGGAGTGGCGCTTGCCCGACGTGATTTACTGCGGCGAATGGAGGAGCGGCGGGTGCAAGTCGCGCACAAGTTGGGGATTCAAGCCTCCCCTGCCCGCAAACAAGACGCAGCCCTGGTACTATTGAGCGAGATCGTATCCGATCAACCCTGTTTGCTGTTTCAATGGGATGAGCGTGCGGGTCAATATCAGCTCATAGGCGGGCGAATTGAACCAGGTGAGACGCCGCTGGCCGCCGCCATCCGCGAATGCCATGAGGAATTGGGGCCGTCGCAAGCCTGTCCGTGGCAGCACGGCCAAGACTTTACGCTCACGCCGGTCACGTTTGTCACGCCCGTCACCGCCCCGTCCTCGCCCGGTGTCAATGGCATAAACAGCGTGCCACCAGACGCGATCGAACTCCTAGCCCTCTCTCCGACCTATGGTGCGCTTACCCACTATCGCTTCTTCTTCTTCCATGCCACCCTGAGCACGAAGGTGATGCTCGGCACACTAGACCGCTGGATACCCATCGCACACATCCAGGACGCAGCCAGCCGGAGCCAGCTGCGACTCGGCAATGGAGAACTGTATACGGTCCTAGATCATGCGCTCGCGGGCGGGTTAGGCGGCATCGTGCCGAGCGCCGGATGCTAGGCCGTATTTGGGGTGGCGGCAGGGTGTCACACCTTACGACAAGTGACGGATCAGTCGGGCACTATAGGACAGCGCCCCGGTGATCGCGGCCAAGACCACGATTAATACCACATTGCCGAGAAATTTAGCATTCAGGGTCAGTGCGCCGGGTGCGAGGATAACCAGCGCAAATTGAATCGCGATCAAGGCCACAAATGGCAGGGCATACACCCGGCCTAGCCATGGCTGGCGATAGATGTAAACCGGGATCAGCGCCAGCGACACAAACACGATGGTTAGCACCGAGACGGCCAAAAATTCGACCAGCGGGAATACAGACGACAGCGCGAAACGGAAGCCGCACAAGAGCATGATCAGCGCCCCGAGCGTGACAAACAAAACGCTCATGCCCAAAGCCAATGTGCGCAGCCATGGCAGCCGCCTCGCCCGCCTGAGAGCGATGGTGGCGCCAATAAAGGCTGCGATGAACAGCGCCCCGCGGGCCAGCCCGGCCGCCCAGAACCCGTGGAAAAAGTCGTTGACCGCCCCGGCGATGTTCACAACGCTACCGACGACACCGCTGGTTGTGCCCTCCCGGAGCCAATTGATGTAGCTCAGTCCGACAA
>Ga0075021_10000359_pt1 | contig 24789 bp, 26 predicted proteins | sample ColStrG_CSR_2012_FD_72749 | JGI IMG/M metagenome (GOLD analysis project Ga0075021, IMG submission 72749) | Freshwater sediment microbial communities in response to fracking from Pennsylvania, USA - Cold Stream Run_MetaG_CSR_2012 | ecosystem: Environmental > Aquatic > Freshwater > Creek >...
GGACGACAGGCCCAAGAGGACTATAGGTAGACGTGGATCGCAAGCTAGTAAACACAAACTCAAACGCAATCCGGAGAGAATTCTGGGCTGGTGTGCGTGACGAAGCGCCGCTCCTGATTGGTGTGCTGCCCTTTGGCATGATCTTCGGCGTATTGGCCCGCGAGGCCGGGTTGACAGGCGGTGTGGCCCAGGCCATGTCGTCTGTCATCTTTGCCGGTTCGGCCCAATTCATCACGGCCCAGCTCATCAAGGTGAATACGCCCTGGATTATCATCATCGTCACGGGCGCCATCTTGAATCTGCGGCATGTGCTCTACAGCGCCTCACTTGCGCCGCGCATGAAGCACCTCAAGCTGCCTTGGAAGGCGATGCTCGCGTATCTATTGACCGATGAAGCCTACGCCGTCGTCATCACCCGTTATGCTAAACCCGATGGGGGCGGGCCAAATGGCCACTGGTATTTTCTCGGCGCCGGCCTGACCCTGTGGTCGTCGTGGCAAGTATCGACGCTCACCGGCATCTTGCTTGGCGCTTTGGTGCCGTCGTCATGGTCACTGGACTTCACGCTGCCGCTCATCTTTATCGCTCTGGTTATGCCGGCACTGAAGGACCCTAGTGCCGTTGTAGCGTCAGTTGTAGCCGGGGTGCTGGCGGTCGTCCTATCAAGCGCCCCCTTGAAACTGGGCTTGATCGCGGCGGTGTTGATGGGGATTGCGGCAGGGTTGGCAGCCGAAGGGCTTATCCGTCATCAGGCAAGCGCAAAACCGGATATCGGAGGTGTGGGTGGCGTGGAAGACGTGAAAGATGTGAGAGACGAGGGAGGCAAGGGCTATGAGGCTCAGTGAAAACCTGCCGCTCGTATGGGGCCTGATGGTCGTCATCGGCCTCATCACGTTTGCCTATCGACTGTCATTTATTATGCTGCTCGAACGCGTTGGGGTGCCGGCCTGGCTGAGCCGCGCACTCCGCTTTGTGCCGGTGGCTGCGCTGACGGCCATCATCACGCCCGAGCTATTTATTCGTAGCGGCGCGCTTGATCTGTCGCCCATGAATCTAAAGCTCATGTCTGGGATCGTTGCAATTCTGGTGGCCTGGCGGACGCGAAACACGCTGCTGACCATCGCAGCCGGGATGGTGTCGTTATGGGTCTTGCAGACCGTGGCCGCGCGGCTCGCGTGAGCTATTCTCATCGTCAATCTTCGGTCGTCAGTTCTGCCGTCAGTCCGCAGTGAGTTCAGTATCGATGGAAATCGTCAAACTCGAAGTTTCGTGCCCCTTTCGCATCTATAGCCCTTCAGATTGAAAAGTGGAAAATCTCGTGACGAAAGTGCCTGAAAACAGGCATTTTCGCATGCGCGATTTCCATTTAGTTATCTGAAGATCTATAGATGCCATGGCCTCTAAAACGGCCACCTTTCGAGGTGCGCTGGTTGCGGTTGGTGTTGGGCGGATCGGCAAGTACGACTACTGCTCGAGCGTGTCTTTCGTGCAGGGCACATGGCGACCGCTTGTTGGCAGCACGCCCTATCAAGGCCAGACCGGCACGATTCAACACGGACAAGAGTGCAGACCAGAGATGAACTGTCCCCGGTCATGCGTCCGCGCGGCCATCGCAGCCATACGCGAGCACCATCCATATGAGACCCCCCTCATCAACGTCGTGCCGCTACTCACCGACTTGGATACATAACCGGACGATTTGAATAACACGAGCAAACTTGCGACAATCCCAGCATGTTCGATGTCCTCGCCCTTGGCGCAGTCGCGATTGACCACTTGGTCTATGTCGCCGCCTACCCACCACCCAATACTAAGTCGATTGTGCTGCGCAGTGAACAGCAGTGCGGCGGGCTGAGCGCGACAGCCTTGGTAGCCGCTTCCCGCCTCGGCGCACACTGCGCCTACGCTGGCATGCTCGGTGACGATGAACCATCGCGCTTCGTGATGAACGCCATGCGGTGCGAAGCGATTGATTTGTCGCACGTCGTCCAACATGCAGGGGCCGGACCTGTGCGCTCGGTCATCATCGTGGGCGAACGGGACCACACACGCAACATCTTTCCCGACCACCCGGCTTTTACGGGAGCGCATCCGGTGCTGCCAGATGCGAGCGTCATCCGCGACGCGCGCGTCTTGCATGTCGATCATATCGGCGTCGATGGCATGATCCGGGCTGCACGCGTCGCACGCGAGGCAACTGTGCCGGTCGTATCCGATATAGAGCGGCAAGACTCGCCGCGTTTTGACGAGTTGCTGTCGCTCGTCGATCACGTGGTCATGAGCTATGAGTTCGCCTGTGCGCTGCTGGGCTTGTCCGATCCAGCCGAGGCGGTGCGCCGCCTATGGTCGGGCGCACGCGCGGTCGTGGCAATTACACACGGCGAGCAGGGCTGTTACTACACCGACGATGGCGTGCACGTATCGCATCAGCCAGCCTACAGGGTGAATGTGGTGGATACAACCGGTTGCGGTGATGTATTTCACGGTGCCTATTGTGCGGCGCTGGCACAGCCGATGCCGCTGGCCGAGCGCATCTGCTTCGCCTCGGCCGCTGCGGCGCTAAAAGCGACAAAGCCGGGCGCCCAGGCGGGTGCACCACACCTCGACGCGGTTGAAAGACTGCTCAGATCATAATCTCCATAGACCATATATGCCCGGCGCGATCTTTGTCGAGCCAGAATGGCTCACGCATACCTTCGACCTTGGTCAAGTGCAGGGTTTAACGGTGGCGGGTGTTGGGCAGGTCAACCCGCTTGGGGTGCTGCGGCTGGAGACGTCGAAGGGACGATATGCCATCAAACAGATGGACCGTGAGCCAAAACGCCTCGCCTTACGGATAGAGTCAATCGCCTTCGAGTCGGGCTTTCCGATGTCAGAACCCATATTGACTCGCACCGCTCAGCGCTACGCAGTTTTGCCACATCAACACCGCCCCATTTGGGTGCGTGCCTATCGGTGGGTGGACGGCACACCATACGCGTGGGGGCATGTGAGCACGGGGGCTTCAACCGAAGTTGGGCGACTACTCGCACTCTTGCACGCACTGCCGGTGCCCATGGGCGAGCTTCGCGATGACGTGCCGTGGTCGGCGCTCGGCTCGGACGGTTGGGCAGAATTGGCCAGCCGTGGTCTACAGTTAGGCCTGCCATGGGGCCCGGTGCTACGCGATCGGGTGGCTACACTCACAAGTTTGGAAGCGCATATTCTTCACCACTTTGTCACTGACGAGCCGATGGTGCCCAGCCAACGCGATTTGCATCCACCCAATGTCATCCGTGGCCCGGAAGGACGTCATCGTTTGGTCGACTGGGACGCGGCTGGACCAGTCAACGCACGTGAGGAGGTCGCCACGTTCGCGCTGGTATGGGCTACCCCGCCAGGTGAATCGCCACGTGCAGACGCGGTGCAGGCCTTTATCCACGGCTACCGTGGCGCGGGTGGACGCTTTGAGACGCGCGGCATCGCAGACTTCACCCATCAACTTTCGTCCCGGCTGAACTGGGTGAGATATAACCTGGAGCGCGATCTGGAGCTGCGGCCTGATGCCCAACCTGGGCTTACGCTGGCCTTATTGTCCGGCGTGCAGTCGCTTGACCTAAACGCGCTCACGCAGACAGCGGCATTATTCCAGGTCTAGATCTTGCGGCGCGGGTATGAGTCGCATCGCCAGGGTTTTCGTGGGCAAAGAACCTGCGGCCCTAGCCACACCTCAGTAACCCAGACGGTAGCGGGCCACAGTCGGCGACACTCCGGGTGGCAGGCAAGACATCATTGTCTTTTAGTGTGTCTAGGGTGTATCGGGCTCGCTGAGCAGTGCGGCAAATGCGTGTGATGCGCCTGCGATCAAAATAGTTGACGTCGGTTCGCCGTCTGTGTCGCACATAGGACACTGGCTCATGAGTGCCTATCCAGCTCAGGCCAGTGGCACACATAGATGGCCTTTTGAGCCCGGCCCGTTGCCGCCGCGTCGCTCTGCACCATACCGCTCGTGCCGTTGATCTGGCGGCACACCGCCTCGCCTGCCCCGGCGCTTGCGTCCGCGATGCATACCCGCGCCTCGTCTCGGCAAAGCGTTTGGACGTGCCTGGACCGCTAAGGATACCGCCAAGTGCCGGCGTCGTTGTAAACGAGCACCGATAGAGGCCCTGCCAGACAAACGCTTGGACCTCGTGCCGGACCCATATCAAGTGCGTGTCATCGGTCAGGTTGCAGGCGGTGCTAGCCCGGTATTACCTGTTTGTCAGCGAAATATCACGCCGCGCTGGTGGAGGTGGCTATAACACTCAAGTATGAATGCCTGGCTTACACGTGGGTTGCTTGCTATATGTCTCTTCGCGGCCCTCATCAGCACGCCCCAAACGCCGTCACTGGCCTACCAGCCACCTCCCTCTCGAACTGGCGAGCCGATCAGCTTGATCTATCCGGACCGGCCCACGCCGGTGCGAATGCAGTCGGCTCAGTTTGAGATATCGGTCGGTTATGACGAGGCGATCGCACGTGCAGCTGCTAGGCAGGGGCGTCCAAATTATGGGGCTGTTGCGGTCGTGACTTCAACGTTCGTCCTGTCCAATACCAGCTCATCCCGCCAGCAGGTGCGCGCGCTATTTCCCGTGGCACGACATTGGACATCGGCAGTCCGCTCTGATGTTTCACCGGCGTTTTTGCTCGAGGACTATGACATCCACGGCCTTACCTTCCGCATTGACGATGCGTTCGTGCCATGGCGGCACCTGAGGCCGGCAGAGTTACACGCGTCGGCCAAAGATAATCGCGATATCGCCTGGGCCGCCGTTGATCTCAGATTTGCCGCGCTCGAGCAAATGCGTGTGACGACGGCGTATACCGTTTCCACGAACGATCAAGCGGACCAGTCGTCCTTAATCATGCTGCTAAGCATCGGGGCCAATTGGCAATGGTCTGGCGATATCGACCGGGTGAGTGTCACGATACAGATGCCCTACACAGTCAGCGACCTCAACTTTTGGCAATTTCAAGCGCGTGCCTCGGACAGTTTCATGTGGCCGTATCCGATCCAGATGGGGGCCAGTTTCGCGGGCGACCACGTGTTATGGTCACGCACTGCATTCAAGCCCCAAATCGCGGACAACCTCGTCGTAGGATTTATTGCCCCACAACATTGGCTTGTGGTGCTCGGAGATCGTGAGGCAGTACAGTTTGCACCGCAAGATGCGGATGCTTGGCTGGCATTGAGCCGCGCCTACCAGCAGCCAATTACGCGATTCGTTTTCGTTCCAACATTAAGCACGCCGAGCGACCGTGGACTCAACGAGTTGGCGAGACAGGCATTGGAACGGTCCATCCAGCTCAATTCTGGTCAAACCAAAGCATATGACGCGTATTTCGTATGCCTCATCCTACCGAGCCTATTTGATCGATCACCCAACAACCCCGACGCGCTACACCTCGACAGTGACGCACTCAACCGGGGATTAGAGATGATCGAATTTGAGTTGCTCCATCATCCAGCGTCCACAGCCCAGGCAGAAATGAGACTCGCGGCGGTGCACCGCCTTGTGTCTTACCAATCCATCGCCGCAAACAAGAGCGATCTTCCGAAGCTGGATCCGTTTGCCAAGCGCATCGCAGCACTCGCTCAACGCTACGACCTCAAGCTCGATCAGGTATCGAGCTCAGACATCGATTTTTACATGGGTTGGGCTATGTTTTCGGCAGAGAGTGCTGTGTCACGTTGAGGCTGGGTTGAGGCGAGCGTCAGCAACACCTCAGCATGCTCGCGCAGCGCGACACGGAGTGCATCGGGCGCATGAATCGTAAAGCGAAAGCTCAGCCGAGCTAAGTGTTCGGCGAGCCAGTTCAAATTGTCAGTGCTCCCGCGCATGAGCACCCCCTCGCCGTGCGGCTCCAGCAAAAACGAATCCTCGGGCAGTTGGCGTTGCACTATTTCAAGTGGCGCCTGCAGCAGCACTTCGACCGGATACTTGCGTGGCAGCAGTTTCATGGACTCTGACAAATAAGCCAACACATCGAACTCTTTGGGCCGTTCGAAGGTCGCCGCCAGTGGCTCAATATCGACTACCCGGTCCAGCCGAAACGAACGCAGGCCATGCCGCAGATGACAAAAGCCGGCTGCATACCAACTGCCAGCGCGCAGGGCCAAGCCATAGGGGTCGAAGTCACGTTCGGTCACATCGTCTTTGGCCGATTGATAGCGCATATGGATGCGCTTGCGACTTTGCGCGGCCGCGCTCATGGTGAGCATGACGCGCCCATCCGGTGTGCCCAACACTTGGCGCATATCCAGCGCAATGGTGTCGGACATCGAACGCACGTGGTGACGGAGTGTACCCGGCATCACCCGTTCGACCTTTGCCAAAGCACTCTCGACCGCTGGTGCGGCGTCGGCCAGACCCAGTTGGCGTGCGGCGAGTAGACCCAGCGTAAGCGCGGTCGCCTCATCGTTGGTAAACATCATCGGTGGCAGCTTGTAGCCCTGCCCAAGCGCATACGCACCGTTGCGCCCGCGTTCGGCCACGACTGGCACACCTAAATCTTGAAGCATTTCGATGTAGCGGCGCGCGGTGCGCGCATCAACCTCCAGCCGTTCGGCTAGCTGGGCGCCCGTCATGCGTCCATGCGTCTGCAACAGTTCAAGCACGGCCAGGACACGTGTTGTCGGGTGATACATAGTCCAAAGTGTAACGCGAATTAGGACGCAAAGCGCCCTAATTCCGTCTTATCCTAACGGTGAGGTGCAACGTGAATAAATTGAGCCAAATCACACAGGCCGCGCCAGCACAACACCAACAAGATGAGCAAGCCCCAGACCAACTAGTGCCATCAGATGGGCGCACGTCAGAAACGCGTAGCGTCGCTGAACGTGTAACAGCGCTGCTGAGACCAAGTTCGGCCCAAACTGGGCGCAAGCGCCGATTCACGCTGATCAAGCCCCGGGCGGGGCAGGTTCATATCATCGGTGGCGATGTGCTGCTCCTGTAGCGTTATGTAGCTCTGTAGCAAGGGGGCAACTAGCAATGAGCCCATTCGGGCTTAAAGCACTGCACGATTTTGTCGTCCGGGCCAAGCAAGCGACTTATGTTGGTGGCGGTCGGGCACTGTTGCCCTACCGGCTGGGATCCCATGATCTACAGTTTTGCGAGGCAGATTGGTCATATCACGACTCCTATTTCGGCGGCAGCGACTTTTTAGGCCAGGAAATCGTATATTGGCAAGGTCAAGCGGTGTGGGGCATGAATTATTTTGGTCGCATCTTGCAACCCGATCACATCACGGCGGCGCAAGCCGGCCAAGTCATCAAGCACTGCTTGTCGCGGTTATATCAGCACGGCCGATTCCTGGGTGGTTACACCGACGCGCTCAGTGATTTCGGCTATATCGACACGAACGACGGCGATGTCTCGCATTTCCAAGGAAAAGAGCGGATCGAGCGCTCTGGACAGGAGCTGTATTGCTTGCTGTATCACGGCGGCTTGATCCAAGACTGAGTAGGGGGTGTTTGTATGAAAACCAGAACTATGCCATCTAGGACTGCACTGCACACCCGCCCAATCGGGCTGACAAAGGATGCCGGCTGGCAGATCGGCGCGCGTCGCACGGTCGCAGTTTCATCGGATCGCGCGTGGGAGGTCATCACCTCGCCGGGCGGGATCAAGATTTGGCTTGGCGAGGCGTCGGATTTTCGCATACACGCCGGCGCGCGCTATACGACCGCAGACGGTGCGACGGGCGCAGTCCGGGTGGTTGGCAGCAAAGAAAACGGCGCACGGCGCCACCTTCGCATCACGTGGCAGCCGGCGAATTGGAGTGAGCCTTCAATCGTTCAGGTGCGGGTGTTTCCGAGTGATACCAGCGGCCAGACGACTATCAGCTTTCACCAGGAGCAACTGCCTGATGCGCATACGCGTGAGCGCATGCGGCGCCGCTGGCAAGACGCGCTTGATCAACTCGCGACACAGCTTGAGCAGCCCAAGCCGCCTGAGGGGATATGACCACCTCACCCAGCCTGCCCATCGGATACTGGCTCAAACAGGCCGACCGGCGCTTGACCCAGCGCATCGACGCGGCACAACAGGCGAACGGCTTATCACGCGTCGCGTGGCAGGTGCTCAATTCGCTGTCCTGCACCGAAACAATGCCGGAATCGCAACTGGCCGCGCTCATGCAACCGTTTGTAGACCAGGCTGGTCTGTGGGTGGTCCTGAAAAGTCTAGAGGCCCGGCGGCAGATTGCATCCGTTGGGTCAAACGCTGGGTCAAACGAACCACGCTACAGCTTGACCAGCATCGGCACTGAAGTGCACGCCAAGGCGCAGGCTGTGCAAGTCGAGATCCGGCACATAGCGCTGGATGGCATCAGCCAAGATCAGTATGAGATCGCCGTCTGCGTCCTGGCGCGAATCGTGTCTAATCTCGGGTAATGAAGCTCACGGCCGAAATGCTGCGCACACGCGCAGCGACCCATTCGCTGTTCATGGCGCCCACGGTAAGAGAGGCCGTGACGCGCCTCGGTCTCGTGCAGGCCGACCCCATTCAAGCACCAGCCAGAGCCCAAGACCTGATCTTGCGTCAGCGCGTCGAGGGCTACCACGCTGGCGATTTGGAGCGCGGCTACGCCACATCTGGCCTAGAAGAGGATGTGCTGCATGTGTATGGCTACATGCCCCGCGCGATCGTGCCGCTGTTGTTGCCCCGGCCAGGCGAATGGCACTTCGAGCGCGAGCACCCCGAACTCGCCGGGCGGATCTTGGCCTATATCACTGAACACGGCCCTACCAGTCACCGTGCGCTTGAACAACACTTTGGCAGCGCGCGCACGCGTGGCGAGTGGGGCAACCAGGCCAAGGTCACGACTCGGATGCTCAACATGCTCCACTACCGCGGCCAGTTGCGCGTGGCTCACCGAGTGGGCAACGATCGCTTCTTTGTCATCGCGGAGCATCCCGTGACCAGCCTTTCGGCTGAGGAGCGGCTGCGGCAGCTGGTGCGCTTATTCGCGAATCTCTATGCGCCCATATCGCTCCTCATGGCCCGCATCTTCATCTCGCATCTGCGCTACGCCGCACCCACGCTCGAAGGCAGGCGCACCCTCCTGCGGCGCATGGTTGACTTGGGCGAGCTGGTCTTGGGCGAAGTGGACGGCAGGCAGTATTTTTGGCCGGCCCATACAACGTTCGCGACCCGCACCGATGGCGAGGTGCGCTTGCTGGCGCCGTTTGACCCAATTGTCCACGACCGGGATCGCTTTGAGCACCTTTGGGGTTGGGCCTACCGGTTCGAGGCCTATACCCCACTCGCCAAACGCAAATGGGGCTATTACGCACTGCCCATGCTTTGGCACAATGCCATCGTCGGCTGGGCGAATGTCGCCGTGCGCGAAGGCCAGCTGCACGTCGAGACCGGGTTTATCAACGGCCAGCCTGCGGCTCGAGGCTTCAAGCGAGCCCTGGCGCAGGAACTTGAGCGTATGGAGGCATTTCTGTTATGACCCAATTCAAGAATAGCGACGTTGCCAAAGTCTTCGGGGCATATCCGGAGCCAATCAAGGCTAAGCTGCTGTTTGTGCGCCAGCTCATCTTTGACACCGCCGCGGAGACAACGGGCGTTGGGCCGCTGGAGGAGTGTCTCAAGTGGGGCGAGCCAGCTTACCTGACATCCACGTCACACTCGGGGACCACCATCCGGATCGACCAGAAGAAATCCGGGCCAGCGCACTTTGCGGTGTATTTCAACTGCCGGACCACCCTAGTCGACACCTTCCGCAGCCTGTTCCCGGATATATTCACCTTTGAGGGCCAGCGGAGTATCGTGTTCGATATTGGCGACGAGATCCCGGTCAACGAACTGCGGGCGTGTATTACCATGGCGCTCACCTATCACCTATCACCAGCGCACAAGCGACATCCAAGGTCAAGTGACAAATGACAACCAAAACCCAAATCCAGTCCGAGCATTTCACCCAGGCGCTCTTCATCATGCTCGACGAGACGTTTGACAACGTGCAGGGCTACTTTCTCGACCGCGGCACATCGTTTTTCGAGACGCTCGCGACGATCACAGCAGATGAAGCGTCAATCCCAGTCGGCGGCAAATGTGCGACGCTGGCCGCGCAGGTCAGGCACACCGCGTTTTACCTGGATGTGCTCGAGCGGACAGTCAGATCAGGTCATAACGACAAGGTTGACTGGGGTGAAATCTGGCGCACGACCACACATGTCACGCCGGAGGAGTGGGAGTCACTCAAGACCGGTCTTCGCACCAGTTACGACCGTATCAAGCAACTCATCGCGGATACCCCTTCCTGGCCGAGCGAACGCGAGATCGGCGGCGCGATCGCCATGATCGTGCACACCGCCTATCATCTGGGTGAAATCCGGCAGGCGCTATGCACGCTTAAATCGTAGCCGCCGCCAACCTACCCCAAGCGCCCAAACTCGCGTTCCAGTTGTGCCACCCCGACCTGGATCATCGTCGGCCGACCATGCGGGCAGGTACGTGGACTTTCGCACTGTTCGAGGTCGCGCACCAGGGCTGCCATCTCACTAAACGACAGGGTGCGCCCGGCTTTGATCGCCATGCGTTTGCACACCCGCCGCAGCACCTTGGCCTCGAACTCTTTCTTGAGCGCTACGTTGCCCACCTCCAAATCGCCCACGATCTCGCGCAAGGCATGGGCGATATCGTCCCGGATCATCAGCGCTGGCACGCTCCGCACCAAAAACGCATTTCCGCCAAACGGCTCAATATCGAACCCGGTCTCGCGTAGGGCATCGAGTTGATCTTCAAGCAGGTGGGCGCTGTCGGCCGCCACCGTCACCGGCAAAGGGTCAAGCAAGGCTTGCGAGGGGATAGTCCCTTGCGCAAGTTCGGCCATTATGCGCTCCCACAAGATACGCTCATGCGTTGCGTGTTGATCGATGAGGTATAGGCCGTCCGGCCCCTCGGCCAGGATATACGTCTGGGCCAATTGGCCCAGGATGCGCAAGGGTGGCAACTGCGAAGGTCTGATCGTTAACTGGGCGCGCGGCCCTTGGGCTGTCTGCGCCTGATCGGGCTGCTCAGGCCTATCAGGCCAAGACAGCTGACGTGCGATGCTCACCTGGTCCCAAGTCGCACTGCCGTCCAGCGCAGGTTGCGTTGACCCAGCATCAATCACCGGCCCCAGCCCGGATCCTGGTTGCGACGCTGCCCTGGGCGTTGAGGCGATGCCCTCAGCGCCGGGCGCGATGTCTCCTTCGTCCGGTCTTGTGCCAGCCCTTTCGATCACGTCCGCGGCGGTCGCACTTATCGGCCCAAGCAGTGAGGATGATTCGGGTGGCCTCATATGGGCCAGTAATGCCGTTCGCACAGCGCGTTGCACAGCGCTAAACGCGCCATCGGCGTCGCGGAAGCGCACCTCGGCTTTGGCTGGATGGACGTTCACGTCCACATATTCGCCGGGTATCGTCATCAAGATCACCGCGATTGGATAACGGCCGGTCATGAGGAGCGTGTGATAGGCCTGGACGACCGCCCAGGTCAGCTTGGTATCTTGCACCGGCCGGCCATTGACAAACAGCGTGATCTTGGTGCGGTTCGAATGGTCGAGCGTGGGCAGGGCGGCAAAACCCGTGACCTGCGTCGCAGCGCGCGCGTCGCGTGCGTCAAAGGCTGATTCCCCGTCCGTCCCCATCACCAGCCGCGCATCAGCGCTGTGCACGGGGACCATCTGCGAGGCGGCATCAGCGCCATATACCTCGACTAAGACATCATGCAAGTTGCCCGTGCCCAGCGATTGAAAGGACAGCCTGTTGTCATGGACCAGTGTGAAGCGGATGTGCGGATAGGCCAGCGCGTAGCGGGTGACGATGCCGTCGATATGACCGCGTTCCGTCTGGGTGCTCTTGAGAAACTTTAGCCGCGCCGGCACCCGGCTGAACAGGTGCTCAATGGTCATGGTCGTGCCCGGCGTGCGGCCGATGCGTTCGTGGGCGACGACGTGGCCGTTGTCGATCCGGATCAGCGTGCCGCTTGTCTCTTCCTTGTAGCGCGAAACGCAGGTGATCTGGCTGACGGAGGCGATGCTGGCCAGCGCCTCGCCCCGGAAGCCGAGCGTATGGATGGTGCTCAGGTCATCGGCGCTGGACAGCTTACTTGTAGCGTGATGCTGAAAGGCAAGTTCAACTTCACTGGCTGGGATGCCGCTGCCATCGTCGGTGATACGGATCAGGCGCTTGCCACCCTCGGCGCACTCGACCCGGATCTCCGTCGCACCCGCGTCGATCGCGTTTTCGATCAACTCTTTTACAGCCGAGGCCGGCCGCTCGACAACCTCACCTGCCGCAATGCGCGCGACCAGCGCATCGCTCAACACTTGAATCGGCATACGCCCCTAAGTGTACGCGCACTCGCAGAACACTTGTGCAACGGCTGAGCGGCTGAGCGACTGAGTGACAGGGCGGCCCACGGCCGGGTGATCCGGGGCTGATCACGCTTGCCTGACCATCGCGCGCGGCCTCGTTGCCAGAGGCCACAGACTCCCCTGAAGCGCACAACGCAAAAAGCGGCTATGCGGGCTTATCTGCCGCGCGGAAGTCCATGATCTCGAGTTGCATTTGCCGTTTGCCATTCCACTCGTTCACACCGAGTTGAAAGGCAAGGTCGATTGAGTCATCCTCGTGCAGGGCGCCGGCTTTCTCGCCCATGTGCCAGCCAACTGCGTCCCATTTGAATCCGCGCCGGTCGATCAAAATGAGCTTCAGATGCGGCCCAAGCGCACTGCCCTCGGCTTTGCCCATGCGTGTGGCGCGTTGTACGCGCGCGCTGCGCGCCACAAACGCCGGTTTTGGGTTGCCCGCGCCATGTGGTTCTAGCTGCTGCAGTTCGCTAAGCACCTGCCAGTCGAGTTGATCGAGTTCAAGCTCAGCATCCGCGCTGATGACGCGCTGCCAGCCACCCTGTGGCTGCTGTTGCGCGACGATGTCGCTTAGCCGCCCACGCAATTCATTCACGCGCCCCGTCGGCAAGGTGAACCCAGCAGCCGCGGCATGCCCGCCGTGCTTGGTAAACAAATCCCGGCATTCATCCAGCGCATGGGTGATGTCAAAGCCGTTGACGCTACGACACGAGCCGCGCGCTTCGGTGCCGCTGACGCTCACGACAACCGCCGGGCGATAGTGCTTCTCCATCAAGCGCGAAGCGGCTAACCCAATGACACCCACGTTATATTGGTCAGACGCGGCAAATAACAGCGGCGGGGGGTGGCCGTCTTTGACCGTTGATAGGGCTCGAATCTCGGCATCACGCGCCGTTGAGGCAGTCAAGGTTTGGCGCGCGCTATTTTGCGCGTCGAGTTTGCCCGCTAGTTCAGAGGCACGCGCGGCGTCTTCGTCGCTGCACTCGAGCAGGTGGTAGGCATCCAGCGCCGTCTCCAAGCGGCCGGCCGCATTCAGACGCGGGCCAAGGGTAAACCCGATCGACCGGGCCGTGAGCGCACCTGCGTGTAGCCCGGCTACTTTGATCAACGCCTGAAGGCCAGGACAAGGGGCGCCGTTGATGCGCTTTAAGCCTTCATTGACCAGCCGCCGATTTTCACCGCGCAGTTCAACGACATCCGCCACCGTGCCGATGGCGACCAAGTCGAGTAGCGCTGACTCGCTCAGGCTCCCCACAGCTAGGCCTGCCGTGCGCGCGGTGCGTAGGAGCGCCTGCGCGACCCGCAGGGCCACCCCCACCCCAGCCAGCTTCTTAAAGCCGTATGTGCAATCTGGCCGCTGTGGGTTTATGACCGCCAGTGCCTTGGGGATCGCGCCATCTTCCAACTCGTGGTGATCGGTGATGATAAGGTCGAGGCCGATCTCCCGGGCGTGGAGGGCCTCACGCATCGAGCGGGTGCCGCAATCGACGGTGATGACGAGTTGGGCACCCCGGGTCTTGAGCACATCCAGGGCCTCACTGCTCAAACCGTAGCCTTCGTCGAAGCGATTGGGGATATAGACCTGGGCGTTGGCGCCGAGTGCGCGCAGGGTGCGCATCATCAAGGCGCTCGCGGTCACGCCGTCACAGTCGTAATCGCCATAGACCGCGACTGACTCGCCGCGCTGAACAGCCGCCAAGATGCGCTCGACTGCCAGGCGCATATCCCGCAGAGAAAACGGATCGACCCTCGGACCCTCGAAGCTGAGAAACGCGTGCGCCTGGGCCGGGTCGAGATAGCCACGTGCAAAGAGGATCTGGGCCGTAAGCGGGTGCAGGTCGCGCAGCGCATCAAAGAAGGCCTGCGGTGCACGCGGCGCGAGGGTCCAATCGGTCATGTTTGGCGCTCGGCGGGGCACCCAAGCGTTCGGGCGCCCCGCCGAGCGTAGGGCTAAATCCACTTTTGGTTCCGGCAAAAGTCGGTGATGACGGGGATGGAGAAGCTCTTGCCCTGATAGGTTTGAATCGCGTAGTAAATGGTGATGACGAGCCAGATGATTGGCACGAGACAACCAATGAAGGGGATAAAGGCGAGGATGATGCTCAGCACAAACAAGACCACGCCCAGTGCGATGCTTTGCCAAGCATGTGTGCGCAGAAACGGGTCGTTTTTCATCGAGTCGCTGAGCAGAATGACGATCCCAATAATTGGAATCGGATAGCTCAGCGCAGCTAGCAGTTTGTCATTGCTGGTGTCGCGGCCGGTGGCCGGATTTGGGGTTTGCGGATTACTTGCCATAGGTTGTCTCCAAGCGAACAGAACTATAGGTGATACGGGTGATAACGGTGATGCGTTGTCTCAATGAACGATTCATGTGATTGTAGGCTTGTCTGTGCGGCAATTCAACTTTTGAAACGAACATTTCGTCATTTGGTCAGGGTCCAGCCCCCGTAAGGCGCAATTTTTGCAAATCGTCCGTGACACGTGTCTTACACGGCATCCGCAGGCCGTTACAATAGTGTTGTGGCTGGTGGCATTTGGATTGCGCTGGGCGTCCTGGGCGTGGTGGTCGTCGCGGGCGTCTTGTATTGGCAACTCGTCGTAGCCGAAGGGGCCTATCTCGGCACGCGTGTTGTCGCCTTGCTCTACGACTGGTTTGCGCCGCGTTACGACGGCGTGAAGCAATACGACAAGACGACGGATGCGTTGATGCTGGCCTTGCCGGTGATGCAGCATTTATCGGCTCATCGGGGTCATTCTGCCGCGCCATCTGGGCGGGGACAGGTGCTCGATGTCGCCACCGGCACAGGCCGCCTGCCGGAAGCGCTGCTGTCACAACCCCGCTTTCGGGGTCATGTCACGGCCGTCGACGCCAGTGCCAAGATGCTCGACTTGGCGCGCGCCAAACTCGGGCGTTATGGCGCTCGCATCACGTTTATGCAGCGCGACGCGCAATCGTTGCCATTTGACGACGCCAGCTTTGACGTGGTCACGTGCTTTGAAGCCCTGGAATTTATGCGCGATTGGCGCAGAGCCGTGCATGAGATGCTGCGCGTCTTGCGGCCTGGGGGGCTGCTCATGCTATCGAATCGCATCGGCCCCGATGCCTGGAAATTGCCTGGCCGCTCGCTGCGCACGGCCGAATTTCTCGCCTGGCTGGGTGAGATCGGCGTCGCCGACGCGCACGCGCAGGCGTGGTTAGTCGATTATGATCTGATGATTGGCATCAAGCCGCCGTCGTCGTCATGACCCAGGCCGTGACCAATTTGGGCCCACACACCATGAACACGCGTCGTGCGCTGTGCAGCCACGATCGCCTATTCATGAATCGTCGCCACACCATCGAACTGGGTCGATTGCTTCTCAGCGTCCCATACGTGGCTGGTCACTCCCAAAGCTGGTCCGTCGGCATCGCTGGGCCGGCGACAACCCATCAAAAGCGGCGAGCGGCTCCCTGACCAGCAGCCTGACCCTATGGCCTGGGAATGGCCGGCAACGCACATGTCACGCTGCGTGGCAAACAGAGCCTTTCGCCTCTCTAAAATGACACGCCCAAGGACACGCCGCAGGACGCGCTCAAGCGGCCGTAAAAAGGACGTAAGATTCGGTCACCATGATGGACCAAGCCCTTGCCTGCGCTCGCGAGAACCACGAGCGATATCTAAATGACCTGCTCGACTATCTGACCATCCCCAGCGTCAGCGCGCAGCCCGAGCACGCGCGCGACGTGCGCATGGCCGCATTGTGGCTGGCCGAGCAACTACACATGATCGGGATGGCCGCCGAACTCATGGAAACGGGCGGGCACCCGGTCGTGTATGGCGAGTGGAAGAGCCAGCATACCCATGCATCCACGGTGCTGATCTATGGTCACTATGATGTCCAACCAGCCGAGCCATTCGAGTTGTGGCACAGTGACGCGTTTAAGCCGGTGATTCGGGATGGCAAGATTTTTGCGCGTGGCGCCGATGACAACAAGGGTCAGCATCTAGCCCATATCAAAGCGGTCGAGTCATATCTCAAGTGCGCCGGCACCTTGCCGGTCAACGTCAAATTTCTGATCGAAGGTGAGGAAGAGATTGGCAGCGCCCACCTAAGCGATTTCGTCGCCAGCCACACGGAGCTACTGGCCTGTGACTGCGTGATGATTAGCGACGGCGCTCTATTTGCCCCTGGTCAACCGTCGATCACATATGGCTTGCGCGGCCTGCTCGGCTTCGAGATGACGGTGCGCGCGCTCGAACGGGACGTGCATAGCGGCCACTACGGTGGCAACGTGCAAAACCCAGCGCTCGCGCTGGCGCAGCTCTTGGCCCAGGTCAAGGATGACCAGGGCCGGGTCGTCATCCCGGGGTTTTACGATGGGGTCCGCACCTTGAGCGCGAGCGAACGCGCCGAGATCGCGCGTTTGCCGTGGACCGGGGACGACGCTGCCCATGAAACCGGCGCGACCCAGGCCTTTGGCGATCCGGAATTCACGGCCAATGAGCGCAAAGGCGCACGGCCGACGTTCGAGGTAAACGGCCTATGGAGCGGATATACCGGCCCTGGCTCGAAGACGATCATCCCCGCCACCGCGCATGCCAAAATTACCTGCCGGATGGTGCCCAATCAACAGCCCGAGCAGATCTATGTGCATATCGCCTCATTTTTGAAAGAACATACGCCTGGCGGCGTCACACTCGAGCTAAACCCTGGGCGCTCGTCACCGGCCTCGCTTATCAGCCTGGACACATCTGAGGTGCAGGCGGCTGTCCGGGCCGCCGAAGCGACCTGGGGTAAGCGGCCGGTATTTGAGTTGGAGGGCGGCTCGATCCCGGTCGTGCACGACTTTCTGACCCACCTGAATCGGCCGATCGTGCTCCTGGGTTTTGGTCTGCCCGACGACAACATCCACTCGCCCAACGAGAAATATGCGGTGGCGTGCTACGAGAAAGGCATCGAGGCCAGCATTCGCTTCTTGGCCGAGTTGGGAAACGCCTGACGAGGTTGATACAGGGCGTCCGGACCCGGGTCAGGCGTTTATGCGACGCTCACCCGTTTTTGTTCCTCGATCTGTTGCTTGGCGACATGGCAGGCCACCCAGTGATCGGGTTTGAGTTGCTCGAGGGGCGGCTCCACTTCCTTGCAGATATCGATCGCAAATGGGCAGCGGGTATGGAAGCGGCAGCCCTTGGGCGGATTGACCGGTGATGGCACATCGCCTTGCAAGACCATCCGTTCACGCTTGACGGTTGGATCGGGGATGGGGATCGCTGACAACAGGGCCTTGGTATAGGGGTGGAGCGGATCGCGGAACAGCGCTGCGCGATCGGTCAACTCGACCATCTTGCCCAGATACATGACGCCCACCCGGTCGCTGATGTGCTCGACCACGGCCATGTTGTGGGCGATAAACAAATAGGTCAAGCCAAATTCGTGCTGCAGGTCATTGAGGATATTGAGCACCTGCGATTGAATCGACACATCCAGCGCCGACACCGGCTCGTCGCAGACGATGAACTTAGGTCTGAGCGCGAGCGCGCGGGCAATCCCGATGCGCTGACGCTGACCACCCGAGAACTCATGCGGATAGCGCCGGGCGTGATAGTCCTCAAGCCCAACTTTGCGCAGCATCTCGACCACGATTTCGTTGCGCTTTTTTGAATCCCGCATGCCGTGCACGAGCAGCCCTTCGGCGATGCTCTCGCCCACCGGCATACGGGGGTCAAGCGACGAATATGGATCCTGGAAGATGATCTGCATGTCTTTGCGCATGGCTTTCATTTGGCCGCTGCTCACTCGAAAGACATCCGTGCCATCGAACATGACGCTGCCGCTGGTGGCCGGCGTCAGGCGCAACAGCGTGCGGCCAACGGTCGTCTTGCCACAGCCCGATTCGCCTACCAAGCCGAGCGTCTCGCCTTTCTTAACGGTGAAAGACACACCGTCTACGGCTCTTACTTGTGCGACGGTGCGCTGCAACAAGCCACCCTTGATGGGAAAGTATTTGACGAGGTCCTTGACCTCGACTAGGTCGGGTTGTGTTCCGTTTGTCGTCATCACACTAATTTTGGATAATCGATTTTCGATTTGCGAGCGGTCTTGCGCGGCCCAAATCCAAAATCATCTACGATCCCCGCCGCCCTCGTCTCTACGTTTGGTTCTGAGGAATAGGGCAGGAGATACATTTAGCTCGTACTATCTTCGGCGATCGCCTTAATCGTAAAGCCACGTTCGCACCCAGTGGCCAGGTTCAATCTCGCGTAGCGGCGGGAGTTCAGCCCGGCAGCGGTCGCGAGCAGCGCCTTCGCACACCCGGCAGCGCGGCTCAAAGCGGCAGCCAGGCGGCGGGTTCAACAGGTTTGGCACGCTGCCCGGAATGACGTCCAGCCTGTCCCGGACTTGGCCTAGAACCGGGATGGAGCCAAGTAACCCTTGGGTATATGGATGGAGCGGCTTTGCGAAGATGGTCCTTACGTCAGCCTGCTCCACCACTTGCCCGGCATACATGACCACGACCCGCTCGCACATCTCGGCCACCACGCCCATGTCGTGGGTAATAAGCATGATCGACGTGCCCGTCTTCTCCTTGAGGTCGCGCATCAAGTCCAAAATCTGGGCCTGGATGGTCACATCCAGCGCGGTCGTCGGTTCGTCGGCGATGAGTAGTTCGGGCGCACAGGCCAGCGCCATCGCGATCATCACACGCTGGGCCTGACCACCGGAAATCTCATGCGGGTAGGCGTGGGCGCGCTTCTCGGGCGAGGGGATACCGACCGTGCGGAATAGCTCGATGGCTCGGTTCCAGCCTGCCTCACGGCCCAAATCCTGGTGGATGTTCAGCACCTCGGCGACTTGGTCGCCAATCTTAAACACCGGGTTGAGACACGACGTCGGCTGCTGGAAGATCATCGATACCCGGTTACCGCGGATATTGGTCATGCTCCGCTCGGGCAACTCGAGCAGGTTCTGCCCATCGAAGATGATCTTGCCCTCGACGATCTTGCCCGGCGGGCTGATCAGCCGCATGACGGACAGCGAGGTCACGCTTTTGCCACACCCCGATTCGCCGACGATCCCCAGCGTCTCGCCACGCCGAACATAAAGATCGACGCCGTCAACAGCTCTCACGACGCCATCTTCGGTATAAAAATGCGTCTTTAAGCCCTGGATGTCGAGCATCAAGTCATCACTATTGCCGTTACGCATGCTGGCTTTCGGCGGGGTGGTTTTAGTCGCCGTGGCTCCTGTCATTCGCGTCTCCTGTTCTAACGATTCGTATGTAGTTCTTCTTCCGGTCGTCTAGTGCTGGGTATAAACTCTATTCCAATAGGGTTGATTATTCCCGGGTCGCGCCAGTTGCGCAAGTCGCTTTTACCCGTCGCGCGCGTGTCCGTTCATATCAAGGCTAGATTTGGACTGGCCCAAGCCAGGGTGGCTGGAAAAGGACAGGACCCCAAAGCGTTCCACCTTGGGGTCCTTTTGTCAAACGTATTTTGATACTGGCTTGGAGGGGCCAGACGCCAAGTGGGCGCTAAGCCAGATAGGGCCGGATCTTAGCCATGAGCTGTTCCTTGGGGCGAAAGCCCACAAAGCGCTCCACCGGTTCACCGTCCTTAAACAGGATCAGCGTCGGGATGCCTCTCACACCATACTTCGATGGCGTATCGATATTGGCGTCTACATCCAATTTACCGACCGTGAGCTTTCCATCATTTTCGCTCGCGATTTGCTCGACAATCGGCGCGATACTCTTGCATGGCCCACACCACTCGGCCCAGAAGTCAACAAGCGTTACACCCTTGCCCTTCTCAACCGATTGCTCAAATGTGGCGTCGCTTAGCACGACAGGCTTTGTCATTATTCCGTTTACTCCTGGTTCGTCCGTTCGAACCGAATTACAAAGGCAGGCCACAGGCCTGCCTCAACTTTGTAATCGATATCATACATCGCCTTGATTACTGTAGGATTAGAACGGGCTACTTGTAGGCCTCTAGGCGCGTTCCAGCGGGTGTTCCAGTCGGTGTTCCACTAGACTGGGCCAGCGATTCAGCCTCGTCGACCAGCCGGCTCAGCTCGTCAAATCCGACCTGCCAAAAGGCCGCATCACGAATATCGATGCCAACCACCGCCATTTGATCGGCGGGTGATTGGCTGCCCCCGGAAGATAACAGCGCCCGGTATTTTGGCACGAACGCCCCAGCACCCTCACGGCGATACATGCCATACAGCGCCAGCACCAGCAGTTCGCCAAACGAATAGGCATAACAATAAAACGGGGTGTTGATAAAGTGCGGGATGTAGGACCAGCCCCACTCATACCCCTTCGTCATCGTTACCGCATCACTATAGTAAGGCGCATTGGCCTGTATCCACATCTGTCCGATGTGCTTAGCGCTCAGACGGCCACCAGCGCGCGCGTCATAGACTAACTGCTCAAAACGGGTCAGCACTGTCTGGCGGAACACGGTGGCAAAGCTATCCTCGAGTTTGCCGCAGATGAGCGCCAGGCGTTTGGCCGGTTGATCCATGGTCGAGACCAAGTGGTCAAATACCAGCATCTCCGCAAAAACGCTCGCAGTCTCGGCCACGGGTAGCGATGGGTGGTAGTTGAACAGTGTCTGCTTGGACGCCAGCAGGTCATGCATCCCATGGCCCAGCTCATGCGCCAGCGTCATGACGTCGCGCATATCGTCGTTGTAGCTGAGCAGGACGAATGGATGCGTGTTGGGCGTAACGCCCGCGCAAAACGCGCCCCCGCGCTTGCCCTGGCGTGGGTCGGCGTCGATCCAGTGGCCGTCAAAAAACCGGCCGGCCATGGCTGCAAAATCGGGCGAGAAACGGCCCAGCGCCGTTAGCACAATGTCCCTGGCCTGCGTATACACGAATTTCTGGTTGACGTTCGGCAGGGGCGCATACTGGTCAAAAATCTCGAGCTTTGGCAAATCGAGCAGCTTAGCCTTTAGCGCAAAGTAACGATGCGCAGTTGGAAAGTTACGCTCGACCACCTGCATCATTGTGTCGACGGCCGCCCCGTCGATGTCATTTGCCAAATGGCGGGGCTGCATCGGATGCGAATATTGCCGCAGACGGTTGTTGATCAGGTGATCCTGGAAACGTGTGTCGTAGATGAATGATGACACCTGGCTATTCCCTTCCAGGCGATCATAGAATGCGTTATGTGCCCGCTGGCGCGTGGCCCGGTCGGGGTCGCGCATCAGGGTCAAGACTTCGCTTTGATTCAAATCACGGACGGCGCCCTCGACTTCGACCGGATATTTCTGAGCGGCGGTGAACTCGGTGAACAGCTTTTGCCAGGCGCTGATGCCAGTGAGATCCTTATCATTCATCAGCTTTTCTTCGGCCTCGCTCAGGGTATGTGGCGCGAAGCGGCGCTCAGACAGCAAGTAATGCGCGTAGGTTGCTAGTGCCGGCTGGGCCAACACGCGCTGGACGGCGGTCTCAGCCAGCGCGCGCCATTCGAGTTCGAAGAACAGCACTTGATTTTGGAAGGCGGTGAGCGCCTCGTCGATGCGCTGCACCAGCGCCCGGTGTTCGTCGCGGGACGTATCCGCCGCAAAAAGCAGTTGCGCATATGCGTTTAGCCGGTAGGCGAGATCGAGCATCGATTCAGCCTCGGTCAGGCCATCCAACAGGTGTTCGGCGTCGGGTCCACCGGGCACATTGATCGTGCCTCGATAGGCCTGATCAAACGCTTCAGCCCGCGTTTTTAAGTCGAGCAAGGACTGTTCGATGCGCGGATCATCATATGCATTGAACAGTAAACTCAAATCCCAAGCGATACCAGCCGCGCTTTTTGGTGAAGCCCCGTTTGGCGCAGATCCGGCGGTGCCGCCAGAGCTGCCAGCATTGGCCGCGGCATGGATCCAGTCATGCAACATCATGCCGGGCATTATCGTCCAAGCGCTCCAGAACGCGATGACCCCGAAATGGGGCCGGACTGCCCGACTTGCTGGCACAGGTACTTCGAAGCGCCAAAGCGATATAGTTCACCACGCACAACCCATGACACCCAAAACCCAACCCACAACCATCGTTTATGGCACCTCAGCCCCTGCCTCAATGGCCTCAAAGGCGGGCCAGGACGTGCGCATCACCTTGCTCAGCGATGGCACCTCCTGGTGGGACGGCGGCGGCACATTTGGCCTGGTGCCGCGCTCCAAATGGAGCAAACTTCTGCCGCCCGATCCCAACAACCTTGTGCCCCAGGAACTGAGATGCGTGTTGATCGAAGCGGATGGCAAGCATATCTTGGTTGACACGGGGGTAGGCAACAAGCCAAACGACCTGATCGCCGCCCAGTATGTCGTCGAGCGCCCGAACGGCACCTTGCTTGAGCAATTGGCGGCGATGACGCTCGCGCCTAGCGACATCGACTTGGTCATCTTTACCCATTTGCACGGCGACCACGCCGGCTGGGCCACCTCGCGTGCGGCGCCACACGGGGATACCGGTAGCGTCGCTGGGGAGATCGTGCCCACCTTCCCAAACGCCCGCTACATCGTCCAGCAGACGGAATATGACGACGCCACGCACACCAATGAACGCACCCGTAACACCTACTTCCCCGAGAACTTTGTGCCGCTCAAGAAGCATGGGGTGTTGACGCTAATCGACGGGGACATGCAGATCACGCCCAGCATACGGGTCGTGCTGACCCCTGGCCACACAGCCGGCCATCAATCGGTGATCGTAGAGGGTTTCGCGGGTGCGCTGGGCAGTCATGTGCCCGCCGCAGAGGTGGCTCCCTCACCGATCATGCTGTTGGGCGATCTGGCCCCCTTCATGATTCACTTCGAACGCTTGCCCTGGGTCACGGCCTATGATGTGCTGCCGCTGGTGACGATTGAAACCAAACGGCGCTGGCAACAATGGGCGTTCGAGCACGCTGCGATCCTGGTCGCATGTCACGACACGCGCGTGCCGGTGGGCAAACTCGTGCGCAACGCCAAGGGGCTATATTCCGTGGAGCCGTTGTCATGACGAATAGGCAACCTGTCATGCCGCGTGTCATAAAACGCGCTTTCCTGCGCGCCGTGCTGCTCGTGTGCGCGCTCCTGATACCCGCCTGCGCCGCTTCCCCAGCTGGCCGGGTGCTGATCGTGTGGCATACCTTTGAGGGTGCGCGTGAACGCGCGCTCCTGCGGCTGATCGACCGCTTTAACACGAGTAACCACGACGGTATCTATATCGTGCCGGAGCGCAGAACGCGCGTGGCCCAACATGAGGCCATGCTCGGGAATCATCTGCCTCATCTTGCCCTCGTGTCGCAGGCCCAGGCCGCGCTATATGACGCGCACAGCCAACTCACACCACTAGACACCATCATCGCCGCCGATGCTGATGCCCAGCACTGGGGCAATACCGACCGGGCCGATCTATTCCCGTTCGTGCTGAGGGCTGGCCGCAACACACGCGGGCAACTCGTCGGCCTTCCGATGGGGGGCGATATGCGGGTATTGTTGCGCAATCGCGATTGGGCTAGCAGTGAAAGTCTGGGTGACATGCCCACCACATGGGAGGAGTTTTCCAAGTCGTGCGTAGCAGCACTCAGCCAATCGGGTGGCTTTGTGTGTTTTGCGCTGACAAATCCGGGCCTAGCGACTGGGACCACCGGCGACGCCACCTTTCTAGAGGAGTGGGCCACCGTGCAAGGCGCCCCACCCTACGCACTCGACACAAATACGCTCCGGATCGACACACCACAGATGGCTCAGGCGGTATCACAGCTACTCAGCTATTTACAATCGGGTGCAGCATACCGAGCACAATCATCGCAACGTGCGCTCGAGGATTTTGCTGCTGGTCGGGTCAGTTATCTCTCCGCCCCCAGCAGCCAAATCGGTCAGGTCCTGGCCTTGATCCGGACGCAAGCAAAGTTCAATATCGATGTCGGCACATGGCCAGTTGCGACTGGTGCGTCAAAACCAGCCTCACTCATCGCCGCACCGCTGTGGGTGATTCCAAAAACCACCCCTGTGGCCAGTCGTGATGCATGGCGATTCGTGCGCTGGCTGCTCGAGACCGATCAGACCGCACAATGGGCTGCCGACACGGGTGAAGTGCCAGCGCGCGCCTCGGCGGTAAACGCGCTCAACCTCGATCCCACCCAAGTGGGTCTGGTCTCGGCTGAGGCAGCGCGTGGCGCGGTGTTGATGCGAGTGGCACCCTACGCACTGCCATTGCCGGTGCAAAGCGGCTGGCCGTGCGTGCAAATGAAGCTAGCCGATAGCTTGCGCCAGGTCACCGATGGACAATCCATCACCGATACATTGACGCTAGCGCAGTCCTCGTCACAGGATGTGCTGGGCACCGATTGCTCAAACAAGTAAGAAATTGGTAAGGAGCCGGGATGGCAAGGCAGTCCTGGGTCAGCCAATAGGCCAACAGGCCAAC
>Ga0075021_10000361_pt1 | contig 24688 bp, 22 predicted proteins | sample ColStrG_CSR_2012_FD_72749 | JGI IMG/M metagenome (GOLD analysis project Ga0075021, IMG submission 72749) | Freshwater sediment microbial communities in response to fracking from Pennsylvania, USA - Cold Stream Run_MetaG_CSR_2012 | ecosystem: Environmental > Aquatic > Freshwater > Creek >...
GGTGGCGTGACCGGCGACCAGGGAGTGGGTTTGAGGTCTGGCCGGTCCACGTCGGCGATCGACCACAATCCGGTCAGGTCGAGCATGCCGCTGACGTCGTAGCAATCGCTCTCGCTCAGGCCGAGTCCGCGGCTGAGCAGGGCACGCGTCTCCGCCGGCATCGACCGCTCGACTTCGAGCCGAACGGCGGCCCCGAAGCGACGGCGCCGAAGCTCCTCCTCGATGGCGAGCAGAAGGTCGTCCGCCTCGTCCTCCTCGATCTCGAAGTCGGCGTTGCGGGTGACCCGGAAGAGGTGGTGTTCGTCGATCTCCATCCCGGAGAAGAGCGTGTCCAGGTTCTCCTCGATGACCTGGTCGATGAGCACGTATCGCCACGGTTCGACCTCGAGGAGGCGCGGCAGGATCTGCGGGACCTTGACCCGGGCGAAGCCGCGCTCGCCGGTCTCCGGATCGCGCAGGCCGACCGCGATGGAAAGAGACAGAGTCGAGATGTACGGGAACGGGTGGCCCGGATCGACCGCCAGGGGCGTCAGGACCGGGAAGATCTCATCGAGGAAGCGCTGCCGAAGCGCATCGTGATGCTCAGGGATGGCCGCGTAGTCCACGATCTCGACGCCCTCGGCCGCGAGCGCGCGCCGGACCGACACGAAGATCTGGGAATGATCCGCCACGAGGTCGAGGACACGGCGGCGGGCCACCGCCAGCTGCTCCTCCGCGGTGCGCCCGTCGGGGGACCGATGGACCTTGCCGGCATCGACCTGCTGGCGCAGGCCGGCCACCCGGACCTGGAAGAACTCATCGAGATTGCCGGCGAAGATGGCGAGGAACTTGACGCGTTCGAGGAGGGGGTTCCGAGCGTCGCGGGCCTCGTGCAGGACGCGCCCGTTGAACTCGAGCCAGGACAATTCCCGGTTGAGGTACGGGAAGGTCGCCTTGGGGCGTGCCGCGCGGCGCTGGCGTGGCGCGACCGACGGCCGAGCGGGTGCGCCGGGTTCGATGGCGGCCATGGCTGACGATGTCCTCTATGTCGGGTCGGGACGGCTCGCCACGACTGGACGTCCCGGCCGGCGAGGATAGCATGCGCCCACGCTCAGTCTTCCGGGACGTACCGCCGTTCGCCGGATGACGCGTCGAGCCAGACCCGCATCCGATGGCCCGACGTCGGATCGACGAAGACCTCGTCGCTCCGACGGAAACGTGGATCAAGGCGCGTCCCGGGCGGTTCGCCACCGGCAGGACCGGTCGGCAGGCCCGCCCGATCCGTCGCCTCCGAGCGATAGCGGACACGCTCGATGAGCGCCGCGACGATGAATGCCATCCCGATGGCGCCGAGCCAGAACCCACTGAGCGTCCCTGCGCCGCCGGTGAGTCCGACCAGCGCCAGGCCGCCCACCAGCATGCTGATCCCGAGCAGCAGGACCACGCCGCGCGCGGCCCCAAGGCCTGCGCTCATTCGACCGTCGGTGTCGGCGCGGTGGCGTCCGCTGCCACGATCACTGCCGTCCCGTAGGCGACGATCTCACTCATCGTGCCCGACAGCTCGGAGCTGTCGAAGCGCATCGACAGGATGGCGTTCGCGCCAAGCACCGTGGCGTTGGCGATGAGCCGATCGAGCGCCTGGCGTCGGGTGTCCTCGAGCAGGCTCGTGTACTCGTGGATCTCGCCACCGCCCAGCGACCGCAGGCCGGCCATCAGGTTGCCCCCGAGGCCGCGGCTGCGGACGACGAGGCCGAAGACCATGCCCTTGCTGTCGACGATCCGGTGGCCAGGGAGATAGGGCGTCGTGACGACGATCATGCGTGCTCCTCATGGCGGTCGGCGATCGGAGTGGCGAGCGGCCCGGTCCCACCCGCGCGTCGGGACGAGCAGGCATCGCACGGGCAGCGATCGCGCAGCATCGTGAAAGTGTAGTAGCCGGTGTGGTGGCCGTCGGCCCAGGTCGGGGCGATGGCATAGCCCCCGACCATCGAGACGTCGGTCAGGCGCGTCTGGTCCGTCGTGAGCGTCGGGCCGCTGTCGAGCCAGCCGGGCATCCCGGCCTCGCCCCGACAGAACGCGCAAGGGCAGAGCCAGCGAAGCGTCGTCGTGTCGTACGCCGTCTCGTGGCCGTCGTCCCAGACGATCGAGAGGCGGCCGGCGGCGCGATCGGCGTGGATCGAGTTCGGGCTGGTGCCACTCATCCGGTCGATCGTACCTCGTTGGACCATCATGGCGGCGTGAGCATGTTGAACACGCCGACGGCACGGGTGGCCGTCGTCCCGGACGCGTACGCCCGGACCTCCGACGCCGTCACTCGGGCGCTTTCGGTGGAGCCGGCGACCGGCCTGTCTTCCGCCGACGTCGCACTTCGAGCTGCGGCATTCGGCCCGAACGAGTTGGAACGGGCCACGCGGATCTCCGTCTGGCGATTGGTCTGGGAAGCGTTCACCGAGCCATTCGTGGTCCTCCTCATCGTCGCCGGGGTCCTTGCGGTCGCACTTGGCGAGGTCCGCGACGGCCTGCTCGTCCTGCTGGCGCTGCTGCCCATCGTCGGCGCCGATGTCATCACGGGATACCGCGGCGAGAAGGCCCTCGACGCGCTCCGTGAGGCGTCCGCTCCGACGGCCCGCGTTCGCCGGGACGGGTCGGTCGGCGACGTGGCGTCATCCGGGCTGGTCGCCGGCGACATCGTCCTGCTGAGGGCCGGCGACGTCGTCCCGGCCGATCTGCGCCTGCTCCGGGCAGACCGACTCCAGGTGGACCGGAGCGTTCTGACCGGTGAATCGATGCCCGAGGTGGCTGGCACGGCCCCGGATCCAGCCGACACGCCGCTGACCGACCGACACGCGATGGCCTACGGCGCGACGTGCATCGTCGGCGGGCGCGGCGAGGGCGTCGTCGTCGCCATCGGCGGCGCGACCGAGGTCGGGCGGGTCGCGAAGGGGCTGGGCGTCGTCGAGCAGCGTCGCTCACCGCTCCAGCGGGAACTGGATCGGCTCGTCCGGATCCTGCTGGTGGTCGCGATCGGGCTCATCGCCATCGTCACCGGACTCGGCTTCGCCCGCGGTCAGCCGGCTGGAGCGAACCTGCTGGCCGGGATCTCGGCGGCGATCGCTGCGATCCCGGAGGAGCCGCCCATCCTCCTCGCGGTCATCCTCGGTCTCGGCGCCTATCGCCTTCTGCGCCGCGATGTCCTCGTTCGGCGGCTCAACGCCGAGGAGACGCTCGGTTCGATCGATCTGATCATCACCGACAAGACCGGCACGCTCACCCACAACCGGCTCGACGTGGTGTCGGTCCAGGATCTCGGCGGTCCGCTCGATGAGACGGCGCGCCTCGCGATCCTCGGCGAGGCGCTCCGAGCTGAAGACGACGCCTGGGTCCGGGCCGAGGGGACGCCGCCCGGCTCGTTCACGGCTTCGCTCATCCGGGCGATCGAAGCGGCAGGTGGTGACGCCTCGCTGGTCCCGTCCGACCTGGTCTCGTCCGACCCGGTCGGCGACGGACGACCCATCTCGATGACCCGCAGCCGATCCGCGACGCCGGGGGACGAGACTGGCGCGATCGATGTACTTGCCATCGGCGCCCCGGAGGCCATCCTGGCCCTGGTCGATCCCGCACCCGTCGAGGCTGGGTCCTGGCAGGCATCGGTCGAGGCGAACGCCGCGACCGGTGAGCGGCTCGTCGCTGTCGCGCGGCGTGTCACCGATGGTCGATGGCAGATCCGTGGGCTGGTCGGGTTCGCCGACCCCATGCGCGACGGGATCCGCGAGGCGCTCGAGACGGCGCGCGTCGCCGGCATCGGGGTCATCGTCGTGACCGGCGATCACCCACTGACGGCCGGATCGATCGCAGCTGCCGCGGGACTGGATCGGGAACGCGTCGTCGTCGGCGAGGAACTCGCGACCTGGGACGACGCACGTCTGGCTTCAGAGCTGCCGAGCCTCCAGATCGTCGCCCGCTCCACGCCGGACCAGAAGGAGCGGCTCGTGCGCCTGGCCCGCGAGGCCGGTCGTACGGTCGCGGTGACCGGCGACGGTATCAACGACGCACCGGCGCTCCACCGCGCCGATGTGGCGGTCGCGATGGGGTCGGGGACCGGCGTGGCCAAGGAGGCCGCCGACCTGGTCCTCGGCGACGACTCGTTCACGACCCTGATGTACGGGTTGGCCGAGGGCCGGCGGATCGTCGACAACGTCCAGAAGGGCCTCGTGTTCCTCATCTCGACCCATGTGGCGCTGCTCGGGTTCATCCTCATCGCAACGCTGTACGGCTTCGGCCAACCGCTGCTGCCGCTGCAGATCCTGTGGCTGGAGCTGTTCATCGACCTGTCGACGTCGGTCGCGTTCGAGCTCGAGAAGGCCGAACCCGACCTGATGCGCCGTCCGCCGCGGCGACGCGGCATCCCGCTCCTGACCAACGACCTGCTCGGTCGGATCACCGTGGCCGGCGGGTTCAGCGCGGTCGCGGCCCTGGTCGTCATGGTCACGCAGCCGGGTTCCGCGGAGCACACCCGCTGGCTGGCCTACACGATCCTGGTGTGTGCCCAGGCGGTCCGGGCGAACGCCAATCGCAGCCTGCGGATCCCCATCCATCGCCTCCCACCGAACTGGTTCCTGCTGGCGGCGGGCGTGGCGGTCATCGCGGTCCAGGTCGCGATCCCGCACATCCCTCTGCTGGCCGACGCCTTCCGGGCCACGCCGCTCGACGCATCGGACTGGGTGTTGGTCGCAGTCATCGCCCTCGCCCCGGCTGTGCTCGCGGAAGTGGTGCGAACGGTCACCGGTCGGACGTGGATCGCCTGAGATCCCGGCTATCCTCCGCGAGTGAGTCTCGACATCGATCACGTCACCAAGCGATTCGGCGCGACGACGGCCCTCGACCGGCTGACGTTCGAGGTCGGGCGTGGCGAGGTGTTCGGCTTCCTCGGCGCCAACGGTGCCGGCAAGACGACGACCATGCGGATCTGCCTCGGCATCATCCGGGCTGATTCGGGCGAGATCCGGTGGGAGGGACAGCACACTGCGGACTTGCCCCGGCGGACGTGGGGCTACCTCCCGGAGGAACGCGGGCTGCACCCGCGGATGGGCGTCCTCGATCAGCTCGTCTACTTCGGCTCGCTCTTCGGCGAACCACGCGACCGCGCGAAACGCGAAGCGCTCGCCTGGCTGCGTCGCTTCCGCATCGCCGACTACGCGGGCCGTCGCGCCGAGGAGTTGTCGAAGGGCAACCAGCAGAAGGTCCAGTTCATCGCCGCCGTTCTCCACGATCCCGAGGTCCTTTTGATGGACGAGCCGTTCACGGGCCTCGACCCGGTCAACCTGATCCTCCTGCGCGAAGCGTTCACCGAGCTGCGCGACCGCGGCCGGACGCTGATCTTCTCGACCCACCAGATGGAAGCCGCCGAAGCCCTGTGCGAATCGGTCGCGATCGTCGACCACGGCCGGTTGGTCGCGGGTGGACGTGTGCGCGATCTCAAGCGGGCCAGCGGACGGCGGACGCTCCGCATCGCCGTCGAGGGCGATGCGCCGTCGACCTGGTTGGCGACGCTGCCCGGGGTGGATGCCGGCCGGCACGATGCGAACGGCACCGAGCTCGAGCTCTCGCCGTCGGCCGACCCCAGCGGCATCCTCGCCGCGATCGTCGGCAGTGGTGCCGCGGTGACGCGGTTCGAACTCGGCGAGCCGAGTCTCGAGGCGCTGTTCATCGAGCATGTCGGGCGTCCATCGGACGACGAAGCGGTGCTCGCGGGCGAGGCCGCCCCCTCCTCGGTCCGGGCGGGAAGCCCCGCCTGATGTCTCGGCGCGACCCGTTGCTGCCGAACGCCGGGATCGTTGCCCGGCGCGAGTACCGCGACCGGACGCGCAGCCCGCTGTTCCTCGCCTCGACCCTCGTGCTCGCGGCCATCGCGATGCTCGTCGCGATCGCGCCGATCGCGGTCCGCTACCTCGATCGACAGACGGTGACGCGGATCGCCATCGTCTCGGCCGATGCCGACCTTGCCCAACGCGCGGTGTCGATCGCGGACACGCTGCTCAACATCCCTCCACCGGCCGCGGACCTGGCGCACTGGAGCAAGCCGTACCTGGTCGAAGTGCTGGCCGACGCTGCGGTCGCCGGTCGACTGCTCCAGGACGGGAACCTCGGTGCGGTGATGATCGCCCAGCGACGTCCGAGCGGCCAGCTGGACATCGCCCTGGAGACGAAGGAAGGCCCGACGAGCGCCCGGAGCCAGGTCCTGAGCGTGGCGGCGTTCGGGATCGGCGTCCTCGACTGGAGCGCGCGCCTTCCGCCGGACGCCGGGCGCGACCCGTTCATGACGCCGACCTACCGCGTCGATCAGGTCAACGGCGCGTCGGATGGCGGGACGCCCCTCGATACGCGCCAGGTCGCGAGCCGCTACGTGCTGGGGATCATGTTCGTGATCCTTTTGCTGATCTCCATCGTCGTCTATGGCATGTGGGTCGCCACGGGCGTCGCCTCGGAGAAGAGCAGCCGGGTGATGGAGTTGATGATCAGCGCCGCATCGCCTGGCCAGATGCTGACCGGCAAGGTCGTCGGCATCGGGTCCGCAGGACTGACCCAGTACGCCGCGATCGCGGGTCCGGCGCTCGTGCTGCTCGCATTCCAGGATCGCATCGCGTCGGCGATACTCGGCCCGGATTGGGTCGGCGGTGCGCCACTGGGCGGCCTGACCCCGGCCCTTCTCGTCGGGTACGGGGTGTTCTTCCTGCTCGGCTTCGTGCTCTTCGCGCTGATCTACGCCGCGATGGGCTCGTTCGTCAGCCGGCCGGACGACCTCCAGACGCTGTCGCTGCCGTTGAGCCTGCTGGCGATGACCGGCTATCTCGTCGCGATCGTCGCGCTCGGCGGCGGCACGGGGACGATGGTCCTGCTCGCGTCCTACCTGCCGCCGTTCAGCCCGTTCGTGATGCTCGCCCGGTTGATGGTCTCGGCTGTCCAGCCGTGGGAGGTCGTTCTGTCGGTCGGCTTGCTCGTGCTGGCGATCGCGGTCGTAGCGGTGGCGGCGACGCGGATGTACGCCGCAGGCGTCCTGCTCTACGGCCAGCGACCGGGGCTGCGCACGTTCATCGCAGCGGCGCGGCGAGGCTGAGCGGTCAGTCCTCGTCGAGCGGCAATCGGCTGATGAGGGCCAGGACCGGGCCAGCCGCCGCGGTCGTCGCTCCCACCTCGACCTCCGCCTCGGCATCGATAGCCCCCACGCCGCCGGCACCAGGACCGGGCGTCACTGCCACGAATCGCCACAATCGGCTCCGGACACCGGGCAGGTACGGGCTCGCCCGCTGACGGGCGAGGATCCCGGCGATGCCCTGGGCGACGGCCGCCTCGAACAGCGCGACACCCTCGGTCGCGATGGCCGGGACCGCCACGACCTCGTCACCGGGGCGCAGAACCCGGCGGAGCGCTTCGCGTCGCCGGACGAGAGGTTGCGACAGCAGCGAGCGACCGTCGAGGTGGAGCAGGTCGAACGCGAGGAAGGCGACCGTCCGACCCGGCTCGCCGGCGAGACGGCGCGCAAGTTCGACATGATTCGCGCGCCCGGCCGCGTCGACCACGACGAGCTCGCCGTCGAGCAGCGCCGACCGGGCGGCGACGCGCACGGCAAGACCGGCGAGTTCCGGCATGACGGCCGACACGTCACGTCCGTCGGCGTCGCGTACGACGACCCGTCCGCCGCCAGCCGTCTCAGCGGGCCCGATCGCGACAAGGGCCCGCTCGCCGCCCCACCACGGCTCGAACAGGTGCTCGTCGGAGTCGAACGGTGCGGGCAGCGGGCGCGGGAGCATCGGCCGCAGGTCCGGGAGTTCGGGCAGCTGGTCGGCGTCGAGGCGCAGCGAGAGCTGGTCGGCCATCGTCGGTCGATGGTAGACCGCTAGACTCTGGACGTCCCGACCCCTGGAGGAACGCCGTGCCGCGCGCCCCACGCCCCGACGACCTGTACCGACTGCACGTCGCCGCCGAGCCACGTCTGTCGCCCGACGGCCAGCACGCGGTCGTGGTCGTCCAGACCGTCGCGCCCGGGTTCGATGGCTATCGGCACGCTCTCTGGCAGGTCGACACGGACGGCGCGACCCCGCCCCGGCAGCTGACCCTCGGCGCGAAGCACGACCATCATCCGCGCTACTCCCCGGACGGGCGGACGCTGGCGTTCATCTCGGATCGCCGGTCGCGCCTCGAGGAGGACCGGCGCGCCGTCGAACGACAGGGCGAGACACGCCCGGCGACGACACCCGACTTCGAGGACGCGAACCAGGTCTACCTGCTGCCGCTGGAGGGCGGCGAGGCGCGGCGGCTGACCGACCTGCCGCGGGGGGTGGACGCATTCGAATGGTCGCCGGATGGCTCCAGGCTGGTCGTCGTCAGCGCTTCGCACGGTGCGACCCGCGTCTCGGATGATCGCCGGCGAGGGATCGAGCGCCGGCGCGAGCCGGGGTTGCCGCCCGAGTCCGATTACCGCTTCATCGACCGACTCGACTACATGCTCAACGGCGCCGGGTTCACCTACGACAAGGTCGGGCACCTGTGGCTTGTCGACGTCGCGTCCGGCGAGGCCAGCCGCCTGACGGGCGGGCGCACCTCCGATGGGCAGCCGGCCTGGTCGCCGGACGGCGATCGGATCGCCTTCACATCGAACCGTCGGCGCGACGCGGACCTCATCGCGGAGCACCGGGACATCCATGTCGTGGACGTCGCGACGCGCGCGGTCACCGCCATAACCCGCGGCCCGCGCTCGATGTTCGCGGCGCCGACGTGGCTGCCGGACGGCAGGACGATCGCGGCGCTCGGGCACCGTCTGACGGGCGGAGCAGGAAGCCGGAACGATATCTGGCTGTTCGCCGCGAGCGGCCGCGACGCGACGCCGACCGGCGGACGCAACCTGTCGGCGACCCACGACCTGATGCCGGGGTCCGGAATGAACAGTGACGTGACCAGGGGCGAGGGCCCCGGACTCACGGCCTCCAAGGGTGGCCGCTGGCTCCATTTCACGGCACCGATCTCGGGCTCCTACGAGCTCTGGCGGATCGCGGTCGCCGACGGCCGGGTCGAGCGGCTGACCGAGGGCCGGCACTACGTCTCGGGCTGGCACGCTGTCCCGAACGAGGGTGCCGCCGGGATGCGGGTCGCCTACCTGCGATCGACCGCGACCGAACCGCCCGATGTGTGGGTGCTCGACGCCGGTGGCTCGTCGAAGAGCTCGAAGGGGTCCAGGCCGCGACGGCTGACCTCATTCAACGCCGACATCCTCGCCGATCTCGACCTGCGCACCCCCGTCGAGCGGCACGCGACCGTGGACGGCTGGGACATCCAGGGCTGGTTCATCCCGTCGGGCGACGGAGCCCGACCGCTCGTCGTCGAGATCCACGGCGGCCCGCACACGCTCTACGGCTGGTCGCTCGTCTGGGAGTTCCAGATCCTCGCCGCGTCCGGCATCGGGGTCTTCTATTGCAACCCGCGCGGCTCCGAGGGCTACGGCGAGGCCTTCAACGATGCGAACCACCGCGATTGGGGCCCCGGCCCGACCCGCGACGTCCTGGCGGGCGTGGACGCGCTCGTCGCCGACGGGCTGGCGGACCCGGAACGGCTCGGGGTCACAGGCGGCTCGTATGGCGGCTACCTGACCAGCTGGATCGTCGGTCACGACGACCGATTCCGTGCCGCGATGACTTGCCGCTCGGTCAACGAGATGGGCGTGCTGTTCACGACCGGCGACATCTCGGGAGGGGATTGGGCACGGCTCGAGTTCGAGACCACGCCGTGGGAGGACCCTGGATATTTCCGCGAGATCTCGCCGTTGACCTATGCGGAGCGGATCCGGACGCCGCTGCTCATCCAGCACTCGGAACGCGACATCCGCACGACCATCGCCCAGGCCGAAGCGCTGTTCACCGTGTTGCGCACCCTCCGCCGGCCGGTCCGCCTGCTCCGTGTCCCCGAGGAGACGCACGAGCTCACACGCTCCGGAACACCGTACCGCCGGATCGAGAACCTGCGCGTCGTCGAGTCGTGGTTCAGACACTTCCTGGTCGACGGCAAGCGCGGCCTGCCGCCCCTCCCCAGGGTCCGCGGCGGGCGTTAGCGATTTCGGGCCGGCGGGACGGCCGGCCACATGTCGACCACGAGTCGACAACGGTGGGTCGAAACGCCGGCACATGTCCTCCGCGAAGCGATCCGTCGACACGGAGTCGACGAGGCGCCCCGAGGCGGGGCGTTGGAGGCCCGTCGACCCGTGGATGTCGACTGTGAGTCGACACGGGCCACTCGCGGACACGCCCGGATCGAGGTGTATCCTCACCGTCCCATGACCGCGATCCGACGCCCCGATTCGCCGACCCGCGAGCGTGCCGATGAGCTGATCCGTGCGTGGGATGGCCGTCCCGGACCACTCGGCAGTCTCCTCGGACGGGTGACCGCGGTCGATCAGGTCGGGGTCGAGCAGCGCGTCGAGGCGCTGTGCAGGCGCTCGATCAAGAAGGCGTCGAAGGTCTGGGCGCTGAACCTCGCCATCTCGATGATGGATCTCACGACCCTCGAGGGGAAGGACACGCCCGGCAAGATCCGTGCGATGTGCGTCAAGGCGATGCGCCCGATGCCGGGAGACCCGACGATCCCGTCCGTGGCCGCCGTGTGCGTCTACCCGGCACTCGTCGCCGAGGCGAAGGACGCCCTGCTGGGATCGAGCGTCAAGGTCGCCAGCGTCGCGACCGGCTTCCCGTCGGGCCAGACCTTCCGTGACATCAAGGTCGCCGAGGTCCGTGCCGCAGTGGAGGCCGGCGCCGACGAGGTCGACATGGTCATCGACCGCGGCGCCTTCCTGTCAGGCGACTACCTGACGGTCTTCGAGGAGATCGTCGAGGTCAAGGAGGCGGCCGGCGAGGCGCATCTCAAGGTCATCCTCGAGACCGGCGAACTCGAGACCTACGACAACGTCCGGCGGGCGAGCGTCCTGGCGATGGCCGCCGGAGCCGATTTCATCAAGACCTCGACCGGCAAGGTGACGCCGGCGGCGACGATGCCGGTCACGCTCGTGATGCTCGAGGCCATCCGCGACTTCGAGCGTTCGACGGGACGCCAGGTCGGGATGAAGCCGGCCGGCGGGATCCGGACCGCCAAGGAAGCGATCGGGTACCTGGTGATCCTGTACGAGACGCTCGGACCGCGCTGGATGTCGCCGGACTGGTTCCGCTTCGGCGCCTCGTCGCTGCTCAACGACGTGTTGATGCAGATCGAATTCCAGCGCAGCGGCCGCTACCAGGATCCGGACGACTTCACCCTCGACTGAGGGGAGCGCGGGTCAAGGTCGCGACGGTTGCGGGGACGAGCGTCGTTCGCTCACGGATTCCGCATGGTCTAACCTTTACGTGAACGTTAGGGTCGTGGTACAATCCGGGGGAAGATGTCCCTGCCAGCCACCCCACGTCTCCTGCGCATCAACGAGGTCGCCGCCGAGACCGGCCTGACCACCCGAGCGATCCGCTACTACGAGGAGATGGGCCTGCTCGAGCCGGCGGCACGGTCGGAGGGCGACTACCGCCTGTACGACGCGTCGGATCTCGAGCGCCTCCAGTTCATCCGCAGCCTGCGCGACGACGCCGGCTTCTCGCTCGCCCAGATCGGCCAATTGCTCGAGGACGAGGCGGCGCGCGAACGGAATCGGGCGCGCATGCACCAGACGAACGATCCAGGCGAACGGCGGTCGCTCGTGATCGACGCCCAGGCGCGAGTGGACCACCAGATCGATATCCTCGAGGCGAAGGCCGCCCGATTGGCGACGATGATCGACGAGGCGCGGTCGCGCCGCCGCCACCTCGATGACCACCTCGCCGAGCTCGATGGCGGTCCGCCGCCCCATGCGGACCGCCCGGCATGATCGGACGCGCGCTCTTCGACCCAAGCCGGCTCGCTGAATCGAACGGGATGAGCCCGTTCCGACATCGGAACTACCGGCTCTTCTTCACCGGCCAGGCAGTCTCGCTCGTCGGCACCTGGATGCAGCAGGTCGCCCAGGCCTGGCTCGTCCTGCAACTGACCCACGACCCGATCTGGCTCGGCATCGTCGCTGCGGCACAGTTCCTCCCGGTCATGGTCCTCGGGCTGTTCGCGGGTGTCGCCGCCGACGCGCTGCCGAAGCGGCAGGTCCTCATCTGGACGCAGGTCACGATGATGCTCCTCGCAGCGATCCTGGCGGTCCTCGTCATCAGCGGCGTGGTGGAGGTCTGGATGATCCTCGTCCTGGCCTTCCTGCTCGGGATCGCGAATGCGGTCGACATGCCCGTCCGGCAATCATTCGCTTTCGAGCTGGTCGGGCGCGAGGAAGTCGGGAGTGCCGTCGCGCTCAACTCCGCGATGTTCAACGGCGCCCGGGTCATCGGACCGGCGGCGGCGGGATTGGCCATCGCCGCTTTCGGGGTCGGGCCGGCGTTCGCGATCAACGCCCTGAGCTTCCTCGCCGTCATCGTCGGCCTTCGGATGATGGACGAGCGCGAACTCCACGTCGGCAATCGGATCGCCCGGCCCGAGACCGCCCACGCGGTCGTGCAGAACCTGGCCGAAGGGCTGCGCTACGTCCGGGGGACACAGGTCGTTCTGCTCGCGGTCGTGGTGGTCGGCAGCGTCGCGACGGTCGGGATGAACTTCAACGTGCTGATTCCGGCATTCGTCCAGGACGACCTTGGTTCCGGGGCGGCCGGCTACGGGTTCCTGATGGCGGCGTCGGGGGTCGGCTCGCTGCTGGCGGCGATGCGGCTGGTGTTCGGCGGACGGCCACGACCGGTCCGTCTCGCAACCGGTGCGCTGCTGTTGGGCGCGGCGTCCGTCGCCCTGGCCGCCACCCGTGATTTCCCGCTCGCACTCGGGTTGATGGTGCTCGTCGGCTTCGGGTCGATCCTGATGGCCGCGACCGGCAATACGACGATCCAACTGGCCGTCCCGGACCATCTTCGAGGCCGAGTGATGAGCGTCTACACGACGGTCTTCAGCGCGTCGGTCCCGATCGGTGGGTTGGCCATGGGTGCGGTGGCCTCGGCATTCGGCGTCACGGTCGCCATCGCGCTGGGTGGGGTGCTGACGCTCGTGATCGGACTCGGCGCCTACATCTGGGGGCGTCGCGGTGCCTTTGAATTGGCCCGGAACACCGTCCCGGCGGCATCGGGTGGAACGGTTCCCGGGGGCGCCCGGACGCGCTGACTGAGTTCGACGCCGGCGCGACTGGCAGTCGACAACGAAGGGTCGAACCGGGCCATCGGGGCGTCCTCGACACCGAACCGCGACCCTCGGTCGACGATCCCCGCCGAGGAGCGTCTCAATGTCGCCTTCGACGTCTGGTCGTCGACTGGGGGTCGACGCCACGCCGGCCGAAGCGAGCCACGCCGAATCGTGCCGGGCCCGGCGTCAGCCCTCGACCGCGCCGAACACGAGGGCCGCATTGAGGCCACCGAATCCGAACGAAGTCGACAGCACGCGCCGGTAGCGGCCGTCGCGCCCTTCCCGAAGCAGACCCGGCAGGAGCGTCGCCGCATCCGGATCCGGATCGAACAGATTGACCGACGCCGGTGCCCAGCCATCACGGATCGTCAGGGCACAGATGGCTGCCTCGATGGCCCCGGACGCCCCGAGTGGATGGCCGTACAGGGCCTTCGTGCCGCTGATCGGGACGGTCCGTGCCCGCTCACCCAAGGCCAGGGCGATCGCGCGGGCCTCGGCCACGTCGCCGATCGGGGTCGACGAGGCGTGGGCGCTGACGTAGTCGATCTCGTCGGGTTCGACGGCGGCGTCGGTCAGGGCGATGGTCGCGGCGCGGGCCGCTTCGGTCCCGTCCGCGCGGGGCTGGACCATGTGGTGCGCGTCGGACGTCGCGCCGTAGCCCAGCAGTTCCGCATACGGGATGGCGCCGCGCGCGTCGGCGACCTCGGCCGCCTCGAGGACGAGGAGGGCCGCGCCTTCGCCCATGACGAAGCCGTCGCGCCCCCGGTCGAACGGTCGCTCGGCGCGCCCCGGTTCGTCATTGTGCCCGGCCGACAGCGCACGGATGATGTCGAAGGCCCCGAACGCGAGCGGGCTGAGCGGGACCTCGCAACCGCCGGCGATGGCGGCATCCACCCTCCCCTCGCGCAGGTCGCCCATCGCCTCGCCGAGGGCCACCGCCCCGGACGCGCACGAATTCGCGGTGGACAGGATGGGCCCGCGCACGTCGAGGGCGATCCCGAGGTTGGCCGGAGCCGCGCCGCCGAAGACCGCGAGCGCGAGATTGGGCGCCACCTGGCGGATGCCGCGATCGAGGTAGCGCTCGTGCTGCTCCTCCGCGTAGGCGATGCCGCCGAGCGCCGACCCGAGGTAGATCCCGATGCGCTGTGGATGCGCCGCGCCGGCGATCCCCGGCGTGAGCCCAGCGTCATCGAGCGCGAGCCGCCCCGCGACGAGTCCGAACTGACTGAACCGATCGAGCTGGCGCGCAGTCTTCGGCGGCATCCAGGCGAGCGGGTCGAAGTCGTCGACCTGGGCGGCGACCTGCGAGCGGAACGGCGACGGGTCGAACCGGTCGATGCGCCGGATGGGCGACCGAGCGGCGCGCAGGCCGGCCCGGAACGCGTCGCGCCCGGTCCCGATGGCCGTGATAAGGCCGATCCCGGTGATCCAGATACGCCGTCGTTCGGTCATGGCGTCGGAGCCTCCTCGAGCGCCTCGGCCAGCGCCTTGAACGTTGCCAGCGTCCGGCCCGCGATCGGACCCGTGAAGGCTCGATCGACGAAGCCGGCGAACACGGCGAATCGGGGGCGGAAGTCGTGGTCGATGGCGACCGCGCAGCCATCCTCGGTCGGGTCGATCCGCCAGGTCACGTCCATCCCCTTGGTCGCGCCCGCGACATGGACGAACCGAAGGCGGCGCGTGGACGGCTCGCTCCACGTCCGGGCCCGCCAGGCCACCGGGACCCCGAGCCCGAGGACGCCGACCAGCGGGAACGGCCGGCGCGCCACGAACTCGACCACGACCGAACCGTCGGCGCGACGCTCGATCACGCGCGACCGGTCGTAGTGGGGGAGCAGCCGCTCCCAGCGAACGACATCCCGGGCGATCCCGAAGACGAGGTCGGCCGGGGCCGCCACGTCGACTGCGATGGTGCTGTGCATCCGGTCAGCCACGCAACGAGCGGGCTGCCCGGCCGGCGAGTTCGCCGAGATGCATCGATGCGGCCTCCTCCAGGCTGTACCAGGCGCACGTGTCGGTCGATCCGTCGACCTCGTCGCGCAATTCGCCACCGGTGATCCGCACCCGATAGACGATCCGGATGGCGTGCAGCCGGCTGCCGTCGCCGGCCTCGGTGAAGAGGCGGTCGGAGACGTCGGCCAGCGCCACGACCTCGCCGGTGTAGCCGCTCTCCTCCGCCAGTTCGCGGACGACCGCGGCGGCGGGCGCTTCGCCGAACTCGAGACCACCGCCCGGCAGGGTCCAGACCTCGCCCGGCAGGACGCAGGGAGCGATGTGACAGAGCAGGATCCGGCCCGCGTCATCGAGGCAGATCGCATAGGCACCGACCCGCGTTCGGTCGTTGCCGTTCATGGCGCCAGCAGCGCGCAAAGGAAGCGCGGGTCGAGCGCGCGACCAGCCGGGACGAGGTCGCCCATCACGAGGCCCATGGTCGCACGAACCGTCGGGCGGGTGGCGACCCGGCGTGCCGCGTAGTCGAACAGGACGGGTTGGCCGAGGAAGCCCTGGACGAGCCACGAGACGACGTCCTTGGCCAGGAAGCGGCGCCGCATCGCGCGGTCGTAGGCGGCGAACGCGCCGCGGCGCCCGCGGTCGTTCGCCGCGATCGCTGCGGCCGCGAGTTCGGCGGATACGAGCGCCCGATGGAGGCCCTCGCCGGTGAACGGGTCGAGGAAGCCGGCGGCATCGCCGATGAGCAGCCAGTCAGGCCCAGCGCGCCGGACCACGCGATGTCCCAGCGGCCAGGCGCCCGCGACCGTGTCGAGAGGGTCGCCGGCGCGCCACGCCGCGGCGTCGTCGGCGCTCGGCGGGATCGCCGCCACGATCCCTGCCGCGACGGCGCGGGCCCCATCCCGGGCGAGTCGGTCGCGCCACGACCTTCCGAGCACGATGCCGACGTTGACCCGTCCGCCCGCGACCGGCGCGATCCCGACGTAGCCATCGCGCAGCACCCGCATCCGGGCGTCGCGGGCCGCGGTCGGGTCGGCGTCCGCGAGATGGTAGGTCAGCCCGATCCGCACTGGGAGCCTGGCCGGCCGTGCGACCCCGGCCGCCCGCGCGACGACCGAATGCGGACCGTCGGCACCGACGACGACGGCCGTCCGGATCGACCGTGTCGCACCGCCCGGCTCACGGACCTCGAGGCGGCGTGTGGCCAGGTCCACGTCCGTCACTTGCCAGCCGCAGCGGACGTCGGCGCCCGCCCGGGCGGCGAGTTCGAGCAGCGCCGGGTCGAGCCGCGAACGGTCGAACCCGACGGCCGGGCGTCCGCCAGTCTCGGTGCCATACGTCAGCCGGAAGGTCGTCCCGCCGATCGTCTCGACGCGCATCGCGGGAATCGGCCGCGCCACGTCGGCGAGCGTCGCGGGGTCCACGCCGGCCCGCTCGAGGGCCGTGACCGCGGCCGGTGACGCAAAGACGCCGCCCGCGCGCCAGTGCCACGCGGGCGAGCGTTCGAGGAGCGTGACCGCACGGCCCGTGCGTGCGAGGCGCGCGGCGAGGACGGCACCCGCCGGGCCGCCCCCGACGACGACGACACCGACCCGCTCCTCGCTCACTCTCCGGCGCCCTGCGGGTCGGGTGGCGACTCCGGGTCGGTGTCGTCCGGTGTCGGCAGCGCGGCGATGGCGTAGCGCTGGCCGAACGAGCCGCGGATCGTCCGGACCGGCGTCAGGCCGGCGACCCGGAGCATCGCGGTCATCTCGTCGACTCGATACGCGCGTCGGACGGACAGGGGTGCGTCGTTCCGCGTGTATCGATTCCGCGTCAGCACGTGGCCGAGCAGCCATGCCCCGATCCAGCCCAGCCGGCTCCGGTCGAGGTCGTTGACGACGACGCCGGACCGCGCGACACGAGCCATCTCGCGAAACAGCGCGACCGTCTCGTCGGGCGTGCAGTGGTGGACGACCAGCGAGCAATGGGTGACGTCGAAGGATCGGTCGGCGTAGGGGAGCGAGCGACCGTCGCCGACATGGAGTTCGATGCCGTCCATCGTCGCGAGCTCGGGTCGGGCGAGGACGGCGGCTGCGAGGACCTCCGGCCGGCTGTCGAGCGCCACCACGGACCAGCGTCGACCGCGTGCCGCGGCGCGTTCCAGCAGGGCGACGGGGATGTCGGCGCCGCCTGTCCCGACGTCGAGCAGCGAGAGGTCGGGACGATGGGCGGCCAGCGCGTCGATGGCGTCCGCGGACATCGTCACGCCGCCGAGCCAGCGATTGATCCGGCCCAGGTCGCGCAGGTTGCCGGCCAGCGTACGCGGATCGTCCAGCCGGCCGTCTAGCAGTTCGGTGGCGTCGGTCCGGCGGTCCATCGTCGTTGAGGGTACGCCGCGCCCGTACCATGGCGCCCATGATCGTCGTGGCCGGCGAGGCGCTCATCGACCTGCTCGTCCACCCGGATGGCCGGCTGGTGGCGACTCCCGGCGGCGGGCCGTTCAACGCGGCGCGGACGATCGCCCGGCTGGGTGGGTCCGTGGCGTATCTCGGCTGTCTCTCGACGGATCGGTTCGGGGCGATGCTGCGTGACGCACTCGCGACGGACGGCGTGCAGATGTCCTTGACCCTGGCAAGCGACATGCCGACGACCCTGGCCATCGCGGAACTCGACGAGCGCGGCGGGGCCACGTACCGCTTCCACACCGCGGAGACCTCCGCGCCGCGCGTCTCGGCCGTCGATGTCGCGGCCGCGCTTGCGATCAGGCCGCGAGCTCTGCACCTGGGGACGCTCGGCCTGGTCCTGGAACCGATGGCCACGGCATTGTCGAGCGGCACCGCCTCGATCCCACCAGACACGCTGGTCATGCTTGACCCGAACTGCCGGCCGGCGGTGATCCCGGACCGGGCGGCCTACCTCGGCCGGCTCGACGGCGTCCTCACCCGGGCCGACGTCGTGAAGGTCAGCCACGACGACCTGGCCTATCTCGACCCGGGTGCCGACCCGGTGGACGCGGCACGCGACATCGCCCGCCGCGGGCCGTCGGTCGTGCTGCTGACCAACGGCGGCCGGGCGGTGGTCGTCTTCACAGCCACGGAGACCTTCGAAGTCGCGGTGCGGAAGGTCGCGGTCGTCGACACCGTCGGGGCAGGTGATGCGTTCGGTGGCGGGTTCCTTGCCCGCTGGACCGAGCTTGGTCTCGGACGTGCCGAGCTCGCCCACTCGTCTGCCGTTCGTGAGGCCGTGACGCGTGCGATCGCGGTCGCGTCCGAGACGTGCCGGCGTGCCGGCGCGAACCCGCCGAACCGCGACGAGGCAGGCTGGCCGCCGGTCGGGGCGTGATCGCGATCGAGGTCTGTCAATCCCCACTGGCGCGTCGAAGTGCCGAAGATCCCGTTGCGTCGGACGACCGGGCTGCAACCCGCGCGCTCATCGACACGATCCGCGCCGCCGCACCGTGCCCGGTCAAGCTCAAAAGCGCTTCGCCGCCTCGTTCCGGTCGTCTTCGCCGTCGTCGTGACCGGCGAGCCGACCTACCCGATCGCGACGTACCGCTGCCACGAACCCTGCGGTCGTGAGGGCCCCTGCGGCCCCGGTGCCATAATGGCGCGCATGGCCACCGACACGACGTCGAGCATCGTCCCGGCCTCCGATCGAGCGCCCTCGAGCTGGGGGATGGGCGACGGGCAAGCGATCCCGTGGGAGTACGCACCGGCCCCCGAAGCTCGCGACATCGTCACGATCCAGGACCGCTATGGCCTGTTCATCGGCGGCCGCTTCGTGCCGGCCCACGGTGGCGGCACGTTCGCGACGGTGAACCCGGCCACGGAGGAGACGATGGCCCTCGTGGCCAGGGGCACCCCGGTCGATGCCGACAAGGCGGTCCGGGCCGCCCGCCGCGCTCAGACGCGTTCGTGGGGCACGCTCCCCGGCAAGGAACGCGCCAAGTACCTGTTCCGGATCGCGCGCATCCTCCAGGAGCGCTCGCGCGAGTTCGCGGTCCTCGAATCGATGGACTCGGGCAAGCCGATCAAGGAGAGTCGCGACGTCGACGTCCCGCTCGCCGCGGCCCATTTCTGGTACTACGCGGGCTGGGCGGACAAGCTTGACTACGCCTTCCCGGGACGAGTCGCCCGGCCGCTCGGTGTCGCGGCGCAGATCATCCCGTGGAACTTCCCGCTGCTGATGCTCGCCTGGAAGATCGCCCCGGCGCTGGCGGCCGGCAACACGGTCGTCCTCAAGCCGGCGTCCACGACGCCGCTGTCCGCCCTCCTCTTCGCCGATGTCTGCCAGCAGGCGGACCTGCCGCCCGGTGTCGTCAACATCGTCACGGGCCCCGGAGAGACCGGGATGGCGCTCGTCACCCACAAGGGCATCGACAAGGTCGCCTTCACCGGCTCGACCGAGATCGGCAAGCGCATCGCAAAGGGGGTCGCCGGCACCGACAAGGCGCTGACCCTCGAACTCGGCGGCAAGGCCGCCAACATCGTCTTCGACGACGCGCCGCTGGATCAGGCGGTGGAGGGCATCGTCAACGGCATCTACTTCAACCAGGGGGAGGTGTGCTGCGCCGGGTCGCGCCTGCTCGCCCAGGAGTCGATCGTCGAACCGCTCATCGACAAGCTCAAGGATCGCCTGTCGACCATCCGCGTCGGCGACCCGCTCGACAAGAACACCGACGTCGGCGCGATCAACTCGAAGGGCCAGCTCGACAAGATCACCGAACTCGTGGCCTCCGGCGTGGCCGAAGGGGCCGAGCTCTATCAACCCGCCTGCGATCTGCCTGATCGGGGCTACTTCTTCCGCCCGACGCTGTTCACCAACGTGGCCCAGAGCCATCGCATCGCCCGCGAGGAGATCTTCGGGCCGGTCCTGTCCGTACTGACCTTCCGGACCCCGGACGAGGCGGTCGAAAAGGCGAACAACACGGTCTACGGGCTGTCCGCGGGCATCTGGACCGACAAGGGCTCGCGCATCCTCGAGATGGTCGGGCGGATGAAGGCCGGCGTCGTCTGGGCCAACACCTTCAACCGGTTCGACCCGACCTCGCCGTTCGGTGGCTACAAGGAATCCGGTTTCGGGCGCGAGGGCGGGATGCACGGGCTGCACGCCTACGTTCGGCTGGAGGATCGCTGATGGCCGACCGGATCGACGTCCGCAAGACCTACAAGCTGTACATCGGCGGGGCGTTCCCGCGCACCGAATCCGGTCGCTCGTACCTCGTGTCCGCAGCGGACGGGACACCGCTCGCGAACGCCTGTCGCGCGTCGCGCAAGGACGTCCGAGACGCCGTCCGGTTTGCCCGCACGGCGTTCGACGGGTGGGCCGCCAAGACCGCGATGAACCGCGGCCAGGTCCTCTACCGCGTCGCGGAACTCATGGAGGGCCGGCGCGAGCAGTTCGCTGCGGAGGTCGTGTCCGCCGAGGGCCTCCGACCGGCGGCGGCGCGTGACGTCGTCGACCGCGCCATCGATCGCTGGGTCTGGTACGCCGGCTGGGCCGACAAGATCGGCCAGGTCCTCGGCTCGTCCAACCCGGTCGCGGCGCCGTACTTCAACTTCACGATCCCCGAACCGACCGGCGTCGTCGGCGTGGTCGCGCCCGAGAGCTCCTCGCTGCTGGGGCTCGTCAGCCGGCTCGCGCCGCCGCTCGTGGCCGGCAATGCGGTCGTCCTGCTCGCCAGCGAGCGTCGGCCACTGCCCGCCGTGACGCTGGCCGAGGTGCTCGCCACGTCCGACGTCCCGGCTGGCGTCGTCAACGTCCTGACCGGCTATCGGGCGGAACTCGTCCCGGTCCTGGCCGGCCACGCCGACGTCGACGCTCTCGACACGTGGGGCGTCCCGGACGACCTCCGCACCGAAACCGAACTCCTCGCCGCCGACGACATCAAGCGCTTGTCGCGCCGCTCGACCAGGATCGCCGAAGCCCGCTTCGACTGGCTCGACGATGCCGCCACCGAGCGCCCGGAATGGATCGCCGCCTTCCTCGAGATGAAGACGGTCTGGCACCCGATCGGCGGCTGACGATGGCGGTCGGGACCGGCGGTGGAGCATCGGGCAGTCGAGCGGACAGCCCATCGGAGCGTGGCGCCGTCGAGCGTCGCGTCTTCGTTCACGCGACCCCGCGCGAGGTCTGGGCGACCCTGCATGACCCGGCGCTGACCGCCGTGCTCTTCCCGGAGATCCGGTTCGGCCCTGCGGCACCGCCCTGGCCGGCCGCGGCGACCACGCGGTCGGCGAACGCCAGGCTCGGGCTGTTGCGTGACGCCGCGCGGGCCGAAAGCCTCGAGGCCCGCCCGGAATCGCGCTTCCGAGTCAGGGTGACCGGATCGGGCTTCGACAGTGAATGGAGCTGGCGGCTGGAACCGGTCGCCGGCGGGACAAGGGTCATCCACGCGGCCACCTTCGAGCCGTTCGATCGGTGGACCGGCATCCTCGTGCGCCTGGGTCGGGCCTCGCTGGCCAGCCGGGTGGAGGCGCACCTGCGGGTGCTCAAGGAGCGGGCCGAGGTGGCCCGGCGTTCGGCCAACCAGAAGACGTGACGGTCGATCCGGCCCGGATCGGCCAACCCCCGATCACCCCGGACGTTCCGTTCGAAGGGTTGCGCCGCAATGCGCGTGCGCTCGTCGGCGGGCTCGTCCTGCTCATCGTCATCGCCTTCCTGGTCCCCGACCTGACGCCGCCGCCGACCAAGCCACCGCCGGTCGAGCTGCTTCGCGGACGGATCGTCGCCCTACTTCCGGCCACGGCGGATCCGGCTTCTCCGGACGTTCGGATCGAGGTCCTCGGCGGCGATCTGAAGGGCCAGACCGTCGACGGCCGTCTTCAGGGGCCCTCGGGCGCGGACCTGCCGCGCTACCAGGTCGGCGACGAGGTCGTCGTCAACGTTTCGACCGATCCGGCTTCCCGGGACATCTCCGTCGGCGACCTGTACCGGATACCGGCCCTCGGCCTCCTGCTCGCGCTGTTCGCGGTCGCCGTGACGCTGGTCGGTGGCTGGCGTGGCGTTCGCTCGCTCATCGCGCTCGCGCTGACCCTCGCTGTCATCGTCAAGATCGTCGTGCCACTGATCCTCACGGGTCGGGATCCGGCCTGGGTCGCGATCGTGGCCGCGACGGGCGTGACCGTCGTGACGTTCCTGCTGACAGAGGGGGCGCGGCGCTCGACCGTGGCGGGGGCGATCGGCACGTTCGTGGCCCTCGCGCTCGTCGGCGTCCTGGCGGTCGTCTTCGACGATCTCGCCCGGTTCACGACCCAGGCCGGCTCGGAGGACGTCACCTACCTCCAGGCGGTCGGGCTGAACGGCATCGATGTCGGTGGGCTGATCCTTGCGGCGATCATCTTCGGGGCCCTCGGCATCCTCGACGACGTCACCGTCACCCAGGCGGCGACGGTGGCCGAGCTCCACGAGGCGGATCCGCTGCTCGGTCGGATGGGCCTGCTGCGGCGGTCGATGAACGTCGGGCGGTCGCACATCGCGGCGACCGTCAATACGCTCGTCCTGGCATACGTCGGTGCGTCGCTCCCGCTCATCGTGCTGTTCGCCGCCGGACGCCAGGACCCGCTCCTGCTCGCCTCCTCGGAGGTCGTTGCGGTCGAGGTCGTCCGCGCCATCGTCGGCAGTATCGGGATCGTCGCTGCCGTGCCGATCACGACGGCGATCGCCGTCGCGCTGACCGATCGGTCTCTCCCGTTCCTGCGCGGATCGGACGACGAAGCGCGCCGAGCGCACGGTTGGCACTGACCTCGTTCCGATACCCTCCATCGTGAAGGGAGTCACATGACCGCTGTCATCAAGACCGAGCGTCTGACCAAGTCGTATGGCGAGCATCGCGGCATCGTCGAACTGGATCTCGAGGTCGCCGAGGGCGAGATCTTCGGGTTCCTCGGGCCGAATGGGGCCGGCAAGACGACGACGATGCGCGTCCTGCTCGACCTCATCCGCCCGACGTCCGGGCATGCCGAAGTCTTCGGCATCGAGACGACCGCCGACCCGAGCGCGATCCACGAGCGCGTCGGTTACCTGCCGGGCGAATTCGACCTGTACGACAGGCTGACGGGTGCGCAGACCATCGCCTACTTCGGGAACCTCCGCGGCGGCGTGGACAGGGCCTACGTGGCGAGCCTGGTCGAAGCGCTCGACCTCGACCCGAGCCGGCGGTTCAAGGAGTACTCGAAGGGCAACAAGCAGAAGGTCGGCCTGATCGTCGCCCTCCAGCATCGGCCGGACCTGCTCATCCTGGACGAGCCGACGTCGGGTCTTGACCCGCTCGTCCAGCAGACGTTCTTCGGCCTGGTCCGCGAGGCGCGCGACGAGGGGCGGACGATCTTCCTGTCGTCGCACATCATCGACGAGGTCGACCGCACCTGCGACCGGGTGGCCATCATCCGCGAGGGCCGCCTGGTCCAGGTCGACTCGATCGAAGCGATCCGGGAACTGGCGTTCCACCACGTCGAGCTGACCTTCGCCCGGCCGGTCGCGTCAGCGGTCTTCGACGGTCTGCCCGGAGTGAGCGACATCGAGGTCCAGGGTGACGTCGTCCGGATGCGCGTCAGCGGCCCGATCGGCCCTGTCGTCATCGCGGCCGCCCAGCACGGCATCGTCGACGTCGTCAGCCGCGAGCCGAACCTCGAGGACGTCTTCCTCGCCCAATATGGCGACCATCCCGTCGACACCGCGCGATGACCGCCGACATGCGGGTCCTCACGCGGCCCGGTCCGGGGTCGCGGGTCTTCGGTCTCGGAACGATCTACGGCAAGACGCTCCGCGACAGCTGGCGGGCCGCGCTGGTCGTCGGCGGGATCGCCTCGCTGTTCATGATCGGGACCGGTGCACCCTACGGGTTCGCTCCCGAGTTCTCGACCATCGAACTGCGCCGCGTCTTCGTCGCCGGGCTGACCTCGCTGCCGCTCGCGCTGCGCGGACTCCTTGGAGTGCCGATCAACATCGAGACCATGGGCGGGTTCCTGTCCTGGCGCGTCGGGAACACGCTTCCGGTGCTGCTCGGCCTGTGGCCGGTCATCGCGCTGTCGGGGACGCTGGCGGGCGAGGCGGCGAAGGGAAGCCTGGACCTTCTGGCGTCGACGCCACAGGGTCGGCGGACGATCGCGCTCGAGAAACTGGCGGGTCACGTCACGGCGGTCGTGTTCGCGATGCTGCTGCTCGCCGCGACGATCTGGTTCGTCGGTGCGGCGTTCGGGTCTCTGCCAGGCGACGCGATCCCCGTCTCGGCGGCGCTCGGCCAGGTCGCGCTGTACGGCGTGATGATGCTCGCTGTCGGTGGCGTGGCGTTCGCGACCGCGCCGTGGGTCGGTCGGACCCGGGCGATGGCGTTCGGGCTCATCGTGCTGTTCGCGAGCTACCTCATCTACAGCTACGCGACGCTGTCGCCGGTCATCGACGCGCTCAAGCCGCTGTCGTTCTTCACCTGGACCGCCGGCCATCGGCCGATGGCCGGCGTCAGCGACTGGCCGTCGGTCGTGGCACTGGCCGTCATCACGGTCGTCATGTTCGCGATCGGCGTGGTGGGGTTCGTCCGGAGAGATCTCGGGAG
>Ga0075021_10000363_pt1 | contig 24545 bp, 23 predicted proteins | sample ColStrG_CSR_2012_FD_72749 | JGI IMG/M metagenome (GOLD analysis project Ga0075021, IMG submission 72749) | Freshwater sediment microbial communities in response to fracking from Pennsylvania, USA - Cold Stream Run_MetaG_CSR_2012 | ecosystem: Environmental > Aquatic > Freshwater > Creek >...
GCCCCAAGCGCTTCGCCACCTGGTTCTTCGCCGCCCCCGCCCCTGCCGGTGCCGTGAAGATCGACGGCGGGGAGATCCACGGCCACGCCTGGATGACACCCGCCGAGGCCATGAATCGCCGCAACGTCCAAGAGATCGCGCTCTCGCCCCCGACCTGGATCACGCTCGAGCAGTTGGCCGAATTCGACTCCTCGGAGCAAGCGCTGCGCGTGATGGCCGAGCGAACACCGGAGTGGTTCGCCACCCGATTCGCCAGCGTCGATGGCGGAGCCGTGGCGCTCTACCACGGCGACGCCGGGTACGACGACGAAGACCCTGATCGGGCCGGCGGCCGCCATCGGCTCTGGATGGTCGGCGATCTCTGGCGCTACGAGCGCTCGGCGTAACCCAAGGCCGACGACTAAGCCAGCGGCGGGGGCATCGCCAAGATGGATCCGAGCGCGGTGATGCGAGTGGTCCCGGTGCGCTGCAGGATTCCCGCCGGCTCGACCTGCACATCGGTGGTTGCGCAACCGCCTTCGCCTCGGGCCTGATAGTTGACCCGCACGCTTCGGACTTGGTGGTCGAGGCCCACGGCGGGCCGAAGCCGGAGGTCGCTCCAGCGCACCTCCACCCCGGGATCGTCGCAGCGGGCGAAGACCTCGGACCACACCATCGGCGAAGCCAGGCGGTCCCCAAAGGCAAACAAGTCTCGGACGACGACGGCTTCGCCGGTCATCGTGTCCAGTACCTCGCCCCGCCACGAGGTCATACCCGGAGGTGCCGGTTCGAGGCCGTGACCAACTGAGAGGCAGTAGGCACGACCCGCCCGCCAGGGAAGGTCCCGGGTGTTGACGTTGCCGGTGGCACTGGGCAGCGTGGACACCGAGCCGTCCAGCTCCCGACCATCGGCGTGGTACCCACCCCAGTTCACGGCGGTGGACCCAGGATGCGGCGGATACCACTGCAGGCCCAGGTGACCGGCTCCGCCTTCACGTCCCTGGTCGACGAATGACACCTGGAGCGCCCAGAAGAACAACGCATCGACGGTCGGGGGGCGGGTCACCTCGAGCGTGACCTCAGCCGCCACCCATTCACCGGGAGGGACCTCCCACATCAGATGAAACGACGAAGCTCCGTTGGCCGAACGCGGTGCACCGGCGGTGCCATCCCACACCAGACGTCGTCTCCACCGATCGAACATCATGCCCGCTCCTTACCTGACTAAACCCGAGTAGGGCGAACGTTTCGGTCGAAGCCACCACTCACCACTGGCGCACCCGACCCACGAAGTCAGCGAGGACCGCGTCCTCACCGAACACGGTGAACCCGTCGTCGCTGGCCTCCCGGCGCCCCCACACCCACAGGTTCAGGTCGGACGCCGTGGCCCGCACCGCCACCTCGCCCTTGCCGTGGGTGCGCTCGAGGTGGTGTTGGCCGTTGCCGATGGTCAGCATCCACTCGCCGTCGGCGTCGGTGGTGTGGAGATGGATGGTGAGGGGGTCGCCCGCCAGGCACTCCTCCTTGGCCGGCAGGAAGATCCCCAGGAACTCGTCGATGCCGTCGACGGCGACCGCGGGGTCAATGCTGGCGGCGATGCCAGCCGCCTGTTCGGCGTCCCAGGCATGCACCGTGAACTCATGGGCCAGCCGCCGTTGGATGAACGCGGCGTCGTGCTGGTGGCTCCAACTCCAGCGGGGCGCCGCGGGATCGACGGCGCCTACGGCTCTCGCCCCGTCAGCCACCCCGGCCCGATACCACGCGATCAGCTCCTCGTCGTTGGGCCGCACCGGCGGGGTCCAATCTGTCGGCGGTTCCTCTCCACCCTCGGCAATCGCCCCCCAGAAGGAGAGCACGACCGCCAGGTGAGCGACCAGGTCGGCCACCGTCCAATCGGGGCACGACGGTACGGGAAGGTCGAGCGCACCGTCAGCGCTCACCGCGGTACGTTCAGCCGCGTCGAGCAGAATCTGGTGGTAGCGGGCCGCGTCCATGACGCGCACGGTACCGGCTACGGCGCGACGGCGACGGGGAAAGGCCATCGAGCGTGGGTGCTACGTTGCCGCCCATGTTGCGGGTGGACGACCACGATCGAGTGCGGGTGCTCACCCTGGACCGACCGGAGGCGCTGAACGCGTTCAACAACGCCCTCTACGACGCGACGGCCACCGCCCTCAACGAGGCCGCGACCGACGACGGCATCGCCGTTGTGGTGATCACCGGCTCGGGACGGGCGTTCTCGGCCGGTCAGGACCTCCTCGAGATGGCCGAGCTGGCCTCGGGCATGGGCGACCCTGAGGCCGCAGTCTCGGGGTTCCCGGGCTTGCTCGATGCCCTCCAAAGCTTCCCAAAACCGCTCATGGCTGCCGTCAATGGACTCGGCCTCGGCATCGGCTTCACCATGTTGGCGCACTGCGACCTGGTCCTCATCGCCGAGGGCGCCCGCCTGAAGACCCCGTTCACCTCGCTCGGTGTCGCGCCGGAAGCGGCCAGCAGCCTGCTGTTCCCGGTGCGGATGGGTTGGCAGCAGGCGGCCCGCGTCCTGTTCACCTCGGATTGGATCACTGCCGCCGAGGCTGTCGAGTTGGGGATGGCGCTGCGGATGTGCCCACCCGAGGCGTTGATGGGCGAGGCCCTCGAGCTGGCCGGGCGCATCGCCCGCATGCCCATCAGCTCATTGGTGGTGACGAAGCGACTCATGCTCGACGCCCAGTTGCCGCTTGTGCGCCAAGCCCGCGCGCGCGAAGACGCGGCCTTTGTGACGGTCATGGGCGGGCCTGCCAACCTGGAGGCCCTGACCGCCTTCGCCGAGAAGCGGGAGCCGGATTTCACCACCGTGGACGATCGGCCGCCACCAGTGCGGTAGCAGCCCCCTTGACGACCGCGAGAGCCCAGTGCCCGTGGCGGGCGGGTCAGTCCGGAATCCGGTTGCCGACAAGTGCCCCGATCCGCGAGCCTGGGGCCATGGAGCCCCTGACCACCGAAGCGCTCGATGCCGGCCTCGACGAGATCCGACGGTCTCCGACCGACGACGGACGCGTCGAGCTCATCGTGGCCCGCCCCGCCATCGACGAGCGCCACGAGCTCGCCGAGGCCGAGTTGGATGTCACTGTCGGAGTGGTAGGCGACACGTGGTCGCAGCGACCCAGCTCGAAAATGCCCGACGGCCAAGCCCACCCCGACATGCAGCTCAACATCATGAACGCCCGTGCCATCGCGCTGGTCTCGGGCGACCCCAGCCGCTGGTCCCTGGCCGGCGACCAGCTCTACGTGGACCTCGACCTGAGTAGCGAGAACCTCCCGCCCGGGACCCGTCTGAGCCTCGGCACGGCCGTCATCGAGGTCACCGCCGAACCGCACACGGGATGCGCAAAGTTCGGGGCGCGCTTCGGCCTCGACGCCGCTCGTTGGGTGAACTCCCCCGCCGGCAAGGAACTCCACCTGCGGGGCATCAATGCCAAAGTCGTCGAATCCGGCACCGTTCGGGTCGGCGACTTGGCTCACAAGCTGCCCTGACCCGCGGCCCTGTGCTTCGGCGAACCGGGGAGAGCGCCCGAACCGCGAGCACTGATGTACCGCGACGGTGCATCGGTACACGAAGTTGGTCTGGACGTTGGTCTCGCGTGCCGCCGTTGGCCACAACGGCTATGAATGACGCACCGCAGCAGAAGGGGACCCCATGACCGGCTCGCCTGTATCGGATTGGACCACGGACTACGACGTCTTCGATCCCGACTACGTCGCTGACCCGTATCCGGTGTGGGACGACCTACGCGAAGCCTGCCCGATCGCCCACACCGAGCGGTGGGGCGGCTCGTGGCTGCCGACCCGCTACACCGATGTCTCGGCCATCGCCCACGACGTGGAGCACTTCAGTTCCCGGGAGATCACCGTCGTTCCCCAGCCGGAGGACGACACCAGCGCCGTGGGTTTCGCCATCCCCGTCCCTCCCATCGATTCCGACCCACCGATGCACACGTGGGCCCGCCGCCTGCTGCTGCCGTGGTTCTCCCATCGCCGGGTCGACGAGTACGAGCCGGTGACCCGGGACCTGTGCAACCGCCTCATGGACGGGTTCGTAGACGAGGGCCACGCCGATGCCGCGGCCGACTACGCCCAACAGATCCCCGCCCGGGTCATCGCCTTGACCCTTGGCGTTCCGGGCGACATGGCCGACACGTTCACGGGTTGGGTGCGCGATGTGCTGGAGTTCGCCCACGACGAGAAGCGGCGCACCGCCGGTCGAGATGCCATTGCGCTCTACCTCATGGAGAAGATGGAGGAGCGGCGCCACGACCCTGGCGATGACCTGATCAGCGTGCTCCTGCACACCGAGGTCGAGGGGGAGCCGGTAGCCGATATGCACGTGCTGGGGACCGCCGCCCTGACCCTCATCGCCGGGGTGGACACGACCTGGTCGGGCATCGGCTCGGCCATGTGGCATCTCGCGACTCATGAGGACGACCGGCGTCGGCTGGTGGCCGAGCCCGAGCTGATGCCAACCGCGGTGGAGGAGCTCCTGCGGGCGTACTCCCCGGTCACCATGGCCCGTATCGTCGCCGACGATGTCGAGGTCGAGGGCTGCCCAATGAAGGCCGGCGACCGGGTGCTCATGAACTTCCCGGCGGCCAACCGCGACCCCGAGGTCTTCGAGGACCCGGACCGCGTCGTGCTCGATCGTGCCGTGAATCGCCATCTCGCCTTTGGCGTCGGCATCCACCGCTGTGCGGGGTCGAACCTGGCCCGCATGGAGATGCGGGTTGCCATCGAGGAGTGGCTCAAGCGGATCCCCGAGTTCCGCCTCGCCGACGGTGGGGAAGTGACGTGGGCTGGCGGGCAGGTCCGAGGACCCCGAACCATTCCGGTGGTCTTCCCATGAAGGTCTTCGTCGATCCCGACAAATGCCAAGGGCACAGCCGCTGCTACGCCCTCGTCCCCGAGCTCTTCGATGTCGATGACTACGGGTACGCCACCGCCCTCGGTGACGGCACGGTGCCCCCCGAGCTGGCCGACAAAGCCCGACTAGCGGCAGCCAACTGCCCTGAGCTCGCCATCACCATCACCGAGGACTGACTACAAACACCCACTCGCCCCTTCACCCCCGTTTCACCCCCGTTTAACCCCCGTTTCGGCGCCGATAACTCGCGCTGAGCGCGAGTTGTTGACGCAAGAAGGGGGAGAGCGACGTTCAGCGTTCGATGCGGAGGCTGCGGTGGATCGCCCGCGACGACGAGCCGATATGGAGGTCGAACCCGCCCGGTTCGACCAACCAACCGTGGCTGGCCTCGTCCCAGAAGGCGAACGACCGCTCGTCCAGCTCAAGCGACACCGCCCTCGTTTCACCGGGCCCGAGTTCGACCTTGGCGAACGCCTTCAGCTCCTGGACTGGCCGGCTGACGCTCGCCTCGACATCACCCACGTAGAGCTGGACGACCTCGCTCCCCTGACGGCTCCCGGTATTGGTCACCGGAACACGCACCGTGACCCGATCCCCGTGCGTCTCGAAGGTCGCTTCGCCGTAGTCGAACGTGGTGTACGAGAGCCCATGGCCGAAGCAGAACGCCGGCTCGACGTCATGGGCGTCGAAATGGCGGTAGCCGACAAAGACGCCCTCGCCATAGACGACCTTGCCGTCCGCTCCCGGGTACCAACCATGCGTGGCCCCGTCGTCGAGGTGACGGGGGAAGGTGATCGGTAGCCGACCGGAGGGCTCCGTCACACCGGTCACGATGTCGGCCAATGCCGGTGCGCCTTCCTCTCCCGGGTACCAGGCCATGAGCACCGCCGCGGCCGAGTCGGCCCACGGGGTCTCGACCGGCGCGCCGGCGTTGATGATCACGGCAGTGCGCGGATTGACCTCGAGCACCCGTCGGATGAGCTCGTCCTGGTCACCGACGAGACGGAGGTCGGAGCGATCGGCGCCCTCGGTCTCCCACTGACTGTTGGAGCCGACGACCACGATGGCCACATCAGCGTGCGCGGCGGCGGCCACCGCCCGATCCATGGAGTCAGGCACCGCCGGACGGGCCGCGCTCACCTGGAACCCGGCGATGGGGAGGCCCTCGCAGCGCATCTCGACGACCAGCTCATGGGTCTCGCCGGCGACCAGATCAACGGGGGCCGACGCCGTGTCGCTCCCCATGCCGTAGAAGAACTGACCAGGGGTGGGCTCGGTGTTGTCGACGAGCACCTCGCCGTCGAGTAAAAGGCAGGCCTTGCCGGCGTTGGCCACGCCGAGCCGCCACGTCCCGGTGAGGTCGGGCCGGAAGGTGCCCGTGGCCCGCACGCTGCACTCGCCCACCGATACGCCAGGCACCGGGTCGCCGAGGGCGATGAACTGTCCGCGGCCGAGGATGTCGACGGCGGCGGGCTCGCCGTCCCACGAGGTGTTGGCGAAGTACTCGAGCCGCAGTCCGTCGACCAGGAGCCGAGGGTCGATCATGGGGATGCCCCGATCGAGGCTGCAGCCAGGCTCGTAGACGACCTCGGCCCCGCCGAGGCGCTCGCGAAGTTCCCCGACGAACGAGAGCGCCCGGTGTGGCACCACAATGGAGCTGCCCCCGCCGCCGGTCTCGACGAGATCGCCGTTGGGCCCAATCACGGCCACCCGCTTGACATCCGCCGTCAGCGGGAGGAGTCCGTCGTTGCGCAACAAGACGGTGCCGGCCACGGCGACCTCGCGGGCCATCCGCCGTCGGTTGGGGTCCTCGGGATCTTGCGGCTCACCGTCGGGAGGCATGGCGTCGAGCAGGCCGGTCCGCCCGGCCAGGCGGAGGATGCGGCGGGCGTGGTCGTCGAGGACTGACTCGTCCAGCTCACCGGCCTCAGCCGCCACGGCCAGCTTGTGCCCCAGGTGATGGGGCGGGCCCGGCATCTCCACGTCCAGCCCGGCGACTGCCGCCGCCACCGAGCTGTGGGTGCCGAACCAATCGGAGATCACCACCCCGTCGAATCCCCATTCGCCCTTCAAGATCGCGCCCAACAACTCAGGGTGCTCGCCGCAGAAGGTGCCGTTGACCTTGTTGTAGGCCGACATGATCGACCAGGTACTGGCGTCGCGCACGGCGCCCTCGAACGACGGCAGATGGATCTCCCGCAGGGTGCGCTCGTCGACTTCGGCGCTGATGGTCATCCGCTCGTGCTCCTGGTCGTTGCAAGCGAAATGCTTCACGCAGCAGCCGACGCCGGCGGCTTGGACCCCGGCGATGTAGGCAACGGCCAGGCGGGCGCTGAGCAACGGGTCCTCGGCGAAGGACTCGAAGGTGCGCCCGGCCAGCGGGGTACGGGGAATGCACACCGTCGGCCCCAACAGAACATGAACGCCCTTGGCCTTCGCCTCCTCGGCCAGCATCGCGCCGTAGCGCCGGAGCAGGTCGACATCCCAGGTGGCGCCGGCCGCCATGCCGCACGGGAACGACATCGAGCGGCGGGTACCGATCCGTTCGCCTCGCACGCCGGAGGGACCGTCGGACACCTTGAGGCGCCCAAGGCCGAGCCGCTCGACGGCCGGCAGGTGCCACACGTCGTCACCCCCGGTGAGCAACGCCTTCTCCTCGAGCGTCAGCGAGGCCAGGAGGTCCTCGACTCGATCTTCTGTGGTCATTCGTGCTCCTCGGACGGCAATGGGCGTGGTCGGTTGGACCGGGAGATCGGGGTCTCGACGAGTTCAGCTGGTGAGGCTGAGGGTCACCTGGGTGGCGCCATCACTGGCCCGCAGGGTCGCCGTGTTCCCGGTGATCGTGTAGCGAGTCACCCGGCCCAGGGCCGCGACATATTCGGCTTCGAGCGCGTCGACAGCGGCCCCGCACGTCTTCTTGGTGGTGGCCAGGTCGGTGATGGTGAGCCCGTCGGGACCACTCGTCTGATAGGTCCCCGTCATGTTGTTGCAGCCGCCCTGGCCGCTGAAAACGCCTCCGGGACCGAAGCCGGCAATCAGGTTGGCGGTGAGTGCGGTGGTCTCGACTCCCCCGCGGCCGTTATTCACGCCCGTCACGTTCCACGCCGTGTTCTCGAGGCCGCTCAACCCGGCGGTGTAGGTCAACAGCGTCTGGTCACCCGGGTCGACCAGGAGCAACTGGTCCGCGGTGCTGCTGAACCTGCTCACCTGGGGGAACAGCCGGATGAGCGCCACCTCCTGTGCCTGCTGGAGCGGGTCAGCGCAGGCTCGTTGGGTGATCGGACCCAGCGTGAGGGTGAGCTGTTGTCCATCGACTGAATAGGTGCCACCGAACTGGTTGCACCCCGTCGAGCCGGTGAGCGATCCGTCGACGCCGAAGGCCAGCGTGGCGGCGGCAGCAGCCGGCATGGTGGTGGCCATGCCCTTGTAGCTGACGAGGTTCCAGGAGGACCCGGCCAGTGCGCCACCAGGTGTCGTCGTCGCCGCCGACTTCGCTCCATCGTCAGCCGACGGCGAGGTGCCGCTGCTGCCACAGGCCACCATGCCGGCGAGGCCCACCGTGACGAGTAGCGCCCAGGACAACCGGCGATGAAGGCGCGGGGAGTTCATTGCTGCACTTTGTCATACGGGCACGACGCTCGCGGGGTCGCTCTTTGCCCCGCTCCCACCGTCGAGTCGGCAGGCACCCACCCTGGAGGTGGGCCACTGCCGACTCGACGTTCAGCGAAGGGGGTTCCGCTCAGCTGCAGCCGCTGGTGGTGCCGCAGCTGGGGCAGGCGTGGCAGGAGCCCGCCCGCTGCATCTGGACACCGCACTGCATACACATCGGGGCATCGCTGTGACGCACCGCGGCCTTCGTAGCCACCGCCGTCTGTTGGATCTGGGTGAGCAGCTCTGATGCGGACTCGACCGAGGGCGGATCCGAGGGCATATCGCCGATGCTGTTTTGCACCATCGACTCATCGACGCCGGGCAGCGTGGGCTGCATGCGCTCGGACGTGCTCAAGATGTTGAGCTCGTTGCGCTCGTCGATGGACAGGTACATCACCGCCAACTTGCGGAAGAGGTAGTCCATCAGCGAGTTGGCGATGCGGATGTCGGGGTCGTCGGTCATGCCGGCCGGCTCGAAGCGCATGCCCGTGAACGCCTCCACGAAGCTGCGCAGGGGCACGCCGTACTGCAGGCCGTGGCTGACCGAGATGGCGAAGGCATCCATGATGCCGGCCAGGGTCGAGCCCTGCTTCGACACTCGCACGAAGATCTCGCCGGGGCGACCGTCCTCGTACTCGCCCACGGTCACGAAACCCTTGCAGTCGGCGACCCGGAACTCGAAGGTCTGCGACGAGCGGGTACGGGGCAGCTTGGTGCGAGCCGGCTGGTAGACGATCTTTTCGACGATGCGCTCGACGCTGGCCGCGGCGGCCGCCGCCGCGTCCTCCTCGGCCAGGGCGCTGTCCTTCTTGGCCATCGCCAGGGGCTGGGCCACCTTGCAGTTGTCCCGGTAGATGGCGACGGCCTTGATGCCCAGCTTCCACGAATCTATGTGGAGCTGCTCGACCTCTTCGACCGTCACGTCCTCAGGCATGTTGACCGTCTTGGAGATGGCCCCCGAGATGAAGGGCTGGACCGCACCCATCATCTTGACGTGGCCGCTGTAGTGGATGGTGTTGTCGCCCATGGAACAGGCGAACACCTCGATGTGGTCGCCGGTGATGTGGGGAGCTCCCAGGATCGTCTTGTTCTCATCGATGTAGGCGACGATCTCGGCTACCTGGCCGTCGTCGTAGCCCAATCGGCGCAAGGCCCGGGGCACGGTCTGGTTGACGATCGTCATGGTGCCGCCGCCGACCAGCTTCTTCATCTTGCACAAACCTAGGTCGGGCTCGATGCCGGTCGTGTCGCAATCCATCATCAGGCCGATGGTGCCGGTCGGCGCCAGCACGGAGGCCTGGGAGTTGCGGACACCGAAGTCCTCGGCGATCTCGCAGGCGGAATCCCACGACTGCTGGGCGGCGCTGAGCAGCTCGTGGGGCAGCAACTCCTCATCGATGTTGGCGGCCTCCTGGCGGTGCATGTCGAGCACCCGGAGCATGTGCTCGGCGTTGTCGGCATAGCCGGCGAAGGGCCCCATACGGGCCGCGGTACGAGCGGATGTGGCGTAGGCATGACCGGTCATGAGGGCGGTGATACCCGCGGCCCAGGCCCGACCGGCCTCGGAGTCGTAGGGCAGACCCAGCGCCATCAACATGGCGCCGAGGTTGGCGTAGCCGATACCCAGCTGGCGGAACCGGCGTGACGTCTCACCGATCGGCTCGGTCGGGTAGTCGGCGTTGCCCACCAGGATCTCCTGGGCGGTGAAGACGCAGGCCACCGCCGAACGGAAGCCCTCCACGTCGAACGTGTCATCGGGGCCGAGGAACTTCAACAGGTTGAGGCTGGCCAGGTTGCACGCCGAGTTGTCCAGGTGCATGTATTCGGAGCACGGGTTGGAGCCGTTGATGCGACCGGTATTGGCCGCCGTGTGCCATTTGTTTATGGTGGTGTCGAACTGCATGCCGGGGTCGGCGCATTCGAACGTGGCCTGGGAGATCTGCCGCATCAGGTCACGGGCCCGCACCGTCTTGACGATGGAGCCGTCGATAACCGCACGCAGGTGCCAGTCAGCATCGTCGAGCACCGCCTGCATGAACTCGTCGGTCACTCGGACGGAGTTGTTGGCGTTCTGGTACTGGATGGAGGTGATGTCCTTGCCGTCGAGGCTCATGTCGAAGCCCGCCGCCTCGAGGGCCCGGGCCTTCTTCTCCTCAGTGGCTTTGCACCAGATGAACTCCTCGATGTCGGGGTGGTCGACGTTGAGGATCACCATCTTGGCGGCGCGACGGGTCTTGCCGCCGGACTTGATGGTGCCGGCCGAGGCGTCGGCGCCCCGCATGAAGCTGACTGGTCCGGAGGCGGTACCCCCGCCCTTGAGCAACTCGACGCTCGAGCGGATCTTGCTCAGGTTGATACCGGAGCCGGAGCCGCCTTTGAAGATGGTGCCTTCCTCGACGTACCAGTTGAGGATCGAGTCCATCTGGTCGTCCACGGCCAGGATGAAACACGCCGATGCCTGCTGAGGAACGCCCTGGACGCCGATGTTGAACCACACCGGGGAGTTGAACGCGGCCCGCTGGGTAACCACCAGGTGCTTGAGCTCATCCCGGAACGCCGCGGCCTCGCGCTCGTCGACGAAATAGCCGTCTTTGGTGCCCCACTCGGTGACGGTGTTGACCACCCGGTCGATGACCTGACGCAGGGAGGTCTCGCGCTCGGCTGTGCCTGGCGTACCCCGGAAGTACTTCTGGGCGACGATGTTGGTGGCGTTCAGTGACCAGTCGACGGGGAATTCCACGTCGAGCTGTTCGAAGGCGACAGAGCCGTCCCGGTAGTTGCTGATGCGAGCATCACGTCGTTCCCACGCCACCTCGTCGTAGGGGTGGACCCCCTCGGTGGTGAACGTGCGATGAATACCGATCCCTGCCTGCTCCGGCGCCATAGCCATGAACGGGTCTCCTCCTGATTGGAACGCTCGATTGCGGGTGCGTGTCGTCTGTTCGGTGCGCTTGCGTTGCTCGCCTGCGTGGTGCCGACCGGTCATTTGCCCGGCCTGTGCAGGTGGGGAGTGGGGTCCCCAGGATAGTCGTCCCCACCTTGAGGCCCTCGGCCCCGAACACAAGATGTTGTGGCGGGACAAGCCCCCCGCTCCCCCTGGCCACAAGATGTGCGAGGGATTACATCACCGTAATTACACGCTGTCAACGGATGATTTCCGAATCTTCGAGAAAAAACTGTCGGAGTTGCCCACGACCAACGGGTGCTGTGACGCGAACGAGCAGGTCAGAGGGCATCGCCGGTCGGCCAACCTCAAGCCCCAACCGGTGAGAGGCACTCACAGCCCCCAAGGAGTCGTCCTGCCAGCCAAGAACCAGAGACGCCAGCCACCATTCCGATCGCTCGCGCCACAGCCCGTTGTTGACTGCACCCTACGAAGGCAGGCCTGTGGGGAGAAAGGGGAACAACCCTGTGTCTTTCCGGTGGATATGTCGGGCCAGGCTGGGGACACCACCCTCCGCGCGCGCCGCCGACCACTCGACGCCGGTATTGGGCGCCGTTCGCTAGGGTCCGGCGATGCGCCAAGTGCTTCCCGTCCCCGCCGACCGCGTGGAGGTAAGCGACTGCTACGCCGGCGACGACCGCCCATCACCCGCCGGTCGACCCTGGGTCGTACTCAATATGGTCGCCAGCATCGACGGGGCCACTGCGGTGGCGGGACGCTCCGGTGGACTCGGCACCCCCGCGGACCGGGCGGTCTTCACGGCGCTGCGAGCGCTCGCCGACGTGATCGTGGTCGGTGCCGCGACTGTCAGAGCGGAGGGCTACGGACCCGTCCGAACCCCCGAGGTCGAACAGCAGCGACGCCTGGTCCGGGGCCAGACCAGGTTCCCTCGTATCGCCGTCGTGACCGGGCGATTGGACCTTGATCTCTCGACCCCGTTGTTCACCGAGTCCGTCGAGCCCCCGATCATCTTGACCGGTACCGGTCCGAGCGCCGAGGCGATCGCCCAGGCGGCCACCGTGGCGGAGGTGCATGTCGTGGGGGGCGCTCACGTGGACCTGGGCGCCGGGTTGGCCGCGCTGGCCCAACTGGGAGCCGGGGTAGTGCTGTGCGAGGGCGGCCCGAACCTGAATGGGCAGCTCCTTGCGCTGGGCTTGGTCGACGAGATCTGCCTCAGTGTGGCGCCCGTGCTGGCCGGAGGCGATTCGGCCCGCATCATCCACGGCGCCGCACCGGTCTCCCCCGAGCCGATGCGCCTGGACCGCGCCCTCGAGGACGACGGGATGCTGCTCCTGCGCTACGTGCGGGCCTGAACCATCCGCGGCACGGTTCGTCGAACAGGTCTCAATGACGCTTGGGTTCGGTGCCCTTGGTCAACAGACGGATCTCCCGTTGGAAATCGGCGGCGTCCTCAAAACCCTTGTAGACGCTGGCAAAGCGCAACGATGCCACCTGGTCGAGATCGCGGAGTTGGTCCAACACGGCCAACCCGACCTGCTCGCTGGTGGCCTCCCCGCCCGAGAGGCGAAGGCGGTCCTCGACCTCGCGTGCCAGATCGGCGATCTGCTCGTCATCGACGGGCCGGCCCTTCACCGCCGCTCGGACGCCGGCCACGATCTTGAACCGGTCGAAGGGCACCCGGTCACCTGAGCGCTTGACGACGACGAGAGGAATCTCCTCTGAGCGCTCAAACGTCGTGAACCGGTTGCCACAGGCGAGGCATTCCCGCCGGCGTCGTATCGCGGACCCGTCATCGCTGGCGCGGGAGTCGACCACTTTGTCGTCGTCTTCGGTACACGCAGGACACCGCACCGCCAGGACGCTATCGCCCACGGCCACGAGCGGCCTACCGGCGACCTCGACCCTGCCCGTCCCTGGTGCGGGCGGGGGCGGGATGCCGACGCGGTGAGCCGAGGGATGGCGATCAGTCGACGAGCCCATCAAGGGACAGCCTCTGCCCAGATTGGAGCGACCCGGACCCGGCACGAGCCGACAGCTCGTCGACGAGGGAGCGGATGTCACCGGAAGGATGGAGGTGGCGGGCGATCGACCAGAGGGTGTCGCCCGGCTGCACGACGTAGGCCGTCGACGGGGCCGGGGCGCTGGCGACAGCCACAGCGCTAGCCCCGGCCGACGGACGAGCGTCGGCCTGGGCGGCGCCGTCGCCGAACACCACCCCGAGACCCATCAGGGCCAGATAGCCAACGAGCGCGATCGAGACCAACGCCAGCGCCACCCCAAACCGTCGGCGACGGTAGACGGCGGGATGGACCAAGCCCACGGGGCCGATAGGACGCGCCTGGCGGGCGTAGGCACGCGCCGCCTGGCGACCACCCGGGATGACCCGTAGGGGTGGGCCCGAAGGTGCTGAGGACGGACGATGTACCGGTGTGGACCGGGGATACGGAGCGATTACTGCAGCCATGGGAACAGTCTCCTCAGGGGGTGTGACAGAAACTCGAGCCGACCCGGTACAGGCCGCCCTCCGCACCTCGGTAGGCCTGCCCGAGCCAGCCGAACCGGTCTCCCCGCTGACGGCCACCGGGGGGGTAACCACCACTGGAGAGATGGGTTCTGCTAGAACAGTCGTTCGTCGAACGACCGTTCGGCTCTGCGCCCAGCCAATCACGAACACCTGTTCGGTGTCAAACGGATTCTCGAACAGTCGTTTGGTCGAACAACTGTTTGCTTTGCCCGCCTGACCCGTGGTACCGTACAGACGTTCGTTCACCATCCCACCAGTCACCGAGCGGCGGCCCGGCGTACGTTCTGCCGCCGCCTCGTGCCCGAAGGAGCCCGCCATGTCCGTCAGCCAGCCGCTCACCGAGCGTCAGCAGGCCATCCTCGATTTCATCGAGCAACAGATGAGCGACCGCGGCTACCCGCCGTCAGTCCGCGAAATCGGGGAAGCGGTGGGATTGACGTCGCCGTCGTCGGTGCACGCCCATCTCGGCACGCTCCAGCGACTCGGGTACCTCCGCCGTGACCCCACCAAGCCTCGGGCCATCGAGGTTCGCTACGACCCGACCTCGGGTGCGTCCGATCTCGACCGTCGGCCCGTTCGCCACGTGCCGCTCGTCGGCGATGTCGCCGCCGGCACCGATGTCCTGGCCCAAGAGAACGTCGAGGAGGTCCTTCCTCTGCCTGCCGACTTCACCGGTGACGGTGACCTTTTCATGCTCCGGGTCCGGGGTGACTCCATGGTCGACGTCGGCATCCTCGATGGCGATTTCGTCGTCGCTCGTTCCCAGTCGACGGCAGACAAGGGTGACATCGTGGTCGCCGGCATCCCCGGCGACGAGGCCACCGTGAAGACCTACTCGGTCGAGGGTGACCAGATCGTGTTGCTCCCCGCCAACTCACGCCTGTCACCAATGGTGTTCGACCCCGCCGACGTCTCGGTGTTCGGCAAGGTCGTCACCGTGATGCGCAAGCTCTGAGCCCAAGGCTCCACCGCTCTGTCCTGCCAGCCAAGTCAGGCCGGAAAACATCCACGAGGGGCCACTGCCTATAGGCGGCGGCCCCTCGCTTGGTTTTGCCCCTCGACCGCTTCGGTGAGGTACATCGCTCGCGGCCCTAGAGCTTCTCGAGGGCCTCGGTGTAGCGGCTCTTCTCGCGAGCGGTGCCGAGGTCTGGCGTGGCAAACGTGTCGACCACGACCCCATCGACGTTGATCAGAAACGTGGCGCGATTGGCGCACCCGAGGGCACCGTTGAAGACCCCGTAGGACGTCGCCACAGCACCATGGGGCCAGAAGTCGGACAGCACCGGGAACTGATAACCCTGCTTCTGCGCCCACTGGGCTTGGGCGAAGCGGGTGTCACAGGAGCACGCCAGTACCTGCACCCCGGCCGCCTCGAACTCGGCGTAGTCATCCCGGATGGCACACAGTTCACCCTCACAGACACCGGTGAAGGTGAACGGGTAGAAGACCAGGGCTACCGCCTTCTCTCCTCGAAACGCCTCGAGGCTCACCACCTCGCCCGATTGATCCTTCAAGGAAAAGTTGGGCGCCTGCTGCCCTATTTCGATGGCCATCGCTACTCCTGAACTGGTCGGGAGCCACGGTCGGCTCCGGCGGTGCGTCAGGGGAGTCTAAGGAGCGGAGCCGCTATCGACGCCCTGGCGGACGAGATCATTCAGGGCGCTAAAGGCGGCGTCGAGCTCATGGCGGGTGACGAACTCTCCCGCGGTGTGGGCAATGGTGGGATCGCCCGGACCGAAATTGACCGCCGGCACCCCGAGTTCGGCGAAGCGGGCGACATCGGTCCATCCCAGCTTGGCGTTCACGGCCAGGTCATGACGATGGTGCAGGGCCGCCAGCAGGGGATGGTGCAATCCGGGGGCGGCGGCTGGGGCAACATCCACGACCTCGAACGTGTCACCGTCGGCCAAACAGGGCTCGACAACCGAGCGGACGAAGGCCTCGGCGTCCGCCGGCGTGCGGTCGGGGGCGAATCGGTGGTTCAACACCATCTCGACCCGGTCGGGGACAACGTTGGCGGCGACTCCACCCTCGACCTGCACCACTTGAAGCGCTTCGCGGTAGGTGCAGCCTTCGATCGTGGGCTGGCGCGCCTCTGTGTCGGCGATGGCGCTCAGCAGCGGACCGGCCCGATGGATGGCATTGCGACCCATCCAGGGCCGCGCGGTGTGCGCTCGCTCACCGGTGAGCACGACGGAGATGCGCATGGTGCCCTGACAACCCGCCTCGATCACCGAGGAGGTGGGCTCACCCAGGATGGCGGCATCGGCCACCATGAGGTCAGGGCGCTCGCGCAGCAGGTCGAGGAGCCCGTTCTCGGCGGCCGCCACCTCCTCGCGGGCGTAGAAGATGTAGGTGATATCCACGGCGGGTTCAGCCACGGTCCGGGCCAACTCGACCATGACGGCGATGCCACCCTTCATGTCGGTCGAGCCCAGCCCCGAGAGCCGATCGCCGGCGACCACGGGGTCGGTATTGCCGTTGGGGGGAACCGTGTCGGTATGGCCGGCCAGGATCAGCCGCATCGGGCGACCCAGGGCGGTTCGGGCCACCAGGTTGTCGCCGACCCTGGTGAGCTCCAGCCAGGGCACCGCCTCGAGCCGAGCGGTCAACCAGTCGACGATCGGGCCCTCCTGACGGCTGACCGAGGCAATGGCGACCAACTCAGCGGTGAGACCGAGAAGGTCGGTCGATCCGCTCACTGGCTGACGCCGTGATCCCGCAGGATCGAATTGAGCTGGGCCTTGTCGTGGCGCTCGCCCTCGGTGAGGCGCTTGATGACGAGCACGCAGGGCAGCCCGAACTCGCCCCCGGGGAACGCACGGGGCCGCGTGGCGGGAACCGCCACCGACCACGGCGGCACGTGGCCACGACTGAGCTCCGCCCCCGTCTCGGCATCGATCACCGGGATCGTGCTGGAAAGAACGCACCCGGCACCGAGGACCGTCCCGGCCCCGACCCGCGCCCCGTCGACCACGATGCAGCGACTGAAGATCATGCAATCGTCCTCGATGATAACCGGAGCGGCCTGCGGTGGTTCGAGGACGCCGCCGATGCCCACACCACCCCCCAGGTGCACGTTCTCACCGATCTGGGCGCAGGAGCCGACCGTGGCCCAGGTGTCCACCATCGAGTTGGCGCCCACCCGGGCACCGATGTTCACGTAGCTCGGCATCATGACCACCCCGCGGTCCAGAAAGGACCCGAAACGGGCCGACGCCCCCGGCACCACGCGGACACCGGCGGCGGCGAAGTCGTGTTTGAGCGGAATCTTGTCGGCATATTCGAACGGTCCGACCTCGATGGTGGCCATCTCGCTCTGGCGGAAGTACAGCAGGATGGCCAGCTTCAGCCACTCGTGCACGACCACACCGCCATCGCTCGAGATCTCCGCCACCCGGGCTTCGCCCCGATCGAGCAGCGTGACGGCCTCGAGAATCGCCCGATTGGCATCGACGTCGTCGACGGCCAGCTCGGTGCGGTGTTCCCAGAGCGCTTCGATGGTGGACTGGAGGTCGGCCATGGCCGACAACGCTACCGGACGGTGCGCCGCCGCCAGCCAACGCTGATGAGCCCCACTCCCGCCACCAACGGAACACCGGCCACTGCGGCGAGACCCAACCATCCGGCCAGCCACGTCCGACTGATTCCTCTCCCGATGGCCAGGGTGCCACCCGACACCACGCGCTGTTGGCGGGGATCGACCTCGGCCGCGGGGAGCGGTTTGATGTGCAGGGCGAACGTTCCCGCCCGGTCCACCTTGATGACGGCCACTCCCCTCCCTTCGTAGTGCCACACCGAGTACGCCGCCGGGGCGGCGACCACTCCCGGCGTGCCCAGCGGCTGGATCTCGACTCGCTGACCGGCGAGGGTGGCAGCCTCCACCGCCACGGCCGGAGGCAGGCTCGGCTCGGCCTCCCCGGGGCCCTCGAGGTAGAGCACGTAGGTCCCCGCCTCGTGCACCGTGAAAGTCCGGTCCTGGTCGGCCAGCGGGTAGCGCTTGAACCCGAACGGCGACACGAAAATGGTCCACGCCACCGCGGCGATGACCCCGATGGCCACCAGGGCCACCCCAGCGGGAAGCAGCAGGCGTGCCGGCGACCGCCGAACCGTGGGCAGACCGGGCGGGCCGTTCGGCGACGAGAAATCGGCTAGCAGCGGACCAGGAATCACCCGCTCGACACGGTCATGGAGCGCCCGGCGCGCCCCATGGTGGGGGCGCGGGTTCGTCGGGAGGAGCCGGCGGTGATGACGGTGGCCCCGGAGCGGGCGGCGTCCTTGCCGGCGGCGGCGTCGCACCCGGCGCCGACCCCCAGCCCGGTGGGTGTGCCGGTGGCGTCGGACCCGGATCGGGAGGAGTGCCCCACCCCGGCTGCTGCGGCTGGAGCGGCTGCGGCGAGCCAGAGCCGGGCTGGCCGTAGCCGGGCGCGCCGTACCCGGGCGCGCTCCCATAGGGAGCTGGATAGGCCGGTGTTGGCCCGTACCCGGAGAACGGAGGCGGACCCGACTGCTTCTTCCATCGGCTGCGCCTTACCGCCGTCACAATGATGAGGACCAGACCGAGCACGACACCGACCGCGGCCACCCCGATGGCCCCCAGAATCTGACCGGCGACCGACGAGTCGATGCCCTTTCCAACCGTCACGCGGGCATAGCGGGGCGATCCGGTGGATGACTGCTCCACGCTGACCAGATAGGAACCCGACGTGGGGGCCACGAACTCCCCGATCGCCCTACCCTCCCGTCCGTTCCAGCTGTAGGTCTCGCGGAAGTTCGAGGCGTTGATAGAGATCCGCTGCCCCTGGGGACCGGTCACCGTGACCGCTCCCACGCCCACGGGTACGCCGAAGTCGACCCCCGCGCCCGGGTACTCCACAAAGATCTTGTAGGTTCCGGCCGCGAGCGACATCGAGGATTCGCCGGGCACCGAGACCGTCGGGTAGTTCTCGACGGCGCCAAACACGCCCACGATGGCGGTGGCCATCCAAATCATCCCGCCTATGGCGCCCGCCGCCATGATGAGCGCTCCGATCCAGTAACCAAGGGCCGAGGGTCGCTTCCCAGTCGGAACGGCGATCGGACCGGCCCCGGGTCCACCACCGCCCACTCCCCCGCCGGGGGCACCGAAAGGCGCTTCAACCGTTGGTTCGCCCGGCAAGGTCATGGCGTCATTGTGGCCCACTGGGGCACCGCTCGACGCGATCAGCCGACCCCGAGTCGCGCGGCCACCAACTCGAGCTGATCATCGGGACGAACCATGGCCAACCGGACGTGGCCTCGCCCGGCCTCGCCGTAGAACTCCCCGGGGCTGGCCAGCACCCCCGCCTCAGTCGCCAGCCAACGGGTAAAGGCCCAGGCGTCGTCGCCCGGAGCCGGAACCCACAGATAAAACGCCCCGTGGGGAAGGGGTACCTCGGTCCCGCTCAGGGCGAGAATCTCCTGCATGCGAGCCAGCCGAGCCTGGTAACGCCCGCGCTGGACGTCCACGTGCTCGTCGTCCCCCCACGCGGCTATCGCCGCGGCCTGCACCGGTCCGGGGACCATGAAGCCGGCGTGTTTGCGGATTTCGGAGAGGTAGGTGACCAGCTCGGCGTCCCCGGCGTAGCAGCCGACACGAGCGCCGGCCAGGTTCGACCGCTTGGACAGCGAATGCACCGCGACCACGCCCTCAGTGCCATGTTCCAGGATCGTTCTCGGGGGACCGTCCCAGGTGAACTCGACGTAGCACTCGTCACTGAATATCGGAACGCCATGGGACCGCCCCCAGGCGGCGGCGACGCCCAAGTCATCGAGTCCACCGGCGGGATTGCCTGGGGTGTTGACCCACAGGCACAGGGCGCGCTCGGCGTCGCGGGGGTCAATGGCGGACCAATCCAAGCGGAAGGTGGCGTCGACGGGTACGGCCACGGCCCGACACCCCGCCAGCGTGGCCCCCATGGCGTACGTCGGATAGCTCACCTCCGGATACAAGACGGTGTCTCGATCCGGACTGCGGAGCCGTAGCCATTGAGGAACCCCGGCTACCAGCTCCTTGGACCCAATACAGGCCGCGACCTGCACGGCGTCGATGTCCACGCCGAGGCGGCGTGACATCCACGCCGCCGCCGCCGCTCGAAATGGGGGTGAGCCGATGGAGAGGGGATAGCCCCGTTCGGTCCCGGAATGGGCCAAGGCCTCGACCACCGCCGGCGGTGGGGGATCAGTCGGAGTTCCCACCGACAGATCCACGCAGCCACCGCGATGCTGACTGGCGATGGCCTCGAGCTCCCGCAGGCGATCGTAGGGGTACGGGGGAGGCACGAACCCGCCGGGCGTCGCGCTCACGGGCTCGCCGACTCCACGACGAACGCCCGCAGCCGGGTCGTGGCCGCCTCGTCGAGGCGGGCCCGCAGACGCATACCGTCGGGCTCGGCCTGCTCGACCAGCACTTCGCCCTCTCGGTGGACCGACGCCAAGACATCCCCGCGGTCAAACGGCACGTGCAGTTCCACCACAGTGGTCAGGGCCCGAAGGCGATCCCCCACCGCTCGCAGCAGGTCGTCGACGCCGGCTCCGGTGCGGGCCGAGAAGGCCACCGAGCCGGGGTGAGTGGTGAGATACCGGGCGGCCGGCTCGGCGGCGAGATCGATCTTGTTGAAGGCCACCAGCTCGGGGACATCGGCGGCACCGATCTCGGCGAGCACCAGCCGTACGGCCTCGATGTGCTCGTCGGGTTCTGGAGTGGACGCGTCCACCACGTGCACGAGCAGGTCGGCATCGACCACCACCTCGAGCGTGGACTTGAACGCCTCGACCAACTGATGAGGGAGCTTCTTCACGAATCCCACGGTGTCGGTGACCAGCACGGGCTCACCGCCGGGGAGATCCAGTCGGCGGGTCGTGGCATCGAGGGTGGCGAAGAGCCGATCCTCGACGAGCACCCCGGCGTCGGTGAGCTGGTTGAGCAGCGTCGACTTGCCCGCGTTGGTGTAGCCGACGATGGCGACCGTGCGCAGGCGGGATCGGCGCTGGGCCTTGCGTTGGGTATGGCGGTGCTTGGCGATGTCGCGCAGGTCGCCTTCGAGCTTGTGGATACGGCGGACGAGTCGCCGCCGGTCCACCTCGAGCTGGGTCTCGCCAGGACCACGAGTGCCGATGCCACCGCCCTGTTGGCTGAGGGTGCCGCCCTTGCCCCGCAGGCGGGGCAACCGGTACCGAAGCTGGGCCAACTCGACTTGGGCCTTGCCCTCCTGGCTATGGGCGTTCTGAGCGAAGATGTCGAGGATGACCGCGGTACGGTCGATTGCCGTCCGCCCGAGCATCTTCTCCAGGTTGAACTGCTGGGCGGGCGTGAGCTCGTTGTCAAAGACCACGGTGTCGGCGTCCACCTCGTCGGCCAGCTCCCGCAGCTCCTCGGCCTTGCCCTTGCCGATGAAGGTGGCGGGAACGATGGCGGTCCGCCGCTGGATGACGCGGGCGGCCTCGTCGGCACCCGCGGTGTCGACCAACTGTGATAACTCGTCCAGCGAACGCTCGGTGTCTTCCTCGTGGGCGGGAGGCACCGTCACCCCCACCAACACGATGCGCTCCCGGAAGGTGCGCTCGATGAGCCCACCCGACGCGCCGCCCAACTCTCCGAACCCGCCGCGGTGGGTCTCGTCAGGGGGCGGGGTGTCGCGCCGCTTACTCCCGCGCTCAGACATCGGCGAACTCGATGGCGGCCACCTTCACGGCTGGCCCGATCAGCGTGATAGACGGGCCCAACTGCACCTCAGCGGTGCCCCCCGGCATCTGCACCCGGATCCGCTCACCCACGAGACCCCAGTCGTGGGCCACTTGGGCGGCGGCGCACGCCCCCGTGCCACAGGCCTGCGTGATGCCCGCGCCACGCTCCCACACCCGCAGCGCCAGCGTGTCCTCACCGGTAACGGCGATGAACTCGACGTTCACCCCGTCGGAAAACTGACCCTCGAACCAGGAGCCCTCGGTGGCGACATCGATCTCGCCCGGATCGTCCACCAGCACCACGAGATGAGGATTGCCCATGTCTCCGGTCATGGCCCGGCGCCCGCCCAAGCGCTCGGCCACCGGCGTCGGAATAGCCGGGCCTGGCGCGAACGGCCCCATGTCCACACTCACCAGCGAGGTCCCCTCAGCCCCGCCCGGCTCGACCTGGAGGCGCCGGCGACCGGCATCGGTCGACACCACGAACACTCCCTCGCGTAGCTCCCGAGCGTCGGACAACGCCTGGCCGAGACACCGAATTCCGTTGCCACTCATCTTGGCCCTGCTGCCGTCGGCGTTGAAAAGATGCATGACCACGTCGACCTCGGAACCCGCCGGTGGTGCCTCACCGTGAATCAGGCCGTCAGCCCCTACCCCACGCCGCCGATCGCAGAGTTGCCGGGCCAACGCACCGTCGACGGTCGAGACGCGACCATTCACCTCGTCGAGCACGACGAGGAAGTCGTTGGCCAGGCCGTGGTGCTTGGTGAGCTGCACTGGGTCAGTCTCTCAGGAGGTCGTCGATGGAGGCCAAGGCATTGTGCCCGGCATCCACCCAGACCAGGCGTGGGTCGCGTCGGAACCACCGCTGTTGACGGCGGGCGAAACGACGGGTACGAGCCACCGCGATGTCGATCGCCTCATCAAGGGTGCCCTCGCCATCGAGATACGCGAGCAGCTCCCGGTAGCCGAGCGCCTGGCCCGCGGTGCGCGACAAGCCACGGGGGCGATCTCGGAGGGCCTGCACCTCGGCCAGAAACCCCTGGTCGAGCTGCGTCTGATAGCGGGCCACGATGCGGGCATCCAGGTCCTCGCGGTCGCGGTCCAGCCCAACCAAGGGAAACGCCAGCGGCGGGTAGGTCCCCATGCCGGGGCCATACGACGAGAACGGGCGGCCACTGCCGATGGTGACCTCCAGGGCGCGGAGGACCCGGCGACGGTTGGTGGGCTCCATCCGACCGGCCGCCACCGGATCGAGCTCGACCAGGCGTTGGTGGAGCGTGGCGGTGTCCAGCTCGCGCTCGAGTTCGACCCGAACCTCGAGATACTGAGCCGGAATCTCCAACCCGTCGATGGCGGCGCGCAGGTAGAGGCCGGTTCCTCCCACCAGCACCGCCCGATGCTGGCGTGAGGCGATGTCGGCCAATGCTTCAGCCATATCGGTTTGGAAGCGCGACACCGTGTAGTCCTCGTCGGGCTCGACCAGGTCGATGAGGTGGTGAGGAACCTCCGCTTGCTCGCCCGCCGTGGGCTTGGCCGTGCCCACATCCATGCCCCGGTACACCTGCATCGAATCGACCGACACCAGCTCGAGATCGGGGTACCGGCGGGCCAGGTCGAGGGCGACCGCCGACTTACCGGTGGCGGTCGGACCCACCAACGACAACACGATTACCCCGGACGCCATCATCGGAGCAACTGATCGACGAGGACGTGCCAGTCGAGGCGCACCAGATCGGGGTGATCGAGGCCGTAGGCGTCGAGAAAGGGGCCGAGCGCCTCGGGACTGATGACCGAGGCCAGATCGACGGCCATGGTGGCGAGGTCCCGATAGGCATCTCCGAGGCCACAGGCGGTGACATCCGCCCACCGGAGCTCATCGCCTTCGACCCGCAGCGCCGACAACCGAGCCGACCCGTGGACGACCACTGGCGGGACCGACGGCGAGGGAATGGATCCGACCACCAAGTCCAGCAGTTCGACCGGCGCGTATCGGCGGTAGGGCGGATCGAAACGATCAACGGCCACCTGGCCGGAGGCGACCCGGCTCGACGCCTCGGCCACGATCTCGGAAACACCACAAACCCACGGACAGTTCGTGGGGTCCGTGTCGTGGACCCCCCGCAGGCTCCGCCCGAGTGCACCCAAGACCGCACCGATATCGCCTCCGGCCAGTCCGGCCAGCACATCGGTGGATCCGTCGGTGCCGTCGGAGCCCTGGTCATGGGCGATCGGCACCCCACGGGCGGCCAACCAGACCGCCCGGGCGTTCGACGCGCTCAGACGGCGACCACCGGGATACGGGTGCGATGACGGGGCCCGGCGGTCACTTCGACGAGCTCACCGCGAAGGTAGTGGGCCCCGGCCTCGACGATACGGGCCAGCGCGAAGGCTCCCGGGCGCAACACGGTGCCGTCCGTCGTGACGTGGACCAGCTTGTTCTGGCCCGTGCGACACGACATCACCGCCGCGTCCTTCTTGCTGGGGACTTCGACGAGCACTTCCTCGATACGCCCTACCCGCGCCTGATGCTTGGCCAGCGCGGAGCGTTCGACCACGATGCGTAGCCGCTCATAGCGCTCAACGGCGACATCGTGGGGCACGAAGCTCTCGACCATCCCGGCCGCCTCGGTTCCGCTGCGAGGCGAATAGATGAACGTGTAGGCACTGTCGTAACCGGCCGCGGCCGCCACCTCGAGGGTGCGCTCGAAGTCGCTCTCGGTCTCACCCGGGAATCCCACGATGATGTCGGTGCTCACCGCCAAGTCATCGATGGCACTACGAGCTAGGGCAAGCCGCTCGAGATAGCGCTCGGCGGTGTATCCCCGATGCATGGCGGCGAGGATCCGGTCGCTCCCCGACTGCAGGGGGAGATGGAGATGGCG
>Ga0075021_10000364_pt1 | contig 24545 bp, 28 predicted proteins | sample ColStrG_CSR_2012_FD_72749 | JGI IMG/M metagenome (GOLD analysis project Ga0075021, IMG submission 72749) | Freshwater sediment microbial communities in response to fracking from Pennsylvania, USA - Cold Stream Run_MetaG_CSR_2012 | ecosystem: Environmental > Aquatic > Freshwater > Creek >...
AACCGGCGTAGGCAACGGGCGTCCTGACGCCCGTTGCCTACGCCGGTTCGGGCACTTCGGGCGATTTGTCCTGACGAATGAGGTCCAGCCATGCAGTTCACCGCCGAGCACGACCTGTTCCGCAAGACCGTCCGCGACCTCGTGGAACGCGAGATCAACCCCCATATCGATGAGTGGGAAGCGGCGGGGATCTTCCCGGCCCACGAGCTCTTCCCCAAGCTGGCCGAGGTTGGCTTGCTCGGGCTCGAATACGACCCGGCGTACGGTGGCCAAGGTGCCGACCACAGCTTCACCGTGATCTACGGCGAAGAGGTGGGTCGAGCTGGCTGCGGCGGCGTGCCCATGGCCATCAGCGTCCAGACCGATATGGCCACCCCCTCGCTGCACCGCTTCGGTTCGCCGGAGCTGAAGGAGCAGTACTTGGCCCCGGCCATCCGGGGCGAGATGGTGGCGGCCATCGCGGTGACCGAGCCCGACGCCGGCAGCGACGTGGCCGCCATCCGCACCCGGGCCGTGCGCGACGGCGACGAGTGGATCGTCAACGGATCCAAGCTCTACATCACCAACGGCACCCAGGCCGACTGGCTATGCCTGCTGGCCCGCACCTCCGACGAGGGGGGCTATCGGGGCATGAGCCAGATTGTGGTGCCCACTGACGCGCCCGGATTCTCGGTGAGTCGCAAGCTCGACAAGTTGGGCAACCGCTCCAGCGACACCGCCGAGCTGTCGTTCGTGGACATGCGGGTCCCAGTGAGCAACACCATCGGCGACATCGGTCGCGGCTTCCAACAACAGATGGCCCAATTCCAGAACGAGCGGATGATCGCCGCGTACATGTCGGTGGGTGGGATGCAGGCGGCGGTCGAGCGGACGATCGACTACGTCAAGCAACGCCAGGTCTTCGGCAAAGCCCTGGCCGACAACCAATACGTGCAGTTCACTTTGGCCGAGCTCATCGCCGAGATCGACGTGGCCCGGGCCTACAACCACACGTGCGCCGAGGCCTACCTGGCCGGACAGGACACCACCCGCTACGCCACCATCGCCAAGCTCATGAGCGGACGGCTCAACCGCAAGGTCGCCGACACGTGTCTCCAGTTCCACGGGGGCGTGGGATACATGGAGGAGACCTGGACGGCCCGGTACTTCCGCGACTCGCGCCTGTTGTCCATCGGGGGTGGCGCCGACGAGGTCATGTTGCGGGTGCTCGCCCAGCTCGAGGGCATCGGCGGCTCCTAAGTCGAACGCCAATCAGGCGGGTCCGACCGCCCAGTGGCGACGCCCAGTGGCGGCCTCCGCCTGGGCCGCCCAGCACCCTGCGTCACGGGGGCTGAGCCCTCGCTTGTAGCACTGCTCGCTCCCGTCCGGCGCCACCCGCCACAGTTCCTGGTTCAGGTCGACGGGTACGGCAATCTCGGCAAAGCGCTCAGGTTCCTCGAGCCGAAGGAGGTGCATTTCGTAGGCCTCGACGCCGAGATGTCGCAGGGCATGGGGGACATCCGCCTCGTCCAGTCGGATGAGTAATTCCTCGCTCAACTGATGGAACTGCAAGCCCATCACCATGCCGCACGACCACTGCAGATCCCAGTACAAGCGGGGGTCGGCATCGCTGGGGTCGGTCATGGCCGTGGGCTCCCCCACCGCCTGGTAAAGGCTCAGCTCGCTCGTCCGCACGCGACACAACGGTTCCTCTAGAAGTCGACTGCGAGGAAAGTTCCGCAGCCTGATCAAGCCGTCGCGCATCCGCACACACTAGGAGCCACGGACGCGTTCTCAGGGGAGGCGGGCCACGAGCCGCTTGGGGCCGGCCGAGCAAGCGCAGGCGGACCCCGCGGCGCCTAGTCGGATGGGACCTCGGTCGGCGTGCCGAACAGGGGCTCGTCGGTGCTGCGGATGTCGGCGGCCGGGATCCCGTTGGGGTGATCGCGGCGTACCCGATCGATCGCATCGAGCGCGATCGCCAGATGGTCGCGCCGAGAGGCCTCATAGAACGCGGCGGCCGCCCCCGACAGTTTCGGCGCGCCGTGCAGCGGCTTGTCGGATACGCACAACAGCGTGGCGTTGGGCATGCGATAGCGGAACCCGTTGGCGGCGATCGTGGCCGATTCCATGTCCACCGCCACGCTGCGGGAGGCGCGGATAGCCGCCAGGGCCGGAGCCTGATTGAACTCCCAGTTCCGGTTGTCGGTCGTGTAGACGGTGCCGAGGCGGAAGCGGGTGTCTCGCTCGGCCAAGGCATCGAGCAGGAATCGGTTCAGGTAGTGGTTGGGCGTGACAGGCACGCTCGTGGGCAAGACGTCGTCGAGCACGTGGTCACCGCGCAGATAGGCCGTGGCCAGCACGAAATCGCCGACGTCTTGGTGGTTCCGAAGCCCTCCGCAGTGGCCGATCATGATCAGCGCGTCGGGCCGCAAGACCCCGACGTGATCGGTGATCGTCTTGGCATTGGAGGGCCCCACGCCGATGTTGACGATGCTGACGCCGGCATTGCCGGGGGAACGGTGATGCCACGCTGGCATCTGGACCGGGCGATCGGGTCCATGAGCTTCAGGGAATCGCTCGCGAAACGCCTCGATGTGCATGGCGTAGTTGGTGAAGAGGATGTAGCGCTGGAACGACTCGGGCGAGGTGCCCGTGTAGTGGGCCAGCCGGTCGAGTGACAGGGCCACCCGCTCGGGCCCGAACAGGAACAGCTTCTTGGTACGGACATCCCAGTCGCTCTCGTCCACCGCCTCGGCCAACGCCACATCACCCAACTCGACGGCCGGACGCGACGGGCGCACCCCGATGGTCGCGCCCCGTCGCAGGAGGGCGGCGAGCTCGCGCTCGAGGTACCAGCGAATCGAGGCCACGCTGGCGAACTCACCAGTGATCCGCGGGTTGTGCCGAGACCAGGGTCGGATGACCTCGACCTCGGCGTAAGACCCACCGGCAGTGACCTCGCCCAGCGTCACCAGCAGTCGCTCGACGGCGGCGGCGACATCGGTGCCGGGGTCGAGCGCGGAGCCATCCTCGACCGCCATCATTCGCTGGAGACCGGGTCGAGGTGCGAGGTGTCGTTGAACCGCCGGAGGATCCAACGGTCGTCGAGCACGACCAACTCGGAGATCGATGCGTTGTCGGCCCCCGCGAAGGCGAAGGGCTGGGAGTGTGTGGCCTGGGAGAGCAGGGCCCCGATCGTCCCCCCGTGGGCCACCACCACCACCAGTTGATCCGGGTGGGCCGCGGTCACCCGGTCGAGCCCGGTCCGCACCCGGGTCCCGAACGCCGCGTCCTTCTCAGCACCGGGAATGACCTCCCAGCTCTGCTCGGTCCACATGCGTACGGCGAGCGGGTCTCGCTCGGCCGTCTTCTGGCGGAACAATCCGGCCTCCCACTCACCCAGATACACCTCGCGCAGGTCAGCCTCGACGCGTGGCTCGATGCCCAGGCGGTCGGCCAGTGGCGCGGCCGTCTCCGCCGTGCGCCGCAGCGTGGTCACGTAGATGGCATCGATGGGCTGGCCGGCCAGGCGTTCGCCCACCCGTTCGGCCTGCACCCGACCCTCCGGCGAGAGCGCCGGGTCGCCGTGCCCATCCTTGAGCTCGTGGTCCTGGCCCTCGATCACCGGCTCGGACTCGCCGTGGCGCACGAGGAGGATATTCGTGGCGCCCGGCGGTCGCTCGAATCGGTATTGGCGGAATTGCTTCGGGTCAGCCATGACGGCCGAGCGTACGCGAAGCCCGACGGCAGGCGTCGAGGGTTGTCAGGCGGCGTCGAGGGCGGCACGCACCGAGGCAATAAAGGCCGCCGCACCCAGGGGACCCTCGCCGTCGAGGAGGCGGCGAATCAGGGCCGAGCCGATAACTACGCCGTCGGCTTCCTGGCACACCTCGACGGCTTGGGCGGGCGAGGACACGCCCACGCCGACCAGGACCGGCTTGTCGGTCACCGCCTTGAGACGCTGGGCGATGACCAAGGAGCTGGCGGCCAGGGCGTCGCGCTCCCCCGTCACCCCGAGCAGGCCGACGGCGTACACGAACCCCCGCGCCCGGGCGCATACCCGGGGTAGTCGCTCATCGGGCGCCGTGGGCGCCGCCAGTAGCACCGTCTCCACGTCGGCGGCGTCGGCGGCGCGGGCCCAGGGGCCCACCTCCTCGAGCGGTAGGTCGGGAAGGATCGCCGCACACACGCCGCTGGCCGCCAGCGAACTGGCGAAGCGCTGCAAGCCGGTGCGAAAGGCGATGTTGTAATAGGTCATCACCGCGAGCGGGACCCCGGCGTCGACCGAGGCCAGCTCGTCGAGGATGCTGACCGGCGTCGCGCCGCCGGCCAGCGCCCGCTCACTGGCGGCCTGGATCACCGGACCGTCCATGACCGGGTCACTGAAGGGCACGCCGATCTCGATAGCATCGGCGCCGGCGTCGGCCACGGCCCGCACCACCTCGGCCCAGTCCGAGCCGAGTCCACCGGTGACGTAGGGGACCAACAGCTTGCGGCCCCGGTCCCGGGCGGCGCGCAGCGCGGTCTCCAGGGTCCCGGGCTCCAACGGTGCCTCGGGCACGGTGAGATCGAGGTCGTCAGTGCCCACCGTGGTGGGTGGCGGCGTAGTCATCCCAGGATGTCCATCATCTGGGCCACGTCCTTGTCGCCGCGACCCGAGAGATTCAACAGCACCGTCTCGCCGGCCAGTTCGGCCCGGGCGCGGGACACCCAGGCCAGGGCATGAGCGGGCTCCAGTGCCGGGATGATGCCCTCGGTGCGAGACAACAACTGGAAGGCGTCGATGACCTCGGCATCGGTGACCGTCTCGTAGCGAGCACGACCAATCGACGCCAGGTGCGAATGCTCGGGGCCGACACCGGGATAGTCCAGGCCGGCCGAAATCGACTGGGCTTCGAGCACCTGGCCGTACTCGTCCTGCATCAGGAACGAGCGCATGCCGTGAACAACACCGGGCACCCCACGCGTCACCGCCGCCCCACCGGCGGGCTCGACCCCCACCAGCTCGGCTGACGTGTCGGCGAAACCGGAGAAGAGCCCGGCGGCGTTGGAGCCCCCGCCCACGCAGGCGGTAACCAGGTCGGGCACCCCGCCGTCGAGCACTGCGGCGCACTGGGCCCGCGCTTCGCTACCGATGACCCGGTGGAACTCGCGAACCATCCACGGATACGGGTGCGGACCCATGACCGAGCCCAGGCAGTAGTGGGTGTTTCCCACCGTCGCCACCCAGTCCCGCATGGCCTCGTTCACGGCGTCTTTGAGGGTGCGGCTGCCCGACACCGCTGGAACGACCTCAGCCCCCAGCAGACGCATCCGGAACACGTTCAGCGCCTGGCGAGCCATGTCGACCTCGCCCATGTAGACCATGCACTCCATGCCCATCAGCGCGGCCGCGGTGGCGGTGGCCACGCCGTGCTGACCGGCGCCGGTCTCGGCCACCAGCCGGGTCTTGCCCATGCGCCGGGCCAACAATGCCTGACCCAGAACGTTGTTGATCTTGTGCGACCCCGTGTGATTCAGGTCTTCGCGCTTGAGCAACAACCGCAGGCCGAGCGTCTCACTCAGGCGATGACATTCGGTCAGCGGGGACGGACGACCGGCGTAGTCGCGCAACAGATCGTCGAGCTCGGTCCTGAAGGCGGGATCAGCCCAGGCCTGACGGAAGGCGACTTCGAGGTCATGGCAGGCGGGAATGAGGGTTTCGGGTACGAAGCGTCCCCCGAACTCCCCGAAGCGGCCGTCGGGTGACGGTTCTCCCATGAACGACGCTTCACCGGGCGACGACACCATGCACTCCTCGCAACGGCTGCGCACCACGGCAACCTGACGGATGGGACCGGCGCCACCCTACGCGGGGCACCGCCCACCGGAGAACTCAGAATCCCCCGTCGCCCTCAGGCCGGTGAGCTGTCCTCTTCCCAGTCGTAGACCAGGGGCTCCTCGTCGAACTCGTCGGGGGGGAGCACGGCTCGGGTGTCGACCGGTGCATCGACGTCGACCTGCACTTCCCCGTAAGTCTCAGCCGCGTCCTTGGCCTCGTTGATGAAGCGCATGACCTTGCTGGCGTCCTTGCGCCCCGGCTCGCGCTCCACCCCAGTCGCCACGTCGACGCCCCAGGGGCGCACCTGGGCCACGGCATCGCCCACGTTGTCGGGCGTGAGGCCGCCGGCCAGGATCACCCGTCGGGTGAGCGGCAGGCCCTCGGCCAGCACCCAGTCGAACACCTGGCCGGAGCCGGGCGTGGCGCCGTCGATCATGATGGCATCGGCCGCGGTGTAGTCGTCCACCCGCTCGAGCATGCGATCGCCGGCGGAGAAGACCTGGATGAGGAACTGCACCCGCTGGCGAATCCACTTGCCCTCGGCCGGTGTCTCGTGGCCGTGCAGCTGGACCCCGTGCAGGCCGGCGGCGTTCACCATCTCGACCACTCGTTGCGAGGCCTCGTCGCGAAAAATGCCGACGGTCATGACCTCGGGCGGCAGGCGCCGGGCGATGTCACGGGCCTGGTTGACGGCGATCTGGCGGGACGATCCCGGCGCGAAGTTGAAGCCCACGGCGTCGGCCCCCATGGCCACCGCCAGCAGGGCATCTTCTTCGTTGGTGATGCCACAGATCTTCACGAACACGCTGCAACGCTAGTGGCGCGGTCGTCTGATCCTGCGTCTTTACCGTGGTCGAGCGGCGCGCAGGGCGGCGACGCCGGCCGTGGGCTGGCCGGAGGTGACCAACGCCTCACCCACCAGCACCGCGTGATAGCCCGAGTCGTACAACGCCGCCGCCTCGGCCGGCCCCGAGATTCCCGATTCGGCCACCCGCACCACCCCCGGCGGCATCTGGGACGCCAGCCGCATGGCCCGAGCAGTGTCGACCTCGAAGGTGACCAAGTCCCGTTGGTTGACGCCGACCAGATCCGCTCCCAGTTGAACGGCCCGCTCCAGTTCGGCCTCGTCGTGGATCTCAACCAGGGCATCGAGGTCGAGCGTTCGGGCCAGGGCGAGGAACTCGGTCGCCTCGGCATCGTCGAGGGCGGCCAAGATCAAGAGCACGGCGTCGGCCCCCATGAGCCGGGCGTCGACCACGTCGAGCGCAGAAACGGTGAAGTCCTTGCGCAACACCGGGAGCCCGGCGCCGGCGCGGGCCGCCCGGAGGTCGGCGGCTGAGCCCTGGAAGAACGCCTCATCGGTGAGGACGGACAAGCATGTTGCGCCCCCCGCTTCGTACGCCACGGCGAGGTGGGCCGGGTCCAAGTCGGCGGCGAGCAAACCCTTCGACGGCGAGGCGCGCTTCACCTCGGCGATGATGGCCAAGCCGTCACAAGCCGCCAGCGCGGCCCGGAACCCCCGGGTGGGATCCATGGCCAAGGCTTGGTCGACCAATGGGGTCAGGGGCCGGGCGTCGAGGGTGGCCGCCTCACGGTGGGCGGCCAGGATGCGATCGAGGTAGGTGGCGGTCATCGCGGACGGAGGCTGTTCATCGGCCCTTCCCCAGCCCACCGGAGGTTCAGTGGTCGAAGCCTTTGCCGGACACCGGAGTCGTGGTCACCAGCAGGGGGCCGTCGCCGAGCAGCCCACCAAGATCACCGAACAACCCGGCCATCGCGGGGCTGGCACTGTGGGCGGCGAGGGCGTCAGCATCGGCGTAGAGCTCGAACATCCACACCGTGTTCTCGTCGTTGTCGTCGGTGTTGATCGTGTAGACCAACGTGCCGTCCTCCTCAGCCACCGTGGGGAGGAGCTTCTCGAGCGCGGCGATCATCTCGGCGCGCTTTCCGGGCTGGGCGGTGAGCTTCACGAACATCGAGGATTTGGCCATGGGCAGGCACCCTAGCGGGTGGCTCCGGGCGTCACTAGCGGTCGCTCTCCAGGCTCCGCATCACCGCAAACGCGGGCGTGAGGATGAACGACAGGCCCGACAGCACGAGGCAGACCACCCCGATGGCTAGGAGCGGCCCGAAGCTCGCCACCAACCCGGCCGAGAGCGCGAACAGGGCCACCCCCAGCAGGACGACCGGGGCCAGCTGCACAGCCCGCGGCACACTCGCTCCATTGCCGGGACCGGCCTCGTCCAGCAAGGCGGCGTAGTCGGTGTCATCGTCCTCATACGGAACGAACTCGGGGCTCGGAGCCCCCGCCGGGCGGTTCCGCCGCTCGGACAGCCGGCGCTCCTGATGGTCCGCCGCCTGAGCCTGGTCGTAGTCCCGTCGACGATCGGCATCTCCCAGCACCATCCAAGCCTGGTTGATCTGGCGCATCCGTTCCTCGGCACCGGAGCGAGTTGGGGCATCAGCGTCGGTATGGAAGTCCGGATGGGCGATCCGGGCCACGCGCAGGTACGCCCGCCGCACCTCGGCGGGCGATGCCGTCACCGGAACGCCAAGGACCTCGTAATGGGTCACGCCTTTGATGCTAGAACCTGTGGTCCATCGTGGGACCGGTCCGGGGTGCCAGCATGGACCGGACATGGCCACCAGCGATCCGACCGTCGTCGTCCTCATCGAAGACGACCCCAACATCGCCGACCTCGTCGACCTCTACCTGCGCAACGACGGCTACCGGGTCTACCAGGCGAACAACGGCACCGCGGGCTTGGCCTTGGTCCGTGACCGAAGCCCCAAGTTGGTGATCCTCGACGTCGGACTGCCGGGCGAGCTCGACGGGTTGGGCGTATGCCGTGAGCTCCGCTCCCACAGCGACATCCCCATCATCATGCTGACGGCCCGCGACGGGGAGATCGACCGGGTCCTCGGGCTCGAGTTGGGCGCCGACGACTACGTGACGAAGCCGTTCTCACCCCGCGAGCTGGTCGCTCGGGTCAAAGCCATCCTGCGCCGGGCCGACGGGCCGACACGCGACGCGCCGACGGTGCTGGTGGCCGGCGAGGTGGAGGTCGATCTTGGCCGCCGGGAGGCGCGTGTCACCGGTGCGCCCGTGGCGCTGGCCGCCCGCGAGTTCGACTTGTTGGCCTACCTGGCCGACAACCGGGGATTGGCCCTCAGCCGGCGCCAGCTGCTCGACGGTGTCTGGGGCGTCGACTGGATCGGGGACGAGCGCACGGTCGATGTCCATGTCCGCCAACTCCGCAAGAAGCTCGGCGAGGGCTTCCCCCTCACCACCGTGTGGGGTGTGGGCTACCGCCTCGACTGAGAACTCATGATTTCCTCACACCTTCACGCAACACTGGAACACGTGGACGTGACCTTGTGAGGCGGCGCATCACCATCGCCATTCTCGGCACTGTCGCCGCCGCTTTGGTGCTCGTCGGTCTGGGAACGCTGGCCCTCACCCGTGTCAGTGCTCGCAGCACGGCCCGCCACGACCTCGTCGCCCAGGCTGAGGCCACCAGTTCCCTATTGGATCTGGGGAGCGGCTTGCGGGCATCGAATGGCGCTCGACTCCCCGCCCGTCAGCGTCTGGCCCGGGTCCGCGAGGTACTGAAGCTCGAAGACATCAGCATCGTGTTGCTCAACGACCAGAACGAGCCGCAAGGAACCGGCGACGCGTTCCCCCCCGGGGTCAACCTCACGTCCGCCCAACTGGCGAGCCTGCGCAATGGTGAGGTCGTGAGCGGCAGCCGAGGCCAGGAGGTCTACGCCGTCGCCCCGCTGGACACGGTCGGGGCCACGCTCCCCGTGCTCGTGCTGACCCGCAATCTTGGACCCACGGTGGGCTCGGGTTGGGGTTGGTTCGTCCTGTCGTCCGCCGTCGTACTGCTCCTCGGGGCGCTCGTGGCCCTCCGTCTCAGCCGCCGCCTGACCCAGCCGCTACGCGAGGCCACCCAGGCCACGGCCACCATCGCCGAGGGCGACCTCAGCGTTCGTCTGGCCATGACCGCGGGCGGCGCCAACGACGAGCTGGACGCACTGGCCCATTCCATCAATGCCATGGCCGACTCGCTCCAACGGTCGCGGGGGCTGGAACAGCAGTTCCTGCTCTCGGTGTCGCACGACCTGCGCACGCCCCTCACCTCGATCCAGGGCTACGCCGAGGCCATCGCCGATGGCGCGGCACCGGACACAACGGCAGCGGCCGGAATCATCCTGACGGAATCGCGCCGGTTGGGACGGCTGGTGCGTGATCTCTTGGACCTGGCCAAGCTCGAGGCCCGGCAGTTCACCTTCCATCCCGTCATCGTCGACCTGTCCGACGTGGTGACCGACTCGACCGACGGCTTCGTTCCCGACGTACAGGCCGCCGGCTTGCGCCTTGACGTCGTCACTCCGTCCGGACCGGTGTGGGGGCGAACCGACCCCGATCGCCTCGCCCAGGTGGTGGCCAACCTCATCGAGAACGCCCGCAAGTTCGCCGCCACCACCATCACCGTGGCCGTCACGGCCACACCCACCGGGCCCGAGATCTCGGTGGCCGATGATGGTCCCGGGATCGCCCCCGCCGACCTCCCCCACGTGTTCGAGCGTCTGTATGTCGCCAGCCACGACCCCGTGCGGGCCGAGGTGGGATCGGGGCTCGGCCTGGCCATCGTGCGCGAATTGGTGGAGGCCATGGACGGACGGGTGTGGGCCGAGGCCAGCGAGCAGGGCGGGGCCCGCCTCGTCGTGCACCTACCGCCATCGGTCGCGCCACCCACGGCACCGTCGTCAGAACCGCCGGCCCCGCCGCCACCGCCATCGCCCATCCAGTAGTGGCGCCGCCGATCAGCTCTCCGCCATGGTCGCGGGCAACTCGTCGATCTCGGCGCCGCTGGTTCCCCCCGGCCAACGAAGCTCTGCCCGGGCGGGGGGAACGACCGATCGAGCAACGAAGGCCAACGCCACGGGTGCACCTCGCGTCGCCGACCACGCCGAGCTGGTGATCGAGCCGACCACTTTGTCGTCCACGACCACCTCGGCTCCCTGAGGGGGAACCGCGCCGGCGTCGATGACGAGGCGCCGCAGGTGGCGGGGCACGTTTCCACCCCGCGAATCCACGCGGGCCACCAGCTCCTGGCCGGTGTAGCAACCCTTGGTGAAGCTCACCGAGGCGTCGATGACGGCCTGACCCAACTCGGCCGGGATGACGCCCTCGGCGACCTCGGCCCCCATCCGGGGTACGCCTGCCTCGATGCGGTCGGACTCGGGCACCTCTTCGCTGCTCGGGGTGGCCTCCCGTCGCTCGATCTCGGCCGCCGTGCGGATCTTGAAGCGCTGAAGACGGGTCACCACCGCCTCCCCGAAACCGGCATCGACGTCCAGCTCGAAGGCGTCGCTCCCGGTTCGCGTCACGCCGAACCAGTACCCGAGCTTGCCGTTCGGTTCCAACAACAGCGTGGAGGCGCTGCCGCCGACCTCGAGGGCGAGTACGTCCTGGCTCAACTGACCTTGCAGATAGGTGCCGGCGTCGGGTCCGGTGACGGTGATCAGCTCACGACTCATAGCCGTCCATTCTCGCCGTTCCGAGGTCCGAAACCCCCCAAGTCCTCGAAACCCTCGAACCGGCGTAGGAAGTGGTCGCCCTGGCGACCACTTCCTACGCCGGTTCGGGAGGGGGGCGTTCGGGAGGGAGGCCGCGGCGTTGGGCCGTCATTCGTCGAGCGCCGGGAACGGCTACCAGCAGGGCCTGGGCTTTGTTGTGACATTCCAGATCCTCGTGCTCGGGCACGCTGTCGGCCACCACCCCGGCGCCGGCCTGAACGGAGGCCCGCCCGTCGGGGGCCACCACCATCGTGCGGATGGCGATGGCGGTGTCGATGTTGCCGGAGAAGTCGATGTAGCCCACCACCCCTGCGTAGGGCCCGCGCTTCACCGGCTCGAGCTCGTCGATGACCTCCATCGCCCGCACCTTGGGCGCGCCCGAGACGGTGCCGGCCGGCAAGGTGGCCCGCAACACGTCGATCGGGGTCCGCCCCTCCGCCAGTTCGCCCGACACCTGGGAGGTGAGATGCATGACGTGGCTGTAACGCTCCAACGTCATCATCTCGTCCACCTTTTCTGTCCCGAAGCGCACGACTCGGCCGACGTCGTTGCGGGCCAGGTCGACCAACATCACGTGTTCGGCGATCTCCTTGGGGTGCTCGCTCAACTCAGCACCCATACGCCGGTCCTCCTCCTCGGTGCGCCCCCGGCGTCGGGTCCCCGCGATCGGCCGGGAGATCACCCGATCGCCCAGCAGCTGCACCAACGGCTCGGGCGAGCAGCCGACGAGGGTGACCTCGGGATGGCGGGAGAAGTACATGTACGGGCTCGGATTCACCTGCCGCAGGACGCGGTAGACGTCGAACGGGTCCGCCCCGAGGTCGAAGTCGAACCGTTGCGCCAGCACCACCTGGAAGACGTCGCCAGCCAGGATGTATTCCTTGGCCACCTCCACCGCTCGGCAGTAGTCGCCCGAGCCCATCGACGAGCGGACATCAGGAAGGTCTTCGTCCAACGAGGGCGGATCGACCAGGGGCTCGTCGAGGGCTCGGGCGCCGTCCAGGGCCAACTGCTCGAGGCGGGCCCGCGCTTCGTCGTAGGCCCGGTCAATGTCCTCGGTCGTGGCTTCGGGAGGGATCCAGGCGTTGGCGATGAGCGTCACCCGCTGGCGGAAGTGGTCGAAGGCGGCCAGCTCCCCGATGATGGATTGGATGGCGTCCGGGTAGTGCTGGTCATCGGTGGGGCCGCCGGGGAGGTCCTCGACTTCGCGGACCACGTCGTAGCCCAGGTAGCCGACGAGACCGCTGTGAAGCGGCGGGAGCTCGGGCAACGAGGGAGCCCGGTAGTGATGGAGGACCGCCTCGGTGGCGGCCAGGATCCCCTCGTCCAACGGGACCGAGCCGGCCATCGGATGGTCAGCGGTGACGCGGCGGCCGCGGGCCACCATCGTGACCGCATGGTGACGACCCACGAAGGACCACCGTCCCCAACGCTCGCCGTGTTCCACCGATTCGAGGAGGAACCCTGGCTCATCGCCGGGGCACAGGCGGGCGAAGGCGGCGACGGGGGTGATCAGATCAGCAAGCAGCTCGCGCCAGACGGGCACGACGGAGTACTCCGCCGCGAGCGCGTGGAACTCGGCGCGTGAGGGTCGGTGCACGGCGGTCAGGACCCGGAGGTCGCGGCCGCGTCGGTGTCGGGCCCGAAGGCGCGAAAGAAGCAGGAATATTCGCCGGTGTGACAGGCACCCTTGCCCTCCTGCTCGACCACGAACAGCAGCGTGTCCCCGTCGCAGTCGTAGTACCCCTCGCGGACGTACTGACGGTCCCCTGAGGTCTCACCTTTGCACCAGTACTCCTGGCGGGAACGGCTCCAGAACCAGGTGCGTCCCGTCTCCAGCGTCTGACGGAGCGAGTCGGCGTTCATCCACGCCATCATCAACACCCGACCGGTGCCTTCCTCCTGGATGATGGCGGGCACCAGCCCATCGTCATTGAAGGCGACCGCCGCAAGCTGGTCATCGGTGAAGGGGGTGGGGGTGGACACCGGCATGGCCGCTCATGGTAGAGGCGGATCCGAAGGGTTCACGAACTGGATTCCGCGGGCCGCGATTAGTCGGTCGGCCCGGGGTCATCGGACTCCGGTCGTCCCTGCGAACGTTCCTCGGCCCGGCGCACCGCGTCGTCGAGCCAGTCGGGGTGGAGCGACTCCCGCGCTTCCTCCTCGCTCACTGGCGGGACGACCTCCCGCAAGAGCGCGCCGACCTCACGCCGTCGGATCTGTTCATCCTCGGACAAATCACTGACCTTGGGGGCGTCGTCGCGCAGCCCGCGACTGATCCACCACGCCACCGTTGCGGCCAGCGCGCCCAGCAACCCCACCACGACCAAATCGCCGACCACCGAATGCGTAAATCCACCCGCAGCCGAGGCCGAGTCGCCGTCGCTTGGAGGCGGCGCGGTGAATCCGAACCAGTTGGTCCAGAACCCGAAGAAGACCACTACCAGCAGGACCGATAGCCCCATGCCGAACCACAACCAGCGATCCTCGACCGGGATATGGAATCGCGATTGTCCAGGCGTACGGGGAGCACGGGGCAGCCGGGCCGGCTCACGCTTGCGTTCCGGCTCGGGCCACGACGTCATGGGTGAAGCCTAAGTCCGCGGCGCTCACCACCACGGCGAACCCGGCGCTACAGGTAGAGCCCCGTCGAACCCTCTTCGAGCCGGCTGGCGGCCACGGCGTGGACGTCGCGCTCGCGCAGGATGACGAAATCCTCACCCCGGACCTCCACCTCGTAGCGATCCTCTGGGTTGAAGAGGACGTGGTCGCCCGCTTCCATCTGGCGCACGTTCGGACCGACGGCCACGACCTCGGCCCAAGCCAGGCGCTTACCGACTTGGGCCGTGGCCGGAATAAGGATGCCGCCGGAGCTGCGGCGCTCGCCCTCCCCTCCTCCGATCCGAACCAGGATGCGGTCCGACATCATCTTGATGGGCAGCTTGTCGGAGCCCACCGCCAATCGGTCGGCCAAGGTGTCGCCGGGCCTGCCCGATGGAGTGGCCGAGCGCTTGGCTGCTTTGGTCGACTTCTTTGCCGGCGCCGACACCGGCTCGTCGAGCGGGGCGGATTCCGGCGCTGGTTCAGGGGTCGGATCGGCGGCTTGATCATCGGCGAGCACGGGACCGACGGTACCGTCTTGAACCATGGCCGACGATTCCACTCCGGTGACGCCACTCCGGATGACCACCGCCGATGGGGTCACCCTCGAGGCCGACGTGGTGGTGCCCGAGAGCGCCACGGCGGCAATCGTGCTGGCCCACCCCCACCCGCTGCACGGGGGCTCCATGCGTTCGCTCGTCACCAGCGAGTTGTTTCGCACCTTGCCTGCTCACGGGCTCGCCGTGCTTCGATTCAACTTCCGCGGCGTGGGGGCATCCGAGGGTACCCACGGTGCCGGTGTCGACGAACGGCTCGACATCGAGGCGGCGCTGGATCACCTGGCCGAGGTCGCCCCGGCACGTCCTCTCGTCCTGGCCGGGTGGTCCTTCGGGGCCGACGTGGCCCTCACCGTGGACGACCCCCGGCTGGCCGGGTGGTTCCTGATCTCCCCACCGATCCGCGTCGTGCCCGTCGACTCGATGGTCGCCGCCCACGATGCCCGGGCCAAGCTGCTCGCCGTGGCCGAGCACGACGAGTACCGCCCGCCGGCATCGGCCCGCGAGATCACCGCTGATTGGGTCAACACTCATATCGAAGTGGTGGCCGGCGCGGATCACTACTTCGCCGGACGCACCACCAAGGTGGCCGACCTGCTGGTCGGCTTCGTGGCCTCGTTCCAGGGAGAAGCGACTAGCTGACGGCGGGTCGGGTGACCACGCCGGAGTCGGCCAAGCGGGCCTTGGCCTCCGCGATGGTGTGTTCGCCGAAGTGGAAGATCGACGCCGCCAACACCGCGTCGGCCCCACCCTCGACCACCCCGTCGACGAGATGCTGGAGGTCCCCGACCCCACCGCTGGCGATGACCGGGATGCCCACCGCGTCGACGACGGCGCGGGTCAACTCGAGGTCGAAGCCGTCACGGGTTCCGTCACGGTCCATCGATGTCAGCAGGATCTCGCCGGCGCCGAGCCGCTCGGCTCGGCGGGCCCACCATACGGCGTCGGTCCCGGTGGCCGTCCGCCCGCCGTGGGTGAAGACTTCGAAACCGCTCTTGGTCGGGGCGTCACTCTCGGGCGGGCAGCGGCGCGCGTCGATGGCCACGACCACGCATTGCGACCCGAACTCGGCGGCCAACTCGCTGATCAGGGCGGGGCGTTGCAGCGCGGCGGTCATGACCGACACCTTGTCGGCGCCCGCTCGCAGCAGTTGGCGAGCATCGTCGACCGAGCGGATGCCACCGCCGATGGTGAACGGAATGAACACCTCTTCGGCGGTTCGGCGCACCAGATCGATGATCGTGTCGCGGTCATCGCTCGACGCGGTGATGTCCAGGAAGACCAGCTCGTCGGCACCTTCGGCGTCGTAGCGCGCCGCCAACTCGACCGGATCACCGGCATCGCGGAGGTCGACGAAGTTGACGCCCTTGACCACACGTCCGGCATCGACATCAAGACAGGGAATCACCCGAACGGCACGCATGGGCGGCGATTCTACCGGTGTCTCAGGACCCGGCGGTCGCGTCCAATGCTTCCTCCAGGGTGAAGGCACGCTCATACAGGGCCCGGCCCACGATGACCCCGGACAGCCGTCGACCCCCCGATTTCAGTGTCTGCAACGCCCGCAGGTCGCCAAGGGAACCGACGCCGCCGGAAGCGATCACGTCGATCGAGGTCTCGGCCAACACCAGGGCCAGCCCCTCCAGATCGGGGCCCTCCAGCGTGCCGTCCCGGCCGATCTCGGTCACCACCAGGGCACTCACCCCGGCGTCGGCGAAACCTCGGGCCACGTCGACCACATCACGACCGGAGCCCTCCTCCCACCCGCGAACCGCCACATCGCGACCGCGGGCATCGAGGCCGACGGCGACAGGCATGCGCCGCGCCAGACGCCGTACGAGATCGGGATCCTCCAACGCCGCGGTGCCGAGCACCACCCGGGCCACCCCGGCCTCGGCCAGCGCGTCAGCCGACGCGTCGTCGCGCACCCCACCCCCCGTCTGCACCGGTACGTCCACCGCCGCCGCGATGGCGGCGACCACCGGTCGGTTGACGGGATCGCCGGTGCGGGCGGCGTCGAGGTCCACCACGTGAATCCATGGGGCGCCGGCCTCGGCGAAGGCGAGAGCCTGAGCCACCGGGTCGTCGCCGTAGACCGTCTCGCGCCCATAGTCGCCCTGGTAGAGGCGGACGCAACGACCGTTGCGCAGATCGATGGCGGGATAGAGGTCCATGAGAAGGCGGTCGATGCCGGTCCGCTCAGCGGTCGCCAGTCGAGCCGACACCGCGTCGGGACACCGATGGCGAGGGCCGAGGAGCATTCCCGGCCAGGGCGACGAAGTTGGACAAGACCTGGAGACCGGTGGTGGCGGACTTCTCCGGATGGAACTGCGTGGCCCACAGGTTGTCGCGGACGACGGCGGCGGTAACCGCCGCGCCGTAGTCACAGGTGGCCACCACATCGTCGGTGATTTCTGGGGCGTAGGAGTGCACGAAGTAGACCCAGGCCGGCTCGGTCAAGCCGTCAAACAGCGCCGACGGACGTCGCCGTTCGAGCATGTTCCATTGCATCTGCGGGCGCTTGACGTCTCCGGAGAGCTGGCGCACATGACCCGCCAGCACGCCCAGACCGTCGACGCCCGGAGTCTCCTCCGAACCCTCGTACAGCATCTGCATGCCCACGCAGATGCCCAAGAACGGGCGGTCTGCCTCAATCGCCTCGAGCGCGAGCTCGTCCATTCCTGTGGCCCGCAACTGCTCCATGCATCGTCCGAAGGCACCGACCCCGGGGAGGACGACCCCCGCCGCCTCGCGAATGAGCCCGGGGTCGTCAGTCAGGCGAGCGTCGGCCCCGAGGTGCTGTAGCGCTTTTTGCGCCGATCGGAGGTTCCCGATGCCGTAGTCCAACACGGCGATGAGGGTCACAGCGTCCCCTTGGTGGACGGGATCCCGCCGCCCTCGACGCGGACGGCGTCGCGCAGCGAGCGGGCCACCGCCTTGAAGGTGGCCTCGATGATGTGGTGGGTGTTGCGCCCCCGGATCAACGTCACGTGCAGCGTGATCGCCGCGGCCACGACGAAGGCCCGCCAGAACTCCTCGACCAACTGGGGATCGAAGGGTGGGTCACCCAGGATCTTCTCGCCCGGGAACTCAATCTCGTAGACGAAGAACGGCCGGCCCGACAGGTCGAGGGCCACATCGACCATCGCCTCGTCGAGCGGGACGCGGTTCGATGCGAAACGACGCACCCCGGCCTTGTCACCCAGCGCCGTTCGGAACACCTCACCCAGGGCGATGCCCACATCCTCGACGGTGTGATGGGCGTCGATCTCGAGATCGCCCGCGGCGCGCACCGACAGGTCGAAGCCACCGTGGCGACCGAGTTGGCTGAGCATGTGATCGAAGAACGGGATTCCCGTCGACACCGCCACCTGTCCGGTGCCGTCGAGCGAGAGATCGATGGCGATATCGGTCTCATTAGTGGTGCGAGCCACGGCAGCGATGCGTGGGCTTGTCGAATCGGGGGACTGGTCGGTCATGTGAGCATCTCCGAGAGCGCAGCGAGGAAGACATCATCTTCGTCAGGGGTGCCCACCGTGACGCGTAGGCAGCCTTCGAGGCGAGGCATGGCCGAGAAATTGCGGACAAGCACGGATCGGTCCAGCAGACCCTGCCAGACATCGCCGCCATCGACACCACGGGGACGAAAGAGCACGAAGTTCGCGCCCGACGGCCACACGTCGACGGGTAGTTCGCCCAAGGCCGCGCTGAGTCTCCCCCGCTCTTCGACGAGGCGCGCCACCCGCTCCTCCATCTCGTCGAGGAAGTCGAGGGCGAGGAGCCCCGCATGCTGCTTGGCCGTGTCGAGGTGATAGGGCAGCACGACCTTGTCCAACTCGGCCACCACCGCCGCTGGGCCCACCAGGTATCCCAGACGAGCGGCCGCCATCGACCACGTCTTGGAGAATGTCCGGGTCACCACCAGAGGCACCTCGTCGTCCACCAATCCGAGGGCTGACCACGGGGCGAATTGGCCGTACGCCTCGTCGACCACCAGGAGCGCCCCGCCCGTCTCGGCCAGCGCCAACGTCTCGCGCACGGTGGCCTCGTCATCGACGATGCCGGTGGGGTTGTTGGGTGAGCACAAGAACGCCACCGACGGTCGGGCCTCGGCGAAGACCCGACGGACCTCGGCCAGATCCGTCGAGAGATCCGGGGCGCGCTCACCTTCCACCACCGCCGTGCCCGTAAGCCGACTGATGTGGCTGTGAAGGGCATAGGTCGGTTCCCACACCGCGGCCGTGCGCCCCGCGCCTCCGTAGGCCAACAGGAGGGTCTGCAGGACCTCGTTGGATCCGTTGGCCACGAAAACCTGGGCGGGATCGACCCCGTGGATCTGGGCGATGGCGGCTCGGAGCGCCCCCGCGGAACGATCGGGATAGCGATGCCAGTCGATGTCCTCCACCGCCTTGGCATACGCATCCCGCCACGCTTGGGGCGGCGGCTCGGGGGACTCGTTGGTGTTGAGCCGAACGGCCACGTCCACCTGCGGCGAGTGGTACCCCGCCATCAGCGCCACATCCTGGCGCGGCTGCACGAACGGTCGCTCAGTCATCGTTCACCCGCCGCGGATTCGATCCGGCGCAATCGGATCGACTGGGCGTGGGCATCGAAGCCCTCAGTGGTGGCCAACGTCTCGACGAACGGCGCGATCCGGTCGAAGGCGGCGCGGTCCAGGGTCACCACATGCACCTGCTTCACGAAGTCGTCCACGGTGAGCGCACTGCCGTAGCGGGCCGAACCGAAGGTGGGCAGCACATGGCTGGGCCCGGCGATGTAGTCGCCTACCGATGCGGGCGACAGCGGTCCACAGAACACCGCGCCGGCATGACGGACAAGGGGTACCAGGGCCTCAGGGTCGGCGTTCATGAGTTGCAGGTGCTCGGGGGCGATGAGGTTGGCCACCGCCATAGCCGCGTCGGGACCGTCCACCAGCGCCAGGTGGCCACCCTGGGCGAAGTTGCGCTCGATGTCGGCCCGCCGGGGAGCTTGCGCCACCAGCCGGGCGATCTCGGCGTCGATGGCGTCGGCCGCCTCCAGTGACCAGGTGATCAGCCAGGCCAACCCATCGGGCCCGTGCTCGGCCTGGACGATGACGTCGATGGCGGCGTAGCTGACCGGTGTCGAATCGTCGGCCACCACCACGATCTCCGAGGGGCCGGCGAAGGCCGATGGGATGCCCACCACCCCTGCCACTTCGCGCTTGGCGATGGCGACGTAGATGTTGCCGGGCCCGGCAATGACGTCCACGGGCCGAATCGTTTCGGTCCCGAAGGCCATGGCTCCAATGGCCTGGGCCCCCCCGATGGCGTAGACCTCGTCCACTCCCGCGATGGCGGCGGCAGCCAAGGTCGACGTCGCCACCCGCCCGGTCTCCCGGTCGGGCGGAACGCACAACACGATCTCCCCTACCCCGGCCACCCGAGCGGGCACGGCCGTCATGAGCACCGACGAGGGATAGGCGCCGCGCCCCCCCGGGACATAGAGACCAGCACGATCGACGGGAATCTGACGACCGTCGACGACGATGCCGTTGCGGGCGTAGTGATGGTCGCCGCGGAGCTGCGCCTGGTGAAAGGCCTCGATCGACGCGGCGGCTTCCTCGAGCGCCCGTCGAAGCGCCGGATCGACCTGAGTCAATGCCTCGGCGATCTCCGCCGTAGACACGCGTAGCTCGTCGTTCACGACTCCATCCCAGCGCTCGGTCAGCGCCCGGACCGCGGCGTCACCGCCGCGGCGAACCTCATCAAGGATGGCTCGGACGGCGGCCACCGGCTCGTCGCCCGCGGCCGCGGGGCGTGGCAGCGCGGCCCCCAGGTCGGCGTCGGCGATGCCGCGGAGATCCAGCCGGTTCAACACGTTCGGCTGATCGTCGTAGAGATAGAGAACGGGCGAAACATGAAATGTTCACGGTAGTGGGCGGGGCGGGCGCGGCCCGAACCAGTTGTGGGCCGCGGTTTCCTCCTGGCAGGGGCGCGGTCGCCCGGCACCGGTCCGCACGCCGTCGAGCGGGTAGACAGGGCGGGTGAACGACGAGCTCGCCCGCCTCCTTTCCGCCGCCACCTCGCTCGACGAGATCACGGCGCGGATCACCAGCACCGCTGATCGGCTCAGCTCGGAGGGCAACGATGCCCTGGCCGCTGATCTCTTCGAGGTGGAGCGCGCCCTCCGCAACGCGAACCGCCGTCTGGCCCGCGTCGTCGCCACGATGCGGTAGTTCTCGATCCTGCCGCCGGCCACGCGCCGGAGCTGTGGCGAAAAAGGGCCGACGCCCCCGAAGGGGCGTCGGCGGGGCGACACTGGGCGGCGGATCCCAATTGTGTCGCCAGGTACCAGGTGGCGGGAACCTGGTACGAGTGATGGTAGCTCCCTCTGCCCCGGACGCTCCACTCAGCTGCCACATTTTTTGGGTTTCTCGCAACGGATTCGACCGTGGGGGCCTCGCCACGCGAGCGATTCGCTCGAATTGATCAGATCTTGGACGATGGGCAGAAATCGTTTAAGACACATTCCTCACATCGAGGTCGTCGAGCGATGCACACCCGCCGCCCGTGGAGGATCAGTCGCAACGAAAACTGACCACGATCGCCGGGCGGCACCATGGGGTTCAGCTCCATCTCGACCTTGACGGCATCGGTCTCGGTGGTGAGGCCGAGCAGACGGCTGAGGCGACCGACGTGGGTATCGACCGGAAGTCCAGGCAAATCGAGGGCCACGCTGCGCACCACGTTGGCCGTCTTGCGTCCCACGCCGGGAATGGTCACGAGGTCCGCCATCGCCCCCGGAACCTCGCCGGCGAAGCGGTCCACCAACGCATTGGCCATCCCGATCAGGCTGCGGGTTTTGTTCTTGTAGAAGCCCGTCGAGCGAATGATCTTTTCGAGTTCCGATGGATCGGCTCGGGCCAGATCCTCCGGGAGTGGGTAGCGGGCGAACAATGCCGGAGTCACCATGTTGACGCGCACGTCGGTGCACTGAGCCGACAAGATGGTCGCCGCCAACAGCTCGAACGGGTTCCGGTGATTCAGCTCACACACCGCGTCGGGATATTCGAGTGTGAGGCGGCGGTTCGTCTCGCGGCCGCGGCCGGCTGGCGTTCTCGGTCTCCCCATGGAGCGGCCACGCTAGCGGTACCGCGGCGACCGATAGCTTGGGCCCGATGCGACGCCTGCTGCTGAGCCCCGAGCCCGGCCACGAGCTCACCCGCTTCCCGCCCGATCTGCGCGTCGCCGTCGAGCGCATCGCTGATGAGCGCGAGCCCCTGGCCGAGCTGCCGAGACTGCTCCAACTCGTGGCTACCTTGGCCCCCAGCGTCGGCGCGGGCCGGGCCACGCTCGAGGCTGAGCCCGCTCCCGAGGCGCTGGCCACCCTGATCGAGGCCGCCGACTACCGGTTGGTTCGCTCCACGCTGCAACTGCGACGCCCGCTTCCCCTCCCAGTCGCCGCTCAGTCGACGGTGACCGATCCCCGACCGGTCTTCCGCAGCTTCCGGCCCGGTGAGGACGACGACGCGTGGGTGGAGGTGAACAATCGAGCGTTCGCCTGGCATCCCGACCAGTCGGGATGGACCGTCGAGGACTTGCGGCAGCGCCAGCGCGAGCCCTGGTTCCGGCCCGAGGGGTTTCTCCTCCACGAGTCGCCCGACCTGGCGGCGTCACCAAGCGGTACCCGGATCGACGGCTTCTGCTGGACGAAGATCCACGCCGAGGAAGAACCACCGGTGGGCGAGATCTACGTCATCGCGGTGGACCCGGCGTCGCACCGTCGGGGACTCGGTCGCGCTCTCGTCGTGGCCGGACTCGAGTGGCTGGCCGGCGAGCACCTCGACGTGGCCATGCTGTACGTCGAGTCAGACAACGCTCACGCCGTCGCGCTCTATCGGGATCTTGGCTTCACCGAACATCAAGCTCGACGCTGGTGGCAACGGAGCCTTCGCGCCTGAGCCGGGCTTGGCTCTAGCCTCGACTTCATGGGTTCCCTGTACGACCTCGACCGCGCCGGCCTGGCCGCGCTGTTGGCCGATCAGCCCGGATACCGGGTCGACCAGGTCTGGCGCGGCCTCTACGAGCGGGCCGCCACCATCGACGAGCTGACGGATCTGCCCAAGGCGGTGCGCGCCCGACTGGCCGTGGCCGCTCCCGAAAGCCTGGTACCCATCACCGAGTCGGTCAGCAAGGACGGCGAAACCGTCAAATGGCTCTGGGGCCTCGACGGGGGTGCTCAGGTCGAGACCGTGCTCATGCACTACGGCGACCGCACGACCGTGTGCATCAGCACCCAGGCCGGGTGTGCCATGGGCTGCGGGTTCTGCGCCACCGGCCAGGCCGGCTTCGAACGTCACCTGAGCGTGGGCGAGATCGTGGAGCAGGTGATCCAGGCTCGGCGCCGGGCTCAGGAGCGAGACGAGCCCCGGCGGGTATCGAACGTGGTGTTCATGGGCATGGGCGAACCACTCGCCAACTACGACCGGACGTGGGCCGCGGTCGAGCGGCTCCACGGCGACATGGGCATCTCCGCCCGGCACCTCACCGTCTCCACCGTGGGGATCGTCCCTGGCATCACCCGCATGGCCACCGAGGCGCTCCCGGTCAACCTGGCCGTGTCGCTCCACGCCGCCAATGACGAGCTGCGCAACGAACTGGTGCCGATCAATCGCCGTTACCCCCTGGCCGTGCTGGCGGAGGCGTGCGCCGAGTACCTCACGGCCAAGAACCGCCGCCTCTCATTTGAATGGGCACTTATCAGCGGGGTCAACGACCGGCGTGGCGATGCCGAGGAGCTGGCGGACTACGCCCGACCGTTGCGAGCCCACGTCAACCTCATCCCCCTCAATCCCACCCCCGGCTACGCCACCCGGGGTACCTCCCCGGCCCAGGTCACCGCGTTCCGCGACCTACTACGGGACCTGGGGGTGAACGCCACCGTGCGCCAGAACCGGGGCACGGACATTGACGCCGCGTGCGGGCAGCTCCGGGCGACGCACGCCGACCCTGCGTCGGTTCCCGGCGCGGCCCCGACAACCCCAGGGCCCGTGCCAGTGGCGATCAGCCAACCACCGCGGTGAGCCGCCGGGCGCGGTCTACGTCCGGCGCGTGCTCGTTTCGGCCGGTTCCTGCCACACTGTGACCCATGGAGACCCGCCGGTGGACCAACCCATCGCAACCCCAGACCCTGTACATCGCCACGTTTCTGCTGTACTTCAACGCCTTTTTCTCTGCGTTGTTCGGGGGGTTGTTCAGCCCGTTGTCGCTGTTGGTGATCCTCGGCGAGGTGGCCTCCGCGTTCGGCATCGCCAACGAGCGACGGTGGGGCTACTACTTGGCGGTGGCCATGGTTTCGGTCGGATTGTTCCTCCACGCATTGCCGCTGATCGGCGATCCGACGAGGATCCTCGACCCGAGCTACCTGCTGATCATCTTGTTCCCGGTGGCGTTGTTCGCCCTGTTGGTGCACCCGACGAGTCGCGAGTACCAGAAGATCTGGTTCCACTGACGGAGCCGGTCAGTGGGCGGTCGGTCCGTTCGTGACCACCGTTGGTGATCACGAGCGGCGACGCGGGGCTGGTCCTCCTCGCGCTCGACGGGGCATGATCAATCCATGACAACCACCGTGCAGGGCATCGCTGGGCTCAGGGACAAAGTCGGGGAACATCTGGGCTACAGCGCCTACGTCGAGATCACGCAGGAACAGGTCAACCTGTTCGCCGAGGCCACCGGCGACCATCAATGGATCCACGTTGACCCGGAGCGGGCCAAGGCGGGCCCATTCGGCGGCCCCATCGCCCACGGGTACCTGACCTTGTCGATGGGCCCGACCCTGATGCCGGACATCTTGCGGGTCGAGGGCGTGGCCATGGGCGTGAACTACGGCGCCGCCAAGATCCGCTTCCCTTCCCCTGTCCCGGTCGGCTCCATGCTGCGCCTGGGCGCCGAACTGCTCGAGGTCGAGGACGTGACCGGCGGCGCGCAGGTGACCATGCGCTTCACCTTCGAGGTCGA
>Ga0075021_10000365_pt1 | contig 24527 bp, 28 predicted proteins | sample ColStrG_CSR_2012_FD_72749 | JGI IMG/M metagenome (GOLD analysis project Ga0075021, IMG submission 72749) | Freshwater sediment microbial communities in response to fracking from Pennsylvania, USA - Cold Stream Run_MetaG_CSR_2012 | ecosystem: Environmental > Aquatic > Freshwater > Creek >...
CAGGGCAGAGAAAAACTGCAATGCCACAGACACGACGAATGCGTTAAATCCCTACAAATAGCTCATTCTCGGCCTTGGCATGCATCGTGCACTACCTGATCGTGGACGTGATCCGCTCGGTCCTAATTCGAAATGTGGAGGAATTTTAATGAAGAAGAATCTGAGTCTATTGGCCACCCTGGCTTTGGCGGCGGCATTGTCCCCGGCAGTCTTCGCGCAGCAGGATCAAAGCGCCCCGCCGGCGACCGACCCGCAAACCCAAACCGCACCGGCGCCGGACACTTCCGCGGACGCCCAGACGCAAACCTCATTTTCGGGTACCGTTGTCAAAGTGCAGAAGCATTACGCTCTCAAGACCAACAGCATGACCTATCAGCTTGATGACCAGGCAAAAGCGAAGCAGTTTGCCGGCAAGCAGGTAACTGTGAGCGGCACACTGGATAGGTCAACCAGCATTATTCGCGTTACTGGCATTCAGCCGGCTTCGTAGTTAAGGTTCTCCCCAGGGGACCCAATTTCTAAGTTCAGGACTGGGTCCTCTGATTTTTCTTCCACAGCACGCATCTGACCGCTCGATTGTGACATCCGTCACAGCCAAACTGAGATCCGGCATCTACACTCGGAAAACACGAGACTGCTATGTTTTCCGGCCGCTTCACTCAAGCCACGATTCACGTCCTCGACTGGATTGCGCTGAAAATACTGCCTCCCGACCAGACTGCGGATCACCTGCGCACCGGCCGCCGAGGCGAGGAAGACGCCTATTTCTATCTGCGCAGGCTTGGATACGTGATGGTTGCCCGCAATTTTCGCGCGCCCAATCGTCGCGGCGAAATCGATCTGATCGGCTGGCAACAGGACACACTCTGCTTCGTCGAAGTCAAGACCCGCACCACACGAGACGTGAAACCTGCCGAGGCCGCCGTGGACCGGGACAAGCGCCGTGAACTCTTCGCCGTTGCGCGGGAATACCTGCGTCACCTGCCACCTTCGTGCCAGTGGCGCTTCGATGTAGTCAGCGTGTATTATGATCAACGGTCAGGCCAGCCGCAGATTGAACTATTCAGGAATATTTCTCCCTTGGCCTAAGATATTTCTGTTCTCTCGCCTGGTTTGTGGTTGGGCGGAAAGGATTTCAGTAATTGCCGGAACTGAGAAAAGATCCAATTGTTGGCCGTTGGGTCATCATTTCGACCGACCGGGCTAAGCGTCCGTCAGATTTCGCCCGTGATGGAGTGACCATCAAAGGTGGCTTCTGCCCTTTTTGTTACGGCAATGAATCCAAGACTCCACCCGAGATCCAGGCCTACCGCCCCAATCCCAACGGTGGGACGCCGCCCCAGCGCAACACCCCGGGTTGGACGGTGCGGGTAGTGCCCAACAAGTTTCCTGCGCTCGGCATCGAGGGCAATCTCAACCGCCAGGCCGAGGGCATGTTTGACCGCATGAACGGCATTGGCGCCCATGAAGTCATTATCGAAACTCCCGACCACAATGCCAGCCTGGCCAACCTTCCTCCCAAGCGCATCGAAGACGTGCTGTGGACCTTCCGCGACCGCATCCTGGATCTGAAGAAGGACCGCCGCTTCAAATACATCCTGATTTTCAAGAATCACGGCGAAGCTGCCGGCGCCTCGCTGGAACACGCGCACTCGCAACTTATCGCGCTGCCCATTCTTCCGATCTATGTGACCGAAGAGATCGAGGGCGCGAAGCAGTACTATATTTACAAAGAGCGCTGCGTCTTCTGCGACGTCATTCGCCAGGAAACGGAGGCGGGTACGCGCGTGGTTGCTGAAAACGGCGACTTCATCACGCTCGCGCCTTACGCGCCCCGTTTTCCATTCGAGACCTGGATCCTTCCCAAGCAGCATGAGTCAGCGTTCGAAAATTCTTCCACCCACATGTTCGAGAATCTGGCTCGGGCACTCAAGACGCTGCTGACCAGAGCCGAACGTGTTCTGGACAATCCGCCGTACAACCTGGTCATCCATACTTCGCCGGTGCAGGACCCGACCAACGACCACTATCACTGGCATATAGAATTCATGCCGAAGCTCACCAAGACGGCAGGATTCGAATGGGGAACCGGCTTCTACATTAATCCCACGCCACCGGAAGAAGCTGCGAAGTTTTTGCGTGAGGCCAGGGTGGAAGACGCCGTTACCAATGGCTAGCAGAGACCTTCAGTGAGAAATATTCCGCCAGATGTCTGGGTGGAGCACGCTTCAGCGCTGAAAGAGACAGCAGCAGTTTGCAGGCCTGAGGGGCTGTTCCATCCTTATTGATCGGTTTGACACCCTCGTTGACCCTTACTAAGATTGCCCGACTCGCGAGTCCTCTATGAGACGACTGCTTCTCGTGCTTCTCCTGTTGATGATGCTTGCGCCGCTCGGCTACGCCGCCGCAGGGCCTGCGCCGTCGATCAACAACATTCCCAATCGCACCACCATCAGCCTGAACGGCTCATGGCACTACATCGTTGACCCCTACGAGACCGGACTGAATGGCCACTTCTTCAGAAATGCCAAGCCCAAAGACAAACAGGAACTCGTCGAATACGATTTCGACAAAGCCGATGTGCTGAACGTTCCCGGGGACTGGAACACGCAGAAGAAGGAACTGTTTTTCTACGAGGGTCCGGTCTGGTACGAGAAATCATTTTCCTACCGCAAGCGCGAGCACACTCGCGTATTCGTCCACTTCGATGCTGCCAACTACTTTACCCGCGCGTACCTCAACGGCGAAGCGTTGGGCGAGCACGAAGGTGGGTTCACACCCTTCAACTTTGAAATCACCGACAAGATCAAGGAAGGCGACAACTTTCTGATCGTAGAAGTCAACAATGCCCGCCGCCGTGATGCCGTGCCCGCCCTCAACACCGATTGGTGGAACTATGGGGGGCTTACCCGCGATGTGGTGTTGGTGGAGGAACCTGAAACCTTTATTCAGGACTACGTAGTCCAACTTGCCAAAGGTTCAGGCCAGGAAATTTCCGGCTGGGTGCAACTGGATGGTTCCATGGCCGGGCAGCAAGTCACACTGGAAATCCAGGAAGCGGGAATCAAGAAAACCGTTCTCAGCGACGCTGGCGGCCGCGCCGAGTTTCGCGTTCCCGCAAAGCTCGACCTCTGGTCTCCTTCCCATCCCAAACTCTACGATGTTGTACTGACCAGTGGTGGTGACAAGGTTCACGACTCAATCGGCTTTCACACCGTCGAAACCCGGGGTACCCAGGTGCTCCTCAACGGCAAACCAATTTTCCTTCGCGGGATATCCATGCACGAAGAAGCACCCATCCGCGGCGGCCGCGCGTTTACTCAGCAGGATGCCGAGACCCTGCTGGGATGGGCTCATGAGCTCGGTTGCAATTTCGTTCGCCTGACTCATTATCCGCACAGCGAGAACATGACTCGCCTCGCCGACCGCATGGGCCTGATGGTCTGGTCCGAGATTCCGGTCTACTGGGACATCGACTGGCAAAATCCGGTTACGCTGCAAAACGCCAAAAACCAGCTTCACGACATGATCGCGCGCGACCACAATCGCGCGTCGGTAATCTTGTGGTCACTTTCGAACGAGACTCCGGTCAAGCCCGAGCGCACCGCGTTCCTGCGGGAACTTGCCGACACCGCTCGCCAACTCGACTCAACTCGCCTGATTACGTCCGCGCTCAACCATGTAGACGAAACCGGCCCTGACACCCGCACTCTCAGCGATCCGCTCGGCGAATATCTCGATGTGATCGGGTTGAACGAGTATCTGGGCTGGTATTGGGGGTGTCCCGAAGATGCCGACCACATGCATTGGAAGACCGCGTGGGACAAGCCGCTCATCATGAGCGAGTTTGGCGGAGGAGCACCTTATGGCAGGCACGGCAGCGCGGACGAACGCTGGACCGAAGAATATCAGGCCAGCATCTACCAGCATCAAATCGTAATGTTTAAGGGAATCCCGTCACTGGCGGGCCTGTCGCCCTGGGTCCTGATGGACTTCCATTCTCCCCGCCGCTTGCTATCCGGCGTACAGGATTACTACAACCGCAAGGGGCTGGTTTCAAATCTGGGCAAGCACAAACAGGCGTTCGACGTTTTGCAGAAATATTATCGGGAACTCGACTCAGCCAAATAACGAGCCGTACGCACGGGCTTTTGGGGAGGGCACGACTTTAGTCGTGCCGTATGAGGAGCAAGCAGATCCGGCTTTAGCCGCTGCGGTTTGCTCTTACGCCTGCGTGCGGTCCAGAAACTCCGAGTGCCACGCCATCTGGATGGCTTCCAGCTTCCCCTCACTCGACTTCTTGGGATCGTCCTTGAATTCCGGCAGTTCGGTCACCAGACGATGTAAATCAGTGAAGCGCACCGCCAGCGGGTCAGTTTCGGGATGCTTCTCAGAGAGCAGGATTCCGATGTCGTCAGGATCGTCCCAGGTCAATTCTTTCGGCATGCATGCTCCTTGGAATCTTGCCGTTGGTCGTTAGTCATTGGTCATTGGCCAAAGAGCAACGACTAACGACTGCTCTAATGTTCTTCCGACACGTAATTCCGGTTCCAGGCCGGAATCTCGACTACCACTTTGCCGGGCTTGGTAATTACCGCCTGGCATCCGAGTCGGGAGTTTAACTGTAAATCGGCGGCCATGTCCAGCCGGTCGGCTTCGTCATCGTCCATTTCGGAAAGATTCTCAGCCCCTTCTTTCACCCAGATGTGACAGGTCGTGCAGGCACAATTGCCGCCGCAAGCGTGATCCAGCCGGATGCCATGATTCAGAGCTACGTCGAGCAGCGATTCCTCTTTGCCATGATCCTTGTAAGGCATCTTGCCGTGCTCGAACTGCACCGTCTTGCCTTCGGGCAAAAATGTAACCTGGACGGTGTTCTCGCCCGGCGCTTCGACGGTGGCCGCTCCCGCGCCCTGATTTTTTTCTTCTGCCATCACAGCTCCTAATCTCGTTCCGTCTGCGTTCTTTTGTCGACGACTAACGACCGACGACTGACGACTGCCTTACTCAAACTCGGCCTTGGCCACCGGATGCGGCGCGTCCGGCCCTTCGCCCATGTCCGCCTGATCCATCGTCTTACCCTTGAGGGCGGTTGAGACCGCGCTGTCCATCATCAGCTCCGCCAGCCGCATCGTTCCCTGATTCAGCCCGTCAATGGCGGCGCGGATTGCCTGGTAGTCGTCCTCATCTTTCACCCGGTTCAACGAATTTTCCAGTTTGGCAATCTGCTTTTTCTCACTGCTGGTGAGTTGCCCCCACGCGGGACTCTTCTTACCCTTTTCCAGGGCCGCCAGAATCGTGCCTGCCTCGTTACGCGCCTCGATTACCTGACGCTGCCGGAAATCTTCTTCCGCCGTGTCGAACGAATCGAGAATCATGCTCTCGACCTGCTCGTCGGTCAAACCGTAGCTGGGCTGGACTTCGATTTCCGCTTCCTTGCCACTGCGCTGCTCCCGGGCAGAAACGTGCAGAATGCCATTGGCATCGATCAGGAACTTCACCTCGATGCGTGGAATTCCCGCCGGCATCGGAGGGATTCCTCGCAGATCAAAGCGTGCCAGAGACCGGCAATCCTTGGCCAGCTCCCGCTCGCCCTGCAGCACGTGGATCGCAACATTCGCCTGGCCATCCACCTGCGTGGTGTAGTGCTGCGTAGCTGACGCCGGAATCGTGGAGTTGCGCAGAATGATTTTGTCAGTCACGCCGCCCGCCACTTCGATCCCCAGCGACAAGGGGGTTACGTCCAGCAGCAGCATGTTTTCGGTAGCTTCGGAGCCGCCGGAGAGAATATTGGCCTGGACCGCCGCACCCAGGGCCACAACTTCATCCGGATTCAGATCGGTGTGTGGCTTGCGCTCGAACAGCCCTTCGACTAATGCCCGCACCTTGGGGATCCGCGTCGATCCCCCAACCAGCACCACTTCATCGATCTGTTCCGGCTTCAGGCCTGCGTCCTTCAGGGCCTGCTTGCATGGACCAACGGTGCGATCGATGATCGGCTGAATTAACTGCTCGAACTGCTCCCGTGTGATCTCCCGCAGGTAGTGCTGGCCACCCGGCAGTTCGACTTCCAATTTGGTCGCGGGCTGCGAAGAAAGGGCAATCTTGGCCTCAATCACCGCCTTGCGAATGGTGGCCACGGATTCGCCATTGCGCGAAACATCGAGCCCCATGTCGCCACGGATATCGTCCAGCGCAATCGTGATCAGCAGATTGTCGATATCATCGCCGCCCAGATGGGTGTCGCCGTTGGTGGCGATGACTTCGAAAATCCCATCGTGTAATTTGAGGATGGAAACATCGAACGTGCCGCCGCCCAGGTCGTAAACCGCGACGATGCCGTTCTGTTTCTTGTCCAGCCCGTAGGCCAGGGAAGCGGCAGTGGGCTCATTCACCAGGCGCAGCACTTCCAGCCCCGCAATGCGCCCGGCGTCCTTGGTCGCTTGCCGTTGAGCATCATTGAAGTAGGCGGGAACGGTGATCACCGCCTTGGTCACCGGCGCGTTAAAGAACCGCTCTGCATTCCGCTTAAGCTGGCGCAGGATGAAAGCGGAGATTTCCGGCGGCGTAAATGTCTTCTCCCCTAACCGGATCCGCAACACTTGGCCCGCCTGGAGATCGTCGGCCAACTGGAAGGGAAACAACTTCAGTTCCTGCTGGATGTCCTCGATACCGCGCCCCATCAGCCGCTTGATCGAATACACTGAACGCTCGGGAGTCTCAATCAAATACTTCCGCGCGGCGTTGCCGACGATGATCTGATCTTTCCCATCCAGCGCCACTACGGACGGCACCAGGTTCAGCCCGTCCTCTCCAGGAATCACGACAGGGCTATCCCCCTGCATGAAGGCCACCAGGGAGTTGGTGGTCCCAAGATCGATTCCGACGATGCGATCAAAGTTCATTGAATAATTGAGTAATTGTGTAATCCGGTAATTGTGTAATCTCTAAAATGCAATCGGGTGTTCAATTGCAAAATTACCCGATTGCCAAATTACTCAATTCCCCAGCACTTCATTCACATCCCTCACCAGGTTCTTAATGTAGCTTCGCCGGTTTAGCAGATCGACCATCCTGTCGAGCGCCCGCCGCCGTCCTGTTTCGTCGTTGTCTGGCGCCCGGTCCCACTCGTCCCAATGACCTTTGAGTTCCTGCGAGAGCGCTTCGTACTTGTTCTCAAACGCAGCCTTGTGGGCTTCCAGATCTAGTACCAGCGCAGGATCGTCTTCGCCCATTTTCTTGTTCATGCGTGCTTCTTCAAGCTGCATGTTCAACTCAAACACTTCCTCCAGCAGATCGGGAGGGACAATCTGTTTCTTGACTTCGCCGCTGGCACGGGCCTTCTCGGTCGCGGTCTTGGATTGCTCTTCAAGTTGAATACCTTCCAGCCCCAATAAATACTGCGTGCGCTTGATCGGATCTTTTAAAGTACGGTAAGCGTCATTGAGCAGCGAACTCTGCTCCAGGCTCCATTCCTGCTCCCGCTTGTCGGCGCGCGCGCTCAGGTCGGGATGCAGCTTGCGGCTCAGTTCATAAAACTCCCGCTCCAGACCCGCCACATCGATATTCAGCTTGCGCGGCATCCCGAAAAACGAGAAGTAGTCCACCGGCAACGGGGGTTGTACCTTGCCGCACGCATGGCAGAAACGAGCGGCGCGCATGTCGCCGCAGGACCAGCAACTGGAAGTGGAAGTTTCCATCGCCATCAATCTGCCTTGCGGGGTTGCTGTGATATATGTGACCACGCCTACCCTGAGAACGATGTTCCGCAACCGCATGACTTCGACGCATTCGGGTTCACGAACACGAATCCCTGTTGCATCAAAGTCTCCTGATAATCCAGGGTCATGCCGTTCAGGTAGATGAACGATTTCGGATCCACGAAAACGCGCACGTCCCCGAACTGAAAGATTCGATCACGCTCCCGCGGCTGAGTATCAAACCGGATGTTGTAGCTCAACCCCGAGCACCCGCCACCCTGCACGCCCAGGCGCAGCCCGCCCTGCTCGGGCGAGATGCCTTCCTTGACGATGGCTGTCCGAACCTTGGCCAGCGCCTTGTCCGTGACCTTGACGCCGCCCTTGGACGGCGCAGTCTTCATCGTTTTTTCTTCCGCAACAGGAGTCATAGTGGGCTCACGCTTGCCATTGGATGGCCAACGGCCAGCGGTCAAAGACTAACGGCTGACGACTGAATCTGCCGGCTTGGCCGCGCCCTGCTTCGCCTTCCAATCGTGGATCGCGGCACGAATGGCGTCTTCCGCCAGCACCGAACAGTGAATCTTCACCGGAGGCAGCGAGAGTTCCTTGACGATCTCGGTGTTCTTGATCTGCAGCGCTTCATCCACCGTTTTGCCCTTTACCCACTCGGTGGCCAGGGAAGACGATGCGATCGCGGAGCCGCAGCCGAAGGTCTTGAACTTCGCGTCTTCGATGACGTTGGTCTGCGGATTCACCTTGATCTGCAGCTTCATCACGTCGCCGCACTCCGGAGCGCCCACCAGACCCGTCCCGACTTCGTTGCTGTTCTTGTCCATCGAGCCCACGTTGCGCGGATTCGAGTAATGATCGAGAACCTTATCGCTATATGCCATTGTTAGACCCTCTCCTGATAAATTAAATTCGTGTCATCCTGAGCGGAGCTTGATCGGTTGCAAGGCGACCGATCAACGGAGTCGAAGGACCCCTATTCCTTCACCAGGTGAAGCGGTTCGTGGTGCCAGCTTTCTTTCGCCCTTTCAGGGCTGCGCCATTTCCCCACTTCTTACCCAGGGCTTGCGCCCTGGGCTCTATTCTTGTGCCGCTTCGCGGCTGCTCACTTTACTCCGCTGCCAGACGTGCTTCGCCGCTTCGGCATCCTTACTCCGCCGCCCACTTCACGCTCTTCAAGTCCACGCCCTCTTTCGCCATTTCGTACAGCGGCGAAAGCTCGCGCAGACGCGTGACCGTCTCTACCACCCGATCGGCCACGTAATCCACTTCGGCTTCAGTATTGAAACGCCCGATGCCGAACCGAATCGAACTGTGTGCCAGGTCATCGCCGGTGCCCAGAGCCTTCAATACATAAGATGGCTCGAGCGTTGCCGAGGTGCATGCCGATCCGCTCGAAACTGCCACATCGTTGATGCCCATCAGCAGCGACTCGCCTTCCACATACGCGAAGCTGATATTCAGGTTGCCGGGCAGCCGATGCTCCATCGAGCCGTTGATATAAACCTCGTCCAGCCGGCCCATGATGTTGTCTCGCAGCCGGTTCCGCAGACCCGCCATGCGGCAGCTCTCTTTTGCCATCTCTTCCATGCAAATCGCGCAGGCCTTACCCAGTCCCACGATTCCCGGCACGTTCAGGGTTCCCGACCGCATACCCCGCTCGTGTCCGCCGCCGTCGATGATGGCGGAAATCTGCACCCGGGGATTCTTGCGTCGGACATAGAGGGCGCCCACGCCCTTCGGACCGTACATTTTGTGGGCCGAAATGGACATCAGGTCGATGTTCATCTTGTTCACGTCAATTGGTATCTTGCCGACTGCCTGGGTCGCGTCGGTGTGGAAAATCACTCCGCGCTCGTGACACAGCTTGCCGATTTCGGCGATGGGTTGCACTACGCCAATCTCGTTGTTGGCGGCCATGATGGTGACCAGGATGGTCTTGTCATCCATGACCCGCTTCAGTTCTTCCAGATCGATCAGCCCATCCTTCTGCACCGCCATGTAGGTGACGCGATATCCGTACTTCTCCAGGCGCTTGCAAGTATCGAGCACAGCCTTGTGCTCGGTCACCGCGGTGATGATGTGGTTGCCCTTTTCCTTATACATCTCGGCGACGCCCTTGATGGCGAGATTGTCGCTTTCGGTCGCGCCCGAGGTGAAGATGATCTCTTTGGTGGTTGCGCCGATCAGCTTGGCCACCCGCTCCCGCGCCGTCTCCACGCCTTCTTCGCCCGCCCACCCGAACGAATGGTTGCGGCTGGCGGCGTTGCCGAACTTTTCCATGAAATAGGGCAGCATCTCCTCCAGCACCCGTGGATCCATGGGGGTGGTGGCATGGTTGTCCATGTACACAGGCAGCTTGACCCCGTTAGCGGCAGTCCGCTGTTCCTGTCCCGCTGCGCTCGCGTTTCCGTTTGTCCCCTGGGGGATGGTTTTTACATCCGTGCTCATAATTGCTCTCCTAAGAACCTTACAGTCGTCGGTCGTCAGTCTTCAGTCGTCGGCACCTGCCCGCTAGTCCGGATTTTCCTGACGACCGAAGACCGACGACTGTTCCTTCTCTTGAACTACCCGATGGTCACCAGTTCCGTTGGCCCACTCTCGTTAGCCTCTTCCTTCATCTCAAGGATAGTGATGCGCCGCAGCACCTCTTCGATGCTATGGTTCACTCGCCGCAAGGGCTCCCGAATGTTGCAGCGATCGCTCTGATCGCACTCACCCCGCACGGTGACGCACGAAGTGATGAAAAGCGGGCCGTCAATTGCCCGGATAACTTCGAATGCCGTTATCGACCCTGGATCGCGGGCCAGGGTGTAGCCACCGTTGGTTCCGTGTTGCGAGTGCAGCAGCCCCGCTTTCACCAGCCTCTGCAGAATCTTGGCCAGCGCCTCGGGAGGTATCCCGTAAGAATCGGCAACGTCTTTGGCGCTGCAGGCTCCCTGCTCGGCATGCTCAGCCAGATGCTTCATGGCCATCAACCCGTAATCGGCTTTCTTGGTCAGTTTGAGCATGGCCTTGTAAATACGACCTTTTTAGTCGGACATCTATATTCTAAGAGCCAACCTGCTCAAATGCAAGCCCTTACAGGCAACGGTCGAAAAGGAACGTCAAACTGCGCCAGGTTGGGCTTAACCGCTCACGCTATGCCGCACGCCAGGAGATCAGGGGGTCGTCCGGGGCCGCTCCCCAGAAAGATCAATCGAGGGACTTGACAACCTTATAAGCCGGTCTAAAATACCGCCAAATTCCGGCGAAATCCCCCTTACCGTTAGAAACAGGGAAATCTCACACCCGGATTTATGACTCCAACCCCGCCGTCCCAACTCCCCGAGAAGAGCAGCAACATGGCACAGTGCAAGCACCCGCGCGTGCAAATTGTGGCGCGCGAGGAAGACGAAGAATTCGTCGAATGTCTTGAGTGCGGCGAAATCTTCGAATCCAGCGAATTCAAAGACATGGCCATCGAAGACACGAAACTCTCGAACGAATCCTGATCCAGCAAGGCTAAGTGGTCCACACTCGTGACATCGGTAACCTAGCCTTGCCCTTTGTCGTTGCCGCTCCCATAACAATTTGTTAATGTCGCCCGGGGAATATTTTGCCTGCAAACCATCCAACGCAGTTGGTAGCCCTGGTTGTAGACGATTCGATGCTTATCCGGCACACCGTGTGCCGGTTTCTCGAAGAGCGTGGCTACACCGTGGAGTCGGCAAGCAACGGCGAAGAGGCGCTTCCCGTCGTCAAACGGATTCGTCCGGACATCATCATTACCGATATGCAGATGCCGAAGATGAGTGGTCCAGAGTTCATTACTGCGCTCAAGGCCGACCCCGAAACCGCCACCATCCCGATCGTCATCGTGGCCGGCAAGAACAGTGGGTACGACGCGCGCGAGCGGCGAGTCAGCTTCGCTATCTTCAAAGATATCGATATCGAAACCCAACTCACCAAGGCACTCGATGCGGTGCTGGGAAACCGCGCCGCTCAGGGCAAAGCTGCAGGGAACTCAACCTGAGAACTCAAACCTGAGAACTGGCAACTGGGGTCAAAAAACTGCGCCATCCCAGCCAAGTGACCTAAAGCTTCAACGCTGCGTCCGCCGAGAAATCTTCCGCTGCAAAATCCCCCGCCATGAATCTGGGATAGGCCGCGGCCGCAATCATGGCTGCATTGTCGGTTGAAAGCGGGCGAGAAGGGAAGTACACGGGCAGTCCTTCCCTGGCAGCGTCCTGCTCAAAGCGTTGGCGTAACTCATGGTTCGCGGCCACGCCGCCGGTGACGAACAGGGTAGCGACATCGCAGGCGCGCGCCGCAGCCAGAGTCTTTGTCACCAGATCTTCGACGATCGCCCTTTGAAACGATGCCACCAGATTCAACGTCTTCTTGTCGCAATGAAGCAGATAGGCTTCGAGCCCGGGCTTTTCAATTTCGACCAGTGCTTTCCGGCGCGCTTCAATCGAAGCCTGCATATTATGAACTTCGACATAGCGCAAAACCGCCGTCTTGATCCCGCTGTAGGAGAAATCAAAGCGCGGTTCCGGGCCTGAATTACCTTTGTCCTTCCGGTCGCGATGCTTGAGCTGCGAAGGCGGAAATCTTACTGCTGTGGGATCGCCGTGCGCGGACAGCTTGTCGATGATGGGGCCGCCGGGATATCCCAGCCCGAGCAGCTTCGCGACTTTATCGAACGCTTCCCCGGCTGCGTCGTCGCGGGTGTGGCCGATGTTTTTGTACGACCAGGCATTCCCGCGCTGCTCCGCCAGGTACAAGTGCGTGTGCCCGCCCGAAACTACCAATGCCAGCAGCGGGAATTTCATTTCACGATTGTTTTTCTGGCGCTCCTCGAGCAGCACTGCATGAATGTGCCCTTCGAGGTGATTGACCGCGATGAGAGGCTTATCGAGGACGAAGGCTACTGCCTTGGCATAGCTGATGCCGACCAGCAGAGCCCCGGCCAAGCCCGGCCCCTGGGTCACCGCCAGTGCGTCGATGGATTGGTAGGTCTGCCCCGCATCGGCAAGCGCCTTGCGGACCACGGGCACAATCGCTTTCAGGTGCTCGCGCGAGGCCAGCTCCGGAACCACGCCTCCATAAGGCCGATGCGCGGCGATTTGGGAGAAGACTATATTAGAAACAACCTGCTCTCCGGAACGCACCACGGCGGCAGCCGTCTCGTCACACGAGCTCTCGATGCCGAGGATGTAAGCGTCAGCCATGCTGCCAGTCTAAATCACGAACGAGCGTCCCGCCCGCGATGCACGGACCATGCCCGACGGGCGAGGACGCCCGTCCTCCATCGGCTTGTCCGCTAGCTGCGCAACGCGACTACAATATCCGGTGATGTCGAGCGGAAACCCGAGCGCGCCACCTGCCACCGAGCCGGTAAGCCCGCTGTACGATACTCGTCCGCCTGAACTCTCCCGCTGGCGGCGGATGCAGATTCCGCTCATCGCCGCTGCTGTCACAACAATCATTCGTGTGCTCGGGCCGACGCTGCGTTTCGAAAGTCTGGGCCGGCAGCACTACGAGCAATCCCGGGCCCGCGGCGAGCCGGTCATCTTCACCTTCTGGCACCGCTGCATCATTTCCGCCACGTGGTATTGGCGCAGCCGCGGCATCGTAGTCATGAACACTACGAATTTTGATGGCCAGTGGACACGCCGCGTCATCGAGCACCTTGGCTTCGGCACCGCGCAAGGCAGCTCGACCCGCGGAGGCCTTCGCGGCCTGGGAGTCATGGCGAGGAGTTTGCAGGAGGGCCGCGATACAGCCTTTACCATCGACGGTCCACGCGGGCCTCGCTATGTGGCCAAACCCGGGCCAGTGATGCTGGCACGCCGCAGCGGGCGTCCGATCTACGTGTTTCATATCGGCGTAGAAAAGGGGCGCACCTTAGAAAAGTCCTGGGACTTGATGCGGATTCCCAAACTGTTCTCGCGGGCGGTGATGGTGAGCGCTCCCCTGATCTTCGTTCCACCCAAGGCGGCCGCCGACGAACTCGAGCGCAAGCAGGCTGAGATGCAGGCCGCGCTTGAACGCGTGCGTGACGTGGCCGAATCGTGGTTTGGATTGAGCGAAGCGGAGCGCGAGCGCCTGCGTCAGGAATGGAACGCCGTGCCTGGACGATTATGAGCCTCGTGAAGAGAGTTGCCGTCGACCGTGCGACCGCTACAAGCGGTAGTGGACGGAAACAACAATGTCTGAGGTAAAGCAGCACGCCGAGCGAATCATCCGCACCCTGCGCGACCATGGCCATCAGGCCTACCTCGTGGGTGGATGCGTGCGCGACCTTCTGCTCGGGCGCGAGCCCGCGGATTACGACGTCACCACCGATGCGACGCCGGATGAAGTCATGCGCATCCTTCCCGAGACCTATGCGGTGGGCGCGCAGTTTGGAGTCGTGCTGGTGCCAGAGCCTGCCTCCGTGTCCCTGAGTTCTGTGCCCCCTGGGGTCACCACTTCTGACTCAAAGCACTCTGCTTCGGCCAGGCCGGGCTTTGTTGAAGTCGCCACTTTCCGTTCTGACATCGGCTACAGCGATGGCCGACACCCCGATCGGGTGCGCTTCAGCAAGAGCGCTCGGGAAGATGTCGAGCGCCGAGACTTCACTATCAACGGCCTGCTGCTCGATCCCGTAACCAACGAAGTCCTCGACTACGTCGGCGGGCGAGAGGATCTGCGAGCGAAAATCATCCGCACCATCGGCGATCCTGGACTGCGTTTCGCCGAAGACAAGCTGCGCATGCTGCGGGCGGTGCGCTTCGCCGCGAGGTTCGGTTACGCCATCGAGCCGCAGACATTCGGCGCGATCCAGAAGCTGGCCGCCGGGATTCACCAGGTTTCGCGCGAGCGGGTGCGCGACGAGTTGACCAAAATGCTTATCGAAGGTCACGCTCGTCAGGCTTTTCTCCTGCTCGACCAAACTGGTCTGCTGCAGGAGGTGCTGCCGGAGATTTCGGCGATGAAGGGCGTAGAACAGCCGCCGGAGTTTCATCCCGAAGGCGACGTCTTTGTGCACACGCTGCTTCTGCTGCAGGAATTGCCGGACCCGTGCTCACCGACGCTGGCCTGGGGCGCGCTTTTGCACGATGTGGGTAAGCCTCCTACATTTCGCGCGGCCCCGGATCGTATTCGCTTCGACGGACACGTGGACGTGGGCGTAAAGATGGCGGAAGAGATCTGCCGGCGCCTCCGTTTCTCGAACCACGACACCGAGCAGATCCTGGCTCTGGTTGCCAATCACATGCGCTTCGCGCACACGCCGCGGATGAAAGAGTCCACGTTCAAGAGGTTTGTGCGCATGCCGCGTTTCGAAGAACATCTCGAGCTGCATCGTCTGGATTGCCGGGCCAGCCACGGCGACCTGGCGTCCTACCAGTTCACGCGCGAGCGCATCGCGGCGATCCCTCCGGAAGCAATTCGTCCCACCCCGCTGGTCAGCGGCGATGACCTGATCGCCGCCGGCTACGAACCCGGTCCACGCTTCAAGGAAATTCTTTCGCTGGTGGAAGATGCTCAGCTCGAAGGGCGCCTGCCTTCGAAGGAAAGCGCCATGGAGTACGTAAGGCAGATTTTTCCGCGAGAGGCTGGCAATTCCAGCGCGAGCTGAGCGAAGGGCAAGTGCCTGTCAAGCCCTGCCCGGCGTCGATTCCCATTCAAACGGTTGAGGGGAAACGAAATATATTGGCAATAATTACCTTGACTAACCAATACTGAAACCTAATAATTTAGTTTCACCGTGACAGGGCCGTGCATCTAATTGCTAAGGAGTGGAGGGTGGTTTGGGCTTTTTAACGAGGCGGTACAGGCAACCGTCAGAATACACGCGCTTTGGATCAGGCTTGCCACTGGCGCCAATAGTACCATCCGGCCTAAGGTACTGATGTACCCTTGCGGCCTCGTTGCCTTGAGCGTCTCGGTATGAGACCATCTGGCTGTAGGTGCAGAAAGGTTCGTTGGCAACGGTGAGGGCTGGATGCCGATGCTCAAGCGTAACTGTGGTGAACTCCCCTGATTTGGTCTTTTCCCAGTATCCTCCCTCGTTGAACATTTTTTGCATCTCAGTGGCTTCTATTCGTTTCATGTATGTAATAATGCCGCGTCACGCGAAAGGGGGACAACTAGCGATGATTGCTGAATATCAAATTCGTCAATGGCTGGCCCGGTACTTACACGACGAGGTCTCCCTGGATCAGTTCGAGGATTGGCTTGTCCAGCGCAGCTGGAATATGCATCAAGACAGCGAACAGTCGGCGCAAAAACTAGCATCAGCAATAGAACTCCGTCTGGCAGAGCACTCCTCGGGACATCTAGATGATAACGAACTGCGCCTTGAGCTGTTGCCCTTCGTCACCACCTATACTGCCACTGTCCATTTTGGACGCGGCGAGGGCGAGGGCCCGTCGTCAAGCGCGGACAACAATTCTCCTACCCCTCGGGTTTTGGTGATTCAGGGGGAGGGCTTATTCCGGCCACTCTCTGATACAGCACCCGCAGCGGTATCCGTGTGAACAGCTGTTCGTCCACGAAAATATCGAACCAGTAAAGTCCCGACTCATCAATTGTCATGACAACCGGAAGAACGAGGTTCACGCCTCGCTCGTCCCCTTCAAAGAGAACCGGAATTTCGATTGCGGGCAGAGGCTTCTTTGACGGGGTCAAGGGCTGGATTTTCAACGTAGCCGTAGTGTTCATGTTGCCAGACTTCAGCATGACTACTAACGTGGTTTGAAGGGTGCTCGGGGGCATCTCGGTGGTGTTGCCAGGAACGAACCACCGATCCAGTATCCTGATTAGGCTCATCCAGCCACCGGGTGGCGGTTCCTGCATTGCAACGTTGCAGAACGCGGCAACTTGAACCCATGGGCGCATTGATTCATCTGGATCTTGTGGCATGGGTACTCAACCTCCCCAAAAACGGGCGTCCAATAATACATGAGACGCGAGTATCATGGGCGCATGAAATCCAAACCGCAGACAGACGAATACGCGACGTTCGCGCAGGCACTCAAGAAGGTGCTACAAGTGTCGCATGCTGAATTGCAAACTAGGATCGAGGCCGACAAGCAAGCGAGGAAACTGCGGCGGCAGAAGCGGGCTTCTTCCCGCGCTTCTTCCGCGAAAGGCTAGAACGCCGTTTCTCCCACCTTGCCAGTCACCTCCGAAAAAGTGAGCCGCTTCCCCGCGATCTGCGATAAGGCTAGGTTGAATCTCTCGGCATCGTTCAATTTCTTACCGTCTGCATCTTTGCGATTGTTGTAGCGGAACACTTGCTCATCCACGTAGCGGAACAAATGAAACGGTTCAACGGCAATGTAGGTGCCGTTCAACCCGCGCTTGAGTAGGCTCCAAAAGTTCTCGATTCCGTTGGTGCTCACTCTTCCATCCACATATTTCTCAAGATGATTGATGACTTGATGGATGTACTCGTCCTTCAATCCGTAGTAGGCGGGAGCGTCGTCAGTGTAGATGTTGCTGCCAGCGTGGACGCGACCTCTGACCTCGCCTTGGACAACCTCCTTCTTGGCAGTGGGGACGACCTTGGCGTGGACATGGCCGCCGCGCTCCAACAATCCCATCACGATTGCTTTGTCTTCAGCCCGCCCATAGTGCTTCAATCTGGAACGGCGTTCCTTGTGCATATTCCGTGCCTTGCCGCCGATGAAGGTTTCGTCAACCTCAAACTCGGAACCCGGCCCGCCGACCTTGCCGAGCGATTTATTCTGCAATGCGAGCCGAAGCCGATGCAGCATGAACCATCCGGCTTTCTGGCTGACGCCCATATCCCTGCTGATCTCGTAGGAACTGACGCCGTTCTTGCAATTGACCAGCATCCACAGAGCGGCAAGCCACTTGTCCAGTCCAATCGGGGAATCTTCAAAGATAGTGCCAAGTTTTACAGTGAACTGCTTGTAGCACTCTTTGCACTTCCAGCGCTTCTGTGTCTTCAGGTAGTAGTGCTCTTTGTGGCCGCAAGCAGGGCACTCAGGGCCCTTAGGCCAGCGCATCTTCGCCACGGTATCAATGCAGACTTGTTCGTCGGAGAAGTACCGCATGGCGTCTTGCAGAGTCTTGGGTGTGAGGTCTGACATGGAAACTCCCGTTATGAATTCAATGTCCGAACAATGCCTCGGATTGCGGAGGTCACTTGATCAACTGACGGCTGCGTGGAATTCGTTAATTCCAGATACTTCTGGTGAATCCGCACCGTCATCTCTGGATCGTCTTGAGCAATCGCCATCCGAATTGCGTGTGCGCTAATCGTGGCTTCGTTGACCTGTGCAACTACTTTCTCCAGCGTTTCTAGCGTCGAAGTGAGAGCACTGCGAAGATCATGGTCTGTCATATTTTGACCCCGACTGAGGACAGAATAGCAGTCAGAGCTTGGTTAGTCAAGGTAATTATTGCCAATATATTGTTTCCTCACATGTCCCATTCTCCCTGCTCAAATTGTTATGCTGGAAACATAGAGATTCCGAGTGGACCTGTTCTTCGTGGCGGCATTGATTGCCTTATTCTCGGACGGCGGCGCGAATGTTAAAATCAAACTCATTCCCACTCAGACTTTGAGTCACCGATGACCCGAGCCATGGAACAAGTCGGCGCCGGACTGGAGAAGATCGTTGCGAGCAGCTTGCGGCGCGCGCCCGCGGGACAGGGACCCGTGCTGGCGTGGGCGATGGCTTGCGGGCATGCGGTCGCGGCGCGAACCCGGGCGCTCGACTTCGGCCAGGGCATCTTGCGGGTGGAAGTGCCGGACTGGGGCTGGCGGTCTGAGTTGCAGGCGCTGGCGCCACAGTATCTGGCGGTGATCAATCGCTACGCTGCCGAGAGTGTGAAGCGGATTGAGTTTGTGGTTCCGGACAAAGCCGCGGGCGAGGGCGCCCGCGCCACACAGAACGTGAGAGCATGAAAGTTACCGAAAAAGACGTTGCTTATGTGGCTGACCTCGGCAATCTGGAATTGACCGGGGAAGAGCGCGCCCGCATGGTGCGCGACCTGAACTCGATCCTTGGTCACATTGACAGTCTGAACGAGTTGGACACGACAAACGTTCAGCCGATGGCGCAGGTCTCGGACCGCTACGGTGTGGACCAGTCGAAACAGGGAAGTGAGCGCTTCGCGTACGCTAGCCGGGAGGACATCCACGAAGGCTTGCGGAAGTCTCTGCCGCACGAAGTGGCGTTGAAAAATGCGCCCGATTCGGACGGAACGTTCTTCAAAGTGCCGAAGGTGATTGAAAGATAGGGGACAACGGTCGTTGGTCTTTGGCTGTTGGTCTTTGGCCAACCACCAACGACTACCGACCAACGACTGATTCATGGATCTGACCCTGCTCACTATCGATGCCGCCCGCTCCGCCGTTCAGGAGCGTAAGACCAGCGCGGCCGCGCTGGCGGAATCTTTTTACGCCAAGATTGAGAACGACGATCCGAAAATTGGCGCGTTTCTGACCTTGTCGAAAGAGCGAGCGATGGCGAAGGCTGCGGAGATGGATGCGCTCGCCGCCAAGGGAGAAAAACTTCCCCCGCTGGGTGGCGTGCCCGTCGGGATCAAAGACGTAATGGTCACCCGGGGCATTCGTACGACTGCCGGCTCAAAGATTCTGGGCAACTACGTTCCGCCATACGATTGCACGGCTGTGGCTCGTCTCGAAGGGGCAGGCGCGCTGATCCTGGGCAAATTGAATTGCGACGAGTTCGCAATGGGCTCGTCCAACGAGAATTCGGCCTGGAAGCCGGTACACAATCCCCGGGATCTTACGCGCGTTCCGGGCGGTTCTTCGGGAGGCTCGGCAGCAGCCGTGGCCGCGGATATGGCGGTGGCAGCCCTGGGTTCAGACACTGGCGGTTCGATCCGTCAGCCAGCTTCCTTCTGCGGGGTGGTCGGGCTGATGCCGACCTACGGTCGAGTTTCGCGCTACGGCTTAATTGCCTTTGCATCGTCGCTTGATCACATCGGGCCGCTTACCAAAACTGTGAAAGACGCGGCCATCGTATTACAAACCATCGCGGGCCGCGATCCCATGGATTCAACTTCTGCCGAGGTCCCGGTTCCGGACTATGTCGCTGAACTGGAAAAACCGGTGCGCGGCTTGAAGATCGGCGTGGCCAAGGAATATCTGGGAGAGGGGTTGGACGGCGAAGTTCGCAAGGCCATCGAAGCGGCGATTCAGAAGCTGGCCAAGCAGGGCTGCGAGATTGTCGAAGTCTCGCTGCCGCACACCAAATATGCGATTCCGACTTACTACATCGTGGCCACCGCGGAGGCTTCATCGAATCTGGCACGCTTTGACGGTGTGCGCTACGGGTATCGTGCCAAGGACGCACGCACCCTCTCCGAGATGTACCGGCGAAGCCGCGATCAGGGTTTTGGCGCCGAAGTGAAACGCCGCATCATGTTGGGCACGTACGCGCTGAGCGCCGGCTACTACGATGCCTATTATCTGAAAGCGCAAAGAGTGCGCACCCTGCTGGCCCGGGATTTCGAAGAGGCATTCAAAAAAGTGGATGCCATCGTGGCGCCGGTAAGCCCAACAGCGGCATTCAAGCTGGGCGAGAAAGTGGACGATCCGCTGGCCATGTACCTGGCGGACATCTACACCGTGACTGCAGATCTGGCGGGCATTCCGGGCATCTCCGTACCCTGCGGTGAGACCAAGGAGAAGTTGCCCATCGGGCTGCAGATTCTGGGGCGGCATTTCGATGAGAGCACGATTTTAAGGGTCGCGCAGGCGAACGAGAACGCAGCGTAAGCGGACCGAGGGGTCGGACCCTTTCAATTTGAAATCTGCATAGCAATCGCCATCGGCACCCGGCCGTTGGCGATTTTTCTTTTGCGGGCAACTACGAAGCCGAGCTGCGCTCGGCCGGACAGCCGGGGGTAGCTGTCCCCACGTGGCCTGTGGCACTCCCACCCACATTTCCATTCAAACAGAATCCTTAATCCAGGAGAAATGCACTCATGAATTTCAATTCGATGAGCAGAATCGTGCTGGCCTTTGTGTTGAGCCTTTCATTGATTACTACGGGATGCAGCGCCCAATGGATCAGCGTGGCGCTAGCCGACTTGCCGGTACTGACCCAGATGGCGTTGAACATCGCTGCGCTGGTGTCGACGCTGCAATCCGGAAAGCAACTGACTCCGGCGGAGGCTCTTGCAATTCAGAACATTTCGGCGGAAGCCAGCAAAGACCTTACTCTTCTGCAGGCGCTCTACAATTCATACAAAGCCAACCCGAGCCCGGATACTCTGCAGAAAATCGAGAATCTGATTCAGGACACCAATCAGAACTTGCCGGCATTGTTGCAGGCAGCCCACATCAACGATCCTGCGCTCTCCGCCCGGATCACCGCTGCAGTAAATCTGATCCTGACGACGGTGAGCAGCTTCGCTTCACTTATTCCACAGGCACCTACTGTCGGAACCAAGACGGCGCGGCAGAACACTGTTGTTCCCCATCTCGCTGTTCCTCGCCCTAACGATTTGAAAAAGCAGTGGAACCAACAGGTATGCGGGCCCAGCGGGAACGCCGCACTCGATGCCGCCCTTGCCGAACGAGCCCTGAAATAGGAAACCAGTTCGCGGTTGATAGTTCTTAGTTCTCAGATGAGGTTGCCGATGAGTCTTCCGGTTATCGCAATTACGAATGTATCCACCTGCCTGAGCGATGGGCAGGTGGAGGCTGCGATTCCAGCTTTGCAGCGGCAGGTCAGTCTCGATTTTAAAGCCTATTGGGAGGTGGACTGCGAGCTGACTTTTCTGGCTAAAGAAGAACCGTTGACCGAAGGGTGGTGGCAGATTTCAGTGACCGACAATCCCGACCAGGCCGGCGCATTGGGCTATCACGAACTCAGCAGCCGTGGGACGCCGTTGGGGAAGGTCTTTGCGGCACTTGATCTCCAGAGCGGAGGTTCGTGGACGGTGACATTGAGTCACGAACTGCTGGAAATGCTGGCCGATCCCTGGATTAACTGGTGCGCGCAGGGGTCGGATGGCAAGGTCTATGCCCTGGAAGTCTGCGACGCAGTGGAAGCGGATGACCTGGGCTACAAGATTGACGAAGTGCTGGTCTCCGACTTCATCACGCCCTCGTGGTTCGAACCCACGCGGGCGGATCGGGTGGATTTCAAGCGGCGAATCTCGAAGCCACTACAGCTTGCTTCGGGAGGCTATATTTCAGTCCTGGACGAAGGCGGCAGATGGGTGCAGACGACGGCGCAGGACGCAAGCGCAGTCCCGATTCCCTCAGGGAGCAGGAGACAGCGGCGGACCATGTGGAAAAAGGATTGGAGAAAGAGCTTGAGGTGAGGTCTATTTCCTGCGCCAGCGCACGCCATCTTTGGTGATTTCGACGAGCAATCCGGCGGAGGTGAGTTCGGCGCGAATGGCGTCAGAGGCTTGAAAATTGCGGGCTCGGCGGGCGGCATCCATCTCGGCAATCCTCTTTTCGATCTCGGCATCAGAGACGCCTTGCACCCCCACCGAGTCGAGCAATTCCTGGCTGACATCTTTTTCGCGGCCTTCCGCCTTCGCCCACTCGAGGACGGCTTTCATTTTGGGAGCGTCGTCGTCGCGCAGGACGGCGAAGATTTCGTCGAACCTGTCGAGCGCAGCCGACAACGGCGCAACGTCCTCCTTCCTGATCTGTCCGCTGTCAATCATGACATTCGCTTTGCGCACCATCTCAAAGATGGCCGCCAGGGCCTGCGCGGTGTTGAGATCGTCTTCAAGCGCGGAAGTCATGCGTTGTACGGTCTCGCGGGCGAGAGTTGCATCCGAGGCGCCAGAAGGGAATTGAGCGGTTCTCAGGCGTAGCTGGAAATTGCGCAACTTGTCCACGTTGCTGGCCATCTGCTTCAGCCCGTCGAAGGTGAAGTTGAGTTGATGGCGGTAGGGAACGGAAGCCAGCAACAGCCGGATGGCAGAGGGCTTGTATCCCTTGAGCGCGAGGTCACGCAAGGTAAAGAAATTGCCGGCGCTCTTGGACATTTTTTCGCCCTCAACCAGCAGAAAGCGGGCGTGAAACCAAAAGTGGACGAAAAGCTTCCCGGTCAGCGCCTCCGATTGCGCAATTTCGTTTTCGTGGTGCGGGAAAATAAGGTCCTCGCCGCCGGCGTGCAAGTCAAAAGTTTCTCCCAATTCCGCCATCGACATGGCAGAGCATTCGATGTGCCAGCCCGGCCGCCCACGTCCGATCGAACTCTCCCAGAATGCTTCGCCGGGCTTGGGTGACTTCCAGAGCGCGAAGTCGCGGGCGTTATCTTTTTCGTACTCGTCCACATCCACGCGCGCGCCGTCTTCCATTCCCGCAAAATCTTTTTTCGAGAGCTTGCCGTAGCCGGGGAACTTCGCAATGCGAAAGTAATAGGAGCCGTCCTCCGTGCGATAGGCGAAGCCCTTCTTTTCGAGTTCTCCGACAAAGCGCGCCATCTCAGCGATGTGATCGGTAGCACGGGCGAGAATCGGCTGCTCGATATTCAAGGTTGCGCTGTCTTCGAGAAATGCCTTTTCATACTTGGCGGTGTATTGCTTGACGCTCAGTCCTTCGTGGGCAGAATTGCGGATGATTTTGTCGTCCACGTCGGTGATATTCATGACATGACGCACGCTGAATCCGCTCTGCAGCAAAAAGCGGTGCAGAACGTCGACCGCAACAAAGGTGCGGAAGTTGCCGATGTGTCCGTAGTCGTAAACCGTAGGCCCGCAGGCGTACATGCGAACTTCATTGCCTTGCAAGGGATGAAACTCTTCTATTTTGCCGGAGAGCGTGTTGTAGAGGCGCAGGGCCATGGGAGGGAAAGAGCGCGGACCGAACCCTCAATTCTAGGGGGACACAGGAAAATGGGTCAAATCAGACTCGCGACCGGAGTACGGCATCGCACCGCATCACTACGCGGCTGGCTTGGAGCTTTCAGCGTGAACGTGATTTGCCGACCGCAGCCGGTGGCCGACCAGAAGTACATAGTGAAGCGCGGAGACGATGGTGAACCCGACCGTGGCATGAAGAAACGTAGTCTGAGTAATCCAGACCCAGCGCGTATGTTGGACCTGAAACAGCAGCACAAAAAAGATCGCAAACACCTGGGCAAAGGTGTTCGCCTTGCCAAAGATGCTGGGACGAAAGTCTCGCAGTCCGGCGATGGCATAGAGCACAGCACTGGCGCACAGAATCGAGATGTCGCGGCTGAACACAAGAACGGTGTACTTCCACGCGATTTTGTGCAGGATGGCGAGCACCATGAACATGGTGCTGAGCAGAAGCTTGTCGGCGATGGGATCGAGATACTGGCCAAGCACAGTCTGCTGTTTCAGAGTGCGGGCCAGCAGTCCATCCAGGCCATCGGTGAAGCCTGCCAGAACGAACAGGATGAGCGCCCACCTGTAATGGCCGGCCACCAGGTTGATCACGATAAAGGGCACAAACATCATGCGTACCAGGGTCAACTGGTTGGGCGCGGTGAGCAGTTGAGAGAGCTTCACTGCTGATCTCCGGATGAGTCGAACAGGCCGGCCAGGTGACGGGTAAAAAACGAAGCAGGGTCCAGGCCGGTCTTCGCGGTGAAACGTTGCGAAAGCGAGGGCACGTTGTCGTTCGGCAAATCAAGTTCTACGCGCTCGATGCGGTGCATGGGAAAGAAGACTACACCCGAGTCCGCGTGCTCGCCTGCCTTGATCATCGAAAGCAGGTCTTCAAACGAAGCCAGCTCGACACCTGAGAGACTGAGTCCCTGGCCCGCAAGCGTAAGAATCGCCCCCCAAAACTTCTCTCGGGGATTGGCCAACGTCACCAGCACGATGGCCCCCATTGGAAAGGGG
>Ga0075021_10000367_pt1 | contig 24419 bp, 26 predicted proteins | sample ColStrG_CSR_2012_FD_72749 | JGI IMG/M metagenome (GOLD analysis project Ga0075021, IMG submission 72749) | Freshwater sediment microbial communities in response to fracking from Pennsylvania, USA - Cold Stream Run_MetaG_CSR_2012 | ecosystem: Environmental > Aquatic > Freshwater > Creek >...
ACGCGATTGATGTGCACCAGCTTGTCGGTGAACTCGCTGTCGCGCTCTTCGCGGTCGCGCCCGCCGCGCTCACGATCTCGTCGAGGTTCATGTGCCATTGTTGACCAATCCGTTAGAAGTTGAGGCCGCCTTCACGCGCGGCGTCTGCCAGCGCCTTGATGCGTCCGTGATAGAGATAACCGCCGCGATCGAAGACTACGTCCTTAATGCCTTTTTCCTTGGCACGCTCGGCGAGCAGTTTGCCGACCGCCTTGGCCGCCGCAATGTTAGCGCCAGATTTGGCGCCCTCACGCATCGTCTTCTCCATCGATGAGGCGGCTGCCAGAGTCGTGCCCTTCACGTCGTCAATGAGCTGGGCGTAGATGTGCTTGGACGAACGGAAAACCGACAGCCGCGTGCGCGTGCGCCCCGCAAGCTTGATCTTGCGTCGCACCGTCGCCGTCCGCCGCGCGGTCCGGTCACTTAATCTCGACATGGCGCGTCCTCTACTTCTTTTTGCCTTCCTTGCGGAAGATATATTCGTTCGCGTATTTCACGCCTTTGCCTTTGTAAGGCTCGGGCGGGCGGTAACCGCGGATCTCGGCAGCCACGTGGCCGACTTTCTGCTTGTCGATGCCGGTCACCACAATCTCGGTAGGCTTCGGCGTCGTGATCGCAATGCCTTCCGGGATTGGAAAATTCACGTCGTGCGAAAAGCCAAGTTGCAATTGCAGCGACTTGCCCTGCACCGCGGCGCGATAGCCGACACCGGTGATTTCCAGCTTCTCCTCAAATCCCTTGGTCACTCCAGCCATCAGATTGGCGACCAGCGTTCGCGAAGTGCCCCACATCGAGCGCGCGCGTTTGCTTTCGCCGCGTGGCTCAAGCTTGATCGTGCCCTTGTCCATGGCGACCAACACATCGTCATGTACGACGACTTGAAGAGCACCCTTCGGACCCTTCACCTTGACGGTTTGCCCTTCCACATTGGCGGTGACGCCTGTGGGAACCGCGACCGCTTTGTTGCCAATGCGCGACATTAGAACACCGTACAGATGATTTCGCCGCCAACGTTGGCCTCGCGAGCATCGTGGTCGGCCATCACGCCCTTGGGCGTTGACAGAATGGCAACGCCAAGGCCGTTGTTGATGCGCGGCAAGTTGCGGACCGCCACGTAGACGCGACGGCCAGGCTTGGAGATGCGTTCGATTTCGCGGATTACCGGCTCGCCGTCGAAATACTTCAGCTCGATTTCAAGCTCGGACCGGCCGCTGGCGTGTGCCACGCTGGCGTAGCCACGAATAAAACCTTCCGTCTTAAGCACCTCGAGCACGCGCTCGCGTTGCTTGGAACCCGGCATCGAGACCTTCGATTTATTGCGCATCTGCGCGTTTCGGATACGCGCGATCATATCGCCGATCGGATCGTTCACCATCGCGCCCTCCCTACCAGCTCGACTTCACAAGGCCCGGAATAAGGCCTTTGGAGCCAAGCTCGCGCAACGCGATACGGCTCAAGCGATGCTTGCGGTAATACGCGCGCGGACGCCCGCTGAGCTCACAGCGATTACGTATGCGCGTCTTGGAGGAATTACGCGGCAATTCAGCCAACTTCAGAGTAGCTGCGAAACGCTCTTCCATCGGCAGCTTCTTGTCGTGCGCGATCGTTTTGAGCTTCGCGCGCCGATTGGCAAATTTTTTCGCCATCTTCCGCCGCCTGTTGTTCTTCTCGATCGAACTCTTCTTCGCCATACTTTAGCTCCTTGCGGTTCCGCGTATGAGGCCTGGCCTCACTGCCGGAACGGGAAGTTGAACGCGGTAAGCAGCGCACGCGCCTCATCGTCACTGCGGGCACTGGTACAAACGGTGATATCGAGACCCCAGGTATCGGTCACCTTGTCGAAATCGATCTCCGGGAACACAGTGTATTCTTTGATACCGAGGCTGTAGTTGCCGCGGCCATCGAAGCTCTTCGGATTAAGGCCGCGGAAGTCGCGCACGCGCGGCAGCGCGATGTTCACCAGCCGGTCGATGAAGTCATACATACGGGTCTTGCGTAACGTGACCTTGCAGCCAATGGCCTGGCCATCGCGCAGCTTGTAGGTAGCGATCGACTTGCGCGACTTGGTGATCACCGCTTTCTGGCCGGCGATCAGCGCCAGGTCACTGGCGGCGTTGTCCACCTTCTTGCGGTCGGCAACGCCCTCGCCGATGCCCATATTGAGGACCACCTTCGTGATCGTGGGCACCTGCATCCGATTGGTGTAGCCGAACTTCTTGGACAGCTCGTCGCGTATCACCTGTTCGAAATGCGTCCTCAGGCGCGCGACATAGTCGGAGCGCTCGCGCGGCTTCTTCACCTTCGGCGCGCCGTCCTTGGGCCCGCCACCGTCCTTGGCGCCTTTCGGCGTTCCCTGCGGCGGCTTTTGCGGCTTCTTGGGCTCTTTGCCCTGCTGTTGGGGATCATCCATCGATCTCGACTCCGGAACGCTTGGCAACGCGCACCTTTTTGCGCGCATCACCCGCGCCCACAAATTTGAACCCGACGCGGGTCGGCTTGCCATCCTTGGGGTCGGCCACTGCCAGATTGGACAGGTGGACCGAGCTCTCCTTGGAGATAATGCCGCCCTCCTGCTGTGCCGTCTGGCGCTGGTGGCGCTTGACCATATTGATGCCGCGCACCAATGCGCGGTCTTGATCAGGGCGCACCTCGATCACTTCGCCGGTACGGCCCTTGTCGCGGCCAGTAAGCACAATGACCTTGTCGCCCTTGCGGATCTTGGCGGCCATCACAGCACCTCCGGAGCGAGCGAAATGATCTTCATGTGATTTTTGGCGCGCAGCTCGCGCGGCACCGGCCCGAAGATACGGGTGCCGACGGGCTCCATCTGCGGCGTGATCAAGACCGCCGCATTGCGATCGAAGCGAATGACCGAGCCGTCCGGGCGCTTAATATCCTTCGAAATACGCACCACAACGGCCTTCATGACGTCGCCCTTCTTCACGCGGCCGCGCGGGATTGCCTCCTTCACCGAGACGACGATGACGTCGCCGATGGTGGCGTACTTACGCTTGGAGCCGCCCAGCACCTTGATGCACATGACGCGACGCGCGCCGGAATTGTCCGCCACGTCGAGGTTGGTTTGCATCTGAATCATGATGCGGCTCTCACTGTCTGGTGGCGCATAGCGCTCATTGAACTTTCTGTTTCTTCTCGCCGCGGATAACCGCCCAGCGCTTGAGTTTTGAAATCGGGCGGCGCTCCTCGATCCAGACCAGGTCACCGACCGAATAGGTATTGGCTTCATCGTGGGCGTGATATTTCTTCGATCGACGAATGGTCTTCTTCATCGTCGGGTGCGTAAAACGGCGGTCAACGCGCACGACCACGGTCTTGTCCTGTTTGTCGCTCACGACAACGCCATTGAGCGTACGCTTCGGCATCTCGAACCCCTTATCCCTTCGACTTCGTCTTGGCGCGCGACTTCGGTTTCGCAGCGGCCTTCGGCTTGGTGGCTTTGGTCTTCTTTGCGGGTGCTGGCGCGGCTTCAGCCTTTGGAGCCGGTTCAGGCGCCCCGATGCGCTTCTGAGCCGCAATGGTCTTCATCCGCGCGATGTCGCGCCGAATGGTACGTACGCGCGAAGTATTCTCGAGCTGACCCGTGGCGCGTTGGAAGCGCAGATTGAACTGCTCCTTCTTCAGCTTGAGCACTTCGTCGTCGAGTTGATCGAGCGTCATCGCTCTTGCGTCGGCGGCTTTCATGGCGTCACTCGGCGATACGTTCAATGAAACGGGTCTTGACCGGCAGTTTCGCTGCGGCGAGTGCCAGCGCTTCTTTGGCGACGGCGACGGGAATGCCATCGACCTCGAACAGAATGCGACCGGGCTTTACACGAACGACCCAAAGCTCCGGCGTGCCCTTGCCTTTGCCCATGCGTACTTCGATCGGCTTCTTCGATACCGGCACGTCCGGGAATACGCGGATCCATACCCGGCCGGACCGCTTCATGAAGCGGGTGAGCGCACGGCGAGCTGCCTCGATCTGGCGCGCCGTAACGCGTTCGGGCTCGAGTGCCTTGAGGCCATATTGACCGAAGGCGAGCGTGTTGCCGCTGGTGGCGAGACCGTGGATGCGGCCCTTGAACGCCTTGCGAAACTTGGTGCGGATCGGTTGCAGCATGACTTAACTCTGTTCGTTCCTCAGGCCGCGGTTTCACGGCGCGGGCGACCGGTGTCGCCCTCAGCAAGCTTCTTGTCCTGCGCCATCGGATCGTGCTCGAGGATTTCGCCCTTGAAGATCCAGACTTTGACGCCGCACGTGCCGTAGGTGGTGAATGCGGTCGCGACACCGTAATCAACGTCGGCGCGAAGCGTGTGCAGCGGCACGCGGCCTTCGCGATACCACTCCATGCGCGCGATTTCTGCGCCGCCGAGCCGGCCGGAGCAGTTGATACGAATGCCCTCAGCGCCGAGGCGCATTGCCGACTGCACGGCGCGCTTCATGGCGCGGCGAAATGCGACGCGGCGTTCAAGTTGTTGGGCGATCGATTCGGCGACGAGCTGGGCATCAAGCTCGGGCTTGCGGATTTCGACGATGTTGATGACGACATCGCTGTCGGTGAGTTTTGCAACCGACTTGCGCAGCTTCTCGATGTCGGCGCCCTTCTTCCCAATCACTACACCCGGACGGGCAGAGTGGATGGTGACCCGGCACTTCTTGTGCGGGCGTTCGATCACAATGTGCGACACCGCCGCCTGCTTGAGCTGCTTCATCAGCTCTTTGCGGATCTTGATGTCCTCGTGCAGGAGAGTGCCGTATTCCGCCTTGCCGGCGAACCAGCGCGAATCCCAGGTGCGGTTGATACCGAGGCGCAGCCCGATTGGATTGACTTTCTGACCCATCGCGTACTCCTCAGGCTTCTGCCCGCGCCTCGACCTGACGCACCACGATGGTCAGGTGAGAAAACGGCTTAAGAATGCGTCCGACACGGCCGCGGCCGCGCGGGGTGAAGCGCTTGATCACCAGCGCCTTGCCGACATGGGCCTCGGCGACAACGAGATCGTCGACGTCGAGGTCGTGATTGTTTTCGGCGTTGGCGATCGCCGATTCCAGGCACTTGCGCACATCCTTGGCGATTCGCTTCTGCGAAAACTCAAGATCAGCGAGCGCGCTCGCAACCTTTTTGCCGCGGATCAGCTGCGCGACGAGATTGAGCTTCTGCGGAGAAATCCGCAGCATCTTACTCACCGCCTTGGCCTCGTTTTCGCCGAGGTCTCGCTCGCGTTGGCGCTTGCCCATGACGTTACTCTTTATCCCTTAGCTTGCCGCCGGCGCCGCCGGTGCGGCGGCCGGTGCCGGTGCAGCACCCGGCGCAGCAGGCGCGCCTGCGCGCTTGGCTTTGCGGTCAGACGTATGCCCGTAGAACATCCGGGTCGGCGCGAACTCGCCGAACTTGTGACCGACCATTTCTTCGTTCACCATGACGGGAATGTGTTTCTGCCCGTTATAGACGCCGAAATTCAGCCCGACGAATTGCGGCAAAATGGTCGAACGCCGGCTCCATATCTTGATCATTTCGTGGCGGCCCGAAGAGCGCGCGGCCTCTGCTTTGCGCAGCAGATAGCCGTCGACAAAAGGACCTTTCCAAACTGAACGCGTCATAGCTTCTGTCCTTACTGCTGCTTCTTCTTGCGATCGTGCCGGCTCGCAATGATGAAGCGTTCGGTGCGTTTATTTTTGCGGGTCTTCTTGCCTTTGGTCGGAAAACCCCATGGCGTGACCCAGTGCTTGCCGCCCTTGGTGCGGCCACCGTGCGGGTGGTCGACCGGATTCATTGTAATGCCGCGGTTGTGCGGCATACGGCCCTTCCACCGTTGACGTCCGGCTTTGCCGATCGTGGTGTTCATATTGTCTGGATTGGACACTGCACCGACTGTCGCCATGCAACGGCCATGCACAAGCCGCTGCTCGGTCGTGCTCAGACGCAGGATGACATAATCCTGGTCGCGGCCGACGATCTGCACGTAGCTGCCGGCCGAACGCGCGAGCTGCCCGCCTTTGCCGATCTTGAGCTCGACATTGTGCACGATTGTGCCGACCGGAATATTGGCAAGCGGCATCGCGTTGCCGGGCTTCACGTCAGCATGCTCGGCGGCGATCACGGTGTCACCGGCGGCAAGACGCTGCGGCGCCAGAATATAGGCGAGCTCGCCGTCCTGATACTTGATCAGCGCGATAAAGCCGGTGCGGTTCGGATCGTATTCCAGGCGCTCGACGGTCGCGGGCACGTCAAATTTCGTGCGGCGGAAGTCGATCCGGCGATAGGCTTGCTTGTGGCCGCCGCCGCGGAAACGCGAAGTGATGCGGCCGTTATTGTTGCGGCCGCCGGTCGAATGCTGGCCTTCAGTCAACGACTTCACCGGCGCGCCCTTGTACAGCGACGAACGGTCGATGTTGACCAGTTGGCGCTGGCCGGGCGTGGTCGGATTGTAGTTTTTTAATGCCATCGCAACGCTCCCTACAATCCCGTGGTCACGTCGATCCTGTGACCCTCTTCGAGCGTCACAATCGCGCGCTTTACGTCGGACTGTTGTCCGATCCTGTTGCGGAACACTTTCAACTTACCCGGTCGCGTAAGCGTGTTGACGCTTTTCACCTTGACGTCGAACAGCTTCTCCACCGCTTCCTTGATTTGCGGCTTGGTGGCGTGCTTGGCCACCTTAAACATGACCTTGTTGTGCTCGGATGCCATCGTTGCCTTTTCGGTAATCACCGGGGCAATGATGACGTCGTAGTGGCGCGGATCGCTGGTGCTCATTTGAATCGCGCCTCCAGCGCATCGAGCGCGGCCTTGGTGAGCACAAGAGTCTTACGCCGCAAGATGTCGTAGACATTGATGCCCTGCACCGGCAGGACATCGATATTCGGGATATTGCGCGCCGCATTGCGGAAGTTGGCTTCGATCTCGGCGCCATCGATGATCAGCGCGTTCTCGAGTCCGAGCTTGCCGAACTGCTTTGCCAGACCTTTGGTCTTGGCGTCCTTGAGCGTCGCGCTCTCAAGCACAATGATGCCGCCGTCTTTGGCCTTCGACGACAGCGCGTGCTTGAGCGCGAGCGCGCGCACCTTCTTCGGGAGGTCGATAGCGTGGCTGCGCACCAAGGGGCCGAAAGCACGGCCACCGCCGCGAAACTGCGGCACACGCGCAGAGCCGTGACGCGCACCGCCGGTTCCCTTCTGCGCATACATCTTCTTGCCGGTACGCCAGATCTCGCTGCGGTCCTTGGTCTTGTGGGTACCGCGTTGACGCTTGGCGAGCTGCCAATTCACGCAGCGCTGGATGATATCGGTGCGTGGCTCGAGGCCGAAAATCGCATCCGGTAACGTAGCCTTGCCGGCTTCCTTGCCATCGAGGGCGACGATTTTAAGCTCCATCACTCGCCCTCCTTTTTCTTTGCACTCTTGGCAGCGGCGGCAGCCTTGTCAGCAGCTTTGGCAGCCTGATCCGCCGCCTTGGTAGCCTGAGCTGCGGCCTTTGCTGCCTGGTCAGCTGCGGCAGCGGCCTTTTCCGCGGCCTGCTCCGCCTTGGGCGTTTGCCCGGCCTCAGGCGCCTGCTCGGACGCGGGTTTGGGCTGTTCCGGCTTCGCTTCGGCCGTTTCGCCCACGCGGAACTTGCCGGGCTTTGGCGCTTCCTTCGGAAGCTTTTTCTTCACCGCATCGCGCACCGTGACCCAACCGCTCTTTGCCCCAGGTACGGCGCCCTCGACCAGGATGAGCCCACGCTCGACATCGGTCTGCACAACCTTGAGATTGAGCGTAGTGACACGCTCGACACCCAGATGGCCGGGCATCTTCTTGTTCTTGAAGGTCTTGCCGGGATCCTGACGGCCACCGGTGCCGCCAATCGAGCGATGCGAAATCGACACGCCATGCGAGGCGCGCAGTCCCGCAAAATTCCAGCGCTTCATGCCGCCGGCAAAGCCTTTGCCGATCGTGACGCCGCAGACATCGACAAACTGACCGGGGATAAAGTGATCAGCCGTGATTTCCGCACCCACCGGGATCAGCGCGTCTTCGGTCACGCGGAATTCAGCAAGCTTGCGCCTGGGTTCAACCTTCTGCTTGCCGAAATAGCCACGGTCGGCCTTGCTCATGTTGTTGGCGCGGCGCGCACCCGATCCGAGCTGCAGCGCCACATAGCCATTTTTGTCCTTGGTGCGGTGAGCGACCACCTGGCACTGCGCGAGGCGCAGCACCGTCACCGGCACGTGCTCGCCGGCTTCGGTGAACACCCGGGTCATTCCGACCTTCTGTGCGACTACGCCCGAACGCATTGCCTATCCCACCCCGGCCTTACAGCTTGATCTCGACATCAACGCCGGCAGCGAGGTCGAGCTTCATCAGCGCGTCCACTGTCTGTGGCGTCGGATCGACGATGTCCAAGAGGCGCTTGTGCGTGCGCATCTCGAATTGTTCGCGGCTCTTCTTGTCGACGTGCGGCGAGCGGTTCACCGTAAACTTCTCGATTCTCGTTGGCAGAGGAATCGGGCCACGGACCTGCGCACCGGTGCGTTTGGCCGTGTTCACGATTTCGCGCGTCGACGCATCGAGGATGCGGTGGTCGAACGCCTTGAGCCGGATCCGGATATTCTGGCCGTTCATTGTCGTTTCTCTCGTCCGTCGTGCCCGCCCGTCAGCCGGGCAACCACGGAATGCCTAATCCAAGTAAAGATGCGGATGGCCGGGACTGGCCCGGCCATCACGCCTCGACACATCACTCGATAATGCTCGCCACCACGCCGGCGCCGACGGTGCGGCCGCCCTCGCGAATGGCGAAGCGCAGTTTTTCCTCCATGGCGATCGGCACGATCAAGTGCACTTCCATCGCCACGTTGTCGCCCGGCATCACCATTTCCGTGCCTTGCGGCAGGTGCACCACCCCAGTCACGTCGGTGGTGCGGAAATAGAATTGCGGACGGTAGTTGGTGAAGAACGGAGTATGACGGCCGCCCTCTTCCTTGGTGAGGATATAGGCTTCCGCCTTGAACTTCGTGTGCGGCTTGACCGAGCCTGGCTTGCACAGCACCTGGCCGCGCTCGACTTCCTCGCGCTTGGTACCGCGGAGCAGGCAGCCGACGTTGTCACCGGCCTCGCCTTGGTCGAGCAGCTTGCGGAACATCTCGACGCCGGTGACGACCGTCTTTTGGGTTGGCTTGATGCCGACGATCTCGACTTCCTCGCCGACCTTGATGATGCCGCGCTCGACGCGGCCGGTGCAGACAGTACCGCGGCCGGAGATCGAGAACACGTCTTCCACCGGCATCAGGAACGGCTGGTCCTTCGGACGCTCGGGCTGCGGAATATAATCATCCACTGCCTTCATCAGCGCCAGGACCGACTCTTTACCGAGCTTCTCGTCGGTGCCCTCGAGTGCCTTGAGCGCCGAACCCTTGATGATCGGGATCTTGTCACCAGGAAAATTGTACTTGGACAGGAGCTCGCGGACTTCAAGCTCGACCAGTTCGAGCAGCTCCGGATCATCGACCATGTCGACCTTGTTCATGTACACGACCAGCGCCGGCACGCCGACCTGACGGGCAAGCAGGATGTGCTCGCGGGTCTGCGGCATCGGCCCATCGGCTGCGGAGACGACGAGGATGGCGCCATCCATCTGGGCAGCGCCCGTGATCATGTTCTTCACGTAGTCGGCGTGGCCCGGACAGTCGACGTGCGCATAGTGGCGCTTGTCGGTCTGGTATTCGACGTGCGCGGTCGAGATCGTAATGCCGCGCGCCTTCTCTTCCGGCGCCTTATCGATTTGATCATAGGCGGTGAAAGTGGCGCCGCCCTTTTCGGCCAACACCTTGGTGATCGCCGCTGTCAGCGTCGTTTTGCCGTGGTCGACGTGACCGATCGTCCCGATATTGCAATGGGGCTTGGTCCGCTGGAATTTTTCTTTGGCCATGGAACTCTCCGTTCAGATCCTTCTGTTATCTTCGTTCCCGATCACGCGAATTTCTTCTGTACTTCGGCTGACACGTTCGCGGGCAGTTCCGAGTAGTGATCGAATTGCATTGTGAATGTGGCGCGGCCCTGAGACATGGACCGCAGATTGTTGACGTAACCGAACATATTCATCAGCGGCACCATCGCATTGATCACGTTGGCATTGCCGCGCATGTCCTGACCCTGAATCTGCCCGCGCCGCGAATTGAGGTCGCCGATGACGGAGCCGGTGTAGTCCTCCGGCGTCACCACCTCGACCTTCATGATGGGCTCGAGCAGAACCGGCTTGGCCATCTGGAGCGTTTCCTTGAGACACTGACGGGCGCAGATTTCGAAGGCGAGTGCCGAAGAGTCGACGTCATGATATTTGCCGTCGATCAGCGTCACCTTGAGGTCCACGACCGGGAAGCCTGCCACCACACCGGAGCCGAGCACGCTTTCGAGACCCTTCTCGACACCCGGGATGAATTCCTTCGGCACCGTACCGCCGACGATTTCGTTCTCGAATTCGAAGGGCGTGCCAGGCGGCGTGGGCTCGGCGATGATCTTGATCTGCGCGAATTGGCCAGAGCCACCGGTCTGCTTCTTGTGGGTGTAGCCGTGCTCGACGCGCTGCGTGATCTTTTCACGGAAGGCGACCTGCGGCGCGCCGATATTGGCGTCTACTTTGTAAGTGCGCTTGAGAATGTCGACTTTGATGTCGAGGTGCAGCTCACCCATTCCTTTGAGAATGGTCTGACCGCTTTCCTGATCTGTGGAAACGCGAAAGGACGGATCCTCGGCAGCGAGCTTGGCGAGTGCGACGCCGAGCTTTTCCTGGTCCGCCTTAGACTTCGGCTCGATCGCAATTTCGATCACCGGGTCTGGGAATTCCATCTTCTCCAGGATCACAGGTTTCTGGGGATCGCATAGCGTGTCGCCGGTGCGAACTTCCTTCAGTCCCGCCAGCGCGACGATATCGCCGGCGTAAGCCTCCTTGATGTCCTCGCGGTTGTTCGCATGCATCAACAACATGCGGCCAATACGTTCCTTGCGTTCCTTGGTCGAATTGATCACTCCGGTGCCACTGGTCAGCGTCCCGGAATAGATGCGGCAGAATGTGATGGTGCCGACGAAGGGATCGTCCATGATCTTGAAGCCGAGCAGCGCCAGCGGCGCGTCATCCTTCGGCTCGCGAATGACGTCTTCACCGTTGTCAGGATTGGTGCCGTGGATCGGTGGCACATCGAGCGGGCTCGGCAGATAGTCAACCACCGCATCGAGCAACGGCTGCACGCCCTTATTTTTGAAAGCAGAACCGCACAACACAGGGAAGAATGCGCCGGTGAGCACAGCCTTACGGATGAGCTTCTTGAGCAAAGCCTCGTCGGGCATCTTGCCTTCGAGATAGGCCGTGGCCGCATCATCATCGAGCTCACAGGCCGCTTCGATCATCTTGTCGTGGTATTCCTTCGCCTGATCCAGCATATCGGCCGGAATGTCGATGTCGTGATATTTAGCGCCGAGGGATTCATCGTCCCACACCACGCCCTTCATGCGCACCAGATCGACAATGCCTTTGAAATTCTGCTCGGAACCAATCGGAAGTTGGATAGCCACCGGCTTTGCGCCAAGCCGGGTCTTGATGTCGTCCAGACACTTGAAGAAGTCCGCACCGATCTTGTCCATTTTGTTGGCAAAGACGATGCGCGGGACTTTGTACTTGTCGCCCTGGCGCCAGACCGTTTCGGTCTGCGGCTCTACGCCCTGGTTGGAATCGAGCACGCACACCGCGCCGTCGAGCACGCGCAAAGAACGCTCGACCTCGATGGTGAAATCAACGTGGCCGGGCGTATCGATGATGTTGAGGCGCTTCTCTTTCCAGAATGCGGTGGTCGCAGCCGACGTGATGGTAATGCCGCGCTCTTGCTCCTGCTCCATCCAATCCATCGTCGCGGCGCCTTCATGCACCTCGCCGATTTTATGGCTTTTGCCTGTGTAGTAGAGGATCCGCTCAGTCGTCGTCGTCTTTCCGGCATCGATGTGCGCCATGATGCCGAAATTGCGGTAGTCCTCGATTGGGTGCCTGCGGGGCATAGGGGGTTGGTCCTGAATCTTTTTCCGCTGTCACCAGCGGTAATGCGAGAAGGCCCGGTTGGCTTCAGCCATCTTGTGTGTGTCCTCGCGCTTCTTGACGGCATTTCCCCTGTTATTGGATGCATCGAGCAGCTCGGATGAGAGCCGTTCGGTCATCGTTCGTTCGTTGCGTTCGCGCGCGGCCGCGATAATCCAGCGAATGCCGAGTGCCTGCCGGCGCGACGTGCGCACTTCTACCGGTACTTGATAAGTAGCGCCGCCTACGCGCCGTGACCGAACTTCGATCGACGGCATCACATTGTCGAGGGCTTGCTGAAATACAGTGAGCGGGTTCTGCTTGGTCTTGCCCTCGATCATCTCGAGCGCGCCGTAGACGATGCCTTCTGCCACTGATTTCTTGCCATCATACATAATGGCATTCATGAACTTGCTGACGACGATATTCCCGAACTTCGGATCAGGGATAATATCGCGTTTTTCGGCGGCGTGACGGCGGGACATGGCGCTGATCCTTACTTCGGCCGCTTGGCGCCGTATTTGGAACGGCGCTGTTTGCGGTTTTTCACGCCCTGGGTGTCGAGCACGCCGCGCAGGATGTGGTAGCGCACGCCCGGCAGGTCCTTCACGCGGCCACCGCGGATCATCACGACCGAATGCTCCTGCAGATTATGGCCCTCGCCCGGAATGTAACCGATGACCTCGAAGCCATTGGTCAGCCGCACCTTCGCCACCTTGCGCAAAGCCGAGTTTGGCTTCTTCGGCGTCGTCGTATAGACGCGGGTGCAAACGCCGCGTTTCTGCGGCGAGGATTCAAGCGCCGGCGCCGTGTTGCGCGCCTTGAGCGGGTGCCGCGGCTTGGCAATCAACTGGTTGATCGTCGGCATCGTTGACCTTCGCTACCTTCGTTCGAGGATGAGTGCGTGAACGGAATCGTTCGCGCCGCCCCTCTGCATCTCGTGCGGACAATCACCCTCGTCCGCTTCGTTTCGGGCTTGTCGCCCCGGCATTTCCACGCGTCTTTCCCACGCGCAAAACGAAATCGCGCCATCCGCCAAGTGCGGCAGGGCGCTCTTCCGTTCGGACGGCCACACTGCGGTTAAGCACCGCGACCGTTCAGTCTTAAAGTCTGACAGGTGCTGTCAGAGGCAGCGTCTGAGCTTCATTCGTCGAGGCGATGCGCGGCCAAGTTGAGAAAAACAAAACGTTCTCAAAGGATTAGCCGGGCGGCCGTTCCGAGCAAGCGAAGCTCACCGCCTGCCGAAAAGTGTGGGGTATGTATCGGCGCGACTCCGCTAAGTCAAGCGAAAACGCCTGAAAATCGAGGATTCGGGGGCTTTCGCGACTGGCCTGGCGACAATGGAAGCGCCGGTCGCACGGGCTTGGGTTACGGTGAGGTGACGCCGGTCTCCTTGATAACCCGAAGATATTTCGCACTCTCAGTCTGCACAAAAGCCTTGAACTGAACGACTGACATGGGCGTCACAACGGCCCCCGCCGCCTCTAGGCGCGCCTTAACCTCAGGATCTTGGATAACCTTGTTAATCTCCGTGTTTAAGCGATCAACGATCGCCTGAGGTGTGCCGCGCGGCGCAAAAAAGCCGGCCCAGAGCGTGAAATCGTAGTCCTTGATGCCCGTTACCTCCGCAACCGTTGGAACATCCGGAGCTGCGGGAGAGCGGCTGGCCGAAGAGAGTGCGAGGACTTTTAGGGTGCCCCCCTTCACGTGCGGGGCAGCGGCCGGAAATCCGGGGAAGTAAAAGTCGACGTGATTTCCAATCAGGTCATTAAGCGCCGGACCTGCGCCCTTGTAAGGCACGTGCGTCAGATTATCGTCGAACTTCTGCTTGAGCAGTTCCCCTGCGAAGTGACCGGGCGTGCCGATGCCAGCGGACGCAAAAGTCATCTTCGGCTTCGCTTTCAGCGCCGTCAGAAATTCTGGCAACGTGGAGTACGGCGCTTTGGCCGGCACAACGAGCGCGAGAGGCACAATTGCCGCGAGTGCGATCGGCAACAGGTCTTTATCCGGATCGTAATTGAGACCCTTAAGCCAATGTTGGTTAACCGCAATTTCTCCGGTCTGCCCGACCAGGAGTGTGTACCCGTCGGGAGCGGCGCTCGTCACCGAATGCGCCCCAATTGCTCCGCTCGCGCCGGCACGATTCTCGACGACAATCGACTGACCGAGCGCGACACCAAGCCGGTCTGATATCGAGCGCGCAACGACGTCGCCTGTACCGCCGGCCGCATAGGCGACGATCAACTGGATGGTACGGTTTGGATATGTCTGGCTCCAGGCTGGCCAAGCCACAATTGCGCTAATGGCAGCCGCAGCAAGACCAACAGCCCGTGTCCGAGTGGCCCGCATGACAAAATCCTCCCCGTGATTTTCGTCGCCTTGTTCGGGCGTTGTCGTTATTCAAACCCGTAGAGCCGCGCTGGATTGTCAGACAGGATGCACTCGGCCAATTCCGCCGAACCAACCGCCGTCATGAAATCGTCGAGCAACGTTTCGTATCGAAGATTACGATAAGCACCAAGGACGGCGCTACCCATCTGCTCTTCGTGCGGTGGGGTGTGTGGCCAGTCGCTGCCCCAAATGCAACGTTCCGGCGCAGCCATAACGATAGCCGCAAGCCAAGCAGGGTCCGGTTTCGTCGCTAATGGGTTCGCGCTGACGCGATACGGCGCAGAAAGCTTGACCCAGACGTGTGGCATCGCGAGCAGCCTAAGAACAGCGATGCTTTCCGGCTGCTCAGCGTGGAAGCCCGTATAGAGCCCGTAGTGATCGATCACCACGGGTACGCGCGAACGTGCGAGTAGGGTCGCATTCTCGTTCAATATCTTAAGCGCGGCCACCACTTCGACGTGCCAGTTTAACTCATGCGCAAGCTTGGCGACCGCTTCGAAGCGGGCCGCGAGCGGCGTCTTGTCGCGGAGCGGGCTGTAAAGGTTGAGACGCAAACCGCAAACACCCTGCGCCGCCATAGAGGAAAGCATGCGCGCGGACGTCGTTTCCGGATTGACCACCGCGACGGCTCGGCCTCTGCCGGCCAGCGTATCCAGGCCGGCCAGCAGCAAGCTATTGTCCGCGCCGTAGAAACTCGGTTGTACGATCACAAAGCGTCGGATCGCTCGCGGGGCCGACACGTTTTCGAGTTGTTTGAGCGTCGCAACGTCTGCGAGATATGTGCGCTCGGCAAGCTGCGGATAGCGATCTTGCGGCCCAACGATATGAACATGACTGACACAGCGCATCGCCGCGGTCACGCGCGTAGGAGCGCGGCGACTGCCTCGCCGGTCTCGCGCGTGCCCAGGCGTCCACCAATGTCCGCGGTCGATTTCTTGGTGGCAATTGCTGTTTCTACCGCTTTCTCAATTGCAGCAGCGGCCGTTTCGAACGCCTTTACGTTTTTGCGGCGACCATTCCAGGCCAACAGCATTGCAACGGACTGAATCAGCGACAGCGGGTTCGCTACATTCTTACCGGCAATGTCCGGGGCCGAGCCGTGCGCCGCCTGCGCCATAGCGTGATCGGCGCCAGCATTGAGCGAAGCGGCAAGCCCCAGACTGCCCGACAGTTCCGCGGTCAGGTCGGAGAGAATGTCGCCGTACATATTGGTGGTGACGATGACGTCGAAGCGCTGCGGATTGCGCACGACATGCGCCATCATGGCATCCACGATAACATCATCGACCGCGGTCGCCGGAAATTGCCGGGCGACCTCTCGACACACTTCAATGAAAAGCCCGTCGGTGACTTTCAGCACGTTCGCCTTGTGCACGATGGTCACATGTTTGCGCCGGGTCATCGCCAGCTCGAACGCTACGCGCGCAATGCGCTCGCTGCAGAAACGCGTAATCCGACGCAATGAGATGGCGACGTCCTTGGTTACCAGCACTTCGCCGCTTCCCGCCTCCATGTTGCGGTCGGCATAAAAGCCTTCGGTATTTTCGCGCGCGACCACCAGGTCGAATTCGCCACAGCGCAGCGGGAAGCCCGCGTAAGTGCGCGCCGGCCGGATATTGGCGAACAGATCGAGGCTTTTGCGCAGCATCATCGACGGGTTGACCTCACCCTTCGCCGGATCCTTGAACTCGAACGTCGAGGTGGGGCCAAGCACGACGCCGTCTGCCTTGCGGGCCGTTTCGACGATGTCGGGATGGATCGTATGGCCACGCGCGCTCAGGCCGGCATGCCCAACGGGAGCTTCCTCGATGCGCAGGCCGAGCCCGAAGCGCTCGGAGGCTATGCGGAGCACCGAGAGCGTAGCGGCGGTAATTTCAGGGCCGATGCCGTCACCGGCGAGAACAAGAAGGTGCATAGGTACTGGATCCGAAATGGTGGGCGGCCATCATCACTTTTTCTTCGACAAAGAAAAGGGTTCAAGGATCGGGACAACGCCGTCTGGACCGGTCGTAAATCACACATTGGTAACGGGAGATAGTGTGCTAGTGTTAGTGATGCGAAATGCGGCAACGAGTGGCGACAAATTGCGTCCGATCGTTGCTGCTTCGGGCCTTTTTCATTTCATAATGATCAAACCGTCGCATTACGACGACGACGGATACCCGATCCAGTGGGTTCGCTCTGCCATCCCCTCAAACACCCTCGCGTGCCTTAATGCGCTTGCGGAAGACACGCAGCGTCGTGGGGTGCTGGGACCCAATGTGGAAATTCGTCTGCACACCTATGACGAGACCAACTGCCGGGTCCGGCCTGACCGCATTGTTAAGCTGATCCGCAAACAGGGCGGTCGGGCGCTGGTCGGCTTGGTCGGCGTGCAATCGAATCAGTTTCCGCGGGCGGTGGATCTAGCCCGACCTTTTTTAGCCGCTGGCCTGCCGGTTTGTGTCGGTGGTTTCCACGTGTCCGGCTGCATTGCCATGCTGCCCGAGCTACCGTCCGATATCAAAGCTGCGCAGGCGATGGGCATCTCATTCTTCGCCGGCGAATGCGAGGAGGGTCGACTCGACGAGGTTTTAGAAGACGCTTGGAACGGTGCACTCAAACCGCTCTACAACTATATGGACAAACTGCCGGCGCTGACTGGAGAGCCGCCCCCGTTCCTGCCGCGCAAGCACGTGCGACGTACTTCGGGTTCGCTTTCCAGCATCGACCTCGGGCGCGGCTGTCCCTACCAGTGTTCGTTCTGTACCATCATCAATGTGCAAGGCCGTAAAAGCCGCTTCCGCACGCCCGACGACCTCGAAAAGATCGTGCGCGAGAATCATGCGCAGGGCATCAAGCGATTCTTCATTACCGATGACAATTTCGCGCGCAATCGAGATTGGGAATTGCTGTTCGATCGCCTCATCCATTTGCGCAAGACCGAGTTCCCCGGCCTCGGTTTTACCATCCAGGTCGATACACTCTGTCACAAGATTCCGAACTTCATTGAGAAAGCGGCCGAAGCAGGTGTACGCCGAGTTTTCATCGGGCTGGAGAACATAAATCCGGACAATCTGATCGCCGCGAAGAAACGGCAGAACAAGATCACCGAATACCGCGAGATGCTGCAGAAATGGCGCGACCACGGCGCCATTACCTATGCCGGCTACATTCTTGGCTTCCCCGCCGACACCAAAGAAACGATTGTCCGCGACATCGAGATCATCAAGCGGGAGTTGCCGCTCGATATTCTGGAGTTTTTCTTTCTGACACCCCTGCCCGGGTCCGAGGACCATAAAGTGCTTTCGCAAAAAGGCATGTGGATGGACCCGGACATGAACAAGTACGACCTTAATCATCGCGTTTCACGTCATTCCACAATGACAGATGCGGAATGGGAGGATGCGTACCGCGCTGCTTGGGCAGCCTTTTACACTCCGGATCACGTCCGCACAGTGCTGCAACGCTCGGCCGCCTGCAAACTCGGCCGGCCCGGAACAACACTGTCAACAATTCTCTGGTTCTACCTGATGATTTTATTCGAAGGCGTCCACCCGCTCGAAGGCGGCGCGTTCCGTCTGAAATTCCGTCGCGATCGGCGTTTCGGGATGAAGATCGAGAGTCCGTTCGTATTCTATCCACGGTACGGCTGGGAGACGCTCACGAAGGTTTGGGGTTATCTGCGCGTCTATCGCCAACTCAAAGCCATATTGGACGAAGCGTTAGCCGCACCCGACCGCTGGACCTATAGCGACATTGCGATCGCGCCCCCGCAACAGGACGAATTCGAGCGACTTTCGTTGTATCACGAGACCACCGGCGGCGAAGCAGCGCTCGCGCGCAAGCGGCGCGACGACGCCATCCGTGCCCACGACCACGCGCATGATTTGCTGCCGCATTCAGACGACCACGTCGCTGTGACGGCTGCGGCTAAATAGCAAAAAGGCCGCCCTTCGGCGGCCCTTCCATTTATGACTCGCGCGCTAGCTTATTCAGCCGCCGGCAGCGCCGGGGCTTCCGCTGCCTCGGCTTCGGCCGCAGCCTTGGCCGCGTCCTTCTCGCGCTCTTCGAGGATGAGCGCGTCGCGTTTGACGGCGACTTCACGCAAGCTGTTCATCATCGCGCCGGTGCCAGCAGGTATCAGTCGGCCAACGATGACATTCTCCTTGAGACCGTCGAGCGTGTCGGCCTTGCCGTTGACAGCGGCTTCGGTGAGCACGCGCGTTGTCTCCTGGAACGAGGCCGCCGAGATGAACGAACGAGTCTGCAAGCTCGCTTTGGTAATTCCGAGCAGAACCGGATGTCCGGTCGCGCCCTTCTTACCGTCGGCTTCGATGCGAGCGTTGATCTCGTCGAGCTCGACCTTGTCGAGCTGCTCGCCTTGCAACAACTCGGTTTCACCGACGTCGTCGATCTCGACCTTCTGCAGCATCTGGCGAACAATCACCTCGATGTGCTTGTCGTTGATGTTAACGCCCTGCAGCCGGTAGACCTCCTGGATTTCGTTCACCAAGTAGGCAGCCAGTTCCTCGACGCCTTTGATGGCGAGAATGTCGTGCGGGGCGGGATTGCCTTCGACGATATAGTCGCCCTTCTCGATAACGTCGCCGTCCTGAAGGTGAATGTGCTTGCCCTTCGGGATCAGATACTCCTTCGGCTCATCGCCCTTGCCCGACGGCTCGATGGTGATGCGGCGCTTGTTCTTGTAATCCTTGCCGAACCGCACCGTGCCGCCGATCTCGGCAATGATTGCCGCTTCCTTCGGTCGGCGCGCCTCGAACAGCTCCGCCACCCGCGGCAGACCGCCGGTGATATCGCGCGTCTTGGCGCTTTCAGTCGGGATACGCGCGATCACGTCGCCCGCTTTCACATGCCCGCCAGGATCAACCGAGATGATGGCGTCGACCGCGAGCTGGTAGCGCGCTTCTCCACCACGCGCGAGTTTGAGGATCTTGCTGCCCGACTTGATCACGATGGCCGGACGCAGATCCTGCTGGTTGCGCGAGGACCCAGTGCGCCAATCGATGACCACGCGCTTGGCGATGCCTGTCGACTCGTCGAGCTGTTCCGACATCGATAGCCCGTCGACCATATCCTCAAAGGCGATATCGCCTTCGACTTCGGTCAGGATCGGCCGCGTGTACGGATCCCATTCGGCGATGCGCTGGCCGCGCTTGATCTTGTCGCCGTCCTCGACACGCAGCCGCGCACCGTACGGGATGCGATGATGCGCGCGCTCAGTACCGTCGGGGTCGACGACCGCAACGACCATGTTGCGCACCATCGCCACAACCTCGTTATCGGAGTTTTTGGCGATATTTTTGCCCTTGAACTTGATTTTGCCGTCGAAGTTCGACTCGATGAACGACTGTTCGGAGATCTGCGCCGCACCACCGATGTGGAACGTGCGCATGGTCAGCTGGGTGCCCGGCTCGCCAATCGATTGCGCGGCGATGACGCCGACGGCCTCGCCCATGTTGACCGGAGTGCCGCGAGCAAGGTCACGCCCGTAGCATGCACCGCACACGCCGTTGGCCGCTTCGCAAGTTAACACCGACCGGATTTTCAGCTCCTGAACGCCGCCAGTGGTGATGACTTCGACTTCCGGCTCGGTCAACAACGTGCTGCGCTTGATCAACGTCTTGCTGCTGGTCGGGTCTTTCACATCCTCCGCCGTGGTACGGCCGAGAATGCGGCTGGCAAGCGAGGCAACCACGGTGCCGGCATCGATAATGGCGCGCACCTTGATGCCGTTCTTCGTGCCGCAATCTTCTTCCGTAATGATGCAGTCCTGCGCCACGTCGACCAGACGTCGCGTGAGGTAGCCCGAGTTCGCCGTCTTCAAGGCGGTATCGGCCAGACCCTTACGGGCACCGTGCGTCGAGTTGAAGTACTCGAGCACCGACAGACCTTCCTTAAAGTTGGAGATGATCGGGCTCTCGATAATCTCGCCCGACGGCTTGGCCATCAGGCCGCGCATGCCGGCGAGCTGCCGCATCTGCGCCGGCGAACCGCGCGCGCCGGAATGCGCCATCATGTAGATCGAATTGACCTGCTGATCCCGACCTTCGGAATCCTTCTTGGTGGAAGAAATTTCGCGCATCATTTCTTCGGCGATACGGTCAGTGGACTTTGACCAAGCGTCGACCACCTTATTGTATTTCTCGCCTTGAGTGATAAGGCCGTCGTTGTATTGCTGCTCGAACTCTTTCGCGAGTTCGCGCGTCGTCTCGACGATCTTCCACTTCGACTCCGGCACGACCATGTCGTCCTTGCCGAACGAGATGCCGGCCTTGAATGCGTGATAAAAGCCGAGCGCCATGATGCGGTCGCAGAAGATAACCGTCTCCTTCTGACCGCAATGGCGATAGACCATATCGATCATCGACGATATCTCACGCTTGGTCATCAAGCGGTTGACAATGTCGAACGGAACCTTCGAGCTCTTCGGCAGTACGTTACCGAGCACGACACGACCGGGCGTGGTGTCATACCACTTCTTGAAAGACTTACCTTTTTCGTCCACGCCTTCCCAGCGGTACTTGATCTTGGTGTGAAGGTTGATGACTTTCTCATGCAGCGCATGGTCGATTGCAGCCATGTCACCGAAAGTCTTGCCTTCGCCAGGCATTCCTTCGCTCAACAACGAGAGATAGTAGAGGCCAAGCACGATATCCTGCGACGGCACGATGATTGGTTGTCCATTCGCGGGATGCAGGATGTTGTTCGTCGACATCATCAGCACGCGCGCTTCCAGCTGCGCTTCGAGCGACAGTGGAACGTGCACGGCCATCTGGTCGCCGTCGAAGTCGGCGTTAAACGCCGCGCAGACCAGGGGATGCAACTGGATCGCCTTGCCCTCAATCAACACTGGCTCGAAGGCCTGGATGCCAAGGCGGTGCAAGGTCGGCGCGCGGTTGAGCAGCACCGGATGTTCGCGGATCACCTCATCGAGGATGTCCCAAACCTCCGGCTTCTCTTTCTCCACGAGCTTCTTGGCCTGCTTCACCGTGGTTGACAGACCTTTGGCGTCAAGCCGCGAGTAAATGAACGGCTTGAACAGCTCCAGGGCCATCTTCTTCGGCAGACCACATTGATGCAGCTTGAGTTCGGGACCGACCACGATCACCGAACGACCGGAATAATCGACGCGCTTGCCCAGCAGGTTCTGCCGGAAACGGCCCTGCTTGCCCTTGAGCATGTCTGCCAGCGACTTCAGAGGACGCTTGTTGGCCCCCGTGATGACGCGGCCGCGACGGCCGTTGTCGAAGAGCGCATCGACCGCTTCCTGCAGCATGCGCTTTTCGTTGCGGATGATGATGTCCGGCGCGCGCAACTCAATGAGCCGCTTCAGACGGTTGTTGCGGTTGATGACGCGGCGATAGAGATCGTTCAGGTCCGACGTTGCGAAGCGGCCGCCATCGAGTGGCACCAGCGGCCGCAGGTCGGGCGGGATCACCGGCACGACTGTCAGGATCATCCATTCGGGCTTGTTGCCGGAAGCAATGAAAGCCTCAATCAGCTTGAGTCGTTTGGCGATCTTCTTCTTCTTGATATCGCTATCGGTCTCGCCCATTTCCGCGCGCAGTTCGGCCTGCATCTTCTCCAGGTCGATACCCTTGAGCATTTCACGAATGGCTTCGGCGCCGATCGTGGCGGTGAAGCTATCGGTGCCGTACTCCTCCTGCGCCTTGAGGTACTCGTCCTCGGACAGAAGCTGGCGATCCTTGAGCGGGGTGAGCCCCGGCTCAAGCACGACGTAGTACTCAAAATAGAGAATGCGCTCGAGATCCTTGAGCGTCATGTCGAGTAGCAGACCGATGCGGCTCGGCAGCGACTTAAGAAACCAGATGTGCGCGACGGGCGCGGCAAGTTCGATGTGCCCCATGCGCTCGCGCCGGACGCGCGACAGCGTCACCTCGACAGAACACTTCTCACAGATGATGCCCTTGTACTTCATGCGCTTGTACTTGCCGCACAAGCACTCGTAGTCCTTGATGGGCCCGAAGATGCGCGCGCAGAACAAACCGTCGCGCTCGGGCTTGAAGGTACGATAGTTGATCGTCTCCGGCTTTTTGATTTCGCCGTAGGACCATGACAGAATCTTTTCCGGGCTCGCGATCGAAATCCGAATCTGGTCGAAGACCTGAGCCGGAACCTGCGGGCTGAAAAGATTCATAATCTCTTGATTCATCGTCTTCTCCTCGACCGGGGAACCGCGAATTCCCCACCTGTCGTTGACCGTTCATCCACGGAGCGGCGCCCTCGCCGCTCCGCAATTCTTGACTATTCCGCCGCTTCGGCCGTCTCCGGGCCCTGCCGCTGCTGTTTCGAGTTGTGCAGATCGACATTGAGACCGAGCGAACGCATCTCTTTGACCAGCACGTTGAAGCTTTCCGGAATGCCCGCCTCGAACGTGTCGTCGCCGCGTACGATCGCCTCGTACACCTTGGTGCGGCCGGCGACGTCGTCCGACTTGACGGTGAGCATTTCCTGCAAGGTGTAGGCGGCGCCGTAGGCTTCGAGTGCCCACACTTCCATTTCGCCGAAACGCTGGCCGCCGAACTGCGCCTTGCCGCCGAGAGGCTGCTGGGTCACCAGCGAGTAAGGGCCAATCGAGCGAGCGTGGATCTTGTCGTCCACCAAATGATGAAGCTTCAGCATGTATATGTAGCCAACCGTGACCTTGCGATCGAACGATTCGCCGGTTCGTCCGTCGAATACGGTCACCTGTCCCGAATGATCGAGGCCGGCGAGGTCGAGCATCTTTTCGATGTCGGCCTCCTTCGCGCCGTCGAACACCGGAGTAGCGATCGGCACACCGTGACGCAGGTTGCCGCCGAGCTCGATAAGGCCGTCCTCGCTCAGCGACTTTATGGTCTCATCGTCGCCATAGACCTTCTTGAGCATATCCTTGAGCGGACGCGCGTCGTGCTTGAGGTTGTAAGCATCGACCGCCTGCCCGATCTTGAGCCCGAGGCCGGCGCAAGCCCAGCCGAGATGGGTCTCCAGAATCTGACCGACGTTCATGCGACTTGGAACGCCCAACGGATTGAGCACGATGTCGACCTGTGTGCCATCTTCGAGGAATGGCATGTCCTCGACTGGCACGATCTTTGACACCACACCCTTGTTGCCGTGACGGCCCGCCATCTTGTCGCCGGGCTGGATCTTGCGCTTCACCGCGACGAAGACCTTGACCATCTTCATCACGCCGGGCGGAAGTTCGTCGCCCCGTTGCAGCTTCTCGACCTTGTCGAGGAAACGCTGCTCGAGCAGCTTCTTCGACTCGTCGTACTGCTTACGAATCGCCTCGATCTCGGCCATCAACTTGTCGTTGGGCGAAGCAAACAGCCACCACTGCGATCGCGGATATTCGTCCAGTACCGCCTTGGTGATTTTGCTGTCTTTCTTGAAGCCCTTTGGACCAGCGATGCCGGTGCGGCCTTCGAGCAGTTCCGAGAGACGGCCGTAGACGTTACGGTCGAGGATCGCCTGCTCGTCGTCCCGGTCCTTGGCGAGCCGTTCGATTTCTTCACGCTCGATTGCGAGCGCGCGCTCGTCCTTCTCGACACCGTGCCGGTTGAACACGCGCACCTCAACGACGGTGCCTTGCACTCCCGGCGGAACGCGCAACGAGGTGTCGCGAACATCAGAAGCTTTCTCGCCGAAGATGGCGCGCAGGAGCTTTTCTTCCGGCGTCATTGGGCTTTCGCCCTTCGGTGTGATTTTGCCGACCAGAATGTCGCCCGCGTGCACTTCAGCGCCGATGTAGACGATGCCTGCTTCGTCGAGGTTCTTGAGCGCCTCTTCAGAAACGTTCGGGATATCGCGTGTGATTTCTTCGGGACCGAGCTTGGTGTCCCGCGCCATCACCTCGAATTCTTCGATGTGAATGGACGTAAACACGTCGTCTTTCACGATCCGCTCGGAAAGCAGGATCGAGTCCTCGAAGTTGTAGCCATTCCA
>Ga0075021_10000368_pt1 | contig 24252 bp, 20 predicted proteins | sample ColStrG_CSR_2012_FD_72749 | JGI IMG/M metagenome (GOLD analysis project Ga0075021, IMG submission 72749) | Freshwater sediment microbial communities in response to fracking from Pennsylvania, USA - Cold Stream Run_MetaG_CSR_2012 | ecosystem: Environmental > Aquatic > Freshwater > Creek >...
CCGCTGGATAATCGGTTCAATACTCTGTTCCTCATTGTAGGCAGGAATCGCGATCAGCAACTTCATACTTAACTCCAACTTTAGTTAAAACTAATTCCACAACAAATTCAATTACCCGGCGGACTGTATCCCAACCAACTGGCCTAGCAATTGAGACCAACGGGGTAATATGCGCGCCCAATCGAATGCCTCCACCGACTCGCGGGCGTGGCGGGACAGATCTTCCGCGATCCCCGGATTGCGCAAGACGCCAGCAATACCTTCAGCAAGAGCCGGGCCTTCGTTTTTAGCCACCAGAATGCCATTCACGCGGTTTTCCACTAGATACGGTATGCCACCGGGTTGCGTGGTTACCACGCAAGAGCCGCAGGCCATTGCCTCAATCAAAGTCACCGGGTGATTATCAACCGCGGATGTGTTGAGAAAAATATCGCCCCGGTTAATACATTCCGGCACTTTCACCTTGGCGACGATCCCCGTGTATTCAATTCTATCCGAGACGCCCAGGGACACCGCCAGAGACTTGGTTGCTTCGAGGCTGCCATCCAGCTTATCCGGTCCGGCCATAATCAGTCGTATATCCGGAAACTCCCCCACCAAGTCTGCCAGCGCTAGGACGGCGAGAGTAGGTTGATAGATCCGATGAAAGGCTCGCAACCAGACGATCGTAGGTGTGGCTTTGCTCCGCAATCTGAAGGGATAGGCGGAAATATCGATGGCGTTGGGCAGAACTTCGATGTCTCCGCGAAAGGGCCGCAACGCTTCCGCCAGATACCCTGAAGGAGCGGTGACCATTGACGCAGAGCCTAGCAACGAGTCCATGAAATGCGGCCATTTCCGGCTGAAAACCGGGAGATTGCCGCCATGGAGCGTAAGTACGAACGGCTTATGAAGGTGGCGCAACAGGAACCCGAGAGCCAAGGCCCAAAAGAATGCCGGGCCGCTATAGAGGTCAACTTGAGCGGCTTGATATTCGCGCCGCCAGCGCCAGCAGTCGCCCAACATATCAATGAGCCGGGAGATGCGCCCGGTTTTGTGCGACGTCGTGAGGATGTTCCAACCGGCGCCGCGCAGCCGGTCCGCAAGATCTTCGCAGACACTTCTATTCCGGCCATGCCCAGACAGGAAATTGCCCACGATCAGAGCGGTCCCTAGTTTGACAGGCGCGGCCGCTATTGCCATGTTGACTGCGCTGAATCGGCGACCCTGTTGTAGGTCATTCCGCCTTCGGGGAGGGGCTGCAACTCCGCTGATACATCGGGCTGCAAGAGCCAAAAGTGCCGGCCTTTAAAATACTGAAATAGCTTTTGATTCTGAGAGGGTGACATTTCACGCGCCCAAACGACTTTTGAGCCATCTATATCGGCTTTGTTGTAAACCCACTCCTGGATGGGATTGTGGTCATCCGAATATCGGACGACGACTAGTTGATTGCCCGCTTCATTCTCCAACTTTTTCTGGATTTGCGCCCGCTGAAGAGACCATCCATGCACGGACTCCGGCTTGATTTGCAAGATTAAGCTCACGGCGCTGCATAGGATGACGGCTGCCGAGAGCGCAGTTCCCCATCTTCTGCCGCCGATTTTCCAGGATGACAGGCGCCGCAGGCTCTCCATCTTGAGTGCGGCCGCCACGCCTAGAACGGGCCCGAAATAGTGAATTTGGCACCAGCCCTCCACGGCGAGGCCTACAGAGAAGATCGCCAATATCCACAGGAGATTTCGCATACCGGCTTTCGGCCATAGGAAGGGGAGCGCCACGCAGCAGAGCAGCAGGAAAAAGTCGCCGAAGAGTACATTCTTAGCCATGCGCAGCCTGGTCTTCTCAACGCCCAGCCAACCATGCCAGTTCTTCAATTGATCGACCGACTGATAGTGGGGTTCCCATTGCGTGTAGAACTTCTCCATCACCGCATGATGATATTGGGGAGGTGGCGTGCTCTTTTGCCAGAGGAACAGAGGTACGGTGGAGTATGTTTTGTGGACGGCGGTATATGGCAGTTCCAAAGGATTGCCGGTAATGCGCCAACAGTAATACAACATGCTCGCGGCGGCGGCGAGTAAGACTGCCGCACAGGGCAACACGACGTTGGCGAAGCGAAACGCCAGGACACTTCTTCGATCTTTGAGCAGCCAATAGCCAAAGCCACAAACAACAGGCAAGGCGATGAGCATGCCCTCCCAGGGCCTGCTATTCAGAAGAATTGCAAAGCCCGCGGCTAGCAGGCAGCCGTAGAGCACGGCGCCACTACTGAAGGGCCGAAACCGCCGCAGACGACCGTAAGAACCTAGCAACAAGCAGCCTCCGATGGCCGCCGGCGTTCCTCCCCAATAAGAATTCATCCAATAGTGCGTGACGCCAAACTGCAAGCCGACCGCCAGGCTGCCAAGAAGAGCCCAGGCAGGCGGCAACCAAGCGCGCAACATCCAACACATGGCGCCGCACATGAAGCCCATGGCGATAACGACTCCCCACCAAGGATGGCCAAACAGCGCTTGCCCAAACGCCATGAGAAGACCTTGGGCCGGCGGATACTTCGACATGTACGACGGGCGCTGCAAGACGTGAAATGTTTCAAAGAATTCCCACAGTGGGTGAGTAGGATTGGTCAGTCGGCCGTGAGCGAAGGTGTCCGCGGCGAGCAGGTAGCTAAACTCATCGTGAATACGCGGAAGGGGGACGGGAAAGATGGGGAGCATCGCCAAGCGAATCAGCAACGGCAATGCGGCGGCGCAAACTACAGCAGTTACGGGCCGACGGGCGACCTTCCTGAAGGCCGAAGCGGCCTTACCGTAGATTTGCCGAAATCGGTTAGGCTGAAACGCGAACAGTAGCAGAACTAAAGCGGCGGTGATGAGATCTACGATCAAAAGTTCTTACCGCAGCCTATAAAGTACATACTTTGTATTCCCAGCCCGCTCCCAACCGGCAGGGAGGCTGATCGCGCTTGGTAAATCAGACGCCACGGCGAATTGCGCCCCCGCTTCGCGAAAAGACTGGAGAGCGCCGGCTTGAGAATCGGCATTCAGTTTCCAGAAGTAGCCGCGCGGAGCGAACGCATCGGTGTAGACTTCAGCTACAATTCGTGCGCGCGCCAGACGGGCCCACTTCACATTGGCGTGATTCGAATACTCGACTGAGGCGATTTGAGTTCCTGGACTGACTCCGAGGTCGCGCAAGGCAGACGCCACGGCCCAATCGTCAACCTTCGGCGGCTGAGCGGAGATCAGGCCGCTACCAACGGTCACAGCAAGAGCGGCGAGCACGATCGCCAACGTGGCGCCGTCAAACAGCCGACGGTCTTCCCGAGACGGACGGAGGAGCGCGAACATGCCCAAAAACAACAGCACCACAAAGGGTGCGAGATGACGCGGCTCACAATACACAAGCGAATACATGGCAAGGGCGGCGGCAGCAAAGCCGAGCAAGAGCCAAACGGGACGCGCCTGAGCGAAAGCTAGTCTCCGGCTACGGAAAAGCCAAGCAAGCCAAACCAAAAGAAGCAGCGGCGAGAAGAGCTTGAAGATTTGCTTTTCACGGTACAACTGCAAGACGTGAAGATTGAGCAACAAGCTGTACATGAATTTCACGTTCACGGCAATCTTGCGCATTTGTTGACCTAGATCAAAGCGCGGTTTGATTCCGTCGTTCCAATAGCTGGGGTCGTACCAGACCGGATAGGTACCTTCAATCGGGCCATTGAACTCATAGACTGGCGGATTTTCGCGCACTCTGCGAGTCGGATGGAGTGGCACACCCGACGAGACCTGAGGTTTTGACCAGCGCGGCGCCACTTCGGAGGGCGCGCCTAAGATGTCGCCTTGCCAGTGACGGTAACTGGCGCTATCCACATACCATGCATAGTTGAGCTTGCCGCTATCGCCGAAAGTCAAGCGGCTTTTCGCGCGGGACAGAGAAAGCAAATAGGGAGTGGATACGACGGCGAAGGCCAACAAGCCAACCGCCGCCCTAGGAAGTGCTTTTCGAATGCCGCACGGCGCGAACAGTGCCAAGGCGAAGAAGACGAACGTCAAGGGGAACAGCGGCGCTTTCGCCAAGTAACCGAAAGCAAGGACAACCCCTAGCAGAATATGGGTCCAGCGCCCGGCGCGGCAGTCCGCGATCTTGAGGAAAAGCCCCGACGCCAGAAGAACGAACATTGCTACCGCCATGTCCGGCGATGCGCCGCCATTGCCGATCAGCTCGAGCGAACTCCATATAAAGAGGCAATAGCCGATAACCCTGGTGAGCCATGGCGGCATACTGGGAGACCGAACGGTCTGGATCAGGCTTCGCAGGAAGAATTCGAAGGACGCGAGCGCTGCAGCATAAATCCCAAAATTGACGGCATGGACCGCGGCGAATTCATGCCAAGCGGACGGGCGAAAAACGGCCAATGCGATAGCAATCAGAATGGGATAAAGCGGGCTCCAATAGCCATTGAAGGCCGCCGACCAGTGACCATGCGCAATGGCGTCTCCCATGTCCAGGTATGAAATACCGTCATTCGACATGGCGTTTCTATTGACCCATGCTTGGTATGCGCCGGCGGCAAGCGCAACGATCCAGAAAGCGACGGGGATGACGCTGGTCCAGCGAGAAGAATGCTGATTCGCCGCCGGTTCGTGAAAGTTGTGAACTTCGCTGATGGTCGTGCTCGTCATTGCTTACGCCGGGAGGAGAATGAATACGCCGAATTGCGGGGCGGTATGCTTCGGAGGAGTGGGAACGTTGCCGTTGGGTTTCGCAACGGCTACTCCTGTCATCGGAATCTGTAGAGGGGCACCTTGATAAGTTCCAGAAATCACCGACGGGCCATAGAAATTCTGGGCATCTTTCAGAACGTAGCGGCTACCCTTTTTCAGCACGCTAGACACATCGACAGGGACGGCACTCTTTAGGTCCCAGTTGTAAATCGTGATATTGGCTCGGCCTTTTTCATATTTGTTGGGCCTGACAAAACACCATTCGCCGGAGGGAGAGCCAGGCGTGAACTTACTCTTCTCATCAAGTCCGGAGACGCTGCGCCAAGTCTCCCATGGTATTTGCTTTTCACCATAGTCGAACTTGCCAGAGCCAAAGTAACGGTTGTTATCCCATTGATAACTCGAAACGGTTTGGCCGCTGAGCAAATCCAGCCACAACATTATTTTGGAATTGGACAGTATGGTGTTATTTGAAAATGTCAATTTGTCCCAGCGGGCAAGCATGAGTGCGACGTCGCCTCCAATGAAATAGTTATTGGCGATACGCGCACTCTTGTTACCGGGGCTGAGTTGCCAGCCGACGCTTGAATGACCCTGGTCATCCGCCGGCGTTTGGTAGGTGAAGTTTGAATCAAGGTCAAGGTCATCGACACCCGATCCGACACCGAAAAGCAAATTATCGTCGTGGAGGCCGCGATTGGAGATGGTTCCATTGCCAAAGACCGTATTGCCGCGAAGAGTGACCTGGCGAACCCACGCTTTGCTGGACCCATAGCCATGAATGCCTATGCCAAATTGATCGAAAACGACATTGTCTTCGATGACTTTGCGTCCGGTGCGATTTTGGATATAAATGCCATGCCCGTGGCCACGGTCCGACGCTTGAAAACCATTAAAATAGATGAGATTTCCATACGCTTCGCCCTCTTCAGCTTCGGACCACCAACCGATGCCCTCGCGCGCGTCGTGAATTACCAGATTGATAAACTTCGTGCCCTTCGCCCAGCTATCCACAGCATTTGGGACCGCCGACTTCCCCCAGTCCGGCGGTCCCTGAGGGCTGCCGGTGCGGTCTGTGATCGAGTTGGTAAATTCCAGTCCCCAAAACCATACGTAACCGCCTTTGGAGGGCTGTTGGTCTTGATCGCAACAACCGATTTGCAGCCACCCATCGATGGTGGCGCGCTCGCCGGGATATTGCCTAACGACGATGGGATTTGCCGGAGTGCCGACTAGTTGACTGTGAAAGATCGTCTTTCCGTCGCCATAGGTGCCGCCGCGAACCCAGATCAAGCTTCCCGGCTTGACCGCTTTCGGCTGAGCAAGCGCTGTCTCCCAGTCCCAGGGAGATGCCTTGCTGCCGTCATTCGACGCTTTGCCGCCTGGCGCGACGTAAAACTCGGCGGCGGGGGTGCGATCCATCTGGAGCGAATAGCAAAAGCCAATTGAGACACAGACCAAAGCGGCCACAAGGGAACTTCTACGCATTTGCCCCGGTTTCCAATGGAATGCGCTTGTCTTTGAGGAGGCTCACGACAGCCTGGAATTTTCCTCTGCTGGTTCTAGGGATCGATTCTACCTGCTCCACCTTCACGCGAACCGACGGGCCCAAGCGACTCTGAACGCGATGGATGACATCCTGCACATCGTTGTCGCTGAAGCCCGGCGCCGCGACAATCTTGACACGAATCAGATCCAACTGTTCCTGAATGATTTGGCCTTCGCGAATGTGAGGCTGATCCACGAAGATGCCGTGAAATCTCACCATTTGACGCCCATCGGGGCCTACAACAACGTCTTCAGTCCGGCCAAGCACTTCTTTGAGGATGGGCATCGACGATTGGCATTCGCACTCACAGTCGTCCCAGGCCGCCGTGTCGCCCAGCCGATAGCGTACAAACACCTGGTAGTCGCGAACAAAAGACGTCGCAACCACTTCTCCCGCCTCACCGGGATCGCAGGGTGAACCATCGGGCCGAAGTATTTCAACGACGCCAACGTCCGGACTCACGTGCAGGCGGCCATGGCCGCATTGGCTCGCAAAGAGCGAACTCTCCACCGTGCTGTACTCTTCGTAAACCTTGGTGCGGAACCCCGTTTCGATTACTCTACGCATTTCGAGCGTCAGCTTCTCGCTCGTGGTAATGATGGCTTGAATCTTGGGAACTTCGATGTTCTGTTCCAGAATCAAGCGAGCCAGCAGATAGTAAGAGACCGCATATCCAGTCATCCACTGGATATGGTGCTTTCGGAGCGCGTCGACATAGCGCTGGGCAGTATCGGGCCGCAAGTGAAACGGCGAGAAATAGACTTGCCGCTCCACCGCGTTGAAGCGATAGAACGGGCCCTTGCTTTCGGGGTCGGGCTCGGACATACGCCCAGAAAACGTTGCCCTAGGCATACGGAAAGATACTCCCGCAATGCGATTCGATCTTACTTCACGGAGCGCAAGAGAGTTGCGAATCTCCTGAATGGTCCAAATAGTCCGGATGGGAGTACCGGTCGACCCACTGGTATGGAAAGAGAATGTAGGCTGGGGCCTGCTGTCATCACGCAAGAAAGCTTCGGGATGCGCGCGGATAGGTTCCTTCTCCAATAGCGGAACGTCGCGGATTTCACCCGCCTGAGCGGCGCGGATGGCGGAAGCACTCCAATTCTCGCGATAGTAAGGAATGTGTTTGGCGGCACTGCCGAGCAACTGAATCAGGCGTTGGCGCTGCCATTCGCCCCACTGTTCAGGGCGAAAAGATTCGCGCCGCTGGTATGCGCGCGCGTGACCGGCATAACCGGGACCAAAACGCAACCAGTGCCAATAGGCACCGTACACACTCACCGCACCGTGCTGCGCCCAGACGGGCAGCCGTTTATAAATCTCCAACCCCGCGCTCATGATGCGCAGCGGCTTTCTGTTGCGCGCGGTATCCCATCCAACAAACCGTAGTTCTTGCTGAGTACCTGTTGGTACGCACTCGCGACCTGCCCAACAACGGCTTCGGAACTATACTCGGCCACCACTCTTTTGAAGAGTTCCTCGCCCAGCCTGTGGCGTTCGGCCTCGGAGGCGAGCAGAGCAAGAATGGCATCGGCTAACTGCTGCGAGTTTGCGGGAGGAACGAGGATGCCCGCCGATCCATGCCCTAGAACCTCCGCGCATTGGCCGACATCAGTCGAAATGGATGGTAATCGCGCGGCGCCGTACTCTAAAAGCGAGATTGGCAATCCCTCGGAAAGCGAACTTAGAACAGCAATATCGCATGTTCTAAGTATTGAAGATACATCTTGACGCCGGCCCAAATAGGTCACATTACTTTGTATAGAAAGTTCCGCGATTTCCTGAAGAATTCGGTCTTTGTAGACAGCGTCCGCGAAATCGCCCACTAACAGGAGATGGGCGTCCGGATCCTTGGCGAGGACCGAAACCATCGCTTTCAGGAGGCTTGAGTGATCTTTTTGGGGCCGAATATTGGCAACGCAGACGATTCGCTTACCCGTCTTGCCGGGCAGACCGGTAGCCGTCTTGGCAGGCGCGGATGTTTCAACCAGATTGGGAATGAACCAGACGCGCTCCGCGGGGACGCCGAGTGAGCGGCGCGACCAATCAGCCAAGGGTTGGTTCACGGCTATGACACCGGCAATGCGCGCCGTCGCACACCGATAGATACCAATGGGCCGGTCGTTAAAGAGATACCTGCCATAGTGATCGTGCCAGACCACCGCGGGGTAGGGCGGAAATAGTGCGGCGATACGGGCGAAGAATAGGGCCGATCCGTGAGCATGGAGAATGCGAATCTCTTGCTCGCGTATAAAGGCAACCATTTTTCGGACAGCCCCGAGATCCAAGCTCTCTTTTCGAAAGAGGGCTAAGCGGCCGACGTGCGGTTCAACGAGCGAGGAAAACGGCCCTTCTTCGCGCGTGGAGCACAAGTACATGCGATAGCCCGATTGCGGCATGAGGTTGGCGAGATTCACGGCGACACGTTCGGCGCCGCCGACTCGCAAAGCGTCTACCACATGCATGACTCTTATGGGGATCATACGACAAACTATCGCTCGCTACTGGCAATATGCGGCCGGATTTCAGAGACTACGCCGTCCGCCCAGTGTTTCAGCAATAATTCCCTTATCGCCTCACGTAGACCTTCCAGTGAAAAACGTTGCGCCCATTCGGCGGCGGCGGTGCGCATAACGGCATATTTTTGCGGCGACCTTGCGACATCGAGCAGGATTTCAGCCAGCGCGGCATCATTACCCGTTTCGGCTGCAATCCCACGACCCTCCGAGAGCATTTCAGGGACGAAGCCGCGATTCGAACCAATGCAGACCATGCCGAACGCCATCCCTTCGGCAATGGACTTCGGCCAGCCTTCGGTTTCCGACAACAAGGCCAGCACATCGGCGTTACCCAATTCGCGAACCACCTCTTCGAAAGGGACGCCGCCCGTGAAGCGAACTTTATTTTCGATGCCCAGCTCGCCAGTGAGGGATTCCAACGCTTCCCGCTCGGGGCCGACTCCGACAACCACACACTCGATTTCAGCGCCGGATTTAAGGGCGGTCGAGACCGCTCTGATGACGGTATCCACATGCTTTGCCTTGGACAACCGCCCGGTGTAGAGCACGCGTAAAGGCCGGCCGGTACGCGGGCGAGCCGCACAAAGCCGAGCCTGTTCCATTTGCTGCGTTGTGAGGAGCGATGTAAAGAACGGAATCACCCGCGGAGGTTGGTTGGGCCACTTGCCGTATACCGTGACTGGGCCTTTCCACCAGCGGGATCGCAAGATGAATTTCTGAAATCTGGCCGACCAGGGCTCATTGACCGCCGCATCCCACTGAGCGGCGTACTTAGCCACTAGGGGACGGCCAGTTAAGGGTGCGAGCAAAACGCCGAGAAGGCCAAGATTGCCGGGGCAGCGCACATGAATCGCATCCGCTTTCGACATGGACCGGAGCAGGCCCCACATCATGGCGGGAATGGCGGCGAGGAGACCCAACTTTCCGAAGAGAGACTCGCCTCCCGCTTCTTTTTGCGCGTCCATACGAATGTTTTGCTGCGCAAAGGGCAAACAATCGCCGGGCGGCGTCTGGCGGCGGCATGGGGAGGCGATCACTACTTCGCGGAATAGCTCAGCCCAAAGATCGATTTCGCGGGCATATGGACCGTATGCAAAGAGCCGCCCATTGAATTCGTAGTGAACCACATGCGAAGTAATGAGCAAGCGCATTTCGTTGAGCGGGAGGTTCATATGGTCTCCGCCTCCGTCTCTGTGAGATCGTTCTCCACTGGATTGGCAGCGGTCCCGAGAAGATTCGCCTTCGTTGCGGCGGACATCCAAAACAGCGATTTGCCGAGAATGCGGACGTGCCACACAACGCCGGCGGGATGAAATCCGGCGGATTCATGCGCCCTGCGAGATCCGGCATTTCTACCTTCCACCCAACTTACGATTCTCGTAATTCCCTTCCCCGGCAGATATTGCTTTAAGAAGGCGAAATAAGCCGCGGACAGATTGTTACCGCGGAGCAGTTCCCGGGTAAATAGCCGGTAACTCGCTACGCTGCCGGCGCCAAGGGGGTAAAGGTTCCTGATGCCCATATCGACAAAGCCAAACATCAGCCAACCGGAAAAAACGGTTTGGCCATCGAGTTCCGCGACAACGAGTTGATCCCCGGCGGCGAGACGATCGATACTGTATTGGCCGCTTGCGGGATCATCGCCATAGAAGTTCAACGAAAAGCTGGCTAGGTCGGCGCGCGATCCCAGACGGTAGACCGCCGGGATTTTCGGACGGCACTCGCGAAGCTGGTCGACACCGATGGTAAACACTAGCTTCCTGCGGACTGCGAGAAGCCGGACAGCGTTGCGCAGAATGGTCTCGGGGATCAATAACCGGATATCCACTTATTGCCCCGCTGCGACTTTCGTCCGCTGCGCCCGCTTCCAATCGTGGTAACGGCTTTGCCCGGCAATGGCCGCCTGGCGAACGAACCTTTCGATCTTGAATTTTATGCGCGGCTTTTGAATACGCGCCCAAACCATGGTTCGCTCATCGGTCGACAAGCGTTGTTTGTATTCTTCCGTCCCCGCTAAAAAATCGTATACGGAATGGCCGGCTTGAGCGCTCAGTTTCACTGCTTCCGCGTGCGCAACATAGCCAGGCTTTAACCTATTATCTTCCTCGATGGCGAGCCCACTCTGATAGAAATGAACCCTTCCGCCAAAAACAAAGTTATAGACGCAGCCAATCGTCTTTTCGCCGCACTTGATGCGCAACAGTTGAATTTCGCCAACTGCCAACCTTTTCTCGATCAGAGTGCGGTGAAACTCCCGGAAATACTCCGTTGCGAACGCACCGGATTCATTTCTCTTTTGCCAAGACGCATTGTGCAGGTCTATGAGCTCTCGATAGATGCTCAACGCAGCCGGCAGAGTGTCACCCACTTCCGTCGACAATCGCCCCTGCGCCTCGTACAATTTGTAAGCGCGTTTCACCTGCGAGCGAACGCTGCTTCCCAGCAGGGCTAGATAGTCGCCGGACTTCTGCCGGACTTTTTCCAGATCCACATAGCGGCACGGCAGTTCTTTAGCGATCATCAATTCGCACGGGGCCGGCAGATCGCCCAGGTCATTGCCCGGAAAGGTTTCGCGGTCAAGCGCATTCAGGTAGAATTCCTCCCAATCCGACGGCAGCATTTCCAGCATCTCGCGAAGGGAGAGTCCGCAGTCCTTGCTTCGGAGAATCAGGTTGTGTTCTATATAGAGCCGGTCAAACTCCCACTTGCCGGTTTGATTCAGAACATAGGCTCTGCTGCGAAAAACATTCTGATTTACAACGGTGTCATGACCGAGGAAAAAGGCCGCCTGCGGTTGCGACTCGTGACCGGTTCGAAGAATAGCCAGCTTCAGGCTAACGGTTTTCGGCAGATTCGCCAGCCAGTTTTCGATCCACCCCCACGACTGAAAATACGAATGATCGCAGACGGCGGAGAGGTCTCGCCATAGGCTTTCGATCCGCGCTTCATTACCGAACACATCGAGCAATTCAAGGGGCATTTAGTTACTTCTTTACTATCGAATGCAGGCTAACAAGGGCGCAAGCTTCGTGGATCCGCTGGTGTATACCGCGCCCTCGCGGCGCAGGCCCAACATTCCCGCTTGGTCCGCCCGGGCGATACCGCCTTGGGTCACAAAGGCAAAATCGGTTCTGAGTTTTTTGAGACGCGCCGCAGTCTCCGGTGTAGCGTCAACCGTGCGTCCGTAGGGATAGCAAAACACGCGGCAGGACGATTTGAATCGCTCGCTAAACACCGCATATCCCTCGGCCACATCGCGGGTGAACTGGTCCAGGCCATCGGCTTCCACAGTGGAATGAAACGGCGTGTGGTTGGCGACCAGCATGCCCGTGGCGTCCAAACGTTCAAGCGCTTGCCAGGAGGCTAGCCGTGTATCGGCTGACAACTCGCGGCCGACTGAGAAATCGAATCTCAGTGAAGCGAATGCTTGTTCATGTCTGGAGCTCGGACAGGCCAAAATGCCGGGCCAGAGAGCTTTATATGCCTTCGCGCGCGAAGACTCATTGGCCATTTCGATGACCATCCCCCGCGGCCAAGCCAGTTCATATCTACCCGGCCGGCATTCCGCGCAGATGCGCATCAGTTCGAGGCACGGCACGGTTCGGCCGGCATCGATCAAACCATGATTCGCGAAAAAACAGCCACGCAGACTGCGGTCGAGCATTTCGGGGAGCGCGGCGTGCACCGTCCGCTCTGTGCAGTCGTCGAAAGTGAGCAGCGTTGCGCCTCTGGGCAGATTTTCATTTTGCAGGCCGCTTAGAAACTCGAGCGGCTCCAAGGGGCACAACTTGGTGGCGACGAAATCCAACACCCGGCGAAATTCCGCTAACTCGAGAAATAAATCGTTCCCAGCGCCATCGATCAACGGCTTACCGATGTAGTGAAACATCAGTATCAAGCCGCGTTTACCGCCAATCATGAACTTAGAGACAAGCTTAGTGGGGAACGGCCACAAAACGGTTCCAAGAAGATGTTTGGCAGTTTCTCGTGAATTTCTCATGAGGCACTCACAGGCTGAAGTGCGCCGGCATCATCGAGAGCGGCAAGACTTGGGATCTCGCTTGAAGCGGCTTTGGCGCGGACAATCCACAACCCCGAGGTTTCAAAACTCAGGAGCCCGAACCCAAGGAAGAGGCCGGATGCCGCGTCGATCGCGGGAATGGTACACGCAACAACAATAAAGCTGACGATTCCAAGCAAGGGCGCGAATTCGCCGGTCATCTTCGCATAGCGGATGGAACGGGCGATGATAGTGAGCAAAAACCAGGCCAGAAGGCCAACGCCGATGAGGCCGCATTCGATGGCCATATGGAGATAAAGCGCGTGCCAGATCAGTTTGTGGCCCGAATACTGCAGCGAGACGGCTTTGCCGGAACCCGGCCCGAATCCCCAGACTGGTGAATCGCCAAACGCGGTGGGGAAGCTCTCCCATTGGGCCACGCGGGCATTATTATCCGCCGACCAATATTCCGACGATTGGAAGGTCTTGTAAATGTACTTATCCAATACCGCGGGATCGGCAAGATAAACCCAAATAGAGATAGCAGCAGCACCCACAGCTAAGTACTTAAGCAGCGTGCCGCGATTCTTTTGCCCTATTAGCATTACAAGCAGACAAATCACCACAACAGCCCAACTGCCACGCGATGTCGAAAGCAAGAGCAAGATGCCCGCGCCGACAATTGTGACAATGCGCAAGACTCTTTTCTCATGAAGCATGAGCCAGCGGCCACCTTCGGCCAGCGACAGGATGAAGATCAGCGCCATGGGAATACCGAACGAAATCGGATTGCCCATTCTTTCTCCGTCGATCTCGGCCATGCCAAGCCGTTCGCTAAAACGTGCAAACGCCAAACCCATCGCGAACGTCGTGACGGCGAGCCCGATCATGGCGCTGGCAAGGTAGCTGCGATAACGGCCCAGCAGGCGAATGCCCAGCGCGGAGAGCATCAATTCAAAAGCGCGAAGATTGGCGGAATAATCTCCGGTCCGGGCAAAGGAGACCATCCAGTAGAGGACGACGAAGCAAAAGAGACTAGTGATGATATGGTCGGCAAATACTCTGCGGAAATCGGCTGTATCGATAGAGACCCAGCAGATGAAGCCCATTGCCAGGATGAATTCCACCGAACTGTATGAAAGAGAGTTTCTCATTAACATCAATACCGGCATACAGCCGATAATGATGCTCATCATGCCCTTGTGATCTCTACGGACGAGCCGGTAAGACAGCAAAATGAGGAGTACGGCGAAGAAACAGATGCCGGCGGGGCGCACCAAGCTGAAGGCAAGCAGCGTCATGGCTGGTACTGTGCATAGCGCGATTTGGCCCAGGATGACACCGTTGGGCGCCAAGCGGCGCGCGCAAACCGCCGGCATCGTTTGCGGCTCAGACAGTGGTTTCAATCGGCCGTCCTTGTACGGTAAGAAGTTCGGGTCCCCGAGATATCTCGCGTCTCTCCGGAGGGTTTCGAGCAAACTCCGGCAAGCGTTCCGGCAACGCGGGCGAAGGGCATGCGGCATTTATCGACGGATGGCCGCTGAAAGAACGCCAGTCCGTCAATCAAGAACTCACACAGAATCGACCAAGCGAGGGAAACGAAATCAAGCGCGGAGGTGTAGTGTTTTGCGAAGGTCCGGCCCGCGCCATAGCCAGTCTGATAGGTTCGCTGGACCAATGAGTCGCGCGATTGTTCAGACCTAAAGTGCCGGATCTCCAGGTCGCCACAGAGCATCAATGGCCACTCACGAGAGACTCGAAAAGAAAAATCGCGATCTTCGCCGCCGTAGGTCGGCAAGTCCTGATCGAACCACAATCCGTCGATGGCGGCTCTTCGAAAGATCATACAAAAACCATAGAAAAAGCCCACCGACCGAAGACCGGAAAAACGCGCAAAAAAACTAACTGGCACGGATGCACCAAGACGGCTGATATCGCCGGGGCGCAGACTGGGGATGATCCGCAAAGCGCGCCTGAGCCGCCAGCGGGAATTCACCCGCTGCGGATAGTTAATCACATCGTACGCCGTTACGCCGCCTATGCCGGACATCGCGACGCTCTCGAACAAAGCGGCTGTCTTACTGAGGAAATCAGCATCGAAGGCGACGTCATCGTCAAGGAAGCAGACGATATCTCCCGTTGCCGCTTTTAGCCCGGCATTGCGCTGCTTGGTCAAGCCCTTTGGCGAAGACAGCACTCTCAGATCGACTTGCGCGGCATGCGCAGACGCCATGAGGCGAGTCTGGGCGACACCCTCCTCTCCCGCGCCATCCACGAGGAGAAGTTCAAAGGCCTTCCATGTTTGCGAAGCCAGGGATTGCAACAGGACCGCGAGCGGTTCGGGCCTCCGATAGGTGCAGACGATAACAGAGAATTTCATTCAGTTCCGGAACCCTGCCGGAAGGTATCGATACACTGCGAATAGAAGGCGCGGTTCCGTTCCAATACCTTCTCGGCTGCGAAACGCTCGCGAACATGACGTTGTCCCGCAATACCCAACCGTTCCGCCAATTCGGCATTCTCAATCAGGCGCAAGATGGCCGCCGCCAGATCTTTTTCGCGATCGGGATCTATCAGCAAGCCTTCTTTACCGTCGGTCATCAACTCCGGGCCGGAGTGTTTTTTGGAATAGATCACCGGACAGCCCGCCGACATGGCTTCTACAGGCGCGAGGCTGAAGGCCTCCGAATAGGAAGGGAACGCCGCCGCGCCACAGGCTTGATACACCTTGCGAAGCTGTTCCGTCAGAATGTGCCCATGAAACTGGACGGTACGCCGGCACTTGTCATCTAAGAGCGACTCAAGATAAGGAATCATGGGTGCACCTTGGTCGGTGCCCTCATCTTTTCCGTACACTTGAAGCCGGGCTTCGGGCGCTCGCAGCAGCACCTCCGGCCAAGCTTTGATGAGTTGGATAATACCTTTTTTTCTGGTCAGGGTTCCGGCGAAGACTATCGAAAAACGGTCGCGCAATAAAGGGACGGCATCCTGCATGTCAACGGGACAATACAGGACCGAGATGGGCGCCGTATGCTTGCCGAAAATCTCTTCCGTGCGACGCGCTGTATAGGCGCTGGTAGAGCAACAGAAGTCGGCACGGTGAAAAGACCTCTTCTCGAGCCAAGCGGTTTGGCGGGCTACGGGGTAACCCATTTCCGCGGCGAAGTAAGCCAAAGAACCATGGAGCCGAACAACCACTGGAATGCCAAGGCTGGGCCAAAGAGCGGCGTAACCCTCCCAGTCCGGCACTTCAAGCAGGTCAAGCTCGCCGCCGGCAGCCCATCGTTTGAGAGTTTTAAACAAGCGATAGCGTGCGTTCGCCCAGCTCATGCTTGTCTGCGAATCGCGAAAGCGCCACACGCGTACGCCAGCGTCCTCTTCATACTCCGCAAGATTCATGCGACTCGGGTACACGCCCGCAACACGAACTTCTCCACCGTTTCTAACAAGCGACCGTCCAAGAGTTTGGATGTAGGTGCCAATGCCGCCGTGCAACGCGGGCGGATATTCACAGCAGACGTAGCCGATTTTCATTGGGTCACTTCAGTCCGGCGATCTTAGCGAGAGCTTCCACTGTCCTGTCGCTCGATTCGCCCGGTGGAACATCGACGTGCATTTCAACCAACTTGCGCCTACCCTCGCGATCAAGCGCGGGGTTTTCTAGGTAGGCATTGATGTGCCCGGGCAGCATTTTCGCCGTCTTCGCGATGCGAGACGCGCCAAACTCCACCACCGGCTGGAAGTGTTCGTAGTTGTAATAGTAGTCGTATACCGGCATGCCAAAGAGCGGCGGATTCGCGACATCGAACGCAACATTTACCACCGGTTTGTCGTGCAACCCGAAGTCCAACGTCATCGTCGAACCCAGATTGATGTTCATATCCGAGTGGTGTGCCAAATTGACGAGAAACTGAACGTCCTCAGGTTTCGGGATCACTCGCGTCCAATCGTTCCGCAACGTGTGGAACCATGCGGGAGGGCAAAAGATCAATTCCGGGAAATTTGCACGAACCTTTTCGTAACGGGCGCCGTCGTCCACAGGTGAAGGACGCACCAGCACTTGCGGCTCTTTCTTTATTCGACCGTCACGAATCTGCTCCAGAAGAATCCGCACATGTTCCGGATCTTCCGGACAGGTCTCCGCATCTCCGCCGGAAAAGCAGATCAACGGCCTAGCCGAGTCTCCGCCGATGCGCTGAAAGAACTCCTTGCGATCCCACAGTAGGCTCGTATCGCCATAGGGATCGAATTGCGGCGTTCCGACAATGTGGATGTTATCCGGCGAGGTTTGCGGATAGTACTTCAAGAGTTCGCCCTTCATCGTCTTACTCCAGACGAAGTAATGATCGAAGGGCGCCACGATGCGGCCTTTGCTGCTCAAATTGTCCCAACTCACGATAAAGGTGGCAGTAGGAATTCCCATCTCCTTCGCCGCCACCACCGCGGGCAACAGACTGTAGTCACTATAGTGCCGCTGGCTAGTGCTGAAAACGACGGAGGGCTTGGTTCGCGCGAAATAGGATTTGTACGCTTCCACCTCTTGCATGCGATGGACCATGGCGAAATGGAAGCCATCAATCGCTTGAATTCGATCGGGTGCGGCGCCTAGCTTGCCAATCAGCCGCGAAGATCTGGTAAACATGCGCCGCTTGAAGGATCCCCGCACCGGCTTGTTGACCGCGCGCTGCATCGATCCGGTATTCGCCCAGTACATATGGGCATATGCCAGAGACGATTGGAGCAAAGAAATAAACAGGCCTTGGTGCTGGTGCCTGAGTGATTTCCACACAACGCCCTGCACCGCCGGATCGGCATAGCTGGGCACTAGCTCCTCCGGCAGAATGTGAAAAATATCGACAGACGCTTGTTGGCTCAGCTTCGCAAGAAATCCGCTTAAGACGAAATTGCGGATTCCGACGCCATCCGGCACGAAAAGAGCGACCCGAAAATCGTGAGGTTGAACATCCATGGCAATACTACCTTCGCCAAATAGCGCCAATGTGTTGTCCGTTCGGCGCTTGCTGGGAGAATAGGCGCGTTTCTTCAGCTCGCAATCCACGCGGTAGCTCGGAGCAGATCTCGCCAAAGAACGAATAGGACCGGGCCGAAACCAAGCGGTAGGAAGAAAGCAATTGACGCATTTCTTTAATCGACACTCCCTTACCGTCAAAAACGTGAAGGTCGGTGATTTGCCACAACTCAACTTCGCTCAGCGGCTCTGCGATCACCCGGCGAGAGAGCAGTTCGTCGTTTATACGTTCAATATAACTCTTTTCCCAGCGGCCGGTAACTTGACGCCGCAACTTGTCCAGGATGCGTTTGGGCCGAAGCCTTTTCGTCAAAGGACGAGCGCGGCGCGATAGCCTGTTCTCCAGCCGTTGATTCCTTATCGCCAACTCGTGGTCGTGCAAATAGTCGCCATTTGGATCTTGCACATGCATGAACGCGCCGCCGGGACTTTGAAAGCGCGCCACTAAATCTAAGAACTCGGCGAGGTCCGGAATGTGGTGGAGGACCGAGCAGGTGAGGATCAAATCGTAGGACTCGCCCGGAGTAAGCTGGTCTAGAGTCCCTAGAATTAAGCTTCGGCTGACGGGTTTCAACGAGTGCCGCGAGTCGCACTTCCCTAACATCTCACTTGAGGTGTCAAGCATGTCAATATGCTCGATCCGGGCGCCTAGACACGTTCTCATTAGGAGCTCCGAACTCAAACCCGTGCCGCAGCCGATATCCAACACCCTCAAACCCCGAGGAACGGTGCCGGTCGACATCCAGGCCTCCGCCAAGGCGTTGAACACGTGGGGCAACGACAGCTTCATATCGAGATGTATAGAGTCGTAGACCTCACTCTCGAAACCGTGAAAGACTAAGTTCACCGTTCGGTGAAACTCGCGAGCGCCAAGCGAAACGCCCTTGGCCTCCATCAAGGGAAGCAGGTGCTCAAGACCCCGATAATTTTCCGCTTGTTGCGGAGCTGAAGCAGACATGATTTATTTACACCCGTTTGCGAAAAGTCAATAAGTCGCAGGAAGCAAGGCTAGCCGGAGTCTTCATGCGCGAATCCATCGCTAACATTCGGCGTAGCGTTCTGTGGAGCCTGAAGAGCGGAATGGCGATACCCGACTCGCAAATGGCGCTCTTATATACAGGATGATAAGGATTGTAGGGCACACAACTAGCATCTCCCACTGGGAGATCGTTGACCATGGCGAGATAGTCCGCTCGCGAGTATGTTGTTCGCAAGACCGTCGAACGCGGCTGGTCGGCTTCATGGCCGCGCATTTTTCTCAACTTCGCCCGGGCATTGTCGGGCATTAGTTCGCGAATCAGTGCCCATGGCCGAAGCAGTCCTAAGGCCAAAAATCGCACGCTGGGCGAACGCTCCGGCATGATCACAGCGAACTGCAAACCTCCCGGTTTTAGCAGCCGGACGCTCTCTGCAAGAACCGCCTGAGGCTCTTCAAAATGCTCCAAAAGGCCAATATTGAATACACAATCGAAACTGCCGGAGGGCAATTGGGTGTCACGGGCGTCAGCCTGAATAAAAGTGGGAGCGCGAAGACCTTCGCGCTCAAAATTCCGCGCCGCCACTTCGAAACCAGCGGAGGACAGATCCAGCATCGTCACTTTGCATCCTTTGCTGGCAAGGTACATCGAAGTTGTGCCGCGGCCCGCGCCTAGCTCGATATAGTTTGCGCCGGCTGCCTGCGCGCCCATGCTGTGCCAAAGATCTTCAAAGTAGCAGCGCTGCCAAAACTGATGGATACTGCGCGGCCGGCCCTTTGTGTAGAGTTGGACCATGTTGTCCCCGAGTGAGGACCAACTTGAATTCCACTCATCTCCGTAGCCTGCCGTCGGGGAGGGGGTTACGCTCATATTTTTATCCAACGAGCGCGCCCGCGGCGGAATCGGAAGAGGTCTTACTGCTAGAGAACTTCGCCTCGTCATATGACCAATTTGCTAGCGGGCTCAAAATCGAGCCACAGCCGCTGCTCACGCCTCCCACATCGAGATGAAAAACGTCCGACACATAGCGGGCAGATTGACTCTGCGTCCGCAAAAACACCTTGAAGAATAACGAGTAGAGACCGGGCTCCAACCACATGCCCGGCAAGCGGACCTTAATTTGATAACTTCCGTGCCAGGATTTGCCGCGATCCAACTCCGAGCTGTCCTCCACTTTTTGGAAGATTTTTCGCTGATGCATATCGTTAACGATGCAGTAGACGCTAAAGCCGGCAACCGGGTCGGCGATATGCAGCGTGGCCCCAACTTCAAAGGGCTCGCCTTGTTCGATGGTGGTGCCGCGGTGACTCAATAAATCGATCCGGCCAAAGCCAAAGCCCGAAGTGGGTATTTTGTCCGATTGATCAGACTCGGTCCCGGCAGCTAGTTTGAAATAGGTCTCGATGCTGCTGGCGATGTCACCCGCGTAGGCCATACCGCCGTGTTGCAGAACGATGCCTTTCTCGCACAGGGAGCGCACCGCCCCCATATTGTGGCTGACAAAGAGTACGGTCCGGCCCCGTTTGGCGGCCTCACCCATTTTGCCCAAGCATTTCTTTTGAAACGCCATATCGCCAACCGCGAGAACTTCATCCACCATCAGAATCTCCGGCTCAAGGTGGGCGGCCACCGCAAAAGCCAGGCGCAAAAACATGCCGGTGGAATAAAACTTGACCGGCGTATTGATGAACTTCTCGACTTCGGCGAAGTCGACGATTTCATCGAAGCGATCGGCGATCTCCCGGCGATTCATCCCGAGAATCGCGCCGCTAAGCTGAATGTTCTCGCGACCGGTCAACTCCGGGTGAAATCCGGTGCCAACCTCCAACAAAGTGCTGACCTTCCCGTGAAGCTCGGCAAAGCCGGAGGAAGGCTCGGTAATTCGCGATAGCACCTTGAGCAAGGTGCTCTTTCCGGCGCCGTTGCGTCCGATGATACCGACAACCTCGCCCTTCTTGATTTCAAAAGAGAGATCTTTGAGCGCCCACAGCTTTGAGTCGTCTTTCGCGCGTTTTTTCGCCGCCGACCGTTCGTTCCGCTTTGACCATCTAAAAGGGGCCGTAAACGCATTGGTGAGAGTGTCCCGCAACGTGCCATAGGGCTGCTGAGCCTCTCCCAATCGGTATTCCTTAGAAAGGTTTTCCACTAAAATTGCGGTATCGCTCATGTTTCCTTCTCAAATAAATGATGACGTTTCGATAAGTTCGTTCGACGGAGATAGGATCTGCAGAAAATCGCGGAGTTTAGCCGCCAAAAACAGTTCGGTCTTGCTCTTCGATTCCTTGGTGCAGCCACCCAAGTGCGGAGTAATGATCAGATTGCCGTGCGCGGCGGCGTAGCGGACCAACGGATGGGACGCCATTCCGGCGCTATTCTCTCCGCACAGCACATCAAGGGCGGCGCCCGCGATTTGCCCGGTCTTGAGTGCCTCTAACAAAGCTTCCTCATCCACTAACTCACCGCGCGCGGTATTTACGAAGTAGCTATCCGCCTTCATCTTTCGGAGAAGATCGGCCGTCAGGAAGCCACAGTTTTCCTCATTTAGATCGGCATGCACTGTAACGATATCTGAATTCTCCAGGACGTAATCAAGTGGAGCGGCGTGAATATCGCCATCCTCATAAGCCCCGGGCAGCTTTGGATCGTAAACCAGCACCTTTGCTTCGAAGGCTTTCAAATACCGGCAAACGAGCGACCCAAGGCGTCCGTATCCGATAACGCCGACGGTTCGGCCGTACAGTTCGCTTCCTTCGAAACGATCGCGGCGCCAGTGCCCGGCCTTAACGTCTAAGACGGCGGCAGGTATGTGGCGAATCAATGAAATCATCAGAGCGATGGTCATCTCCGCCGTCGCTCTTACGTTCTTCAAGAAATCCGTTTCGCCTTTCAGCGAGAGTAAGTGGATTCCGTGTTCTCTCAAAGCGTTAGTGTCAACGTGCGTCAATCCGGTGGTGGGCGTCACAAGAACTTTCAGCCGTACGGCCGAGGCAATCAAGGGAGCATCAATCCTAGAACGCAGCCGCACCCATAGAACATCGACATCCGGCAAAGCCTTGCGTAGCCCTTCGTAGCTAAGGTCGGCGAGAATGACCGTGCCGACTTCGCCAAGCATCTGGACAGCCTCCGGCGAAAAACGCTCTGATTCGGCGACAAGAATTCTAGGCGCCGGCACCTGGGTACCTCAACATCTGTTCAATCAAAAAGAGATCAAAATAGCTGTCTACGTTGCGCGCGCGCTCCTCGGGGATTAACCACGCCAAGCATCGGTCTCCCTTGAGCGAATTGCCATTCATTAGTACATCCCGGCGCGTCAAATATACCGACCCGTCTCTCAGATACATCTTCCTCAGTTGTTGACGCGGTTGCCCTTCGAATGCCTCCATGAAGGGAGGGTCGGTGACTTTCCCGGAGTCGTCGATATATTTCATCCGCGCCGGATGTTTCTCGCCCACGTCCGAAAAGGAGATCACCGAGTCCGCTCCGCTTTTCTCAAGCAGATCGATGGCCCCATCGATATCGTCCGATGTCCGCAAAGGGTTCGTCGGCTGAAGTAGAAAGATCGCGTCGTAACGTTCTCCGGAAGTCTCTAATTTACGCACAACATCTTGCAAAACCGGAACGGTGGGAGTGTCGTCTTTCGCTAGTTCCGCGGGTCTTGGGAAGGGCACGTCCAAACCGCACTCCCGGCCCACGGCCGCAATTTCCGCATCGTCTGTTGAAAGCACCACACGGTTTAGTTTTTTCGCCGCCAGCGCCGCCTCAGCCGTGTAAGCCAAGAGCGGTTTCCCGGATACCATTACTATGTTCTTGCGAGGAATCGCTTTGGACCCCCCGCGCGCCGTCACGATTCCAAGTACTCGTATCGCCATTTGATGTAGCTAAAGCCCCGCGTTGGTAGATGTATTGCAGACGTTTTTGGGTATATGGTTGGAGCCGAGCGAGTCCCTCCGCAATGCGCTTCGAAACATGCCCGTCGCCATATAAAGTGCTCGGGGCATAACGCCCGTGTTTGCGTTGAGCCTGAATCGCCCTGACGATTTCCTCCATTCGGGGAGTGACAGGGAGGACGTGCTCGTCGAATTCCCGTCCTTCCTGGCGCGCGCCCACGAGGACCACTGGAGTACCGAAATATCCCGCGTCACGCACGAAGCTACTCGAATTTCCTATAGCGCAACTGGCGCGCGAAAGAACTCTTAAGTAGTTTTCGGGCGTTAGATTTGTGATCGTTCGCAGCCACTTCGGCGCGTTCTGGTCACGGAATACCCGCACGCTCTTGCTGATATGATCCGCGCCGGCATCGATATTCGGCCACAGCAGCAATGTCTGCATCTGTTGCTGGTCAAGCGCCTTGATCAACTCCCACATCTGCTCTTGTTCGGAGCCGTAGGTTGTTGTTGTGGGATGGAACACCACCAGGAAAAACGGCTTGCCGACATCAATGGTGGCGCCACTTCCGGTGGCATTCACGACGTCATTCTGTAAAGATCCTTCAAGCGTCCGGGCCAGATCGCTGCTAGGGCAACCCACAGAGAGGATTGTCTCCGGCGATTCACCCATCTTCACCAGATACTCTCGCGAGCGGACGGTGGCTGGAAAATGAAAGTGAGAGAACTTGCTAATAGCGTGCCGGGCGCTCTCATCGATTGAGCCCGAGACTTCCCCGCCCTGGATGTGCGCGATGCAGATATTCATGTACGCCGCGCTAATCGCAGCGGCAAGCGCCTCATAGCGGTCGCCAATCAATAGAACAACGTCGGGTTTGAGCCGCTGATATTCGCTGGCAAATTCCACCGTGGCGAATCCAACCGATTTCGCCATGGAACTGGGAGTTGAACCTTCTAGTTCAGTGTAGATCTCGCCATCCACCGGAAGGCCATGAGCCTTGACAAGGTCAACTGGCCGGCCGAAACGTTCAAGAACCATCGTTCCCGCCGCTATCGATTGCAATTCGAGATCGGGGTGCCCTTGAATCTCCTGCATCACGGGCTTTAGCCGGCCATAGTTGGCTCTATCTACCAGCACTACACATATCTTTCGCCGGCTCATTGTGTTACTCCTGCCATATAAACTTCTTTTGTCTCAATCACGGGTGGAGCGGCTTTGCAATCCACCCGGCCAATCCTGAACATGTCAACTCCCGGATTGCTCGGACCTTTCTCCGTCGTGAAGGCACACTCAAATGCCAGATTCTTGAGCGTCTCAACAGTTTCGGGAGTGAAGGAATCGTTCTTGCCGTATGGGTAGCAGAAAGGCCAGAGCGCCTGCTCGCTCAACCGCTTCCGCAAAAGGCTCGAACTTGTCCGCAAATCCTGCCGCATTTCTTCTTTGGATAGGCTAGACAGTGGCTGGTGGGAGTGAGTATGCCCGCCGATCAACATTCCGGCCGATTGCATCTGCCGCGCTTCGTCCCAGCTTGCATACAACTGCCCGGCAAAGTCTTTCTCGGACCCTATGTACCGCTCGAAAAGC
>Ga0075021_10000369_pt1 | contig 24221 bp, 19 predicted proteins | sample ColStrG_CSR_2012_FD_72749 | JGI IMG/M metagenome (GOLD analysis project Ga0075021, IMG submission 72749) | Freshwater sediment microbial communities in response to fracking from Pennsylvania, USA - Cold Stream Run_MetaG_CSR_2012 | ecosystem: Environmental > Aquatic > Freshwater > Creek >...
CGCTCGCCCCGAGCTCGGTCAGGAAGTCGGTGACCCAGCGCCCGACGCTGTCGACGCCGGCCGGCGTATAGCTTCCGCAGTCGATGTTGACGAGACGTTCGAGGTCGGTGAGATAGGCCGGCAGGTCGGAGCCGATGGCGGCCCGCAGGCCGTCGAGCTCGATCGCGGACGGGAGTGGCGGGGTGGCGGTCGTTGCGGTCATGACGCCCAGTCTAGCGGGCGCCCACCAGCGTCAGGACCGGGGTTCGGTGGCTTGCTATCCTGCCCGGACCGTGCGCCTGGTCGAGACTCGCCTGCTCGAAGGTCCCAACGTCTACCGGCTCGAGCCGGTGGTCAAGCTCGAGGTCGCCATCGGGCGGCGGCGGACCTGGTACGGGCAGCGCGATCCGGGCCGACATGCATTGGTCCACCTGGGAGCGGCGGTGCCCGCGCGCGACCGGCCCGACAGTGTTGCTGCGGTCGTCGCCTGGGTCCGTCGACTGCGCGCCGACCACGGCGAGGGTCGGGGTGGGCTGACGGTCCATCGCTCGTCGGATCCCGGGCACTGGATCGTGACGTTCCCGTGGGTCGGCGCCGAACGCGCGACGACCCTGACCGATGCCGCGCTCGCGCTCGCCGAGCGCGACGTCTCGCCATCGCGGACGGCGCACCTGACGGGAACCCAGGACCGCCTCCTCGCGCGCTGGACCGAACGCATCGCGGGCGCCCGCGTGACACCGCCCGAATGGATCCGCGACGCCGACCGGCGCGTCCCGGTGGTATCGATCTCCGGGACCAATGGCAAGAGCACGGTCACCCGGCTCATCACCCACGTCCTCATCCTCGCGGGGCGGCACGTCGGGACGACCACGTCGGACGGCGTGCTCGTGGATGAGCGGATGGTGGATCCGGGCGACTGGACCGGGCCCGGCGGCGCGCATCAGATCCTCGCCCGGCACGACGTCGACGTCGCGGTCCTGGAGACCGCCCGTGGCGGGATCGTCCTGCGCGGTGTCGGCTACGAGTCGAATGAGGCCAGCGTCCTGACCAACGTCTCGTCGGACCACCTCGACCTGCAGGGCATCCACACCCTCCCCGAACTGGCCGAGGTCAAGTCCACCATCTGCCGGATCACCCGCCCGGACGGCTGGGTGGTACTCAACGCCGACGATCCGCTGGTCGGCGCGGTGTCGCGTCGGGTGAAGGCCAAGGTCGCCTTGTTCACGATGTCGGGCGACGAGTCGGCCGTCGTGCGCCGCCATCGCGAGCGGGGAGGTCGCGCCTACCTCGTCCGCGACGGGGTGATCGTCGAAGCCAACGGGGCGGCCGAGACCGAGATCGTCGAAGTCGCCAGCGTCCCGATCACGATCGGTGGCCTGGCCCGCCACAATGTGGCGAATGCGCTCGCCGCCGCCGGGGGAGCGCGCGGGCTGGGCGCCACCATCGCCCAGGTCCGCGATGGGCTGACGGCTTTCGCGCCGGATGCGTCCAAGTCACCGGGACGGCTCAACCTGTTCCGCCTCGGGGCGCGAGTGGTCATCGTCGACTTCGCCCATAACGAGGCCGGCGTCGGGGCGATCCTCGACGTCGCGGAGGGCATCGCCGCCGGGGCGGCGGGCCGGGCCGCGCCGATCACAGCGATCATCGGCACGGCCGGTGACCGGCCCGACGACACGCTCCGGGGGATCGGCCGCATCGCCGCCGAACGCGCCCAGCGTGTCGTCATCAAGCAGACGCTCAGGTACCTGCGCGGGCGGACGGCGGAGTCGGTCGTCGGCGAGTTGATGGTCGGCATCGTCGCCGGCGGCGGATCGACCGCCGACGTCGCTATCTACGATTCCGAGACCGACGCGCTCCAGGCCGAACTCAATGGGGCTGCCGGGGCCGGCGCTCACGGCGGACGTGGGGATGCGCCGCGCGTCATCGTGCTCATGTGCCACGAGGATCGGCCCGGCGTGTTCGAGTTGCTCGAGAGGCTCGGAGCGCGGCCGGTCGACGTCGCCTCTGAGCTGACGACACTCGTGCCGCGCCTTCAGAATCGTCCGCGGCGGGGATGATTCGCGCTCGGGCGAGGGGCATCATCGCGACGAGAGCGGCCGCACCCGATGATCATGGGGCAGGTCGCGGCCATATGCCTGTCAGCCCTCCGGTGCGACCAGCTCGCCCGGGTCGGCGAAGGCCGTCCCGCCGCGCGATGTCCCGGCAGCGGCCATCGCCTCGCGGTAGACCGCGATCGCGTCATCGACGCAGCACACGACGAGGTCGCCCGGGATCGCCCGCCGCAGGGCCGCCCGGACCGCGGGCATCTCCTCGAGCACCTTCTCCGCCCGGCCGGTGCGGGCTGTCCCTGCCGCCTTCGCCTCGCGGACACCCTCGATGACATTGGTCGCGGTTTCGCCCGGGGGGCGCCCGCGCAGGTTCTTGTCCTCGCGGACGATGATCTCGTCGAATGCACCCGCCGCGATCGCCCCGTACTGGCGCTGGTCCTCGTCGCGCCGGTCGCCCGGGATGCCGAGGACCCCGATCGCACGCCCGGAGCGGGACCCGGTCGACGCGGCACCCACCCGCCCCGAGCGGGTCGGTGCCTCGACCATCATCCGGTTGACGAAGTCGGCCAGTTGGCGCATCCCGTCCACGTTGTGGCAGTAGTCGATGACGACACGGACGCCACCGACGTCGAGGAGGTTCAGACGACCCGGCGCCTGGAAGAACGACGTCGAGAACGTCCGCAGGCCCTGGCGGATGTCGTGGAGATGCGCGCCAGCGGCCCACGCGGCGGCGGCGGCGGCCAGCGCGTTGGCCACGTTCATCCGGGCGCGGCCGCCGAACGTCGCCGGGATCAAGTGTGTGTACAGGACGGGCATCGTCCGCGACCCGAGACGCAGGACGATCAGCTCGCCTTCCGACGACGTCTCGAGGGTGAAGGCGGCACCGCCTCGGCTGGTGTGCCCATCGACCCGGTCGAAGCCGTCCTCGCCCTTGGCCGTGGCCATGCTGAACAGGACGACCCGCCCGGCGCAGTGGCGGCCCATCCGGTAGACGAGATGATCGTCGGCATTGAGGACCGCGGTCCCCGAACGCGGCACGGCCTCGACCACCACGCCCTTGACGTTGGCCAGCTGGCCGATCGAGTCGATCCCGCCCAGACCGAGGTGATCACCGGTGACGTTGGTCACGACGGCGACGTCGTTGCGGTCGTAGCCGAGGCCCTCGCGCAGGATCCCGCCACGCGCGACCTCGAACACGGCGGTATCCACGGTCGGGTTCTGGAGGACCATCTGGGCCGACTTCGGCCCGGACATGTCGCCTTTCTTGATGAGCCGGCCGTCGACCACGATGCCGTCGGTCGAGGTCATCCCGACCCGCCGACCCATGAGCTTCAGGATGTGGGAGATCATCCGGACCGTCGTGGTCTTGCCGTTCGTGCCGGTCACGGCGACGATCGGGATGCGCGCGCCGGAGCCCGCCGGAAAGAGCGAATCGATGACCGGCCGGGCGACGTACTGCGGCTCCCCTTCGGTCGGGTGGGTGTGCATCCGGAAGCCAGGCGCCGCGTTGACCTCCACGATGGCACCGCCGGTCTCGCGCACGGGTGTCGCGATGTCGGGGCAGATGAAGTCGATGCCGGCGACATCGAGCCCGACGATCTGGGCTGCGGTCTCGGCGATCTCGACGTTGTCGGGGTGCGCCTCGATGGTCCGGTCGATGGACGTCCCGCCTGTCGACATGTTGCCGGTCAGGGCGAGCTTGACCCAGGTCCCTTCGGGCAGGACGTCGTCCATCCCGAAGCCCTGGTTTCGGACGAGTTCCTCGGCAGCCTCGTCCACCCTGATCCGGGTGAGGACCTTCTCGTGCCCGATGCCGCGCCGGGGGTCGCTGTTGGCGACGTCCACGAGCTCCCGGACGGTGTGCTCGCCGTCGCCGGTCACCGACGCCGGGACGCGCTCGGCGATCGCGGCGACCTTGCCACCGATGACGAGGCAGCGGTAGTCGTTCCCGGCCACGTATGTCTCGACGACGACATCGCCGGCACGGCTCTGGGCGAGCGCCCCGTGGAATGCCGCCCGGACCGCTTCGTCGGAGCGCAGGTCGAGATGGACGCCGCGACCGTGGTTCCCGTCGAGCGGCTTGACCACGCATGGGTAGCCGAGCCGCCTGGCGGCGGCCGACGCGCCGTCCTCGCTGTCCACGACGTCCGCGCGCGGCACCGGCAGACCGGCCGAGTCGAGCAGCTTGTTGGTCAGGCTCTTGTCCGACGCAACGTCCACGCCGATGGCGGAGGTCAGCGAGGTCATGGTCGCCCGGATCCGCTGCTGGTGGACGCCGTGCCCGAACTGGACGAGCGAGTGGCGATCGAGCCGAAAGAACGGGATGTCGCGACTGACCGCCTCGTCGATGAGCGCCTGGGTGGACGGTCCGAAAGCCTGCCGCTCGGCGAGGCGGATGAGCCGCTCGAGCTCGGGCGCGAAGTCGAAGAAGACGGCCGGATCGTCGGGCGCGACAAGGTGGTTGACCAGGGCGACAGCCATCCGGCCCGCTTCGAGCCCGACCGCTTCCTCGCGATACTCGAAGATGCAGTTGTAGCGGCCGACCCCACCCGCGGCACGCGTCTTGCCGTGACGGACGTCCGTGCCGGCCAGGTTCTGGAATTCGAGCGCGATGTGCTCGGCGATGTGGCCGGCCCAGGTGCCCTCACGGAGCCGGGTGATGAAACCGCCGCGACGACCGAGGGAACAGGCGTGGTCCTCGAGCGTCGGGAGGAGCGCGGTGAGCGCCTCGGTGAGGTCCGGGATGAGGTTGGACGGGTACTGCTCAAGGACGCCAAGATCGACCAGCAGGCGGATGACCGGCTCGCGCGCCCAGTAGTTCGGGCCGCGCAGCACGCGCGTCTCGAGGACCCGCAGGGTCGGTGCCGGGCCGGACATCGGGACCGCATCCGTGCGGCGGCTCCCGCGCTTCGGGCGGGATGCGGCCGTGCTGCGGGCCACGGTGTCAGCCACGGGACTCCTCCTCTGGCGATGATCGCCGACGACGGGCGCTAGCTCGACGCGGCCTCGGCGTCGGGCAGGGCATGCAGGCTCGGCGTCGCGACGCGCTCGCGACGGCGAAGATCGAATCGATAGCCGGACGGCAGTGAATGGAGGACGACGCCGCTGATCATCAGCGGGCGGTGGCCGTGCACTTCCCAGGCGTCGGTCTCGGAGCGCGAGCCGTCGACGACGGTGATCGAACCGCGCCCGATGACCTCCATGATGTGGTCGGGCCCGACGACGCCGGCAGTGTCCTCGTCCACGCCCAGGCCGAGCAGGCTGGGGTTCTGAGCGATGAGGCTGAGCAGCCGCCCGAGACGGTTCCGCTGCTGGAAGTGCTGGTCGATGATCACCCCGGGCAGGACGCCGAGGCCCGCGGCGATCTGGGCCATCCGATGCTTCGGGGTCGCCCCGGACGCACCGAACGCGATCATATGGCTCGACATCGCGGACGCGCCGGCGGATGTCCCGGCGATGACCGCTCCGTCCTGGAAGCGCTCGAAGATGGCATCGGCGAGGCGTGTGCCGCCGATCGTCGACGATAGCCGGAGCTGGTTGCCGCCGGTCAGGAAGACGCCGGTCGCATCGCGCACCGCCAGCATGGCCGCCTCGTCGTTGGCCTGCGGACGGGTCACCGCGTGAAGAGGGCGGACCCGCTTGACTCCGAGTTCCCCGAACACCGCGCGGTACCGTTCACCCGCCTCGAGACCCATCGAGGACGCGGTGCTGATGACCGCGATGGTCGCCGCCTCGCCACCCGCGAGCGCGACGAATCGGCTCAGGATGACGCGGTCGCGGACCTTGTCCTCCGCACCGCCGATGATGATGACGGTTCCATCGGCCACAGACTATGCAGTTCTCCCGCTTGGGTGTTTCGAGCAGGATACCGGACGTGGCGCAGCCCCGGTCGGTCCGGGAAGGCCGGCCGCGCCTGACCCTCACCGGACGGAACGATACCGAGCCGACCTACTCGCCGAGTCGGGGAACTCGGCAACATCGCGGACGGGCAGTCGCTGCCAGGCAAGAGCGACCGTCGGCTCACCGACTTCGGACCGCGATCGGAAATCCCGATGAATCGAGGATCGCCGTCGGGGTCGGTCGGGTCGATCCTGACCGCGCAGGACGTCGTGCGAGAATGCAGCGCCATGACCGAGCCCGCCCGACCTCCCGGCCTGCAGCCCGTCCCGGGCTCGGCACGCGGACGCGGGAGGATCATCGTGGACCTGTCCGACGTGGTCGATCGCGGGACGCGCCGACGCGCCGGCGTCTTCCGGCGAGCCCTGCGACGCGAGGTCTCGCGCCTCCACGACCCGAAGCGGATCGCGGCCATCCTGATCCTCAGCCTGACCTTCGCCGTCATCCTGTCCGGACTCATCGCCCGAGGCGAGGCGGGCGGTGCCGACGCGCGCGCCTACTGGGCCGGCGTCCGGATCTGGCTCAACGGCGGCGACCCATATCACCCGACCGGACCGTTCCTGCCCTACGTCTACGCGCCCTGGATGCTCCCGCTTTTCGCGCCATGGGCGCTCCTGCCATGGGATGTGGCGTGGTTCGTGTGGCGGGTCGGGACCGTCCTGCTGTTGCTCTGGACGATCCATTGGGCGTACCGCCGTCGGCCGCTGACGACAGCGGTGATCATCGCAGTCCTCGCCTTCCCGTTCGGGGCGAACCTCGACACCGGCAACATCAATCTCCAGTTGACGCTGATGCTGTGGGGCGCGCAATTCAGCGGACCTCGGCTGGGAGGTCTGCTGTGGGCCCTCGCGACCTGGATGAAATGGGTCCCGGTCGTGTTCTGGCCGATCCTGCCCGGACGGGCCAAGCAGTGGGGCCTTTTCTGGCTGGCCGTGTCGGTCGGGCTGAGCATCCTCACCCTGCCACTCACCATCATCCAGATGCAGGCGCTGTTCGGATTCGGGGCACGGCCGGTCCGGCTCGACTTCCTCGTCTACATCTGGGCGACCGTGCCGTGGTTCTATCGCAAGGCTGACCCGTTCGACTTCCTGCGGCCGGCCACCTGGCGGCGATGGGCCGGCGAGACCCGGACGCGGCTCCGCCTCGTTCGCGCCTAGGCCACGACCGGGAAGTCCTCGCGACGGCGCTCGTCCACCGGCCGCAGCAGGAGCGCGCCGACGCCCATCAGCCCGACCGCCAGCCACAGCGCGGCTCGCGGTCCGGATGGATCAAGACCCGGCCCACCGACCAGGTCCATCAGCGTCCCGCCCACGGCGATGGCGAGCACCCCTGCGGACGCCGTCGCGACATTCGACAGACCCATGTACCTGCCCGATGAGGCCTTCGGGATGATGTCGGTCATGAGCGCCCAATCGACCGCCAGGAACATCCCGGCCGCGATGCCGTAGAGGAGAGCCCCGACGAACGCGAATGGCAGGCTCGGCGCGCCGGCGACGGTCGCGAGCCCCACGGCACTGACCCCGCAACTCGCCCAGATGACGCGTTTGCGCCCGACCCGATCCGAGATTCGCGCGGCGGGCACGACCGACGCCACCGTTCCGACGGCGACGAGTGCGACGAGCGGGATGAACACGATCCCGGAGTCGTGCTCGTTCAAGCCCATCGTCCGCGCAAGGTAGAACACGGCGAGGCTGGTCAGGACCGACCCGCCCATCAGGATCGCCAGACGCGAGGCCACCAGCCACAGGAAGCTGTGCTCGCGCAGGATGTCGGTACCCCACGCCTCGGCCGCGATTGAGCGCCACGGCCGGCCCTCGCGGGACTTGGGCGACGGTCCTTCGCGGACGCGGATGACGACCGACAGCATGGTCGCAACCTCGAGGAGGCCGAGCGCGATGAGACCGATCTGGTACTGGTGGTAGGCGGATGCCAGCGCACCGATCGCGTAACCGGACACGACGCCGAGGATCTGCATCATCCCGACCAGGGCGCTGGCCGTGCCGACCTGGGCAGCCGGGACGAGGTCGGGCACGTACCCCTGGAACGGTCCCTGGGCGAAGTTGGAGCTGAATTGGAGGAGTGCGATGAACGCGGCGATGGCGATCAGCGTGTTGCTGTAGGCGATCCCGACGAGGAAGACGAGATCCAGGATCGAGCCGATGAAGATGTACGGCTTGCGGCGACCCCACCGGGAGATCGTGTAGTCCGAGATGGAGCCGATCGTCGGCTGGATGACGACGGCGATGATCGCCCCGCTGATCGAGACCAGGAAGAGCGCTCGACCTGCACCGGCCTTGTCGACCAGTCCGGTGAACTCGAGGCGGCTGGCCATGATGTAGCTGAGCCCGGCGAAGATCGACGACAGGCCGAGCCAGTACAGCGAGATCCGGATCAGCTCACGATTCGGCAGTCTCGCCACCGGGCGGCCGTCCGCCCCGGGCGCCGCAGTCGTCGCGTCGATGGCGACAGTCATCGGTTCGCTCCAGTCGGGTGAGGCAGCCGAGGAGATGACGCTCGCCCGTCTCTGCCGTTACCGCCCCCGGTCGCACCATCCTATGCCACGCGCAACGGCCTCCCGTCTCGGTCCAGGCTGACCGTCGTGTGCAACGGCACGAGGCGGCGCTGCGTCCCGCCGGGAGCGACGAACCGGAACAGCGATCGATCGAGCGAATAGATGCCGGTCGAGACGATACCGATGCGCCCGAGCGCGAACGAGAAGACCGGGTTCTCACCGTTGCCCGCGTAGTGGTGGACATCGCCGTCGCGGGTCAGGACCGCGAGATTCGCCTGGCCACCGAACCGGTCGTGGAGCGCCGCCAGCACGTGCGCCGCAGGCTCCTCGGGGCGCCAGGCGTCCTCGAGCCAGCGGGCACCGACCTCCGTGTCGGCCCGGCCGTGTATCCTGCCCTCTGCCCGATAGGTCGCGCGCAGTCCCTTGTAGTCGCGCAGGTCGCCGTTGTGACTGAACGCGAATCGACCCGCAGGATCGTCGAACGGCTGGGTGTCCGGCAGCGTCAGCGTGGAGAGCCGGGACGGCCGACGGAGGTGGACGAGCGCGGATGTGGTCTCTGTCCGACCGATGCCCTCCCGACCCGGGTCGTCGCGGAAGGCCCGCACGTCCCGGTACGAGCCAAGCCGCCCGTCATCCTCGATCCACGCTGCCCCCCAGCCGAACCCGGCGAGCCCGAACTGTTCGAGCTTCTGGGCGAACTGCCAGAGGTCATCGAGGCGGAAAGGCTCCGCGGCCCGGGCGATGAAGTGCTCACACATGGGGCGCGATGATACGCGGCGCGTTTCGGGTCAGGCAGGCGTGGACTGGCAGACCGGGCACCAGTAGGTGGTCCGCGGCGGATCGACCCCCTGGCGTCGGCTGACGAGTGGGGTCCGGCAGCGACGGCAGGGACGCCCGGTCCGGCCGTAGACGTAGAGCGGACCCGGCGCGCCCCGGTCGCCCCGGGTCGTGACGCGTTCCGGTCCACGGGCCGGCGCGACGTTGGCCACGAGCAAACGGCGGGCGGTCGCCACGAGTCTTGCGAGCGTCTCGTCGTCCACGCGCTCGACCTTCACGAACGGCCACACGCGCTCGATCCAGAGCAATTCGCTCTTGTACACGTTCCCGAAACCGGCCAGGGCACGCTGGTCGAGGAGCGCCGCCGCGATCTCGAGGCCCCCTCGGCTGGGGTCACGCAGGCGACGGACCGCCTCATCGGCGTCGAAGTCGGGTGCGAGCAGGTCCGGCCCGAGTGCCCCGAGCGACGGATGGAGTGCCTTGACGCGTTGTTCGAGGAGCTCGACGACCGGGGCATCGAAGCAGACTGCGACGGCACCGGGGACCTCGAGGACGAGCCGCGCACGGGCCGGGGGCCGGCGCCACCGTTCGCCGGGCCGATATCGATGCCACGACCCGTTCATCCGCAGGTGCGTCCTGAGTTCGAGGCCGTTGTCGAACCGAATCAGGAGGTTCTTGCCGAGTGCCTCCACGGCTGTGATCTCCCGACCGACGATCCGGTCGACGTGCGGAACGGCACCCGGGCCGCCGGTCCGTGCCGCGACGACAGTCCGACCGACCAGGTACGGCCGCAGACCCGCAGCGGTCCGGAAGAGGGTGTCGCCCTCGGGCACTCAGATCACAGCCGGGAAGACGGCGACGCCGGCGGCGTGAGCGGCAGTTCGCAGCTGGAGATCCCAGGCGACGATGATGGTCGTGTCTCGGTCCAACTCAAGGATGGACGCCAGTTGGACGGCGTCGCCGGCGCGCAAACCGAAACTCCCGGCGAGGACCCCTGCCCGTTCTGCGACAGGTTCGTCGAGTTCGACGATCGCATAACCGGTCCACGCCAGATCGAACGACGCCACCGCTCGATCATGCTCGAACGGCGTGAGGCGACCGGCTCGTCGCGCTGCCGCAAGAGCGGCGCGCACCTCGACGTACGTGAACCTGGACGATGCCACGTCGACCCCGGCTCCGATGATGCTTTCGAGCTCGTCTCGCCCGGCTTCGCTCAGGAGATACGCCTTGATGACGGCCGACGTGTCGAGGTAGGCGATCACCGCCCGCGGATCTCGTCCATCAGATCCTGGATGGAACCGTCGTACGCGACATGGGGGATGTCTGCCCACCGAACTCGCGGACCCCTGGGCAGGGTCACCCGCCCCTGAGCCGCGAGTTCCAGAAGTCTTGCCGACCCTGGATCGTCCCGTACAAGCTTGGCGATCGGGCGCCCGTGCTCGGTCACCGTGAAGATCTCGCCCGCCTTGACCCGTTCGAGGTATGCCGACAAGTGATCGCGGAGATCACGGACGCCGACCGGGGTGCCCACGATCGGCGACTTTGTGGCGCTATTTTTGGCGTGTGGCTTGCTCATAGTGGCGAGCATATCATCAGCCGCCTATCTGGCGATCACCGGGCGGTCGGCACGGAGGGCGAGTCCCCGATAGCCGGCGACGAAGCCCGCCTCGAGAAGCCGTGACCGGAACGGCGAGATGCCGACGTCCTCGCCATCGACCTTGCGGATGACGAGCTCGCGAGCGCGCCCATCGTTGACGAGGGCGTGCAGGGCACGGGCCGCAGTGACCGCGACGGCCGGGTCGTCGGCGGCAGGGAGCGTCTGGAGGGTCGACCCTCCACGTTCCAGGTAGAGCGCCGCGACCCCATCCACGAGCACGACATAGGCACCGGCCGCGCGCTGCAGGGGTCGCCGGTCCGTCTCGCCGCGGCGGGGCCACGGCAGCGCCGCGCCGTATGGATTCGCCGGGTCGGCGGCGGCCAGGAGGTGGACCGCCCCCGACGCGCTGGGTTCCGCCGGATCGCGAACTGCACGCAGCCGGTCGAGCGCACCGGCCAGCGCGAACTGTGCGGCGCCGAGCCCATCGACGAAGTATCCGCGCCGGATCCGGCCCGCGTCCTCCATCGCCCGAAGGACCGGGTAGACGGCCGCGAACCCGCCGTCGATCCCCTCGGTCGCGACGGCACCGCGGGTGACCACGCCATGCCGCTCGAGGAGCGCCAGGCTTTGTGCGTGCAACCGTTCCGTGGCTCGCACAGGCGTGCCCGTAGCCTCGGCAACGACCAGCGACCAACGGCCAGCGGCCTCCGGCGGACCCAGCGCGGTCAAGCGGCCCGGGCGCCCTCCGCCACGCCGGGCGCCGCCGCTCCCCGATCGCTTCCAGCGCAGCGCCCGCAGCGGAGAGAACGTGTCGTTCGTCACCTCGCCGGCCCAGACCAGGTCCCACAAGGCGTCGAGGACCTCGCGATCGGACCGTCCGTGCGACGCCATGAACAGTGCCCGGTAGAACGACGCGCCGCGCTCGGCGAGGTGCCCGCGGATCGCGTCGTGGATCGGTGCAGACGGTGCCTCGCCGGCGTCCGGCGACCCGACCGGCCGTAGGATCTCCCGTCCCGGCCGGACCAGCGCGATGCGGCCATCGTCCCGACCAAGGCTCCCCCGCCCCACCCACGTCACCTCGCCGAGAGCACCGAGTTCGTCGAGCAGCCGTGCCTGGTAGCCGGGGATGCGCGCCGGCAGGATGTCCCGCTCGAGGACCGATGCCGGGACCGGCAGTCCGGCCAGTTGCTCGATGACCTCGGCCAGACGTTCGAGCGCCGAGGTCCCGCGCAGCGGCAGCCGCGCCGTCCCGCCCGACCCGACCGGCGCGACACCATGCCACTCCGGCAGGAACCGTGCGAGCGCCGCCGGATCGACCGGTTCGACCTCGCGCCGGAGGCGCGCCAGCGAGCGCCGGCGGAGCAGCCGGAGGACCTCCGGGTCGCACCACTCGCGCTCGGCACCGCCCGGCCGGAACTCGCCGCGCAACAGTGTTCCGGCACCGAGCATCCGTTCCAGCGCATCGCCGACGACACCGACCGGAAGCCCCCACCGACGTGCCGGGTCGGGTGTCAGGAACGGTCCGTGGGTCCGGGCGAACCGTGCCAGCAGGCCGTCCAGCGCCCCGGCAGCCGGACCCAGGAAGGCGGCCGGGATGCCGACCGGCGGCGCGATCCCCACACCGTCGCGGTAGCGGGCGACGTCCTCGACGGCCAGCCAGCGCTCCTCGCCCCCGATCCGCGCCCGGACCGCACGCCGGGCACTGTCCAGCTCGGCGAGCCACGGTCCCGCGGCAGCCAGCTCGCCCTCCGTCCGGGCGGCCACCTCGGCCGTGCTCAGGTCGCCGAGCCGCCGCAGCAGGTCGTGGACGCCATCGAGACCGGTCGCCCGTCGGTCGTCGGTCAGCGCCTGGAGACTCAGCTCCAGGTCGGCCAATGCCTCGGGGTCGAGCAGCTCGCGCAGCTCCTCCTGCCCCAGGAGTTCGCGGAGCAGGTCGCGGTCGAGCGTCAGCGCACCCGCGCGTCGCTCGGCGATCGGGGTATCGCCGTCGTACATGTATGCGGCGACGTAGTCGAACATGAGGCTGCCGGCGAACGGCGACGCTCGGGCGGTCTCGACGCTGTGGATGGCGATCTCGCGGCTGGCGACCCCGGCCAGGATCTCGCGCAGCGCCGGCAGGTCGAAGACGTCCGACAGGCATTCGCGATACGTCTCGACGAGGATCGGGAACGACCCGTAGCGCGACGCGACCGCGAGCAGGTCGGCCGATCGCTGGCGCTGCTGCCACAGCGGAGTCCGGGTCCCGGGACGGCGGCGCGGCAGCAGGAGAGCGCGGGCCGCATTCTCGCGGAACCGGCTGGCGAACAGCGCCGACGTCGCAAGCTGACCGACGACGAGGTCCTCGACCTCATCGGCATCGGGGAAGAGCAGCGCCTCGATGCCGTCGAGCGGCGCGTCGCCCTCGGGCAGCCGGATGGCGATGCCGTCGTCCGACCAGATGGTCTGGACCTCGAGGCCGAGACGTTCGCCGATGCGCGCCTCGAGCGCCAGCGACCAGGGCGCGTGCACCCGGCCGCCGAACGGACTCAGGATGCACAGCCGCCAGTCACCCAGTTCGTCGCGGAACCGCTCGACGACGATGCACTTGTCGGTCGGCAGGACACTCGTCACCTCGCGTTCGTCGTCGAGATAGGCAAGCAGGTTCCGCGCAGCCAGCTCGTCGAGATCGTGCGTTTCACGCAGGCGGGCGTCGGCGACCGCCCGGCCCCTGGCGCCACGTGACAGATCGGCCTCGAGCTCGCCGACGAAGGCGCCCAGCGCGCGCCCGAGTTCGATGGGCCGCCCGACCGCGTCGCCCTTCCAGAACGGCAGCTTACCGGGCACCCCAGGTGCCGGGCTGACAGTGACCCGGTCCGGGCCGATTTCCTCCACCCGCCAGCTGCTCGCGCCCAGGACGATGACGTCACCGTGCATCCCGGCGCGCAACTCGTAGACCATCTCCTCGTCCAGTTCACCGACCCGCCGGCCGGGAGTCCCCGCCTCGCCGACCATGAACACGCCGTACAGCCCACGGTCCGGGATGGTCCCTCCGCTCGTGACCGCCACGACCCGGGCGTCACGCCGCCCTTCGATGGTGTCCGCCACCCGGTCCCAGACGACACGCGGTTTCAGCTCGGCGAATTCGTCCGACGGATACGCGCCGGCAAGCATCCCCAGAACGCCCTCGAGCACTTCGCGGGTGAGCGTCTCGTACGGCAGGGCCCGGTTGGCGAACGCAAGCAGGTCGTCCACCGACCAGCGGTCCATGACGGTCATGGCGACCAGTTGCTGGGCGAGCACATCGAGCGGGTTGCGCGGGATCCGCGTCGTCTCGATGGCGCCTTCGTGCATCCGGCGGGTCACGATCGCGCACTCGAGCAGGTCGCCGCGATACTTCGGGAAGATGACGCCCTTGCTGGGCGCCCCGACCTGATGCCCGGCACGTCCGACCCGTTGCAGTCCGCGCGCGACGCTGGTCGGGCTCTCCACCTGGATCACGAGGTCCACGGCGCCCATGTCGATACCCAGCTCGAGGCTGGACGTGGCGACCAGCGCAGGGAGCCGGCCAGCCTTCAGTTCCTCCTCGATCTCGAGCCGCTGCTCGCGGGCGATGCTGCCGTGATGAGCCCGGACGAGCACCTCGCCGGCGAGTTCGTTGAGCCGCTGTGCCAGCCGTTCCGACAGCCGCCGGCTGTTGGTGAACACGATCGTGCTGCGATGGCTGCGGATGAGCTCGAGGATCCGCGGATGGATGGCCGGCCAGATGCTCGTCCGCATGTCCCCGCGACCGGCCGGCCCGCCGGGCTGGTCCTCGAGCGGCAGGACCTCGCCGAGGGCCGACATGTCGTCGACCGGCACGACGACCTCTAGGTCGAGCGGCTTCCGTGCGCCCGCGTCGACGATCGTGACTTCGCGACCCGGACCCGTGCCGCCGAGGAAGCGGGCGATCGTCTCGAGCGGCCGTTGCGTCGCGGACAGGCCGATCCGCCGCATCGGACGCGCCTCGGCCATCTCCGGGTCGCGCAACGCCTCGAGGCGTTCGAGGCTGAGTGCGAGGTGCGCGCCGCGCTTCGAACCGGCGATCGCGTGGATCTCGTCGACGATGACGTACTCGACCGAGCGAAGGACCTCGCGGGCGGCGCTGGTCAGCATCAGGTACAGGGATTCGGGGGTCGTGATCAGGATGTCCGGCGGATGCCGGACGATCCGGCGGCGGTCCTCGGTGGGCGTGTCGCCGGTGCGACTGGCGACGGTGATGTGCGGAGGCGGCTCGCCCAGTCGCTCGGATGCGAGAGCGATCCCGGTCAACGGCGCGCGCAGGTTGCGCTCGATATCGTAGGTCAGCGCCTTGAGCGGCGAGATGTACAGGACGCGGACCGCGCCGGGGGCCTCGCGGGTCGGTGCCGGTCCCGGGTGTGTCGCGAGCCGGTCCAGCGTCCAGAGGAATGCGGCGAGGGTCTTGCCGCTGCCGGTCGGGGCGTGGATGAGCGTGTGGTGGCCACTCGAGATGGCTTCCCAGCCATGTGCCTGTGCCTCGGTCGGCGCTTCGAAACTGGCCCGGAACCAGTCACGGACGGCGGGCGAGAATGGCGCGAGAGGGTCGGAGACGACGATGGGCGCGACCACGGGGCGGTGAGTGTAGCGCGCGCGACACCTTTCGACCAGATGTTCGGTTCTTGATCAGCGTGGCCCGCCGCGAACCACCTCTCGGACCGCATCGACTGTCTTCGCCGCAAGGGCACGGCGGGCCATCTCGCGGCACTCATCGAGCCGCAAGCCCGCGACCGTCGCCCTCACGACCGCGACGGCATTCGGAGCCACGCTCAGGGCGTCGACACCCAGGCCGACCAACAGCGGGACGACCTCGGCGTCTGCGGCGGCCTCGCCGCAGACCGACACGTGACGACCGCGCAGTCGCGCCGCCTCGACGACGCCGGCCACCAATCGCAGCACGGCCGGCTGGAGCGGCGTCGCGAGGTCCGCGAGGGCGGGGTTGGTCCGATCGGCCGCAAGCGTGTACTGGACCAGGTCGTTGGTCCCGATGCTGAAGAAGTCGGCGACCTCGGCCAGCCCGTCGGCCACGATGGCTGCGGCAGGCACCTCGATCATCACCCCGAGGAGGACGGGCGGAGCCGGTCGGTCGAGAGCCGCGACGATCGCATCGAGTCGTGCACGAACGGCCAGCACCTCCTCCACCGTCGAGATCATCGGCAGCATGATCCGGACCTCGGTGCCGCCGGACGACTGGACGAGCGCCCGTAGTTGGTCGTCGAGCAGGGCGGGTCTGGCAATGCCGAGGCGCACCCCGCGAACTCCCAGGGCCGGATTCGCCTCCTGTCGGTCGGTCTGCCACGCCGCCGGCTTGTCCCCGCCGACGTCGAGCGTCCGAAAGACGACGGGCCGCCCGCCCATCGCCACGCTGATGCGGGCATACAGGTTCCGCTGCTCCGCGATCGATGGTGGCGTGCGCCGGCCGAGGAACAGAAGCTCCGTCCGGACAAGGCCGACCCCCGCCGCACCGGCTCGCATCGCGGCCTCCGCCTCGACCACCGAACCGACGTTCGCCAGGATGTCGACGGCGACATCACCCGCCGTTGGTTGCGCGACGACCACCTCCCGGCCCAAAGCCGTGGGGATGGCGGTCAGCGCGGACAGGTCGTCCGAGCCGGGGTGGATCACGAATCGGCCGGCGCGCGGATCGCGCCCATCGATCAGGGCTTCGGTCCCGGAGAGGACCGCCATCGCATCCGGACCGAGTCCCAGGACGAGCGGGATCCCCAGACCTCTCGCGACGATCGAGACGTGACCCGTCGGTGCGCCACCGGCCAGGGCGATCCCAGCGACGAATTCCGGACGGAGGGTCGCCACGGCCGACGGGTCGAGGTCGTCCGCAACGATGATCGCGGGTCGGCCGTCGGCGTGCCACAGGTCCGATCCGCGGCGGCCGTCGAGGATCCCGGCGACGCGCCGGCCGACATCGCGGACGTCGGCCGCCCGGGCGCGAAAGTACTCGTCATCGACGCCCGCCAGCATCGCCGCCTGGTCGTCGGTACTGGCCAGGATCGCATCCACCGCACCCGCCCCCGCATCCACCGCGCGCATGGCGGCATCCACGATGCCCGGGTCGCGGGCGAACAGCGCCTGCGCTTCGAAGATCGCTCCGGTCTCGTCACCCGCCCGCTCCGCGAGCTGGCGCGCCAGGGTCTCGAGCTCCGCGGCGGCTGCCTCGAGGGCTTCCGCGAGACGCGCCCGCTCCCGCTCCGGGGCGCCGATCGGACCCCGAGCCGGCGGCTGCCCGTCGATCGGATCGATCCGCAGGACGAGGCCCGCGCCGGCCCCGGGGGATCCAACGCGTCCGACCAGTGCGACCCGGGTCACGATCATCCGCCTCTGCCGATCGGTCAGGCGGCCGTGACGACATCGGCGAGGGTGCGCAGGAGCAGCGCGGACGAAGTCGCCCCGGGGTCCTGGTGGCCGATGCTCCGTTCACCGAGATATGAGGCACGTCCCTTCGTAGCTAGCATCGGGATCGTCGAAGCCGCGCCGGCGTCGGCGGCGTCGGCCATGGCGTTCACCACGGCCGCGACGTCGCCGCCGGCGGTGTGAGCAGCTCGGCCGGCCATTAGGGCCGGGATGAGGGCATCGAGCATGGTCTTCTCACCCGTGGTCGCCTTGCCGAGGCCGGCGATCCCGGTGATGGCCGCCTCGAGCCCACCGAGCAGCACCTCGGCCGGCGACAGGCCCGCGTCGGCGGCCAGGATGGCTCCCCCGCCGCGCATGAATGCCGTGCCGTACAGCGGACCTGCTGCGCCCCCGACCGTGCTGATCAACGTGCGGCCCGCCGTCCGCAGGACCGTTCCCGCGAGCGCCCGGTCGCTATCCGCCGCCGGTGTCCCGGCATCGAGTTGGGCGACGATGGCATTGAACCCGCGGTTCATGTTGGTCCCGTGGTCGCCGTCGCCGATCGCCTGGTCGAGCGCGGTCAGCTCGGGCGCAGCCGCATGGATACGCTCGGCACTGCGCCGCAGCCATTGGTCGAGGACATCGAACATCGGGTTGGTCACCTCGGCGGAAGGATCCGAACGGAGTCTAGGGTGGGCGGCCGTCGCTCGCGAGGGATTCGCTCGACGACCGCCCGGGAGTCGGGGGGCTTAGACGCCCCAGCGAAGGGCCGCCGTATGGACCGGAGCGTCCCACAGACCGGTCAATGAGTCGTCGAGACGCAGGAGCGTGACCGAGAAGCCGGCCATCTCCAGGCTCGTGATGTAGTTGCCGACCAGGGAACGCTCGATCGCGATGCCCTGACCGCCAAGGATCTTGGCCACACTGTGGAACGCGATGTACAACTCGATGAGCGGCGTGCCACCCATCCCGTTGACGAACGCAAGAACCTTGTCGCCGCGGCTGAGTCCGAGGTCCGACACGATCGGCGAGACGAGCCATTCGGCCATGTCATCGACCGGCGCGAGCCGCTCGCGACGGCGTCCGGGTTCACCGTGGATCCCGATCCCGACCTCGACCTCGTCGGCACCGAGATCGAACGTCGGCGTGCCGGCGGCCGGCACGACGCACGAGGTCAGGGCTAGGCCCATCGAGCGACCCTGAGCGTTGACCTTGATCGCCGTCGCAGTCACTTCGGACAGCGAGCCTCCGGCCTCGGCATGCGCGCCCGCGATCTTCTCGAGCAGGACGGTCACGCCGACGCCGCGCCGTCCAGCGGTGTAGAGCGAATCCTGGACCGCGACATCGTCGTTGGTGACGACGGTCGAGACCTCGATCTGGCCCGCCACGAGTTCCGCGGCGAGCTGGAAGTTGAGCACGTCGCCGGTGTAGTTCTTGACGATGTGGAGGACGCCGGCGCCGCCGTCCACGGCGCGCGTGGCAGCCTCCATCTGGTCTGGCACGGGTGACGTGAAGACGTGACCCGCAGCGGCAGCGTCGAGCATCCCGGCACCGACGAAGCCGCCGTGGAGCGGTTCGTGTCCGGAGCCGCCACCGGAGATGAGCGCGACCTTGCCGCGTTTCGGTCCGCCGGCACGCAGGACGAGGTTCTGGGCGGTGTCCACCGTGACGATGTCGGGGTGGGCCTCGGCCAGTCCGGCCAGGCTCTCCGGGACGATGTCGTCGAGGTCGTTGTAGAGCTTCTTGACGCGGGTCGGGGCGTTCGTCGCCATGGGATGCCTCCTTGTCGGGGTCTGGGCGGAAACGGGTCGTATCAGGCTTGGGCGGCTTCGCCGTGGCCGGCCTCGGCGACAGCGGCGCCCGGGACCGTCGCGGTCTCGTGATGACCGACGAATTCATAGGTGAAGGCGCCGATCAGCCCACCGACGATCGGCCCGATGATGTAGACGGGCAGTTGCTCCCACTTCGTCGAGGCCCCGATCAGGCTCTGAACGAGGTCCGGCCCGATCTCGCGGGCGGGATTCAGCGCGGCGCCCGTGATCGGCCCGACGAGGATGATCACGCCATAGACGATGAAGCCGATGATGATCCCGGCGAACCCACCCGGGGCGCGGCCGTCGACCGCGGCGCCGAAGACCGTGAACACGAGGATCGCCGTTCCGATGGCCTCGGCCGCGAGCGCGACCGCGATCCCGGACGTATCGGGGTTGTATGTCACCGCGCCCAGGCCGAGCTTGGCCGGGTCGTTGCCGATCAGGATGATGTAGGTGAGGACGGCCCCGAACGTGGCGCCGATCAGCTGGGCGACGATGTAGATGCCCGCGGTCCGCGAGTCGATCTTGCGGGTTGCCAGAAGGGCGATCGTGACAGCCGGGTTGATGTGGCAGCCGCTGATGTGACCGACCGAGTAGACGGCCGCGAAGATCGCGAATGCGAAGGCGAACGAGATCGTCGACAGCTCCGCGCTGCCGAACGGGTTCTTGCCGGTCAGGAAGACCGTCAACGGGACGGAACCCGCGCCGATGAACACGAGGATGGCCGTGCCGATGGCCTCCGCGGTGAACTTCTGTGCCATAGTCGGGGACGACATTCTGAAAACCTCCTCCGTGCGATCAGCCAACCTGGCCGACATAGGGCGACAATTCCGCCGACAGCGTCGACAGGGCGGCGTCCGCGTCTGGACCGACGGCCGACAGGGTGATCTCGGACGACGGGCGGATCGTCAGACCGAGCAGGGCGATGAGGCTCTTGGCGTCCGCTTCACGGTCGCCGTAGCGGATCACGATCCGGCTCTCGAACCGTGCGGCGGCCTGGACGAACCGGGCCGCCGGACGAGCGTGCAGGCCGGACGGATCGGCCACCATCAGGGTCAGTTCGGGCATCGGTCAGGCCCTCGGGATCTTGGTCATCGTGGAGGCCGATGCGGCGGTGGCCTCGACCTCGTCGAGTCCGGCGCCGATGCTTGCCTGGACCGCCGCGAGGATGGCCCCCTCCACGAGTGGCGCCTCGCTGATGCGGACCCGGTCCCGTGCCGATGGCTCGAGATCCTCGAGCGCGAGCTCCAGACTGAGCGCTGCGCTACCGAGGTCGAACAGGACGACGACGCCGTCTGTACTGGCCTCGAGCGCCAGGCGCAGAGCGGCTTCGATCCGTGGGGCGCTAGTCCCGAGTCGACCATCCTCGGTCCCGCCCGCGATACCGACCATGACATCGTCGCCGGCGACCTGGGTCACCATGTCGCGCAAACCTTCGACCACGGCACCGCTGTGCGAGATCAGGACCAACCCCACCAAATGCGCCCTCCTTTCAAATCGTCTGGCCGAACCCCGGCGGTGGCCTCAGGTGATGCTCCGCGAGGAGTCGGCAAGAAGCCAGCAAGGAGGCATCAGCAGGCGCGATGAAGTGACATCAGAGTGGCGCGACGGCGTCCGCGACCGTTGCCGGTCGGGTTCCGTGCCGCCTACACTCGGGCGCACCGCAGAACCGCTTGAGGGACGTCGTGCCGTCACCGTCGACCACCGTCGCGCCACCAACCGATCCGGACGCCGTGCCGCGGATCGATGCGCTCGCGTTGCGGGCCGGGCTCGAGCGATGCGGGCGGGTCGTCGCGCGACACGCCTCGATGCTGACCCGGCTCGATACCGTTCTCGGGGACGGCGACCACGGCGACAACCTTGTCATCGGCTTTCGCGCGGTCGACGAGCTGCTGGCCGAACTGCCGGCGGAGACGCCACCCGGCGACCTCCTTCGCGCGGTCGGACACCGGCTGGTGGCCGCGGTCGGTGGCGCATCCGGGCCCCTCTACGGGACCGCCTGCATCGAGGCGGGGTTCGTGGCCGGCGGGCGTCCGTCACTCGACGGCCCGACGATGGCTGCCATGTTTCGCGCGGCGGCCGACGGACTCGCGCGGCGCGGCCGTAGTCAGCCGGGTGACAAGACGATCCTGGACACGCTGTCGCCCACTGCGGCGGCGTTCCAGGCCGCAATCGATGCCGGGGCCGGGGTCGATGTCGCCTGGGCCGCCGCGTGTCAGGCCGGGGCCGGGGGCATGCGCTCGACCCGCGACCTCCTCGCTCGACGTGGATTGGCCATGCGTCTCGGCGATCGGTCGGTGGGCCACCTGGACCCGGGCGCCGTGTCGTGCCTCCTGCTCCTCATCGCTCTGGGAGGCCGATGAACGATCGGGCGAGCCTTCTGGCGAGGATCGCGACCCTCGAACAGGAGAGTCGGCGGGCATTCGAGGACGCACAGCGCGAGGCGGACGCCCTGTTCGCGCAGTACCAGCTCAGCCAGCTCGTGGCCTCGGGCGGGACGCCGGAGAGCCTCGGCCGCTCGGTCGTCCACGAGGCCGTTCGGTTGGCCGCCGTCGACCGCGGGGCGATCTGGCTGGGACGACCGGACGATCCGGGACTGAGCCTGGTGGCGGTCGCCGGCGACGATCCGTCGGCCACGGCTGCCACGGCACCGCCCATGAACCTGATGGCGCTGGACGATGGCCACCGCTGGTGCGCCGGAGTCCCCGGGGCGCGTGCGGTCACCCTCTCCGACGACCGGCCGACGATCCTGCTCGCGCTGTGGTCCAGCGCCGGCCGGACTCCCGATCCCGACGGCGTTCGCGTCGCCCAGCTCGCCCGCCACGAACTGGCCGTCGCGTTTCGGGGAGCGCGGCTGCGCGAAACACTCGAACGGGAACGCGGCGAGTTGACCGCCGTCGTCGATGGCACGGCGGACCTCATCGTCCAGGTCGACGGCGAGCGGCGGGTCGTCCGCCTGAACCCGGCCGGCGAGCGACTGCTGGGCGTTGCGGCGACCGAGGCGCTCGGGCGCACGTGTGACGAGGTCCTCGGCTGCGACGCAGCGGGCGGCCACGGCCCCGGCGCGTGCCCGCTCGCCGAGGTGATGGCATCCGGACGGCCGGTGACCTATCGCGAGACAGCCGTCCGCGGCGCGGACGGTGGCCCGATCACGGTCGCCGGCGGCTACTCCGCGGTGACGATCGGCGCGACCGCGGGCCAGGCGTCGAGCGGTGGCGCGCGAGCGACCGCGATCATCCGGGACATCAGTGCGATCCGTGCCCTCGAGGAATTGCGCGAGGGCTTCGTCGCCACGGTCAGTCACGAGTTGCGGACGCCGCTGTCCCTGATTCGTGGCTACGCCGAGACACTGCTCCACCTCGATCTCGAACCACGTGAACAGCGCGAATACATCGAGCGGATCGACGAGGTGACGGGACGGTTGTCCGCCCTCGTCGGGCAGATCCTCGATGTGACCCATCTGCAGGCCGATCCCCTGATCCTCGAGACAGCTCCGGTCCTGTTCGCCTCTCTAGTGACGCGCTTGCGCGGCGACCTGGCGGCCAGCGGTCGAGCCGACCGGCTCGTGGTGTCGCTCCCCGCCGACCTGCCCGCGATCGAGGTCGATGGCGCGCGAGTCGGACAGATCCTCGAGAACCTGGTCGGAAACGCCTTCAAATACGGGCCACCGTCGGGCATCGTCACGATCTCCGCCGAGGTCGCCGGCGACCGATTGCTTGTCGCCGTCGACGACGAGGGCGTCGGTATCCCGTTGACCGAGCGCCCGTTGGTCACCGAGCCGTTCCATCGGGCCTGGAACGTCCGTGAGTCGCGCATCCCCGGGACCGGCCTCGGCCTGTTCATCTCGCGCCGATTGGTCGAGGTACACGGTGGGCGCCTTCGACTCGAGGACCGGCCCGACGGTCGGGAGGGCACGCGCGTCCGGTTCGATCTCCCGCTTCTGCGGGGGCGCCGGGCCACCGTGAAGGCAGAGGCCCGTGCCTGACACCATCCTGATCGTCGAGGACGAGCCGGATTTCGCCGACCTCGTCAAGCTCTGGATGGGCCGGGCCGGCTACGGGACGGCCGTCGCCCGGACCGGCCCGGATGCCCTTCGTCAGTTCTACGAGCACCACCCGGCCCTGATGATCCTAGACGTGTCGCTGCCCGGTCTCGACGGATGGCAGATCATCGAGCGGGTCCGTGAGTTCAGTCGCATCCCGATCATCCTCGTCACGGCGCGCAGTTCCGAGACCGACAAGATCCGCGGGCTCAAGCTTGGCGCCGACGACTACATCACGAAGCCACTGAGCTTTCCCGAGTTGCTGGCGCGTGTCGAGGCGGCCCTCCGGCGAGCCTCGACGACCAGCCCGGACCGACCGCGCCGCCTCCAGCATCGCGACCTGATCGTGGACCTCGACGATCACCGCGCCCGGGTCGCCGGCGAGGAGGTCCACCTCACCCCGACCGAATTCCGGTTGCTCGCCTACCTGGTCGAGCACGCGGGCCAGCTCGTCACCCACCGCCAGGTGCTGACGGCCGTCTGGGGCTCCGGCTATGACGTGGACGTGCACCTCCTGCGGATGACGATCCGCAACCTGCGGGCGAAGCTCGATGCGGCGGCCCCCAGTCAGTCGTACATCGCGACTGAATACGGCCTCGGCTATCGGCTGACCGGCCCCTCGCACTGACCCGTCCGGGTTAGAGCGGACGACCCAGACCCCTCGCCGGGGCCGTCGCCGGGGCCGTCGCCGGCCCTCGCCGGCCCTCGCCGGTCGTCGCCGGCCCTCGCCGGTCGTCGCCGGCCGTCGCCGGCAGCGCTGCTGACCCACGGTCAACGATTTCGCGCTGGCGACCCGGCCGCCGGCCGTCGCCGGCCGCGCTGCTGACCCACGGTCAACGATTTCGCGCTGGCGACCCGGCCGCCGGCCGTCGGCGGCCGGGCTGCTGACCCACGGTCAACAAACGGATCATGTTGCGCTGTGACGGGACCGCCACCATTGGGAACGTTGACCCAAGGACAGCGGGACGGAGGAAAGAGGCGCGACACCCGACACTGCGGTCGAAAACGTTGACCATGGGACAGCATGTCGGACCTGATAAGCGCGCGTGCAGACGCACACGCCATCCTCGGCGGCATGCGCATCGAGCGTCGTATCGCCACTCCCCGTCGATCCGAACGAACGTCGACCGGACGCCTCTGTCGCGAGATCCGCGTGTCGATCGGTCACGAGATC
>Ga0075021_10000371_pt1 | contig 24206 bp, 17 predicted proteins | sample ColStrG_CSR_2012_FD_72749 | JGI IMG/M metagenome (GOLD analysis project Ga0075021, IMG submission 72749) | Freshwater sediment microbial communities in response to fracking from Pennsylvania, USA - Cold Stream Run_MetaG_CSR_2012 | ecosystem: Environmental > Aquatic > Freshwater > Creek >...
ACTCAAGCACTTCCGGGCCATCGCCACGCGCTTCGAAAAGCACGATACCAACTACCTCGCCCTCGTCAAACTTGCATCGGCACGAATTTGGATGAGATTTATGAGTCGGTGACCTAGAGTTCGCCACAAGTACGCTGCCAATGCTGGAGGACGAGGATCTCCTGGAGGGGCAGACAGGAGCAGAGGTCGCGGCCAGACTCAGTTTGGCGCCGAGTCTTGAAGCGGCCCTCGACTGCGCTGTGCATTGCCAGGAAAGCACCCCAGAAGTGCTCGAGGTGAAAAAGGTCGTTTACGAGCGCCTCGACGCCATCGCGGCGCCGGACGTGGTGCTCGCCAGTTCAACCTCTGCGATCCTGCCGTCAAAGTTTACTGGAACGCTCGAGGGCCGGCGGCGCTGCCTTGTCGTGCATCCAATCAACCCGCCTTATCTGATCCCCGCCGCCGAAATTGTGCCCGCGCCCTGGACTGCGCCGGATATCGTTGAGCGCACGCGGGCGCTGATCGCGGGCATCGGTCAGTCGCCTATTGTGATGAACAGGGAAATCGACGGCTTCGTCATGAACCGCTTGCAGGGCGCGCTGTTGGAAGAGGCCTTCCGGCTTGTCGCGGACGGCTACGCCAGCGTCGAAGACGTGGACGTCGGCATTCGCGAGGGCCTGGCGTTGCGGTGGTCGTTCATGGGGCCGTTCGAGACCATCGACCTCAATGCGCCTGCCGGAATCCGTGACTATGTGGAGCGTTACCAGCAAACTTACGAGCGGCTGTTTGCCAGCATGCAGCGCCGTGTCGATTGGGCTGGTCCCGTTCTCGATGGCGCCGAGGCAGATCGGCGCAAAAGGCTCCCCGCCGCCAAGCTTGGAGAGCGCGCACTCTGGCGCGACCGGCGGCTGATGGCGCTCCTGGCGCACAAGCGCAAGGCCAGCAAGTCAATGGCTTCCTGAACGAGCCACGTTGAGTCACGCAATAGCGCCGCTCAAGGAGCATTGCCCTCTATGACCAACAGCGCCGAGACACTTGTCGCCGTTACCGGGCCCGACTACGCATAATCGTCGCTCGTATACAATTGCCGACATTTGCTGGCGTGCAGGAGGTCACGGTCACAGTGCCGCCTGTCTCGTCCGCTATCTGAGCTATCGCGTCGTCCCGTATGGCTCTTTGTCATATCAACACTGTCGCCTTGCGATGGCTCAAGCCTCACGCTTGCCGGGACGTCGGATTTCGGATCACTTCTTCCATCGGTTTGGTCGCCCCCGTCGAAAATGATCCAACGCTGCACATGCGGAAAGCGGATATTGCGCTTACAAGTCGGGTCCGCCTATCGTCACGACGCACCTAGAACCGCCACGGCGGCAGCAAGGCCAGAAGAACTGTCTTTTCACGCCATTATGGATCAGCTTCGATGATTTTTCGATGGTTCGGCCGCAAGGGGGTAGACGCGGACCCTCCGCAGCCGCCGCCTGGTGCGGCACAGCCCGACCGCGTCTATCGGGCGGGCGATGTTATCGGCGGTGAGTGGCGCGTGGTGCGCGCGATGGAAGGCGGCCTTGGGGTTGTTTACGCCGTCGAGCATCGCGAGTCGGGCGATCGCCGCGTGCTCAAAGCCCCAAAGCGGCAAGCCGATCCTAAAGTGCGGGAAAACTTTCGCAGCGAGGCCGAGACCTGGGTGCGGCTCGGCGATCACCCCAATATCGTGCGCGCGCACGGCGTCGACGAATTCGCAGGGCAACTTTTCGTCATTGCTGAGCTCATCGAACCTGACGAGTTGGGTTGCATCTCGTTGCGCGATTACCTTGCTACCGGCGCTCCTACGCCGCATGCGGTCGCGACTTTTACAGCAGACTTTTGCTACGGAATGGCGCACGCCCGGTCGAAAGGCATGGTTGCGCATCGAGATATTAAGCCCGAGAATCTTCTGATCGGGGCTTCCGGGACACTGCGTGTGACCGACTTCGGTCTTGCGCGCGCAATGGTACGCGGGTCCCGCGGCAATGAAAATCGGCCTAGCAAACTTGGCGGCTGGCAGACGAACGATGGCAAGATAGCGGGAACCCCCTACTATATGTCGCCGGAGCAATGGAAGGGCGGCCGACAGGACATCACGACGGACATCTACGCCTTCGGGGTCGTCATGTACGAGATGTGCCATGGACGCTTTCCGTTTGCCGTTTCGGATTTGCGCGCGCTCGCGGCACATCATTTGGGCCGGGAGCCTGACATTCCCGGTGGGATGTTTGCCGGGGTCATCACGCGCTGCCTTGCGAAGGATCCGGCTGAGCGCTACCCGGACACGCTTGCGCTGCTGGCCGACCTCGCACGAGCGTGCAAGCAGCACAGCGTTCCACTCCCGCCTAAGCCAATCATCAGTAACCAGAAAGGCAGGGAGCTTTCGGCACTAGCGAGAGGCCTGTCTGCGGTAGGCAAGCCCAAAGAGGCGCTTGAAGCCGTGCGGCAGCTCGTCAAGATCGAGCCACAGATCGCCGGTCACTGGACTGAAATGGGCCGTCTTCTGTTGGAGGGTGGCGATGACGAGGCCGCCATCGCCGCCATGGAACGCTCGCTAGCCCTCGACGAAACGCGGTCACCCGCCTGGAACAATTTCGGGCTTGCCCTCAAGCGCGCGACGAAGTGGCAGGAGGCCGTGTTCGCTTTCGATCGCGCTATCGACTGCGATCCCTTCAATACGGCTCCCATGCTGAACTGCACCGAGTCGCTATTGCGTCTGGGTCGGGCCGGACAGGCCCTCGTGAGGCTGAAGCGTGCAGCCGAACTCGCCCCGGACAAGTTCGTGATCTGGATGAACCTTGGCGCCGTCTATGTCGAACTCAAAGACAAGAAGAACGCGCTTGAGTGCTTGCACAGGGCGCGCGCGCTCGCGCCCGAACGCCGCCACGGCGACATCGACAGGAACGTGGAGGTCGCACTGGCCCTTCCCGACGAGCCGGGCGTGCTTGCACTCATGCAAACCGATCCGGCAGCAGCGCGCAAGCAGCTCGAGGCCGAAACGCAGCGCAGCCCGCACGACAGGAACCTGTGGCACAATCTAGGGCTATTGCACCTTCAGGCGAACGATCACGCCGCCGCGCGGGGGTGTTTCGCGCGCGTACTCGAACTCGACCCGAAGGACAGCTTTGCGATCTGCCGCCTCATCGAAACAAGTCAGCTGCTCAGGGACATCGGCGCTGTCGAGCGCTGGTGCGAGGTTCTCAAGGGCATGCCGGGCGGCCAGATGCCCTCCATCGCATTCAAAGCCCGGGCGCTCGTACATTGCGACAGGTACGATGACGCACGAATACTGGTCCTCGATGCCGTGCGGCAATATCCTGATGAACCAGACATCCTCATCGCTTGCGGCGATGTGATGATGACCTACCCGGACTCTTCGACTGCAATGTCCAACGCGACCGCAGCATACCGACGTGCAGTCACGATTCTTCGAGAAGGAATAGATATCGCTCGGTGGCGAGAAATCGAGGGGCGGCTGGCGAAGGCAACGGAAAACCTCACCCGTTGCAAGCAGGGTACGACCTGAAGTAGTTGGGTCTGATGCGGGTCCGAAGCGCCAGCCCAGCGACGAAGACTATCGGAGAGTCTCGACCGTATGCTACTGGCAGTTCTATTGGCTCGACGCTCGATCCCAGAAGCAGTCATTGAGCATGCCACGATCGCCGACGAAATCCTCGCCACCGACCACGTCCGTTTGTTGGGGTATTGTGTCAAACCTGAAATATCGAACTTTTCTGTGATCTCAATGGTGTCGTCGACTTTAATGCTGAGACATGCAGTAGGTCAGAACGGCTTCCAAATACCATTGAGGACGCGTCCTAAGAAATATGCGGCCCTCGCCTATCAATCAGAAACGTCCTTGGCGCACGTAGGGTACGTGCTGCCTGATCATGTCGGCGAACTGCTGCATTCCGCGCTTTTCAAGTTCTTGAACGAAAATGTGCCAAGGGGGAATGACACTGCGATATGTATCCTCCCCTGATGAGACGCTAAGCCCACCGTTTGGTGCAACGCTCAATCCACCGCCAGGCCCAACACTCAGTCCGCCACCCGGACCAACTGACAGTCCGCCCCCAGGCCCTACGCTGAGGCCACCACCAGGGCCGACGCTAAGCCCTCCTCTGGGCCCCACGCTCAATCCGCCGCCCGGTCCCACGCTCATGCCGCCTCCCGGCCCCACACTCATTCCTCCTCTGGGCCCCACGCTCATCCCACCTCCCGGTCCAACACTTAGCCCACCACCCGGTCCGACACCTTGATTTCTTGGCCACATCGATTTGCACCTGCTTGTTGCTGCGCCAATTTGCGCGATATGGAGTTTCTAGATCGGCGCGATGCACTTGGTCGATCGGCACAGCGCTAATTGATCGTGTACTCTCGCCACGGGATCGCCCGCATGGGGACCGATGCCATGAACTTGGCGACGTCCGGCCGGCCATAGTAGGTCGGCGTGCCGCGGCTATCCTGCGCCATGAGAATGACGGGGACGCGGAACACGGGCACGAAGCTGCGGATGGCGTCGCTCGCCTCCGAACTGTTCTGAATGACGTGCGGCTTGACGATCACGTCCGCAAAGGTCTGACCTTGCTCGCGAATGACGGCACCTTGAACGCGCATGATTATGTCCTTAGGCAGCTAGCTTGATAGAGCGCACATTGATCCAGTCCCAAGCCTGTTGCGGCAGCCAGCCCTGGTATTCGCGGGTGACGCCGTTGACCAGCACGATGTCGTTGCCATCGACGAGTGGCGCGAGCCGCTGCCAAACACCCTGGGCATTCAGCGGCGTGTCGACCAACCAGGTCGAACCTAGAAAATGCCACCAGTCGCCGCAGCTCTTGATGGCCTCGTGGAGGTCCGTGTAGTCCTGGCCGGGTTTCTTGAGGTCGTAGTTGATCGCGAAGATCATCGAGGTCTCCTGACGGTTTCGGCGCTGACCGGCGGAGCCCGGATGCGTCCTTAACGACCTATGCGGAACGCGCTATACCGCTCGGACATGAGCGACGATGTCCGCATGCGATTTTTTTCCCGCATAGGAACTTAGAGGCTCGTCTGCAGGGAGATGCGGGGTTTGCATTCGGGACAGGAAAAGGCTGGCCGCAGCCGCGATGATATCGCCAAGGCGATCCGCGAGCTGACACCGGCAGAATTGATTCGGCTCAAGAAGGTGGCTGGCTACTACGCCGCGGGGCGCCCGATATGGTCGACCGATCTTCTGCAGGAGGCCTTCACGCGGGCCATCGACGGCCGCGTATGTCCGGTGCACGTCACAGTGGTCAAGTTTCTGGCCGAGGCGATGCGCAGCATCGCGCATGGCGAAGGCGAAAAAGTAGAGAACAGGCTGGTTCTGGTGTCGGCTGGTGCATCGAGCGAGGTGGCCCGACAGGCCGATGCCTACCCCGACCATGGCCTCAACGCCGAGCAGCGGATGGTAAGTGATGAAAGCGTGGTCGAAATGCGTAAAGCGATCCTTGGCCTCTTCGCCGATGACGATATCGGGCAGATCATCGCCGAAGGAATGATGGATGGGCTCGAAGGAGAGGAGTTGCGGGAGCTGTGTGGGCTGGATGCGACCGGCTACAACAGCAAGCGTCGGCTCGTCCGGCGCAGAATCGACAACGCCTATCCTGAAGGGTGGAAGCTATGACCGGCAAAAAGCACAAGGCGCAAAACGCCCTGAACCGGCTGGCCGCTGCCCTTGTCGATGACATCCTGTGTACTTCAGACGCGGACATCCTGGCCGAATTCCGAGCGGCGGGTGGTGATCCGGACCGGCATGCGGCCGAGATGCGTACCCTTTTTGAGCGTAGCGTGGTCGCGGCGAACAAAAGCAAAATGCTGGCGGCCAAGGCCGGTGCCGCGCGCGCCCGATCGGCGACGACGCCATCGCCTGTCCCCATCGATATCGCCAAAGCCCGGCAACTGCTTCGCGTTATCCTTGACAGACCCGCGGCGCAGGCAAGCCTGACCATGGCGGCGCGCGAGGAGAGTGAACTATCCGATGCCGATATTCTCGGCTTGCTCGAAGACCTGCGCGTGCTTGGCGTGCTTCCTTCCGGCGACGGCAACAGTGGAACCACCTGATGGCGCTCAGTGCTGCCGAACGCTTGCTGCAGGATCTGGGCGTCACCGAGCCGGGCGAAATCGACCTAGAGGCAATCGCCTATCACCTGAACGCGACCGTTCAATATCGTCCGCTCGACGGTTGCGAAGCGCGGATCGTCGGGCATGGACACCGCGCGATCATCACCGTGAGTGCCCGCGGTAGCCCGCGCCGCAATCGGTTTTCGATCGCGCACGAGCTGGGCCATTGGCACCACCACAAAGGGAAGCGCCTGGTCTGCCGTGCCGACGACTACCATCCACGCGACGAGACATCGCCGGAACGGGCAGCCGACGCATATGCGGCGGACCTGTTGATGCCGCACTATCTGTTCAAGCCGCTCGCGCGCCGGCAACCAAAGCTGACGTTCAAAGCCGTTGCCGCGTTGGCGGATGCGTTTACGGCGAGCCAAACGGCAACCGCTATTCGACTGATCGAGGCGGACCAATTTCCCGGGCTGGTTGTCTGCCATGGACCGCAAGGGCGAAAGTGGTTTGCGCGCTCACCATCCGTCCCACGAAAGTGGTTTCCGCAAGATGCGCTCGACCGGGACAGCTACGCCATAGGCATTCAGTTTGGGGGGCGCTCCGACGACACCATGCCGCACAAGATTGGCGCCGACACTTGGTTCGATCGCAGGGACGCAGACCAGTTCGAGGTGCTAGAGCAGACGATGCGCACGGGTCCCGACGAAACGCTGACACTGATCAGCATAGTCGACGGCAAGATGCTCGATGAGGATGCCGATCGAGCTTATCGTCGATAGTATCTCGGGCCGAGTATTGGATGTTCCAGCCCCTTCTGCGAGCATCTTAGTGTAACGAAACCGAATAGTCTGTTGCTAAACTCGAAGCGGACGCGACATTTCCAGGTTGCAGTTTGCTTCGCGAGCTTGCCTCGGACTTCCGCATTCTCTGCATCAGGTCGTCGACATTACGCAAACGCATCATCCCAGAAGCGGACATTGGCTAGGCTCGACACAATTGACTAGTCGGGGGTGACCGTCATGTCCGGTATTTGAGGCGTCGCGTTCGGCCTATAGGCCGCCCAGTGCCACTCTGTTTGACGACTAAGCGCCTGGAGGGCGCCCGTTTCGCCAGTCAGGCCGCAGCTGCGATGGCCTGTCGACGAGGTCGCCGTCTTCATCCAGGCACCAATGTCAGCACAACTGGTCGAGGGCGACTGCCAGCAGAGGCAGTCGTTGCCCCATCGGCAATATGATCGCTGTCAGCAATCCGATTAAATGAGTTCCGAGCGCGCAGAATCTGTCGTACTGACGAATGCCCTACTACTTGCGAATCACATGCCTGCGGTGTCCGCACCCGGCCTTAAAGAGATGCCATGCTGCGCAGTGAGACCGGGATGGAACAGCGCGCTGGTACCACAAGCAAGCCCCTGCGTGCTGTCTCGCTCTTCTGCGGAGCCGGCGGTTTTTGTGAAGGTACCCGCCTTGCCGGATTCGAAATTGTCGCAGCCGTCGAAGCCGACCCTGCCGCCTGCAAGACCCACACTGCAAATTTCCCCGGTGTCGCGCTCTATGAGGGGGACATTTCTGGCTTCCTGCGCAAGCGCGCTCCCGTAACCGTCTCCGAGCAAGCTGCCACGGTAGGCACAGTCGATCTCGTCATCGGGGGACCGCCCTGCCAGGGCTTCAGCCAGATCGGGCCGCGCGACCCCGACGATCCGCGCAACCTGCTCTACCAGGAATTCCTGCGGGTCATCCGGCGCATTAAGCCGTCCGGCTTCATCATGGAGAACGTCCCGAACATGCTCTCCATCAGCGGCGGGCATTTCCGGGACAACATCGTCCGGGCCTGCTGCTCCGCAGGCTACCGGCGCATCGCGGTCATCCATGCGCTCGCGTCCGATTTCGGCGTTCCGCAACATCGCCGCCGCATCTTCATTGTCGGCCTTCGCGACGGGCTCGCTTTCAATGGTGACCTCGAAGCAACGTGCCATCGCGAGCTGGCCGCCTTCAAAGCGCAGAATCCGGTCACAGTCTGGCAGGCGATATCCGATCTTCCGGCAGGTGTTTCGCTCGACGACCAGCCGATTGACTATCCAGCGCGCCGGCAGGGCCAGCCGTCGGCGTTCCAGAAGCTGATGCGCCTCGACTGCGATTCTCCACTTCTCGCATCCGGCTACAAGCTCGCCCGCCTTTCGGGCCCGGCCATGCTGCACAATCACCACACCAAAGGCATGGAAAGCCGGCGCCGCGCGATCGTCGCGCTGATAAAACCCGGCATGAACGGAGCCGCGCTGCCGAGGGAACTCTGGAAAGGTGTCCGCAGCCACAAGTGGCGGCGTCTCAGCCCCGACAAGCCGTCCTATACGATCCTCGCGCAGATGAGCCGTGACTTGTCGGAATGGATACACCCGGTTGAGAACCGCTGGATCACCGTTCGCGAAGCCGCGCGACTCCAATCCTTCCATGACGGCTTCGTTTTTCATGGTAGCGAGTACCAGCAGCTGAAGCAGGTCGGGAACGCTGTGCCGCCGTTCCTTGGCTTTGCGATTGCGTCGGCCGTCAAATCCCTGCTCCGCCCGGTCCGGAAATCATGAGGACCGGTACCCATGCTGCGATGGCTCTTCAGGCTCGGCCGCGCGATATTCAAGTCGGTTAGACCGTCCCGGCTGACGGCAAAGCCGTCAGTGCCCCCGCAGCACGTGACTGCTCCAGCCGGCACCAATACCGTAACGGCAGATGCAGGCGTGCCAGCGTCCACGATAAGCAGGCTCAGCGATAAGTCTTCGGCGCAGACCCGCCTGCAATCGCCACAGACCATCGTCCCGGCGCCTCCCCACCAGCTTACGAAGTCGGCGCCTGCCGATCCGCAGCCTGCCGATCCCTTTCCGTCGCCAAGACGCGGATATTCCGCACTTCTGCCAATCGCGCCGCAGAAAATAGATGGTGCCAATGCCGAAGAGGCAGGCGAGATCGCGCAAGACGCCGCGCTGACCGATGCTGCACCAGCCTGGGCCCTGCCAGAGATCTATTCCGATCGCGTCCTGCCCGCGTCCTTCGCGGACGAGCCAGGACAAGCGGAGCAGAAGCCTCTTCCTTCTCCAGCGACGCCGGACGGCATCACTTCCGTTCCGGCGAACCTCTCAGACCACAACGGCGGACTGGCGACTGAAGTGCCGGCTCAAATCGCCGATGCAACCCTTGCCGGAACAGCTGCAGCAGGCAGCGATCCAGTCATTAGCGGCGCAGCCGATCAGGCATCAGTCAGGCTGCCGCACGAACTGGCGCGGCAGACAGTCGAGTCAGCGGTGTGCGCAAAAGAAGAAGGATTAGAGCTGCGCGAAATCGCCGTCGCCACCGGCAACATCATCTCTGGTGATGTGCATGCCGTTCCAAGAGCGGCGCGTGAAAACGGTGACCTCACGCTGCTGCAGGCGCCAACGCCAGAGCTTGCCGCGCAGCCAGTCACGAACGCGGTGCAGCCCGGACTGCCAGGCGAGATCGCTGCCGAGCCCGACTCCAAGGTAGAGATCGTGGCGGAGGAACAGTCAGGTACGGCTTCCGATGGGGGCGAAGCTGCCAACTCGCCGCTGACCCAATGCGATCCTCCAGGCATTGGCGGCGATGCGTTGCAGACAGAAAGCGCGACCGCGACCCACACACCTGCGCAGCCCCTGCCTCCGGCTAAGCGCCGAGCCGCGGTACATCGCGACCGCCGCGGTTCGCGGCGAGCGGCCGATTCGCAGAAGCAGACTGCACTCGATCAGGCGCCCGCGCCTGTGCAGCGCCGTCCGTCGGAGCTGCGGCTGCGTCTGGAACTGGACCGCCGGGCGCAATCTGCATTTCTGTCCGCTGTCGCTTCGCGCGGTGAAGGTCTCCCGGATGCCATAGACGTTGACCCGCAAGGCGAGGGGTTGGTCAACGCTTTCGACGAGCACCGCTACGATGATGTGCCGCTCGACTGGACCGGCGAGCTTCTCAGCTCCGAGATTAGGCTGCGCGACCAGTCGCAGGGACTTTCCTGGCTTCACAGCGCCCGCACCGTGCACATTTTTACCGATGAGCCCGGCGAGCCCGATCTTCTCTCCTCTGCTGCGGCCATAACCGGGCGCCGCCATGTCCTCATCGTCCCTAATGCGATTGCGCGACCAATATCCGCGCTCACTGAGCTGGCAGGATCGCCACCGCCCATGATGCTTGCAGGTTGGCGGGGCGTCCCGGACGGCTGGTCAATTCTTGATGGTTACGTTCCCGTCAAAGCGATCGCGCAAGAGCTCAATCGCGATCTGAAGCCGCTCGATCCCGGCCATCCTGTCGTCATTGCTCTTACGGGCGGGCTGCAGATAAAGGGCAGCACCTGGGCCGAGGGATCGCCGCCAGAAATCCGCATCAACCCGCTGCCGGCAAACGCAGAAGTTACAATCGGCCCGCACCCAGCGGAAAAGGATGCCGATGGCCGGTGGACAGCAGCTGGACACGAAGCGCCCGGCACGCACATTGTCGACGTGGTCCCCGGCCCCTCCGCCAGCTACACAATCCTACCCGACCCTGCCCGCGCGGGCGAATGGAAGACCATGGAGGACACGCCATTCCGCTTAGCTGGGATTTGCGGTGCGAGTGCCGTGGGCTCCAACGGCCGCCCCGTCCTCGCGCTTGCGTCGCCCGGCATTGTCATTGCCATTGGCGCCCGCGGCGGCATTCATGTCTTCGCACAGCGTGAGGGCTTTGCCCTCAGTTTCGGGGAACCGCCATTCGAACCCGAATTCCTGCTCATGTCCTGGGGACAGCGCCGCACGCATGGCCAGATCGTATGGCTCGGCCGTCCTTCCGCCAGCACCGCCATTCCTCCTTGCGGCAGATGGACCGCGGCCGTCCGCGCCGCGGCAGCACGCCAGCTCGATGTGGCGCCGGATACGCCCGAAGCGAGGCAGGCGTGGCGGCTGACCGTCACAGCCGCGCGCAATTCCGGAAGGCGGAGTTCCCAATGACCGACTCCGCTCTGCTTGTGTGGATGACGTTCCGCGAAGCCGGCTCCACGGCCGATTTGCCGTCGGAACTTCTCGCAGGCGCGAGCCCCGTTGCCACCCTGCGCGACCTTGCCGCCCTCGGCCACATCGAGTTCGAAGGGGCAAACCGCTGGTTCGTCGCTCCTCCCGTATTTGCAGCGAACGGTATCGGGGAGACCGCCACGCACGCGATACTTTGTGGCGCCCGCACGCCACTGCTGATCTCGCGCCTCCTGGAATCCGCGCAAAAGCATGGCGCGGAAGCGATCACGGCCCCTGATCCGATTGCCGGGCGTATCGAAATCGCCGCACCGGGCGACGGCGCTCTTCGCCAAATCGCATCAGACGCAGGCATCAGGTTCCAGCCGGACGCACCACTTGCGATCCTCTCCAGGTTGCCGCGCATCAGTGCGTGGCCGCGCGCGCCGGTTCCGGCAACGGTTGGGCACACAGCAAAAGCCGAGCGCTTCTCGCGCTCCCGCATCACATGGGTGGCTTCCTCGCTTGAGGAAGCCAGCGGTGCCGCCAAGGGCTTCTTCCGGATTACCCGCGACTGGGACCGCGTCCATATCATCAAGGATGGGCCGGACCGGCAACACGCTATCGATCCTGCCGTCGGACGGCTGTCCGTTGCCCGAGGCCTCAAAGTGCTGCGCCTCGAATTCAGCACGCGCACCCTAACGATCCCGGCGCAGCTGCGGCCGCCGCTCCTCATCACGCGGGCGCTCAGCCTCGCCTCGGGAACTTTGCCGGCCTATGCCGCCGCGACCAGCTCGCTCACGTTCGCAGACGTCGCCCCCAACACTATGCGCCTCGCCGCCGACATACTGGAGCTTAGATCGCAATGAGCACCCCGACCCACCTGTTCAACAACCTTCGCGACTCTTACCTGCGCTACTTCGACAGCCCATTCGATTTGCGCTTTGAGGAGCTGGTTGCTGAGCGGCGCCGACGCCTCAATCGCGATGCCGTGCTCTATCGCGAGCCGCTCCTCGAGCCGCAGCCGCCCTATGCGAGCAGCAATCAGACAGCAGCCCAGGCCTGCCGTGCCCACCTTGCGACCGCGGCAGGCTGGACGCCCGCGCTTGCCGACGACATCGCGCAGTTCGCAGAGGCCGGACTTTTCCTGCCCGAAAGCGGAAGGCCGCCCGTCTCCCTTTACACCCACCAGGCCGAGATGCTGCGGTTTGCCGTTCGCGACCGGCGCGACGCAGTCATTCTGACCGGCACGGGCTCAGGCAAGACGGAGGCGATCTATCTTCCTGTCCTTGCGGCCCTAGTCAGGGAATCGACAAGCTGGCGTGCCCCGCCGCCCGCACCGCGCAACGACTGGTGGGCGATGCCGCCGTCAGCGGGCCGCCGCACGCTTCACAGCCGCATCAGCCAGCGCGCCCACGAAACTCAGTCCCGTCCCGCCGCGATCCGCGCTTTGGTCCTCTATCCGCTCAACGCACTTGTCGAAGATCAGACCGCCCGACTTCGGCTTGCTCTCGACGGTGACGCCGCCCGTTCCTGGCTCGCAGCACACCGGCCAGGGAACCGCTTCTGGTTTGGCCGCTACAACAGCTGGACACCCGTGTCCGGACGCACGACGCGGCAAGGGGCGGAGGCCGAGCTTCGCATCGAGCTGGCCCGCCAGTCCGCAATGGCAACGGCGGTGGCTGGAGAAGACGCCGAGCGGTTCTTTCCTCGCCTCGACGGCTCCGAAATGTGGAGCCGCTGGGATATGCAGGATAGCCCGCCCGACATCCTTATTACGAATTACAGCATGCTCAATATCATGCTCATGCGCGATGTCGAGGCGACGATGTTCGACCAAACGCGGCAGTGGCTGCAGGCCAGCAGCGAGCACGTCTTCCACCTTGTCGTCGACGAGCTTCACACCTACCGTGGCACGCCAGGCACCGAAGTCGCCTACATCCTGCGCGTTTTGATCGATCGTCTAGGCCTGCATCCGGACAGTGCGCAACTGAGGATCCTCGCATCGAGTGCATCGCTCGGCTCAGATCCAGCAGTTGCCCAGCAATACCTGCAGCAGTTCTTCGGCCGCAACAAGCAATTTGCCCTGGTGTCAGGCGGTGCGGTTCCCATCCCTGCCGGCTCTGTCGGCGCGCTTCAGCCGTACGCAGCATCGCTTGCAGCAGCGGCAGCCACGCTCGGCGATCCGGATGCTGCCCGCTTGTCGGCCGCCGCGGCGAGCATCGCTACGGCGTGCAATCTGCCCTCGCCCGACCCGACACAAAGCCCAGAACACCAGATGGGCTCCGTGCTTGGCGTCTTGCGGGCAGCGGACGCTCTCCGCGCTGCATGCAACGGCGGAACTGATGCTCAGCCGACGGTCACGCCCCGCACGCTCGCTGAACTGGGCGACCGCCTCTTTCCCGGAAGCACTCCAGAAGAAGCCTCGCGCGCCGCCGAAGCTGTGGTCATGGCTGCGGCAAAGTCAAAGACTCCGGCGGACTCTCCAGTGCTGCCACTTCGCGTCCATCTGTTTTTCCGGAGCATACAGGGCATATGGTCGTGCTCGAACCCCGCCTGCACCGCTGTCGATCAGCCGCACCAGGACCAGAACATCCAGGTCGGCCGTCTCTATGACCGTCCGTCCATCACGTGCGACTGCGGCTCGCGCATTCTCGAAATGCTCTACTGCGAGCCCTGTGGCGACGTCTTTCTCGGAGGCTACCGGCGTGCCGATCCCCTGCGGCCGGGCATCTGGCATCTTGTGCCCGATGATCCAAACATCGAGCGCGCGCCTGACTACTCGGCCCGCGACCGCAGTTATGAAAGCTATGCCGTCTATTGGCCAGCGCGAAGCGCGGACGGAACGCTGAGCGATCCCCAGCGGACAAATTGGCAGCAAGACAGAGTGCGCCGTGAATGGAAGGCGGCTGTTTTTAATCCGGCGACGGGCGAAATCAGGCTGGCCCGCCGCAGGCAGGAAGCAACAGGTTGGATCTATTACGTTCCCCAGCTTCACCAAAACCCGGTCCCGCAAGCCGTCCTCGACGAACCGACGGCCCACAACGACCGGCCGGCGCTGTGCCCGCATTGCGAAGCGAACTGGAGCGGCATGACCAATGCGGCTCCGATACGCACGCAGCGCACCGGTTTTCAGAAGATCGCCCAAGTGCTCTCCGACGCGCTGCTCCGCGATATTGCTCCGCCGGTACGAGGCGTCGTGGAAAACCGCCAGCGCAAGCTCGTGCTGTTTTCGGACAGCCGTCAGGATGCTGCAAAGCTCGCAGTCGGCGTTGCCAAGTCCCACTGGCTCGACACCCTGCGCCAAGTGCTCGTCGAGGCCATGCGAGAGGAAGGGCGCTCTGCCATCACCTTCCAGCAGCGAACCCTCGGGGAGCGGCTGTCATCGGAAGACGACCAGCTCGCCACCCAGTACCAGATCGCCCATCAGCCGGAAGCTTTTGCCATACTGGCCGTGCAGACCGGCCATGGAACTGGCCAGTCGATGCGCCCGCCCATGACGAACCAGCAGCTCGCCGCACGTGCCATCGCCGAAGCGCGCGAGGCGCTCGCCCCGGTGCACACAATCTCCGATCAGACTGGCCGCCGCCTGATTAGCATTGGCCACAACCCGGGCGGCGTTGACCGCAGCGTTACCTGGACAGACATCGAAACAAACCAGGGCGACTGGCAGCGACTGTTTGATTGGACGATCCAGCCTCCATCGTTCCGGACGAATCTGTCGCCGGACGAAGCCGTCCACCGAGGCCGAATCCTCGCAAGTGGCGTCGAAGCTATCGCCGAGACTATCTTCTCAGGCGGACGCCGCGACCTTGAATCGCTCAAGATCGGGTTTGCCACATTCAACCGCGGTCGGGCCGCAGTCACCGACCCGCTCCTCATTCAAGCTGCGGACAGCTGTATACGCCTTCTCGGAAAGCGCAGGCGCATCAATACGCACCGCTCCTCGCAGGCCAACCCCGACCTGCCGCGCTATGTGCGCGAATTTCTCGAAACCATCGCCACGCGTCACGGCCGCAGCCCGCCAGATTTTGTCCGTGATGTTACGGACGTCCTCAGCAGATCGGGCGCGTTTGACCAGGGCATCCTGATCCTCAACGAGCTGTTCCTGAAATCCGCCGGGCCGCAATATTTCCAGTGTTCGCGCTGCGCGCGCGTCCATCTCCATGCCAGCGGCGACACCTGCACGAACTGCCACAGCCAGCTCGCACAGCCGCGCACCATGGGCGTCGACGACGCGGGCGAGACTGGCGACTATTATCAGTGGTTGGCGACCGAAGCAGGCCCCATATTCCGCCTCAACTGCGCCGAGATGACGGGACAGACGAACAAGGCCGACGCGCGCACGCGCCAGCGGCTCTTCCAGAACATCCCGGTTCCACCCGAACGCGGCCTCACTGACAATATCGATCTGCTCAGCGTCACCACGACCATGGAAGCCGGCGTCGACATCGGCTCGCTGCTCGCTGTCATGATGGCGAATATGCCGCCCATGCGCTTCAACTACCAGCAGCGCGTGGGCCGTGCCGGCCGCCGCGGCGCTGCTGTGTCCGTTGCGCTTACACTGTGCCGGGGCCGCAGCCACGATGACTACTATTTCCAGCGACCCGAACGCATCACGGCCGATCCGCCGCCTCCTCCCTATGTCGACACAAACCGCCTGCCAATTCTCCTGCGTGTCCTCACCAAGGAAGTTCTCCGTTCGGCGTTTTCGGATCTTCAGCTCTTCCCCATTGCCGGTACCGACAGCGTGCATGGCGAGTTCGGCGACGTGGCTGCCTGGGATATACCTCCTCCAAATCCGCCCGCCGGCTACGTCGGCACTTCGGTTTCGGAAACCGTCCAGGAATGGATCGGCCGCCACCAGAACGAAATCGCGCGTATCCTCGACCTGCTACTAGTCGCCACGCGGCTCCACGCCAACCCGCAGCACCGTGTCGATGCTCTCGCTTACATCGCCACCACGCTCGTGCCTGAGATCACGCGTGCGACGCAAGACGCGGCGCTTGTGCAGCCGCGGCTCAGCGAACGCCTTGCCAACCAGGGCATCCTGCCGATGTTCGGCTTTCCGACGCAGACCCGCTACCTTTATCACCGCCAGCCCCAGACCTGGCCGCCTCAGGATGTCATCGACCGCGACCTTGAACTCGCGGTCAGCCAGTTCGCGCCCGGTTCAGAGACTGTGAAGGAGCGAACCATTCACACCGCGGTCGGGCTCGTGCACTACTACAGGCGCGGCAATCAGGCTGCCGAAGATGGCGATCCGATCGGGCCGGCCATCCTCACGGGGCTCTGCGGCAATTGCCAGCATGTCGAGGAGGCGCCGATCCCTGGCCTCGCCGCCTGCCCGGTCTGTGCCGCCGCGGCCGGCACCGCGACAGACGACTTCCGCGTTATCGATCTCCGCCAGCCGAAGGGGTTTCAAAGCCTTTACCGGGCGCCCCGTGACTACGACGGTTCGTTTGACTTCGTTCCGCGCGCGGCCAGGCCGAAGCTCGGACGTCCCCCGTTCGGCTCCGCCCGCCATTTCAACTTCGACGTCGGCGCGGGACCGATCCGCATGTATGTGATCAATGACAACGGCGGCCAGCTCTTCTCCTTCTCGCAAGTCAACGCCTCATCTGCCTGGATCGATATCGCGGCTGCACAGTCCGCCCAGGACAAGTTCGACGCCGCCGCCGGGCGCCAGCCTCGGCCGCTACTCTTCACCGTGCGCAATGGGCCCATCGACTGCGCTCTCGCGTCCATTAGCCGGACCGACGCGATCGTCATTGGAGTCCGCGACTACGGCAACGGCCGGGGCGCCGATCCGCGAAACGCCAGGGGACGTGCAGCCCTCTACTCCCTCGCCTTCATGCTACGCCGCGCCGCCGCGGTCCGTCTCGATGTTCAGGATCACGAACTGAAAGCCGGCATCCGGAGTCACAGCGATGCGCAGGGCGGCGTCATCGGCCAGGTATTCCTATCCGATACCCTTGAGAATGGAGCCGGCTATTCAACATTCCTTGGGCAGCCGGCGATTGCAGAGGAACTACTGCGCATGATCTCAGAACCGACGGCACGCAGATTCTTCGACAGGCTTAGCGACCCAGTCCATGCGCAAGCATGCTTCGCGTCTTGCCCGGATTGCCTTCGCAGCTACAGCAATCTCGCCTACCATAGCCTCCTCGACTGGAGGCTGGCCGTGGACATGGCGGCGCTTGCCCTCGATCCGGCAGCGCCTATCACGATTACCAATCCGCTCTGGGCAGACGCGGCCGACCGCGCGGCCACCACGATTGCCGCTGCGCGTCCCGGCCAGCAGCGCCTCACAATCGCAGGCCTTCCCGCCGTAACCGACGGGCGCACGGCAATGATCGTTACGCATCCACTGTGGTTGACGGAGTCGGGACGCCGTGGGCCCGAACTAACGGCCGCTTGGAACGACGCTGTGCAGCAGCACGGACTGGCAATGACCGATGCGTCGTTTGTCTCAGTATTCGAAGCGCTGCGGCGGCCGATATAAAGAAGCAGCAGTGCTATCGCCGTGTGCGGAGTGCCATTGATGCGTGCACTAGCAAAAATAAAGGCAAGGCACCTGCGGCAGCCACTCAGCCGCAGTGAAATGATGGCGCGTATCCGCTCGGCCGAGACGTCACCAGAACGAGCCGTCCGTTCCTCACTACACGCGGCTGGCAAGCGGTTCCGAAAGAACGCGCGCGACCTTCCCGGCAAACCCGATGTCGTGAACCGGTCAAAGGGATGGGCCATCTTCATCCACGGATGTTTCTGGCACTCTCATCGAGGCTGTCCCCTCGCTTCATCGCCCAAGACAAACATGGGTTACTGGCGGCCGAAGCTTGCCCGCAATGCCGAACTGGATGCCGAAGCACAGGAGCGCCTACGAAGGGCAGGCTACCATGTGTTCGTCATCTGGGAGTGCGAGACGCGAGATCCCGAGCAGCTCTGCAATCGAATTGTCGAAATTTGCGACCAGATTGACTGATGAGCCCCGCACCTCAATGGTCAGCACAATCTAATGCGCTTTGCAGCCGGCTCATGAACGATCTCCATCGGGGCTGTCCCTCGTTCTGAGTCCGCTATCTAAACCCTTGCGGATAAGTCACTGGAGGGCTTCTTGACATATTACGAGCTGGCTCTCGATGTCGCCTTTCTCTGCCAAGAGACCTGACCCAGCGCGCCCTCCGACAATAGCGCCTCGCCCCCTTACCGCCCAGCAGTTGGGGATCATTTGGCGGAGGTCAGAGGGTAGGGCAGACGAGCGACTTTTTAGATTTTCGTGCAGATGGCGTTCCGATGGATCTGACCGATCATCAAGCACCGGTTGACGGTCAGTAAGGTCGACGCTGAACAAAGCTGTCGCGCGTTCACTTGATCTTGTGCAATGCATTGTTGCGGAACAGATCGGCCTCACGGATGTAGCGCACCGCCATCTGCGTCGAGGTCCAGCCGACATGGCGGGCGATGTTCTCGCCGGTGACATCGCTAGCAGCGGCTGAGGTCGCAAATCCACTCCGCAGCGAATGCCCTGCGACTGCCTGGGCCCGAAGCCCGGCTTCGGCTTTGCCCAGCCCAGCGCGAAGTGCGTCTGCCCGCACAGCGCGCTTGACGATGTCGGCGACGCTGCGGTCAGTGAGCCGCGTCTTGCCGATGGCGCCCGACTTGTGGATCGGCCGAAACACCGGACCATCCTTGATCTCTGCCGCCGTCAGCCAAGCCTCGAGGGCCGCGATCGCACCTTGGTCCCGATCCAGTGGGACGGCCTTGACGAAACCGCGGCCCTCTTGGTCCGTCTTGCTTCGGTGGATGGTCAGCCGCAGCCCTTCGTTCTGCAGCACGACGTGGCCGGTTCCGTCGGCTCGTTTGCCGATATCCAAGCCGACGAGTTCAGAACGCCGAAGGGCAGCGGTCCAGCCGATCAGCAGGAGTGCGCGATCGCGTATGCCTTGCAAGCTCATTGGCAGCGCGTTGACGATTCGCTGGAGCTCGCCCAGCGCAATAGCTTTCATCTGCCGCGGCGAAACACCATGGGTGCGCCGGATGCCTCCTAGGCCCGTCTCGACCGCCTGGCGATCAAAGGTATGTCCCGCTTGACGGTGTGCAAAGGCGATGGCGCTGACGAGCTTGGCGATGGACGCCGGCTTCAATGGCCGAGGCTCGGCTCCCTTGGCCCTAAGTCGGTCCATGGTTCTCCCGCCTTGGGTCGGCAGCACGCGATAGTCAGGCCCCGTCGCTGCCATTTCCGTCACGAAGGCCTTCACCGTCGAAGCCGCGGCAGGCATCGGAGAATGGCCATGCAGGCTGCACCAGGCATCGAACAATAGCGCAGCCTGCCGGTAGCTCCTTTGGGTCGCGGGAGCGCGTGACGCCCGCTCATAGGAGCGGATGCGCTCGAGCACCGCCTCGGGAAGCCCCGGTTCTCCGGCAGACCCGAAGGCAACCGGTACGCTGCCGTTGCCGTCTTCATCGTTTTGCATGAGCTGCCGTCGGTTGCGGTTATGTCGTCTGACTTCCGATACTAGTAATTCTCGGAAGCAATATGTGCATGCTTTGTTCTATCAAGTCCCGCTCTTGCGCGTGACGGCCTGCGCCGCGCAAAGACAACGCGAACACCGCCCCTACTTATAGGGGCACCTCTCGCTCCTATTTATTCAACCCGGGAGTGCGGCACAAAGACAATTGCAACGTGTGTGTTCTGCGGTGGGGCCTTGCACGGTCAGAGCGCAGTCCAACGTTGCCGGCTTCTGGACCAGTATGATGCACAATGGCCGTGCGGCACATAGCGGCGCGCTTCGGCGAGGCCTGATGGCGTGGCGCCTGACCGCGCTCAAAGACCTCGATTGCGTGCATCCGACCGCCGCAGCAGGGGCAGGTTCGAACGGGTGCGGAAACAGCTTCATCGGCAACGTCGGCGGTCTAGCTTAGGGCTGGTCAGCAACACGCGAGCCTGGGTGAGATTGTCGGCCCTGGCGCTGCTGGCCAGGAACCCGTAGTGGTGGTTGCGATGGAAGCCTGTGGGCAGGACGTGGATCAGCAGGCGGCGGATGAACTCGTGGGCTTGCAGCGTCATGGTGGTGTAGCGGGCGACTCCTGGGGCGCGGTAGTTCTTGACCTCGAAGGTTATGTGAGTTTGCCAAGCGGTTCGCGGCCCATCCCGAGCTTGAATCAGCCCGCTCAAGCCAGATCAAGACCACGCACCCGAGTCAGTCCGTCTTGCTGCGCAACAAATTGGAGGTGAGCAGTACGTCATTCGCCCATATTCCGGTTGTGCGAATACAGATTCTGATCTTAATTTGGCGGGCGGGTCACGGAACGAGATAGGTGCTGCTTTCGAACTTGAGCATTATGAACCCCGCTGGGGCTTGATTGTTTGAAAGGCTGGCATTGTGGACGTTGGCAATGAGCTAGCCTCGCCGCATTCGCGTTTGGGCAAGGGCTTTGAAAGCGCGGACGATGAATCAAATTCTGCGCCCTGTCCGACGTGGGCCGACGAGCGCCGCCCCGGCTTTCGCCATGGCTAACTACACGCTTCGCCTGGGCGATTCAGACGCGAAGAAGGTCTGGGGCGGTCAGCCACGGCCTGGCGATCCTGCCGGGACCTACGTTAGCGACTTACAACGCCACTTGCAGGGTCTTGGGTTCCGCTTGGCGCGCATCAGCGGCCCGGGCGCCGACGCGCCGGGCGTGTTCGGATTCTGGACAGCGATGGCAGTGCGTGAGTTCCAGGCCTACGGCGCGCTCCCGACCGTAGCTGTTGACCCTACCCAGACGGGAGATCCATTCAGTTACATCACCGAGACGAAGGCGGCCAAGGATACCTATGCTCCCGGTCAACCGATTTCTGGCGTCCTGAACGCAGCGACCGCCTTGCTCCTGCAGACCTGGACCCAGAACAAGTGGCGTTGCCCAGTGATCATCTGCGGCTTCTCCAAGCTCCCGACCATCAAGGCCGGTAGGTTCGCAGATCCTACGCTCGCGAAAGCCCTGATGGTGGTCAACAACGCCTGGAGCGTGTTCGACCACGTGACTTCAGCAACGGTTTACTGCAGTCTCGACTACACAGACGCCTCCGGAACGATGGCGGCGGAGGCGATCGGGCGGGCGCACGCGGTCCTTAAGAAGAAGCGCGATGGTCACATCGGCGGCCTTGTAGCGGATGCGCGGAGCTCCCCGCCCTCAGCGAAGATCACGCCCGATACCCTCGTCGGGAAGGTCGCGCGACAGTTGACCCCCAAACAGGCCGCCACGTACCGGGTCGTCCACGCCGTCGCCGCTTGTGAGGCATCTGCCCGATTTGACTCAGTGAACGGATGGGACGCTCAGGTCCTATCCTTCGGTCCCTTCCAGTTCACGGCGACAGCCGCCGACAAGCTCGGGAAGCCGCAGGCGGGTGAACTTCCGGCCTTCCTTGCTATGCTGCAGGCCGGCAGCGCCGCAGAACAGCAGGCGCTCGCGGAGGCTTTCGGTGGACTTGGCCTTTCCTCCGACCCAGCTTGGGCGGCCATCACACCGGTCGTCAGCCAGCGCACACTGTTGGCGCATTTAGCCCTGCAGGGGCCTAGCGACGGCAATATGGCTAACGAGGCTGATTTCAACATCTGGCCTGCCGTCAAGGAGGCCAAGGCACCAGTACGAGAATGGCATATCTTCCGGCGCTTCGTGCTGGCGGGTCGGGGCTCGAAGCCGATACAATTGGCGTTCTGGCGGTTCTGCCGTTTGCGGGTCCGCAATCTACTGGCGACGCCTTGGGGGGCCATGGTCGGATATCAGTGGCCTGCCGGAACCACCTTGGGTGACGTCTTCCGCTCCGAGCTGGCTGCTGCCGTGCTGGTGCGCCTACACGTTAAACTTCCAAGCCTCTTTGCAACTGCCGACGACCATCAGGTCGTGAACGTGCGCGACTGGTTGAAGTACGTGATTCGCGACTTCGGATATGCTGACAAGACGAAGCCGCCGGCCGAGTGGAAGCTGAAGGGCGATGACGAGACCCCGTTGATGCAGGCGCTCGTCGATCAGTTGAGTTCAGGCGCCGTCGCGCCTGCCCAAGGCGCGCCGAAGATCACGGTCCCAAGGGTGCCGGCCGTCGTGCTCGCCGAATGCCAGGTAATGGTCGACGGGAACGCCGATACGCCGCTCGGCGCCTTAGCCGTGAAGCGTGGCTTCATGCTTGATACGACGGGGCTTTGACGATGCCGCAGCTATGTCCCCTTATCGGTCGCAATCGCCCTCCTGACCGGCGATTATCAAGCGATCGACCTCAGGGGCCCTGCGCAGATAACAGGCCTGCGTCCGCCGCCAGGTGCCTGCGACATGCTTGAGAGCGGCAGTTCCACCGCCGTCACCGTCATCGCGGACACGCCGGAGTGTCCCCGGCACCCCATGGGGCTTCCGCTGAGGCCCGGCATGGTCCTGCATTTAGCGACACCGACCTGGGGGCCGCCGATCGCCCAAGACCTGCTGCTCTTCGATACCAACGTCGACGTGCCGTCTTCCCTCGCCGCTCGCCAAGCGCAGCTTGCCGCGCCGCTGCGCCGTCCTGTCCGGAAGCTTGGTCCTCACGGCCAGCTTACCGAGGAGGAGATCCTCGTGTTGGGCGTATTCCTGTCGCTGCAACGGGCGGGGAACTTCGGAACGGACGACCCCGAGGGTAAGTCTGGCGCGTACCTTCCCGCAAAATGTCAGCAGATGCTGTCCTCGCCCAAGGCTCGGGCAGCGCTTTGGGACGCCTTGGTCGATGCAGCCAGCAGGCGCGTCGCTCCGGCTTCGGAAATCTCCCATGTCAACCGAGCCCTCGCGTTGGTCGTCAACCCGAAGGTGTTCTGCGACAACGCTCTGACTCCGCCCGGCCCCCGCCCGGATCTCGCACTGGCCCCCTACGAGTTGAAGCTACTGAGGGAGGGCCTGCTGGGGTTCGATTGCACAAATTTCAAAAAAGATACCGAAGCCTTCGGGCAGAGCGCCGATGCCGTAGCGGTGATCCCCTTGCGGCCATCGCCACCCGGCGCGGCGCCCTCAATCCTGGTTTCTTCGCGAATGGCGCCCTTACCAATCCCGCGGCCGCGGTCAGCGCGAAGCTCGACGCAGTCTCTTTGCGTCGCCGTGACGGCGCCGAGCGTCGGTGGTCACTCGCCGAATGGGAGGAGTCCGACGTTTGTGGCGGCCGCCGTACTGTTTTTCGCGCTCGGATTCCCCGCCGCGATATTGGACTATGGAGTCAATGGAGTCGTCGGCCGATGCGGGTCGAGTTTCGCCCCGTTCGCGGCGAGCGAAGATCTCTCCGCAGCCGGTGCTGTCCGCCGTCTCAAGCCGATCCGGAGCGACTGGCACCTAGCGTCGGCGCTCGCGGCAGATGATCTCGCCAGGGTCACGCCGGGCAACATAAACTACTTAGTCTGGTCGGAGGCTTGGACCGGCCACTCGCCCGACCCGTGGCAGCCCTAGGGAGAACACATGCCGCAATATCGCCTCTCACTCTTCGGACGTGAACTGAGCATAAGCTCGAACACGCCGTTCAAGGAAGCCAACTGGGGCCAGCTCCCGAACGCAGTAACGGTCGCGCTCGGCCACATCGCCGGCGTCACAGCACAGGTCAGCATCACCTTGAACGGCACATTCCCCTTTGCGCCGGCTGTGAACGCCGACGTGACCTTTGCGGCCCGGATCGAGGCCGACAGACTCTGGCTGCAGGACGCCGTCTCAGTTCGGCCCGGCAGCATGACGGTCGTCCACGGCGCGAGCTCAAACCCGGAATCCACTCAGCTCAGCGACCTCACTACGTTCGCGATCAATGGACCAAGGCAGTTCAGCGGCGACAGCGTCTCGGGCTTCGTCGTCGTCCTCGACCCGAACGTAGGCATGGTCAAATACATTCTGCAGTTCGAAAGCCTCGGGCCGATTCTCTCGCCCGTTGGCGATTACCGGTTCGCAGACGCTTGGATCTCCTTTGACCTGCCAGCGCAGTCCGCGGCCAATATCGCCGCGCTCTACGGCCTCGTCGGCAAGGCTGAGTTCGAGATCAAGGACCACGCCGACAAGACGCGCCGGCAGAAGCTAGCCCTCGAACATCTGCGAAAGGCCCGTCCTCAAGGGCAACCCTGTCGCTGGAGTCTCGGGCTGCGGCCCGACAACGGCTACCTACTGATCGGCTCTGACC
>Ga0075021_10000373_pt1 | contig 24156 bp, 22 predicted proteins | sample ColStrG_CSR_2012_FD_72749 | JGI IMG/M metagenome (GOLD analysis project Ga0075021, IMG submission 72749) | Freshwater sediment microbial communities in response to fracking from Pennsylvania, USA - Cold Stream Run_MetaG_CSR_2012 | ecosystem: Environmental > Aquatic > Freshwater > Creek >...
GGTTTGGGAGGGCGAATCCACGACCGCGGCAGGGTAGTCGCCTGGCTTGAGGTCGCGGATCACCCCGAGGAGCTTCCTGCATGGTGCAGGACCGCACGGGCGGCCCGTCCGCCTTGCCCGCCAGGAGTGGCTCTGCCACGATCCGTCTATGACCACCGAGGGCACGCGGATCCTGCGAAACGGCTTCTACGCCTCGATCGGCTTCGGTGTCCTCGCCTTCCAGAAGGTCCAGGTACGCCGACGCGAGTTGGAGTCCAGCCTCAAGCCGCAGGTCGACGCGGTGGGTCGCCACCTGCGGGTGGTCACTGGTCACACCACCGACGACGACCAGGCTCCGAGGCGCTGATCACTACGCTCCCCTGGCATGCGAGTCGCCTTTGATGCCACGGCCCTCCTCGGTCCTCGTACCGGAGTCGGGGTGTTCGCCGCCGAGGTCCTGGATCGGCTGGCCGACCAGGACGGCATCGACGTCATCGCCTTCGGCGTGACCTGGAAGGGGCGATCTGCCTTGGCGGAGGCGCTGCCGCAGGGGGTCGGGCTGGCTCGGCGTCCAATGGCCGCCCGTCCATTGCGGGCGGCCTGGGCCCACAGCAACATCGCCCCCATCGAGTGGTGGACCGGGTCGATTGATCTGGTGCATGGGCCGAACTTCGTCGTTCCGCCGAGCCGCCGAGCGGCATCGTTGGTCACAGTCCACGATCTCACCTGTGTGCGCTACCCGGAACTGTGCACCCGCGACACCCTGGAGTACCCCGGCCTGATCCGCCGAGCCATTCGTCGCGGCACAACGGTGCACACCGTGTCCCAGTTCGTCGCTGACGAGGTCATGGCGAATTTCGCCATCGCTGCCGATCGCGTCGTGGTGATTCCCAACGGGGTGGCGAACACCGATCAATCGGCTCCGGGGGAGCCACTCGACGCCACCGAACTTGCCCCTGGCGGTCGCTATGTCCTCGCCGTCGGCACCGTCGAGCCCCGTAAGGATCTGCCGGTGTTGGTGCAGGCGTTCGACCTCATCGCCGCCAACGATGCCGAGGTCAGACTCGTGATCGCCGGACAGGACGGGTGGGGCGCCGATGCCCTCAGTGAAGCCGTCGCTGCCTCTCCTCACCGGTCGCGCATCGTACGCACCGGATGGGTCGATGACCGCCGGCGGCGCGCCCTCGTTCACCACGCGGCCGTCTATGCGTACCCGTCCCGCTACGAGGGGTTCGGCCTCCCCCCGCTGGAGGCCATGGCCGCAGGTACCCCGGTGGTGGCTAGCAGCGCGGGGGCACTTCCCGAGGTGCTCGGAACGGCCGCGGCGCTGGTCCCCCCGGACGACGTCGCAGCGCTGGCGGTGGCCCTGGGCCGGGTACTCGACGACGAGGCGTTCGCCGCCAGCCTGGTCGCCCGCGGTCACCAAAAGGCGCTCGATTACTCATGGGAAACGACCGCCGAGAAGCTGGGCCAGCTCTACCGCCGGTTGGCGACCTCGGGTTCCTGAGCGCCCGCGGCCGCGACGTACACTTGGACGGTCCCGCTCAGCGAACAGAAATGGCCTCCGGCTGATGAACGCACTGGTCACCGGAGCGGCAGGCTTCGTCGGTGGTCATCTCATCGCTCACCTCGAAGCGTGCGGAGACGAGGTCATCGGGATCGACCGCCAGGACGGGCCCGATCTGCTCGACCCATCGGCGTTGAAAGCCTTCGTCGCCGAGGTCAGCCCGGACGCCATCTACCACCTGGCCGGATGGAGCGATGTCGGCGCGTCCTGGGAGGCACCCCTGGCTGCCTTCGAAACCAATGCCGTCGGGACGTTGAACCTGCTCCAGGCCTGCCTGGCCATCACGGGCTCCGCGCCGCGGCCCAAGGTGCTCTCCATCAGCAGCGCCGACGTCTACGGCCGCGTCGGTCTCGGTGAACTCCCGCTCACGGAGGAGAGCCCGATGCGTCCGGTGACGCCCTACGCGGCCAGCAAGGTGGCGGCCGACTTCGTGGGGCTCCAGGCGTGGTTGGGCTACGGGCTGGAAGTCGTGCGCGTGCGGGCTTTCAACCACCTCGGTCCCGGCCAGACGAATCGTTTCGTGGCGGCCGCCATTGCCGAGCGCATCGCCCTCAACGAACTCGACGGCAGCGAGATCATCCCCGTCGGGAACCTGACTCCCCGTCGCGACTTCACCGATGTGCGCGATGTGGTGCGGGCCTATCGCCTGCTCATCGAGCACGGCGAACCGGGTGAGGCATACAACGTGTGTTCCGGCGTCGATCTGGCCATCAGTGACCTGGCCGATCGGCTGGTGGCCTCGGCTCTCCACCCCATGCGCCTCGAAGAGGATCCGGCCCGCCAGCGCACCGTCGACGTGCCCGTGCTGCGGGGTGACGCGGCGAGGGTGCACAAGGTCACGGGGTGGGAGCCGCAGATCACCATCGAGCAGACCCTGGCCGACCTGCTCGACGAATGGCGCCAGCGCGTCGGACCCTGAGCTTCGGCCTCAGGCTCCCCGATGACGCTGATCATCCAGGGCACCGGTGACCTGGCGCTGGGCCTCGACCACGAGGGCACGTTCGCGAGCATCGTGACTCTCTCTCGCCAGCAGCTCAAGACGGACCCTCCACTGGGCGAGCACGCGCTCGGCTTCCGCCGGGCGGACCTGGTCGAGCCAGCTCCGGTCACGGTCGAAGAGCTCGAGTTGCAGCTCGACCTCGGTATAGCGGGTGGCCACGACGGGGAGGCGCTCGGCCTTGGCGGTAGGGTACGACGTTCCCGCAACGAGTTCGTGGGGCTCGACTTTGAAGATTCCGGCGAGGAGCGTCACGGTGCGCTCGCCGGGATCGCTCAGACCTGACTCCACATGCGAGACGGCCACACGCGACACCGCAAGCCGGTCAGCCAACTCCTGCTGGGTGAGGCCCAGCTTGGCTCGATGGGCTGCGATTCGCCGTCCGAGATTTTCGACCACGTTGCCAACTCACTTAGCAGACGATCCAGACCACAGAGGGTAGACCGAGAGCCATGACCAGACGAGCGCTCATCACCGGCATCACGGGCCAGGACGGTTCGTACCTCGCCGAACTCCTGCTCGCCCATGGCTACGACGTGATCGGGATGGTTCGACGGAGCAGCACCGTCACCTTCGAGCGCATCGCCCACATCCAAGACGACCTGGAGCTGGTGCCGGGCGATCTGTTGGACGAGGCATCGCTCATCGAGGTCCTGCGCCTCCACCGTCCCGATGAGGTCTACAACCTGGCGGCCCAGAGCTTCGTGCAGACCTCGTTTGGCCAACCGGTGCTGACCGGCGAGATCACGGCGCTGGGCGTGACCCGTCTCCTCGACGCCATTCGCATCGTCGATCCCGACATCCGCTTCTACCAGGCGTCGAGCAGCGAAATGTTCGGCAAGGTCGTCGAGGTCCCCCAGCGGGAGTCGACGCCGCTGTATCCCCGCAGCCCCTATGGCGTGGCCAAGGTCTACGGCCATTGGATCACGGTCAACTACCGCGAGAGCTACGAGCTGCATGCCTCTTCAGGCATCTTGTTCAACCATGAGAGCGTGCCGGGCCATACCCCAGTAGCGGTCCGCCGCAACGGGTTGGTCGATATCGTGCCGATCGGCGACATCGTTCCTCATCGCAGCGACCCCTCCAAGGGCACCCGCTACCAGTCCGACGGCGGCGATTATGAGGTGTGGGACGGGTCCACGTGGGTGCGATGTTCGGCTCGCACTGCCTACTGGTATGACGGCGAGGCGGTGACGATCCACGGACGCGGCGGCGTGCACACGTCAACGCCCAATCACGTGGTGTTCGCGGCCGATGGAGAGCCCGTTGACCAGAAGGAGGCCCGCACCTTCGATCCGGGGGATCGATTGCGACTGGCAGACCAGCCCCATGCCACTTGGGCGACCACGATGACCGATGAGGAGGCGTGGCTCCTCGGCATCTTGGTTGCTGATGGCTATGTGTCCGAGGACGGGAAGGTCCGGGTGACCGGGAGCGACGAGTCCATCTTGGCGGCGGCCGCCGACTGCTGGGCCCGGGTGGCCGCCGGTTGGTCCACGAAATCGGAAGGAAGTCCCTCAGCTTTCAATGACTCCCGGACCCCCTGCGTCGAGTTGCGCGGCAACCGCGCCTACGGCCGGATGTTGCGCTCGGAGATCTACAACCGCGATCGCTCCAAACGCGTGCCTGTTCGGGTACTCAACAGCGCCACATGGCTCCAGGAGTCGTTCCTGGCCGGCTACAACGCCGTCGACGGGCTGAAGGCCGGAAACGGCACCGATGAGTTCAAGTCGTTCCGGACGACATCGCCGACGCTGGCCGCCGGCCTCGTATGGCTCGCCCGCACCGCGCTCGACCGCCGGGTCAGCATCTACGAACAACCCGGCGCACTCGGCGGGGGCACTAGCTGGCTGATCAACCTGAGCACTCGGTCTCCTAAAGGCCAGAAGGGCGCGCACTTGCGCAAGCCTCAAAACGAGATCCGCAAGGTGACCACCGAGCGCTACACGGGTTGGATGTGTGACCTTGCCACTGATTCGGAGCGCTATGCCGCCGGTGTCGGCTTCGTCGTCAGTCACAACAGTCCTCGTCGCGGGCTGGAGTTCCTACCGCGCAAAGTGAGCCATGGGGTGGCCCGCATCAAGCTCGGACTCGACACCGAGCTCCGACTCGGCAACCTCGAGGCGCAGCGGGACTGGGGCTTCGCCGGCGACTACGTCGAGGCCATGTGGCTGATGCTCCAGCGTGACACGCCCGACGACTACGTCATCTCGACCGGGGAGACCCACACCGTCCGCGAGCTCTGCGAGCTGGCCTTCAGCCACGCCGGCCTGAACTGGCAGGACCACGTCGTCCAGGACGAGCGCTTCTTCCGGCCCGCCGAGGTGGACCTGCTCGTCGGCGACGCGGCCAAGGCCCACGCCGAGCTCGGATGGGCCCCCAAGACGACGTTCGCCGAGCTGGTCCACATGATGGTCGACGGGGATCTCGACGAGCTGTCGCGCAGCCGGGCCCTTCGCCCGTGACGGTGGCCGAACCCGGCACCACGGCCGTACTGGCCGGAGGCGTAGGCGCGGCCCGAATGCTGGCCGGCCTCATTCAGGTGGTCGACCCCACCACCATCACCGCCGTGGTCAACACCGCTGATGACCTCATCCTGCACGGACTCGAGATCAGCCCCGACCTCGACACGGTGACCTACACCCTGGCGGGCGCCATCGACCCCGATCGTGGGTGGGGCTTGGCCGGTGAGACGTGGCAAGCCATGGAGAGCTTGCGCCGCTATGGCGGCGAAGCCTGGTTCAACCTGGGAGACCGCGACCTGGGAACACACTTGTTCCGTACCGGCCGGCGCCGCTCCGGGGCCAGCCTCAGCGAGGTGACCCTCGACATCGCCCAGGCCTGGGGCCTGGACGTTCGCCTGCTCCCCGTGACCGACGATGTCATTCGGACCCGACTGACCGTCGAGGGTGAGGGCGAGATCGCCTTTCAGGAGTACTTCGTCCATCGTCAGCACTCGGTGGCAGTCAGTGCCGTGCGCTTCGAAGGAGCCGACGTTTCCACGCCCGCGCCCGGCGTGCTGGCGGCGATCGCCGGGGCCACGACGGTCGTCATCGCTCCGTCGAACCCCATTGTCTCCATCGGCCCGGTGCTGGCGGTGCCCGGGGTACGTGAGGCGGTGATGGCTCGGCGTTCCGACGTGGTGGCCGTCTCGCCCATCGTGGCCGGTGCCGCGCTCAAGGGTCCCGCTGACCGGCTCCTGGTTGATCTCGGTCACGAGAGCTCCGTGGTGGGAGTGGCCCGCATCTATGCCGAACTGGCCGCCACCCTGGTCATCGACACCGCCGACGCGGAGCTCGCCGGGGCGGTCGAAGCTGAGGGGATGCGCTGCATCGTGACCGACACGATCATGTCGAGCCCAGCGCGTTCCGCCGCCCTGGGCCGAGTCGTCCTCGGAGGCCGCCCCTCATGAGCCGCCTGGACGTCTTCGCGCTGGAAGGCATCGGCGAGATCCGGCCGGGCGACGACCTGGCGTCGATCATCGCCGCGGCGGCAACGGCCGGCGACGACACCGCGCTGGCCGACGGCGACGTGGTCGTGGTGACGCAGAAAATCGTGTCCAAGGCCGAGAACCAGCTCGTCCCGATCGACCCGACCGATCCTCTCAGCCACAAGCCGCTCGTGGAGGCCGAGTCGGTGCGCATCCTGCGGCGCCGGGGAGACCTCATCATCAGCGAGACGAAGCACGGCTTCGTGTGCGCCAACGCCGGGATCGATCTCTCCAACGTCGAGGAAGGGTGGGCGGCGCTGTTGCCCGAGGACAGCGATCGGTCCGCCCGCCGCATCCGCGACGGTCTGCGGGGCAAGGCCGGGGTCGAGGTGGCCGTCATCATCAGCGACACGTTCGGACGGACGTGGCGCCGCGGCGTCACCGACGTGGCCATCGGCTCGGCCGGGATCGCTGCCGTCCTCGATCTGCGGGGCACGCCCGACGCGCTGGGAAGAGAGATGCAGGTGACGGAGGTGGCCGTGGTGGACGAGATTGCCTGCGCCGCCGAACTGGTCATGGGCAAGTCCAAGGGCGTGCCCGTAGCCGTCGTGCGGGGCGTCGAGGCCTCATGGTTCCGCGACGGCAGCGTCCGTGACGAGATCGTGCGTCACCCCAACGACGACCTATTCCGCTAATCCCCGAACGCGGGGACGTCCGCCTACCGATTCGGTACGTCAGCGTCCCGCTGTCTTCAAGCGGGCCGGCGTCAGGCCCGCTGCTCGCGAAACCACTCCAGGACAGCGGCGGCGCCGGTGTCCAGCTCGGTCCACGGCTTCCAGCCCAGGTACAGCTTGGCTCGGCCGGGATCGAGCGCCGATCGGGCCAGCTCGCCCGGTCGGGCCGGGGCGTAGACCGGGGCGCGATCGACCCCGGTGGCCCGAGCCATCGAGGCGTAGAGGTCGTTCACCGATGTCTCCACGCCCGTGCCGATATTGGCGAGGAGCCCACTACCCCGGTCGGCGGCTCGGACGAAGGCATCGACCACATCATCGACGTAGACGTAGTCGCGGGTCTGGGTACCGTCACCGAAGATCGTGCACGCCTCATCGGCCAGGAGGCGCCCGGCGAAGATGGCCACCACCCCGGCCTCGCCGTCGGGATCCTGGCGGGGCCCGTAGACGTTGGCCATAGCCAGCGCCGCGAACTCGAGGTTATGCAGCTCGCGATAGGCGAAGAGGTAGTCCCCCACCGCCTTTTTGGCGACCCCGTAGGGCGACACCGGATGCTGGGCGTGGTTCTCATCCACCGGCAGGTCGGCCGGATCGGGCGCCCCGTAGATCGTGCCGCCACTCGAGGCGAACACGACCTTGCGGCTGTGGGCCTGACGAGCCCCCTCGAGTACGTGGAGGCTGCCGATCACGTTGACCTGCGCGTCGAACACGGGTTGGGTCACCGACACCCGCACATCGGCCTGCGCCGCGAGGTGGAAGACGACATCTGGCTTGCGCCGCACGATGAGATCGATGACGGAGGGCTCGCGTATATCGATCTGATGGAAGCTGAAGCGGTGGGCCCGGTCCGAACGGGCGTCGCTGAGATTGGCCAACGAGCCCGTGGCCAGGCTGTCGATCACATCGACGGCGTGCCCTTCGGCCAACAGACGGTCCACCAGGTTGGACCCGATGAAGCCGGCGCCACCGGTGACGAGCGCCTTCACGCGCTGGCATCCTCCGGGATCTTGGCACCGTCGTGCACCGTCCCGGCATCCACGGTCGTGTCCTGACCGACGACCGACAACCGACGAACCTCCGCCCCGTCTCCCACGATCGCCCGAGCCCCGACGATCGAGCCATCGACGATGGCCCCATCGTGAATGCGGGCACCCGGGAGAAGCACCGAATCACGCACCACGGCGCCGGAGCGGACCTCCGCCCCGGCCATGACCACGCTGTGGGAGACCTCGGCGTCGGCGGCCACCGTGGCCCGAGCATCCACGGCGGCTTCGGCGACGCCGCGCACCCCATCGATGAGGTCCAGCTGTACCTGCAGATAGGTCGACGGTGTCCCTGCGTCCACCCAGTACGCGTCCGAGTGGAGGGCGAAGAGCGAACGGTCCGCCACCATGTCGGGGAACGTCCGGCGCTCGATGGAGGCCCTGGCCCCGGCCGGGATGCGGTCGAGCACGGATGGCTCGAGGACGTAGGTGCCGGCGTTGATCCAGTTGGTGGGTGCCTCTCCCGGAGGCGGCTTCTCCACGAACGCCTCGACCCGGCCGTCACCGTCGATGGGCACCACCCCGTAGCGCGAAGGGTCATCCACCGGAGTGAGGGCGATGGTGCCCTCGGCACCACTCCGTTGGTGGAAATCCCATAGTTCGCCGATATCGAGATCGGTCAACACATCCCCGTTGACCACCAGAAAGGTGTGCTCGATGCCTCCGTCGAGCGCCGCGAATCGAACCGCGCCCGCGGTGTCGAGGGGCTCGGATTCCACCGCGTAGTGGAGGGTGACCCCCGCGCAGGTGTCATCGGGGTACGCCTCGATGAACGCGTCCGGCCGATAGCCGAGAGCCAGCACCGCGTCGGTCACGCCCCCGGCGGCCAACTGGGCGATGACCCGCTCGATCATCGGACGCCCCACGATGGGGAGCATCTGCTTGGGGGTATGGGTGGTGAGGGGACGCAGCCGCGTCCCGAATCCACCAACCAGGACAACCGCTCTCACGGCGCGGCGGTCGTGGGGGTGGTGGTCGAGACGACGGGCGCAGTGGTGGCAGTCACGCTGGAAGGCGTCGTCGCCGACGGGTCCTCTGGGGCACCGCCAGCGATGGCGCGGAGACGGGCCAGGTCGGGCTCGGGCGGCGTCACCCCGTCCGGCACGACGGCGATGGTGAAGGCTGCGTAATTGTCGGAGAACTTGATGCCGCCGAAGTTCGACGTGATCTGCGTCGGCCCCGTGTTGGCTCCCAGCGCGTCGGTCCACTTCCACACCGAGACGGTCGCCGGCTGGCCATTGCAGTCATAGCCATCGGCATATTTGGTGCCATCGGCCAAGGTGAAGCTGTTGTCGCCGAAGGTGATGCCGGTGGTGTTGCCCCACGCCCCCAGCGTGGCGTTGCCGTTGGCGTACCCACCCTGGAACGGATGGATATGGGCGATGCCGTCACCATGGGTATGGAGGCCGGTCTTGTCGGGCGTGATGTCGGTGAGCGGGGGGAGGAACTTGTCACAGACGTAAATGCCGTAGGCGTTGTGCCAGTGGTCCCCGACGGAAGGCCCTGATGCCGACGCGTTGGTGGGGCTCTTGGCCACGAGGATCACGGCCACGCCAACCACGGCAATCGCCACCAGTGCCGCCGGGAACATCCAGTTGCGTTTCTTGACGTGAGGTGATCCGCCGGCCCGTGCCGCACGCGCCACTTTTTTGGAGGTCGATGCCTTGCCCATAGGGCTGACAACCTAGCCGCGACGTGGTGTGCGGAAATCGCGGAGCTCATCAAAAAGCTCCTCGTACGCCGCCCCGACCGCGGCGGGAGAAGCCCAACTCTCGACGTAGCGACGACCGGCGACCCCCATCGCCTCGGCGCCCTCAGGGTCATCGAGGAGGCGTCGAATCGCCTTGGTGAAGGCTTCGGCCTCGTCGGGAGGCACCGCGAGACCGGCCTGAGCCTGGTTGAGCGTGCGCTCGACCTCGGTCCCCGCATCCACGCTGGCCACGATGGGGCGACCCGCCGCCAGGACCGAGTACAGCTTCGACGGCACGCTCGACCAGGCCAGCCCGCGCTTGAGCGGCACGACGTGCACGTCCGCGGCGGCCAGGACCTCGGGCAGCCGCGCCTTGGGCGCCATGTCGACGAACTGCAGGTTTTCGAGCCCCCGCGCCCGCCGTTCCAACTCGGGACGAGCGGCACCGCCACCGTTGATCACGAAGGCCACATCCGTCTCGTGGCGGAACGCGGTCGCGGCGTCGAGCACGAGATCGAGCGACTGTGACATCCCCACGTTGCCGGCGTACATCACCACGCGTTTGCCGACCAGACGATGCTCGGCCCGATACGAGTTCTCCCGAGGGCCAGGAGTGATCCATTCGGTGTCGATGAAGTTCGGGATCACTCGGACCTTCGCGGTCTCGGTGGCCGCCGCCCCCGGTGACAGTCCGGCGGCGATCTTCTCACGCACGTTGTCGGCGAGATCGTCAGACAGGACGGTCACCGCGTCGGCTCGGCGGTAGCTCGTCCGTTCCAACCAGCGGGCGGCGGCGATCGTCCGTCGTCCGGTCAGCAGCCCCAACTCGATGGCCACGTCAGGAAACACGTCCTGGATGTTGAAGACGAAAGGAATCCGCCTGGACGTGGCCACCGCCCAGCCCGCCAGCCCCAAGGTCAGGGGGGGCGACATGGCCATGACTACATCCGGGGTGGAGCGGGACACGATGCCCTCGTAGGCGGCCAGCGCGGTGAACCCCCCGAAGGCGACCGCCCGGGCCGGGATGTTTCGCTTGTCGGTCGGGAACGGGTGCACCCGCGTGATGGCGCCCCATGGTGTGGTTTCGTGCCGGACGAGTTGGCCGTCCCATCCGGGCGCCAGCGAGTGCTCCTGGTACCAGGGCAGGGAGGTGACCACATGCATCCGGTGGCCCCGGTCGATGAGCGCGTCAGCGATGCTGGTCATGACCTCGCCGGTGGGGGCGACGTCGGGGGAGAAATGGGGGCAGAGCACGACGATGTTCATGGCCCGTTGCCACCTCGGTGGGCCGGGGGTAGACCGAGGCGCTCCAGGGCCAGGCGATAGACGGCACCCAACGCCTCGGCCGATGCCTCCCACGTGAATCCGGCCGCGCGCCCCTCAGCCCGACGGGACAGGTCAGCCCGATGCTCGGGCTCATCGAGGATGCGGCCCATCGCGTCCGCCCACGCCTCGATGTCGTCCGGGTCGAGCAGGACCCCACCGTCGCCTACCACCTCGGGCAGCGCCGTCGACGACGACGCCAACACCGGCAGGCGGTGGCTCATGGCTTCGAGGACAGGAATGCCGAATCCTTCATAGTGCGACGGGAACGTTAGTGCTGACGCGGCCTCGAACAATCCATCGAGGTCGCGCCGCGGGATCCGTCCGGCGCGCACCACCCGGTCCCCAAGCCCCTGGTGTTCGATCTCGGCTCGAACATCGCTCTCGGAAGCACCGGCCCCGCCCGTGAGCACGAGCATGGCCTCCCGATTGCTGGCGGCGAGCCGGGCGAACGCCCGCACGAGGGTCACATGGTTCTTGTGGGGGTACGTGATGGTCGGATAGAGGAAGAAGGGGCGGTCGCCGAGTCCGAACACCTCCCGGACCCGGGCCATCTCCGCTTGATCGCGGGCGCCTCGGCGGTTGATCCCCGGGGGCACCAACAAGATGCGCGCCGGGTTGATGCCCATCCGTTCGGCGACATCACGTCGGGTGAACTCGCTCAGCGCCACCACCACGACCGCCCGGCGCACCGACCGGGGAACCGTGAGGCCGAGGTAGGCCCGCTTCACCGGCCGGAAGTACTCGGGATGGGTGAACGGTTGCAGATCATGGATGGTGACGACGCCGGGAACCGATCCCCGAAGGGGCATGGTGCCCCCCAGGTGGTGAACGAAGGCCAGGCCTTCGGCGTGGGCCTGGCGGGCGAGCCAGGTCGCCTCCGCGACCACACGGGCGGGGCGCGACGAGCCACCCACGGGAGCAATGGCGATCGGGTAGCGCTCACAGATCCGAGGATGCGCCTCGGGAAAGGCCTTGTTCACGAACAGGGTCACCTGCATGTCCTGGTCGGGCGTCCGGGCGAACGAGTCAAGGAGCCGCACGGTGTAGTCCTCGCTCCCGCCCACCACACCCGGGACCAACCACAACAAGTTGGCCCCGATGCGGGTCGAGCTCATGTGATCACCTCTCCGAACACGTCCACCAACCGCTCCGCGGTCTTCGACCAGGGCATCTCCGCGGCCCGCCGGCGCGACCCGGCGGCGAGGCGGGCGGCCTGATCGGGATCGTCAAGAACGGACGCCAACGCATCGGCCAGCGCTCCGACGTCGCGGGGATCGACGAGCAGCGCCGCATCACCGGCGGCCTCGGCCGTGGCCCCCGACGCCGAGGTCACCACCGGCGTGGCTTGGGCCATGGCCTCCAGCACCGGGAGCCCGAAGCCCTCGCGCAAGCTGGGCAGACAGAACACCGAGGCGCCGGCGTAGAGCGCGCGCAGTTCTTCCTCGGGCACGAAACCGAGCACGCGCACCCGACCGATGGCGGAGCCCAAATGCCGATCGAGATCCTCGTTCCAGCCCTGGGCACCGGCGAGCACCAGCTCAACGCCGTGACGATCCAGATGCCGGAACGCCTCCAACAGCGCGGGCAGGTTCTTGCGGGGCTCGATGGTGCCCGTCCACAGGATGTACGGACGGGCCAAGCGGTAGAAGGCTCGCACCGCCTCGACCTCGGCGGGGGTGGCCTCCACCATGGTGACCCCCCAGGGAACGAGTCGCAGGCGATCCGGGTCGAACCCGAACGTGACGCAGTCATTCCAGGTGTCGAGCGAGGGTACGCAGACCAACGACGCGTCGCGATGAGCCAGTTCGATCGATCGATGGAAGAACCGCAGGCCGTGACGAGTACCCCGCGACGAATCCTCCAGGAAGGCCAGGTCGTGCACGGTCACCACGAGCGGAGCCGAGGGCGGAGGCATGGCCATCCCCGTGACCCAGATAGCATCCACCGGTCCCGTCGCCCGCTGGACGTCGGGACGACGGAACCGGTGCCAACTCTCGTAGAGCGCCAGTCGGGGCAAGGGCAGACCTCGGACGGCGATCGGAGGCACCCACGGCGGTGGCGGAGGCTCGCGGTGGCGGGCGCTCACGCCGATCAGGTCGAGATCGCCGCGGGCATCGAGCGCTCGCGTGGCCTCGATAGCGGCCGCCGCGGTGCCTCCCGGAACCTGATGCCAGCACTGTTCGAGGGTCACGGCGATCCGGCGCCGCGCCCCGTCATCAGCCGGAGGAACTCCGTGGGACTCAGCCATGGAGTGCGAGTCTCCCACGACGGCACGGACCAGTAGGATGACCGTCCATGTCGACGTTCTGGACCTCGCGACGGGTCATGGTCACTGGCGGAAACGGCTTCCTGGGTTCAGCGGTGGTGAGTCGCCTCCGCGCCCTCGGCGCCGATTCGGTACAGACACCCTCCAGCGCTGAGTACGACCTCCGGGACCGCCAGGCGGTAGCGGCCGCGTACGAAGCGACCGCCCCCGAGCTGGTGATCCACCTGGCGGCGCGCGTCGGAGGCATCGGGGCGAACCAGGCCCGACCCGCAGATCTGTACCTTGACAACCTGCTGATGGGCACCTATGTGCTCGAGGAGGCTCGGCTGCGGGAGACGGCCAAGATCGTCATGGTGGGAACGATCTGTTCGTACCCCAAGTTCACGCCGGTTCCGTTCCAAGAGTCGTCGCTGTGGCAGGGCTACCCCGAGGAGACGAACGCCCCTTACGGCATCGCCAAGCTGGCCCAGCTGGTGCAGGTGCAGGCGAACCGCGAACAGTACGGGCAGGACGCCGTCTACCTGATGCCGACGAACCTCTATGGACCGGGCGACAAGTTCAACCCATCCGTGTCCCATGTGATCCCCGCGCTCATGAAGCGCCTCGTCGACGCCAAGGAGGCGGGCGACGATCACATCGAGGTGTGGGGCACCGGATCAGCGAGCCGCGAGTTCCTCTACGTGGATGACGCGGCGGAGGGGATCGTGCTGGCCGCCGAGCACTATGACGGCGGCGATCCGGTCAACCTCGGCGCCGATCGCGAGCTGCCCATCCGCCAACTCGTGGAGATCATGGTCGACCTGATCGGCTACGAGGGCGAGATCCGCTGGGACACGACCAAACCCGATGGTCAGCCTCGCCGCGGCGTCGACGGCTCCCGAGCCGAGAAGGAATTCGGCTTCGTGGCGTCGACCTCATTCGAGGTGGGTCTGGCCCGGACCCTCGAATGGTTTCTCGCCCATCGCGCCGAAGCCGAGGCCCGCGCCATCTAGGAGAGCTCAGAGACCGAGCGTCGCCCGAAAGTACTCGGCCGTGCGGGTGAGGCCCTCGCGCAGCTCGATCTCGGGCCACCAGCCGAGTTCGTGGTTGGCCAGCGTCAGGTCCGGCTGGCGCTGGGTGGGGTCGTCGGCCGGCAACGGCTCATAGACGAGCTCGGACGACGAGCCGGTCACCTCTACGACGAGTGCGGCGAGCTCCAGCATGGAGAACTCGTTGGGGTTGCCGATGTTCACGGGGCCGAGCACGTCACCGTCGAGCAGAGCCAGGATGCCGCGCACCTCGTCGTCCACGTAGCAGAAGCTGCGGGTCTGGGAGCCGTCGCCATAAATGGTGATGGGCTTGCCCAGGAGGGCCTCGACCAGGAAGTTCGACACCACCCGCCCGTCCTCGGGATCCATCCCCGGGCCATAGCTGTTGAAGATGCGAACGATCCGGACATCCACGTCGTGGGTGCGGTGGTAGGCCATGGTCAACGCTTCGGCGAAGCGCTTGGCCTCGTCGTAGACACTTCGGGGACCGATCGGATTGACGTTGCCGAAGTAGGTCTCGGGTTGCGGGTGGACCACCGGGTCGCCGTAGACCTCGCTCGTGGAGGCCAGGAGGAACCGCGCGCCGTTTGCCCGCGCGAACTCGATTGCGTGGCGTGTCCCGGTCGAACCCACGGCCAGGGTTTCCAACGGCATAGCCAGGTATCGAGGTGGCGACGCCGGACTGGCGAAGTGGAGGACGGCGTCAACCGAACCGGCGACATCGAGCCCCTCGCTCACGTCGGCTTCGATGAACGTGAATCCCGAGCCACCTTCGAGTTCGGCGATGTTGACCCGCCGCCCGGTGCTGAGGTTGTCGACGGCGACAACTTCATCGCCTCGACCGAGAAGGGCACGAACCAGGTTCGACCCGAGAAATCCCGCGCCCCCGGTAATGACGACCCGCGCCATCAGCTCCGGCCTACACCCTGGTAGGTGAAACCACGACGGACGATCGCCGAGCGATCGAGCAGATTGCGGGCATCAACGATGCAGGGTCGCGCCATGAGGTCGGCCACCTTGTCGAGGTCCACCCACTTGAACTCGTCCCACTCCGTGAGAACGGTGAGCACCTCGGCGCCCTCACACGCGGCATAGGCATCGCTCACGATCTCGATCCCGGGGGCTTCGGCCAGGGGGCCGTCGACCGACGGGTCGTAGGCCTTGATCACCGCTCCCTGCGCCACCAGGCGCTCGACGATCTGCAGAGCCGGGGACTGACGCCGGTCATCGGTATTGGCCTTGAAGCTGAGCCCCCACACCCCGATGGATTTGCCCTCGACCGAGCCACCGGCCATCGCCGTGATCTTGCCGGCGATTCGGGCGAACTGTTCCTCGTTGGCACTCACCACCCCGTCGAGCAGGTCGAAGTGATAGCCGGCCTGCCTGGCGATGTACAGCAGGGCCTGCACGTCCTTGGGAAAGCAGGAACCGCCCCACCCGGGCCCGGGGCGGAGGAACTCGTGGCCGATGCGCTTGTCGTAGCCCATGCCCAACACGACGTCGTTGACATCGGCGCCCACGGCCTCACACACCGCCGCCACGGCGTTGACGAACGAGAGCTTGGTGGCCAGGAACGCATTGCTGGCGTACTTGATCGTCTCCGCCGACGCCGGGTCCGTCACCATCAACGGGGCCGGCACGCCGATGTAGAGCGAGGCCACCCGGATGGCGGCAGCCTGGTCGTCACTGCCGATGACGATCCGATCGGGATTGAGGAAGTCGTTGACGGCCGACCCTTCCCTCAGGAACTCTGGATTCGAGACCACGTAGACGTCGCTGCGCCCGAGCGCTTGCTCCACCCGCCGGGTCGAGCCCACCGGAACCGTGGATTTGTTGACCACGACCGACTCAGGGGCCAACAGGGCGGAGATCTCGTGGGCGGCCGACTCGATGTAGCTGAGGTCGGCCGAGCCGTCTCCGCCCTGCGGAGTGGGCACGCACAGGTAGTGGAACTCACTTTCGGCGACCGCCTGGGCGGCACCCAGCACGAAGCTCAGCCGACCCGCTTGCAGCCCCTCGCGGACCATCTCCTCGAGGCCAGCCTCCATGATGGGGATCTCGCCCCTCGACAAGCGCTCGACCTTGTCAGGGACGACGTCCGCGCAGATCACGTTGTGACCAAGATGAGCGAAACAGGCACCGGTCGTAAGACCGACGTATCCGGTCCCGATGATCGCGATGTTGGCCATGTCGAACTGCTCCCTCGGGTCCCGCCCTACGTCAGCGTCGCCACAGCGTAATCGGCCCTCAGCGGGCGGCCGGGCAAGGTCCCGGGTCGGGCACCCTTAGCCGCAGGTTTCGCCCGGCGGAGTTTGCGGCACCATTCCCCGCGACGTCGTGGGCGGAGCGACCGGTCCACCCGGGGCCACCGTGGTGGTCGTGGTCGTGGCCAGGAAGGCAGAGAAATCGCTCTCGGGGCGGGGCGCCGTTCGTATGCCGGTGAAGTCGCGGCCCGTCACCAGCACCACGTTGGTGACGGCGAGCGTTTTATCGACCGTGAACTTCGGATCACCGTCAAGGTACCGGGCCAGTTGCACCGCCGAATTCTCCGCCCCCGGGGCGTAACGGATCTCGGTGCGTGGGTTGCGGAAACTCGAGGCATCGCTCGACGCAATCGTGCCGAAACCCAGCGCGCCGAGCGAGCTCAAGATGCCCTGGCCCTGGCCCGCCGTCCCCGAACCGTTGCGCACCTCGACCAGGATCGACCGAAGGGGATTGTTCGGGTCGGTCTTGCCCCGGAACAGGTCGAACACCGGTTGCGCCCCGACCTTGTCGAGCAGCAGCACCGACGCCCCGCCGATGTCCGCCCCCGTCGCCGGTGGGGTGTACACCTGCAACGTGTCCGGGTCGAAATCCTTGAACTCGCGACCGAGGTCGATCAGGTCCTGGGTCGTGATCTGATCGTCCAGCTTCACGTTGGACTGGGCGACCCCGACAAGTTGGGTGAGCACGAACGGGTTGCGGATGCCCTTGGCGATCGCCCGCTTGAGCGCCAGCTTGATGAACTGCTGCTGGCGACTGATGCGGCCGAAGTCGCTGCTGGGGTCAGCCACCCACTTGTTGCCCTGCTTCGTCTCGAAGTAGCGCGACCGGGCGTAGGCCAGCGCCTGCACGCCGTCGAGGTTCACGCAACCGGGATTGTCCACCCCGAAGCCCGTGTGATCGTCGCGCGCCGGCCACGGGAAGTAGATCGGAACTCCGTTGACCGCATCCACCAAGGACCGGAATCCGGCGAAGTTCACTTCGATGAACCCGTTGATGGGGATGCCAAAGTTCTGTTGGATGGTCTTGATCAACCGTTCGGGACCGCCCCCGGGGAGCGCCGAGTTGATCTTGGACTGCCCCCCCGTGTCGGCGATGGGCACGTACAGATCACGGGGCAGCGACAAGATGGCCGCCTGATGGGTCTGCGGATCGACCCGGATGACCATGATCGTGTCCGACAGGAGCGAGGCCTGCGATCGACCGATGAGCACGGGGTCGTTCTTGTCGATGCCCTCGGAGTTGTCCACGCCCACCAGGAGGAAGTTCTCGGGCTGGCCCTTGCCCGGCTTCTCATCAAGCGTGGCGCTCAGGCCACCGAAGCGCTGGATATCGCTGGCCTGGCGGAAGACGTAGGCCAATCCAGCCGCGGACGTGAAACAAATCACGACCACGACGACGTTGAATGCGAGGAGCAGTCGCTGGGGCCACGTACGGCGCCGGCGCGACGGCCGGGGGCCACCAGACATAGTGAGTGAACTTAGCAGTGGGTCGGTCGGCCACAGTCGCGGCCCAAGACGGGCGCTCAGACCGGGAGGCCCAGTTCCCGAGCGATCACCAGACGCTGGATTTCGCTGGTCCCCTCACCGATCTCGAGGATCTTGGCATCCCGGTAAAACCGCGAAACGGGTGTCTCATCGATGAATCCATAGCCACCGAAGATCTGGGTGGCCTCCCGGGTGGCGGTGACGGCCGCCTCGGTGGCGTAGAGCTTGGCCATCGCCGCTTCCTTTTTGAATGGCTGGCCGGCGTCGCGGCGAGCGGCCGCGTCGTAGGTCAGACCCCGAGCGGCTTCGGCCATGACGGCCAGGTCCGCACATTTGAAGGCAATCGCCTGGTTCGAGCCGATCGGCCGACCGAACGTCTGGCGTTCGTTGGCATAGGCCACGCAGGCAGAGAGGCAACCCTCGATCACCCCGACGGCCAAGGCCGCGATGGCGACTCGGCCATCGTCGAGGATGGCCAGGAAGTTGGCAAAACCCCTCCCCCGTTCCCCCAACAAGTTGGCGGCCGGCACCCGACAATCATGGAAGGTGAGGCCATGGGTATCCGAGGCGTGCCACCCCATCTTCCGGTAGGGAGGCTGGACCGTGAAGCCGGGCGTCCCGGCCGGCACCACGATGGTGCTGATCTCGGGCCGTCCCCCCACCGGACCCGTCACCGCCGTCACCGTCACGAGCGACGTCATGGCGGTTCCGGAGTTGGTGATGAACGCCTTCTCACCGTTGATGACCCACTCGTTGGTGGCCTCGTCGAACACGGCGCGGGTGCGCGTACCGCCGGCGTCGCTCCCGGCGTCGGGCTCGGTGAGACCGAACCCCCCGAGCTTGCGACCGGCAACAAGGTCGGGCAGCCACTGCTGGCGCTGCTCCTCGGTGCCGAAACGGAAGATCGGGTTGGCTCCCAGGCCCACACCGGCCTCGAGGGTGATGGCGACGGACTGATCGACCCGACCCAGTTCCTCGATGGCGACGCACAGGGTGGTGAGATCGCCCCCGGCTCCGCCGTACTCCTCGGGGAAGGGGATCCCGAACAGGCCCAGGTCGCCCATGGCCCGGATCACCTCCACGGGGAAGGTGTGGTCCCGGTCCCAGGTCTCGGCGTAGGGCGCGATCTCTTTCTCGGCGAAATCGCGCACGACCAGACGGAGCGCTTCCTGCTCGTCAGTGAGTTCGATGCTCATGGGCCAGGATGGTAGGCGTGACGCCAGAGTTCGCTCCCCTCGCGGTGGTCGGCGGCCGCCTGGCCACCGGCCTGGTCGACGTCACCTCAGACCTAGCCGCGCTCGATTCACGAGGCTTTTGGGCGGTGGTCCTGCCCTTCACGGCGGAACCGGTTTGCGCCCGCTTCTCCGACATCCGGCCCGCTCGACCGTGGCCGGGCCCCCCGTGGCGGGGTCCGGCGGCTGACACGTGGACGACCAGCCTGGATCAAGCCGGGTTCGAGGCCGGGGTGGAGATCATCCGCTCGGCCATCGCCGCCGGTGACGTCTACCAAGTGAACCTCACCCGGCGGCTCACCGCTCCCCTGTCGGAGCCGGGCGATATCGCCGCCCTCGGCGCCGCGCTGGCGGCCGGCAACCCCGCGCCGTTCAGCGCCGTCGTCCGGCTGCCCAGCCATGGAGTCGAGGTGGCCTCGGCATCGCCGGAACGATTCCTGGCCCGATCCGGCGATCGCGTCTGGTCGTCGCCGATCAAGGGCACGGCCGCCACGGTTGACGACTTCCTGCCCAAGGACCGCGCCGAGAACATCATGATCGTCGACCTGGTCCGCAACGACCTGGGACGGGTCTGCACCTGGGGAACGGTCCGCGTGCCGGCGCTGCTCTCGGTCGAACCCCATCCCGGACTCGTCCATCTGGTGAGCACCGTCGAGGGACAGCTGCGACCGGGCCTCGGATGGGCCGATGCCATCGGCGCCACGTTCCCTCCAGGGTCTGTCACCGGTGCCCCCAAAGGCGCCGCTCTCGACCACATCGCCCGACTGGAGCCAGTGGAGCGGGGGCTCTACTGCGGCGCAATCGGGTGGGTCGATGCCGACCGGGTCGAGGGCGAGTTGAACGTCGCTATCCGTACGTTCTGGGTCGATGGCGGCGCGTTGCATTTCGGGACCGGCGGCGGCATCACCTGGGACTCATCGCCGTCGGGCGAATGGGAAGAAACGGAGTTGAAGGCGCGGCGCCTGTTGCAGGTGGCATCCAGCCACCCGGCCCGCGTGGGAGCATCATCGGATGGCTGACGAGCCCGTGGTGTGGATGAACGACGCCCTCGTCCCGCTCGATGGGGCCGCCGTCTCGCCGCTCGACCATGGGCTGACGGTCGGGGACGGCATCTTCGAGACGATCCAGATCGTCCGCGGTGAGCCGTTCTCCGTCACCCGCCACCTGGCCCGGCTCCGCCGGTCGGCGGGCGGGCTCGGCCTCGAGGGCCTTCCCGACGACGCCGAACTGCGGCGAGCGATGGCCGCGGTCATCGGCGGCAACCACCTAGACGCCGGGCGCCTCCGCTTGACCGTCACCGGCGGGGTGTCACCGTTGGGCTCCGACCGCGGTGAGGCCGGACCTTCGCTGATCATCGCCACCGCCGGACTCCCCGCGTGGGAGGCCGCCACGTCGGTGGTCACGGTGCCGTGGCGACGCAACGAACACAGTGCCGTCGCCGGCCTGAAGACCACGTCGTACGCCGAGAATGTGGTGGCCCTGACCTATGCCCACGATCGGGGCGGCTCGGAGGCGATCTTCGCCAACACGGTCGGAGCGTTGTGCGAGGGCACAGGCAGCAACATCTTCGTGGTCTACCAAGGTCGGCTGTGCACACCGCCGCTCAGCTCGGGGTGTCTGGCCGGCATCACCCGCGAGTTGGTATGCGAGGTCGTCGAGGTCGACGAGGTCGCGTTGGCGATGGATGCGCTGGCCGGCGCCCATGAAGCCTTCCTGACGTCGTCCACCCGCGACGTGCAGTCGATCCGGCTGGTGGATGGTACGGCCCTGGCGGACAGTCCCGGCCCCCGGACGCGCGAAGCCGCCGCCGCTTTTGCCGCATTGATGGCCGGCAACCTCGACCCCTGACCCGCCCCCTCAGTCGGTGGGGCGAAGGTGGATGACGTCGCCGGCGACGATGACCCGCCGGTCGACTCCCGTCGGTGTCGTGACGGCGACGACGAGTGCTCCCTCGTCGGTCAAGGCGACGGCCTCGCCTTCCACCTGCGTCCCCCCGAGGTCGACCCGCACCTGGCGACCCAGCGTGGCTGACCGGTTCCGGGCCTGATCCATGAGTCGGGCCGGCCCATCGCCCGAACGATCCACGATGGCCGTGTACCAGCCGTCAAGCGCTCCCAGCAGGGCAATCAGCAGGTCCTCGCGGTCCACCTCGCCGCCGGTCAGATGGTTCAGCGCGGTGGCGATATCGTTCAGCTCCGGTGGCAGGTCAGGGGGCCAGTTGACGTTCAGCCCGATCCCCACCACCACGGCCCGCAGGGCGCCCCCCTCGACGACGGACTCCGCCAGGATCCCTCCCAGCTTGCGAACCACGCCGCGGCCGTCGGAGTCGATGACGAGGTCGTTGGGCCACTTCAGGCTTGGCTCGACATCGGCGATGGCACGACACGCTTGGGCCGCGCTCACTCCGACGGCGGTGGTCAGGAGGTGAGCGTCGGCCACCGATAGCTCGGGACGGAACAAGATCGACATCAGGAGCGATCCCCCCGGCGGGGCGTGCCACGATCGGTCGAGGCGACCCCTTCCGGCGTGCTGGTTGTCGGCCACCACCACGACACCCTCTGGAGCACCGGCGGCGGCCAGTTCGAGCGCGTCGCGGTTCGTGGAACCGGTCTCGCTCACCCAACGGACGTCGGCGAAACGGGTGCCGGTAAGCGCTGATCTGGCACGGTCCCCCCTCATCCCTGTAACCATATGGCGTGCTCACAAAGGTCCTCATCGCCAATCGCGGCGAAATCGCTGTCCGTGTTATCCGTGCATGCCAGGAGATGGGCATCGCCACCGTCGCCGTCTACAGCGACTTGGACCGCGATGCGCTCCACGTGCGCATCGCCGATGAGGCGTACGCGCTGGGGGGTGAGACCGCGGCTGACAGCTACTTGCAGACCGACAAGATCCTCGACGCCATCGAGCGCAGCGGGGCCGACGGCGTGCATCCCGGCTACGGGTTCTTCTCCGAGAACACCGAGTTCGCACGGGCCATCACCGAACGCGGGGTGGCCTTCATCGGACCACCCCCCGAAGCCATCGAGGTCATGGGCGACAAAGTCTCGAGTCGCATCGCCGCTGAGAAGGCCGGCGTCAAGGGTGTGCCCGGCACGACCGAGTTCCTGGTCGACGGGAACGGCGTCATCGCCTTCGGCGAAGAGTTCGGATGGCCGGTAGCCATCAAGGCGGCCTACGGCGGTGGCGGCCGCGGGATGCGTGTGGTCAACGCCGCTGACGAGGCCATCGAGGCGTTCGAGTCGGCCAGCAGCGAGGCGCTCAAGGGGTTCGGCCGCGGCGAGTGCTACGTCGAGCGCTACCTCACGTGGCCCCGACACATCGAGATGCAGATCATCGCCGACCAACAGGGCAACTGCGTGTGGGTGGCCGAACGAGACTGCTCGGCCCAACGGCGTCACCAGAAGTTGATCGAGGAGAGCCCGGCGCCCGCGTTCCCGGCCGACGTCCGCCAAGCCATGGGCGACGCCGCCGTGAAGGTGGCCCTCGCCTGCGGGTACTACAACGCCGGCACTGTCGAGTTCTTGTTCCAGGACGGCGAGTTCTTCTTCCTGGAGATGAACACCCGCCTGCAGGTCGAGCACCCGGTGACGGAAATGGTGTCCGGCATCGATCTGGTGGCCGAGCAGATTCGGGTGGCATCGGGCCTGCCCCTCTCGTTCACCCAGGACGAGGTCTCGCTCCGCGGCCACGCCATCGAAGTGCGCATCAACGCGGAGAATCCCGCGGGAGGGAAGTTCCTTCCGTCGCCGGGCGACATCTCCACGCTGGTTCCCCCCGACGGTTTCGGCGTTCGCTGGGACGGCGGCTACGAGTCGGGCGACACCGTGAGCCAGTACTACGACAACCTGGTGGGCAAGCTCATCGTGTGGGGTCAGGACCGCGAGACGGCGATCCGCCGGATGCTGCGAGCGTTGCGCGAGTTCCGGATCGAGGGCATCGCCACCACCATCCCCGCCGACATCGCCATCCTGGAGCACTCCGACTTCGCCGCGGCCAAGCACTCCACCAAATGGGTGGAAGACGTCCTCGACCTCACCGGCATCGACTCGGCGCCACCGGCGGCCACACCGGGAGACGAGGGCGAGGCGAAGGTCAAGCGCGATGTCGACGTCGAGGTGAATGGCCGTCGCTACGCGGTGAGCCTCTGGGTTCCGGAATCCACGTCGGGTCCGGCGGTGGCCACCGGCGCCGCGTCAGCAGCCGGGGCCCGCCCCCGCCGGGCCGCCGGGGGCTCGGGTGGTGCTGCCGTCGGAGGATCCGGTGCCGTCACCGTCCCGATGCAAGGGACCATCGTGAAGGTCCTGGTGGAGGTCGGTCAGGCCGTCGAGATGGGACAGACCATCTGCGTGCTGGAGGCGATGAAGATGGAAAACAACATCGCCTCGGAGAAGGCGGGCACCGTCAAAGAGATCAAGGTGTCCACCGGGGACTCCGTCGGCAGCGGCGACGTCGTCGCCATCATCGACTGAGCGATCACCGGAGGTGCCGGGACCGGGCCATCAGTCCAGTCGCCCACCAGCGGGCGAGTAGGGTCACTGCCCGTGCCCGGAGACGTCGACAAGGCCGCCCCGGCCGAGGCTGACAAGGTCGCGGTCGACCCGGGTTCCGCCGATGCTCCCGCTGAAGCTGATGGGCCGGCGGCTACCCCGACCGGGCTGAGGCGGGTCCTGGCCGACCGCCGGTGGGTGTGGCTGCTGCCAGCCGTGGTGGCAGCCGTGGTCCTCACGATGACCGCGCTCGGGGTGTCCGGTAGCTCCGTCCCCGAGTTGACCCCGAAGGGGCGATCCGATCCGTCGGTCCTCGCCGGGGAGTCGCGACCCATCCGATCCGACGAGTGGCTGGTCCGCACCCCGATGATCGCCGGGCAGGTCCAGCGGGGCTTCCCCCGCTATGCCGAGGTGGGCGTGGGGACCCACGACATGTCGGTGCTCTCGGACCTGCCCACTGCCGGGTGGCTCGCGCTCTTCCGCCCCCACCAGTGGGCGTTCTTCGTGCTGCCGCTGGCCAACGCCTTCGCCTTCGAGTGGTGGACATCGGCGGCCATCTTGATCCTCGGGCTCTACGCATTCTTGCTGGTGGTGGTGCGCGACTGGCGGTGGGCGGCGCTCGGAGCGC